>Ga0114931_10001001_pt1 | contig 35717 bp, 33 predicted proteins | sample 2SBtaG_FD_89579 | JGI IMG/M metagenome (GOLD analysis project Ga0114931, IMG submission 89579) | Deep subsurface microbial communities from Kolumbo volcano to uncover new lineages of life (NeLLi) - 2SBTROV14_V59a metaG | ecosystem: Environmental > Aquatic > Marine > Volcanic | place: Kolumbo... | reverse complement strand
GAAAGCTACGGCATTACGGAAAAATCGGATATAGGCAGGTTTGTAAACCTGACCCTAGTATTCGGCTTGGATTGGCGGGCATGTGGCCGCAAATGGATGCATGACACTCTGCTTGACTCTAAATCGGGCCCTGTACATTTTCGTCTGGCTAAAGTTTACCGGCATTGCCTGTATGAATTAGAAGCCGGCTCCGACACACCGCCTTTTCCCATTGTACAACTCTATATTGAAAATCGATCACATGAAATTACTACACCCAACTGAACCCAATGCCCGCATGTGCTTGGTCCGCAAACCCACTGACATTGAAACCGGGGTCGATGAAATCAACCGCTTATTGGCCGTACTGCAGCAAAAAGACCCAGCGGCACAGTGGCAATCGTGCATACCGGGCCATAAAAAAACCCATGTGTACTATGCAAAGCAAACCTGTTGTTGTCTGTTTAAAGCCGGCAAATTCACTTGGCGGAACACGAACATCATTCAATCGCCCCAGGTACAGGATTTGGGACTGTCGCCGTACTGGGCCGAATTTCGATTTGACCTAAACAAGTCCGGCGGCGGGAAAAAACGGCCATTGCCGGTTTTGGCTCCCCTGGCCGTGATGTTGGATTCCCAATCCGCTGCATCTTCCCTTTCCATCGAAGACTGTCCAACCCGCGATCAATTGCCCGATCATTGCTTATTGACCTTATCAACCGGTATGGATCTAACCCGGCAAATCCAGGCCTTGAATAAATTTCGTTGCCTTTTTGACGTGGTAAACACCCAACAACCGCAATACGGAAGCCGCTTGCAGCAGCCCCAATGGGAAGTCATCAGTGAGAATTGCGAAAACTGATCCAGAATCTCCAAGGGCTTGCGCAAGCAGACATTGAACGTCACAACGAAAACATGCTTTGGGAGGGTTTACCGATACCCGATCATCCGACTCAGGAAGACGGCGTAACCGGTCAATTAGCCGATGGTATCTTTTTACGCGACCTTGTAGGTGAGCAAACTGTGCATTGCAAACAGCCACGCGTGGTGGATATGATCCGGGCAGCGGTAGCAACGGTCCAAGGCAGTGGTGAACCAAACCCGGAAGGCAGTTGCCTGCGGCAATGCCTGGAAAACCTATATTCTCATTTGTCAAAAGGACAAGGACAAGGACAAGGACAAGGACAAGGACAAGGACAAAAAATGAAAACGAAAAAATGGAACATCAGCATTGTATTAGTAACCTCACTTTTGTTAACGGTGGGTTGTGGTGGAAGTGGTGGGGATGGTGGAGGAAGTACAGAACAGGCACCTAAAAATACCTTAAGCGGTGTAGCCGCAGCAGCCGATCCGATTTCGAACGGTGCAATCAAAGTTATATGCGCGAATGGCGACCCACTTGACACTTTCACCAATAGTACTGGCGCATGGCAAGTCGACATTTCCGGGCAGACCCTGCCTTGTGCAGTTGAGGTAAGTGGTGGCACCATCAATAGCATAGCCAATACAATCGCCTATCATTCCATTGCCACAAGTTCTGGCACTGTGAATGTCACGCCGTTTACTGATTTGATGCTGGCCAACCTGGTGGATACAGCAACACCCAATATATGGTTTGCCGGATTGATCCCTTCCGCATTTGCTACAATCACATCCACCTCGGTCAACACCGCGCTGGCTTATCAGTGTGCAGCCCTTAGTGGACTCGCTCAGCTTTGTACGGTCAATCCTGTCACCATGGTGTTCTCGCCCACCGGAAACAACATCATGGAGTACATGTTAATTGCCCTGCAGGTGGCCATGACCAATTCCGGTGTTACCTACACTTCCCTGCTGAACGATGCTTCTATCACAGGTTATGCTGCACCAGCCTCAAGCTTTAACACTGCTCTGACAACCGCCTACGAGGCAGCCAGTATCGCCCCTGTCAGTGCCACGGCAACAACGGCCACGACACAGAGCCTGACCGTAGGAAGTACAATGCCCAGTTTCTCGCCGTTATCAGCCATGGGTGGCATGACCCCGTATAGCTTTAGCGTTACCAGCGGAACATTACCCGCAGGTGTGAACCTTAACGTCAGCACTGGTGTTGTATCAGGAACACCGACCGCTACTTACACAACTGCGGACGTGGTCTTCTCGGTCGAAGATGCCAATAACGTGGTGGCGAGCACGACCAGCACCGTGAGCTTTACCGTGGGTGAAGCCGCTGTTGATATCAGTGCCACCGCGAACACCACGCCACAGAGCTTGGCTGTCGGAACGCTAATGCCCAGCTTCTCACCGTTACTGGCCAGTGGCGGCACTCCTCCTTATACCTACATCTACACAGGCACCCTGCCCGCAGGGTTGAGTTTAGATACCAGCACGGGTGCCGTGACAGGTACCCCAAGCACCTACTATGCAAGTGCGAGCCTGGTCTTCTCGGTGAAGGATGCCAAAAACGTAGTGGCGAGTACGACCAGTACCGTGACTTTTTCTGTGAATAATTGGAAAGCAACGGGAAGCATGACGGTGGCGAGAAACAGTCCTACTGGTACGCTGTTGGACGACGGCAAAGTGTTGATCGCAGGCGGGACTTCCCCATTTGGGCTTGTTCAGTTGAAAGCAGAACTGTACGACCCGGCAACCGGGCTGTTTACAGTTACAGGCAGCATGGCAGCGTGGCAGCGTGGCAGCGTGGCAGCGTGGAAATATAAATTCACTGCTACGCGGCTGGCCAATGGCAAGGTGCTAGTCGTGGGAGGGGTAGACAGTAGCCTCGTCGATGCAGTTGCCAGCGCAGAACTATACGATCCGGTAACTGAGCAATTTACCGGCACCGGCAGTATGACGAACGAGGAATTCTCATGCCGCCACTCTGTTACCGAACGGCATGGTGTTGATCACAGGTGGATATTCATATCTGTCGGGTGGATATTATGCCAGCGCAGAGCTATACGATCCGGACACCGAACTGTTTACGGCGACCGGCAGTATGGCGCAGGTAAGGAGTGCTCATACCGCTACGCTGCTGACTAATGGCAAGGTGCTTGTTTCTGGGGGAGCAGGCGTGAGCGCAGAGCTATATGATCCAGACACGGGCCTGTTCACTTCGACTGGCGACTTGGTGGTGGCAAGGTCCGGTGGCTCCAGCACACTACTACCTGATGGCAAGGTGCTGATCGCCGGGGGGACAGGGACTCGGGGGGGGCCGATTGCCAGCGCAGAGGTATATGATCCGGTCACTGGCAAATTTACCGCAGTCGCCAATATGGCGAGTACGAGAAGCAGTTTTGTCGCAACGCTGTTGCCCAACGATAAGGTACTCGTTGCAGGTGGATTTAACCTTATATCTGGAATAACGAACGCAGAGCTATTCGATCCAGCCACTGGACATTGGTCAGCGACCGGCAGTTTACTGGACGCCAAGTGGTTAGCCGTGGGAGTACGCTTGACCAGCGGAGAGGTGCTAATTGCCGGGGGTTCACCCTACAACGCTGCTACCACCAGCGCAGAGCTGTATCATCAATAACGAATCATTTGTTTGATCAAAAGAGCCGGAGCGATCCGGCTCTTTGTTTTAACGGGAAGACTAATAAGCGCGACGAGTCAAAGCCCAGAAGATCAAGGGGGCAGGCCTTACAAATTACATCAAGGGTTTGGTGGCATGGCAAGCATTTCAATTTCGTGGTGGCGTCACAGGAAAAAGTATTTTATGAGTGTAGTGGTAGCGTATAACAAGTCGTGCATGCCGACGCTGGGGAGTTCGCAACTCTTTTTGGCTTTGGGTGGCGGAACGGCATCACTTAAATGTTATGTTAAAAAGATTGACCTGAATCTGTTATTACAGTCGGTAATTAAGTAGAAAGATAGTAGGTTTAATATTTACGCAACATTAAAAGGGGAAAAATATGATGGGCCTAAAAGGGAGTATAATATTCATTGTCACGTTGATGCTTAGTGGTTGCGGCGGCGGTGGTAGTGGTAGTGGTAGTGGTAGTGGCTATGGTACTAGTAGTTCAGGTGATATTGATAGTGCTGGCAAATATTGTGTGGGGGAAAATACAACTATGTTAGAGGGGGTGTGGAAGAACCAGTGTGCTCCTGTCATAGTAACGTCGGGTGGTATTGATTTTATTGTTGGAAATCAAGAAATCACAAACACTTATTGTCGTGGTGGGTTTGTCACGAAAACTGAACAATTCAATGATTCAAGTTGCACTCAAAGCATTGGTTCGACCGTATTTAAAGCAGGATTTACAATAGGAAATGAAATAACTGCTGTATCAGGTCTTTCGGCTTATGAGATTAGTGTTACTCCAGTAGATACAATAATCACCGTAGTTGGCGGGGGGGGATCCCGTTGTTCTTGATGGTGGTCCGGCGTTTCAAAGTATCTTTCGGGTTGATGGCAACGAATTGTATGGTGCAGGACAATCTAACCAACCAAATACGTTGGATTTTAATGTTGTCTTCATAAAATTATAAAATTATTTATTATTTATTGATTATTTGCCGGGTGTTGTCTAGGTCAGGAGCCATTGGGTGAAAACCACTCCAGCAGTGGATTAAAGTCATCAAAACATTGACAGGGTTCAAAGGTTTTCAGCCGCGCCATGGCTTGTACGCCATAACCCACCGCAATACGGGCCATATTGGCCTGCTGAGCCATTTGCATATCGTAAACCGTATCACCCACCATCACGGCTTGATCCGCCTGCAACCCCGTATGCTCCAGAATATCCAGCAGCATTTGTGGGTGGGGTTTTGAAAATGTCTCATCGGCGCAACGAGTGGAAACAAAATGCTTATGCAATTCCCATTCATCGAGCAGCTTGTCCAAACCCCGGCGGGCTTTCCCCGTGGCCACCGCCAGCCAGTATCCCCAATCCCGTAATTGCTGCAATCCGGACAATACACCGGGGAAAAACCCCATTTCGGTGTCGTCCAAATGAATAAAATGTTCACGATAGCGCTCGACAACCTTATCGCGTGTTTGCGGATCGACGCCGGGCAATAATCTTTCCAGGGCGCCGGCAAGGCTCAAACCGATAATGTCCTTAACGGTCTGGGGGTCGGGCTTGGATAATCCCACATCTTCACAGGCTTTTTCAAAACAGCGCACGATTTTGGATTCGGAGTCCATCAAGGTCCCGTCCCAGTCAAAAATAATTAGTTGATAGTGTCTTGCCATTGCCCTATTAAATCTTTAAATACCCTAAGACATATGGCTTGTCGTAAAATTCAAACCACGTTATCCTTATCTTATATCTTATCACTAAATGTATGGTTATTTCCCGTGCAAGCAAATATTCTCAAACCTGAAGAACATCGCATAGTCGATGAGCCCTACTACGAACCGATTGCCGAAGAAATCAACGTCTTTGAAGCCGCCTATCGCAATCAATTACCGGTCTTGCTTAAGGGACCCACAGGCTGTGGAAAAACCCGATTTATGGAGCATATGGCCTGGCGGTTGCAACGACCCTTAATCACCGTATCCTGCCATGATGATCTGACCGCATCGGACCTGGTCGGGCGGTTTCTTATCACCGCGGGGGAAACCCGTTGGGTGGACGGCCCGCTTGCCCGTGCCGTGCGTTGTGGTGGTATCTGTTATCTCGACGAAATCGTCGAAGCCCGTAAAGACACCACCGTCGTGATTCACCCGCTGGCGGACGACCGACGCTTACTGCCGATCGAAAAACTCGGCGAACTGTTGGAAGCGGCCGCCGAATTCAGCCTGGTTATTTCCTATAATCCGGGTTATCAAAGTGTTTTAAAAGACCTTAAACAAAGCACCCGCCAGCGATTTGTCGCTTTAGAGTTCGACTATCCCCAACAGGCCCTGGAAAGTAAGATAATTTGTAAAGAGGCCGGCATTGACCAGCAAACCGCCGCGCAACTGGTGAAGTTTGCCCATATGACCCGCAACTTAAAAGGTAACGGTCTGGACGAAGGGGCCAGCACCCGATTGCTGGTGCATGCCGCCAAGCTTATGTCCAGCGGTGTTGCACCAACCGTCGCTTGCGCAGCCGCCATATCCCAGGCACTTACCGACGATCCAGAAATGTTGGCGGCTGTTAACGAATTAAGCGCATCCGTGTTTTAATGCCTGCAGATCATCCCGGGCCGCTAAGCGCGGACGCCATTGAAGAACGCCTGGAAGAAAATGTGGAAACGGTGCTGTCCTCGCGGCGCACGGCGGCGGGTCCCGCGGCGGAACTGGCCCTGGTTGATAAGCAAACGCAAAACCTGGTTCTTGATGCGGTAGCCGTGATAGCCAGTACCAATGCGGAATTGGCTTTCCAGTTCGCCAGTCATGCAACAAAGGCCACCGCTGTATTGGATAGCAAACAATTGCATGCATGGATGATTCGCGCCATGGATATTTTTGACACCACCGGATTGCATGCCGCGGTGTCGTTTTTACAGGATGTAGACGGCTTTGCCCGTGAACTGCAGGTGCGTACCAAAAGCCTGGAACTGGATTCCATACAGACCATTCTGGAAAATTACTTGCACGGTTTAAGCGGACGGCCGTTACGGATCGGCTGCGCCGAGCAACATTATACCGATACCGAAACCGTCTTCTTGCCTGCACTATGCAAGCGTTTTGAAAGTGAACGGGACAATTTCCGCCTCTATAAATCCATGGCAGTTATGTGTTGGGCGCAAACCTGGTACGGTACATGGCAACACACCATGATCCAAGCGTTACGCGATTTATCGGATAGTCCGCAGGTACTGCCGTGGTATCATTTTTTTGAGTCCCGCAGATTGGAGTTGCTGTTGCAAAGCGAGTTACCAGGCGTGTTCAGGGATCTGCTGACCTTGCAAAAAATGACCGGGTATACACGCCCCCACCCGGAGAACTGGAGCGTACTCGGCAAACCGTCGGCGGGTCCCGAGTGCAGCCTGGCCATGGCCGAACAACATCGTCATAAACCCTTTCCGCCGGACTGGTCAAGCTGTTATGACGGCGGCGTGGAACTGATCCAGATTCAAGGCATCGTCGCCAATCGACTCGGCAAAGAAAAAGATCAGCTCAAAACCTTGCTGGCCCAGTGGCAGGATGAATTAAACGCCAGTGCACCGAACCCCAATGAGCAGCCACCCGCGCAACGGCGAGCTTTTCACATCAACGAACAAGTACCCCAGGATACGACGATAAGCCTGGATGGCAAACCGGTCACGCCACCGACTGACGTAAAAAACCTGCTCACATCCATTTATCAAGACCTCGGCCAAATCCCTGATGAATACCTGGTACCCGCCGGAGACGGTCAATATAACGAAAACGCCCCCGCCAGAGATCCCCGGGATGTCTGGAAAGGCACCTACCATGAAGAAGGCGCGTTTTTATATCATGAGTGGGATTTCGAGCGCCAGCATTACCGAAAAAACTGGGCCGTGCTGAGGGAACTGGACGTCCATCCCCAATGGGATCATTTTGTGGATAAAACCCGCACCAAATACGCCGGGCTGATCAAACAATGCCGGCGAACATTTGAAGCCTTGCGCGGTGAAGACAAAGTGCTTAAAAGGCAGCCGGTTGGTGACGATATTGACATCGATGCCGTGGTCCAGGCACAGGCAGACCTGTTAAGCGGCATGGAGATGAGTGATTGTCTATTCACCAAAATGCACAAAGTTGACCGTAATATCGCCGTCATGTTTATGGTAGACATGAGCGGCTCCACCAAAGGCTGGATCAATGATGCCGAACGCGAAGCGTTGGTATTGTTATGCGAAGCGCTGCAATCACTGGGCGACCGGTATGCCATCTACGGTTTTTCCAGCCTGACCCACAAGCGCTGTGAAATCTTTCGTGTCAAGCGTTTTGATGAGGATTACAGCGAGCAAGTCAAAGCACGTATCAGCGGCATCAAACCCCAGGATTACACCCGTATGGGCGTCGCCATCCGCCATCTTTGCACGCTGCTTCAACAGGTCGAAGCCCGCACCAAAATTTTAATTACCTTGTCAGACGGCAAACCCGATGACTGGGACAGCTACCGTGGCCAATACGGAATCGAGGACACACGCCAGGCATTGATCGAGGCCAAACGGGCCAACATTCACCCCTATTGTATAACCATCGACACGCAAGCCAAATCCTACCTGCCGCATATGTACGGCGCCGTCAATTTTACCGTCATCGATCAGGTGCATAAATTACCGCTGCGGATATCGGACATTTACCGGCGATTGACGGCTTAGCCCGGCTATGTCCTAAATCGTTGTGGTGAGGGTTTCGCCGAGCTGTTATAGCCGTGCGCTCGGACCGGAAGGTCCCCCTGTGGAGTGGCAAAAGCAAGTGTCGTGGACGCAGCGAAATACCTACTTGATGGTACGATGAGGAGCCTGGAGGGCGTAGGTGCTTCACTATCAGTTCTAAGGAAGCCGGCAACAGTAGCCGGGTTGGTCCATCGAACATATGCCAACTCCCACCGCGATCGTATCGAATGACCAGCCAAGGTCGACAATGCGACAAAACAAAGATCTTCTCGCCACACCTATCGGTGAAAAGAAGCTGCAAGGTTTTCCATGCTATGTCGAAAAGTTTGCACGAAGTCAGCACTTATGCAATGACCCCGGGAAACCGATTACCTGCAAAGAAAACGATGGGTTATAATGCCGCGATCAACAGGAATCGACCATGACTAAAGCCGCAGTAGCCGCCGGCCACGCCAACACCGCTGAAGCTGCCCGAATAGCATTGCAAGCAGGCGGTAACGCGTTTGATGCGGCAGTGGCCGCCACGTTGGCCGCCTGCGTGGCGGAGCCGGTACTGGCATACCTGGGCGGTGGAGGCTACTTGCTCGCCCGAACCGAATCCGGTACGGAATCCGTGTATGATTTTTTTGTGCAAACGCCCTCCACCAACAGGCCCGACTGCGATTTTTATCCGATCACCGCCGATTTCGGTACCGCAAAACAGGTATTTCATATCGGTTACGGCTCTGCCGCGGTACCCGGCCTGGTTCGAGGCTTGTTCCAGATTCACAAAGACCTTTGCCGTTTACCGCTGGCTATCCTGGCCGAACCGGCTATTCGTTATGCCCGCGACGGCATTACTATCGACACTTTTCAAGCCTATGTCATGGATGTCATCCGGCCAATATTACTGGTCGATACCAGCACCGGTCTATTCTCCAGGCGTCCCGGGGAAATAGTGAAACAGCGCGATACATTACGCAATTCACCGTTCGCCGACTTCCTCCAGACCTTGATCAAAGAGGGAAGCGAACTGTTTTACCACGGCGAGGTGGCAACATCGGTGGCCAACATGTGCCGTGAGCACAATGGATTGTTAATCGGAAAAGATTTCCGCGACTACCGGGTCATCCGGCGAACACCGTTGCATTCGACATACCGGGAGCATCGCTTGCTTACCAATCCGCCGCCCTCTTCCGGCGGCGTATTAATCGCCTTTGCGCTGAAACTATTGCAACAAAGCGGGCTAAACCTGGCGGCACTTGACGACACCGATTATACCGACTACTTCTGCCGTACCTTGGGGAAATTGTTGGAGTTACGCCATGCACAAGATATCCGTGACGCATCCCAACTGTTCGATAATGCCATTTTACAATAATTCGCCCTACGGGTAGACGATCGTCATACGGTCACACGCGGCACCACACATATCAGCATTATCGACCAGGATAATAACGTCGCCAGTCTTTCTTTGAGCAACGGCGAAGGCTGTGGACATTTTATTCCGCGAACCGGCATCATGTTAAACAATATGCTTGGTGAACAGGATCTCAATCCGCATGGCTTCCATCAGTGGCAAACCAATCAACGTATGACCTCGATGATGGCACCGACCATCATGATGGCAAAAGACAGCATATTCGCCATCGGATCCGGCGGCTCCAACCGCTTGCGCACAGCCATTTTACAGGTGATCCTGCAATTTTTTGATTTTCACCTACCGCTTGGCGAGGCCATTGACCGGGAACGGGTGCACTATGAAGATGAAACGGTTCATCTGGAGGGCTCGCGTCATGATGCTGTTTTACACGCCTTGTCCCAAAACTACCGTCACATTCGACAGTGGCCGCAGCGCAATTTATTTTTTGGTGGCACGCATGTTGCGCTTAAGCAAGGCAAGCAATTGACGGCACACGGCGACCCACGCCGCGGTGGTGTGGGTATCCGCGTTTAAATGATGCCCCCATAAGACCCGTAACCGGAATGTCACCTAGGCGGCTAGCCGGCTAGCCACCTAGGCAGCCGGTTTTTCCCCGGAATTTTCCGTTTAGACAATCCGTATACATCCGATATAATGAGCAATTCTTTTTAATTTTTAAAAACGTCAACGTGAATTATTTAGCACACATTTACCTTTCGCAATGCGCCCGGCAATGCATCGTTGGCGCCGTGTTGGGCGATTTTGTCAAAGGGCGTCAATTCAGTGAATACCCCGATTCCATCCGCACGGCGATTTCCCTGCATCGTGCGATCGATCGCTATACGGATAGTCACCCGGTCATCAAGCAAAGTTATGCATTGGTCAAACCCGAACGCCGGCGATTCGCCGGTATTTTGACGGACATATTCTTTGATCATTTTCTTGCCAAGCTATGGACCAGTTACCACAGGCTACCACTACAGGAATTTGAATCAAACGTGTATAACACACTGCAGCAATACACCGGCCCGAAACCCAGCCAATTTGAAAATCTCGTCACCCACATGAGCCGGCAGCGCTGGTTGCATGCCTACGCACGGATGGACGGCATTGAACGGGCGGTCCACGGTATCTATCGTCGATTGCAACATCACTCGAAAGCGAAAGTACTGTTGGGGGCGGGTGAGGAGTTACGCGATCATTATGACGAATTCGAGAACTTGTTTAAGCAATTTTTTCCGGCAGTTGTGGCATTTAGTCGCGCGACGGCGTCAACTGGCGTTAACAATACGCCAACCACTCGGTAAATGTCTGCTTATTCAATGCCGCACAGGCTGATTTCGGCTCTAAATCAACACGATCCAGATCCCTGGCCAGCAGGGATTTGCCGTCCAAAGTGCCGGCGTAGCCACCCACTTCCGACAGTATCAAGCTACCCGCCGCGTAGTCCCAAAGTTTTTGTTTTCCGTGCAGATATATATCGCCACGACCGGCCGCCAGCCAGCACCAATCCAAGGCCACCGAGCCAAAACTGCGTTGGGAACGGTAGGGACATTGTTCAATTAGCGCCAAAGCAAGGGACTTGGGCAGGCGTTTAAAATCCACATTGGCAACACTGTGTTTAAGCGCAATGGGTGTGGATCTCACCATCAGCGGCTGATTATTTAAATAAGCACCCTGCCCGCTTAAGCCATAAAACATTTCATCACGGACAGGATCATAGACAAAACCAAACACGATGCGACCATGCTCCAATAACGCTCCGGAAACGGCATAAAACGGCACGCCCGCGGCAAAATTACTGGTACCGTCCAGGGGATCCACGCACCAGAGCAGATCCGACTCCTGCAATAAATGGTGTTGATGGGTGGCTTCCATTTCCTCACCCAATAGCGCGGCGGCGGGAAAATAAGTCTTTACCCAAGTGGACAGTCCATCCTGCATGCGCTGATCGTATTCCGTCAATATGCTGCCGTCGCACTTTACACGGGTGGTAATTTCGCCGCGGGGGGCGAGCTCCCGCCTGGCTAAAACACGAACGTCCTCAAGTACCCGCTGTACGAAGTCGAGGTCGTTAGAAATCAACTTGACTGCGCACACCGAATACACTGATGTTTCCAACAGTACCGTCAAATCCGGCATTGCTGATCATTTGTGCATCAACGGTAAAAGTCACATTACGTTGCCATCGATAGCTGTAATACAACTCTGCAATGGTTTCATCGTCAGCGCCGTTTTCCGATGCAGCCGTCCAGGAATAACCGACGCCGGCGGTTCGGTTGTCACTGAGTTCGTATTGGCCACCCAAGCTAAACGTTTGATCAAAGCCCTCCATGGGGTCTGTCAAATGGCCAAGGCGAGCGAACAATCGAATGTCTTCATTCAATGCAAAATCAGCGTTTAAACCGTGACCGCTGTTTTTCATTTGCAAACCGTTTGACACAAAACAAGCATTGCAATCCCAGGATGTTAAGCGCAAATTCGTATCATGACCGGCCAGTTTGGTGTTCCATGCCACTTCACCAATAAAAAAAGTATCTTCCAATGCTCCGGAAAATTCCGTGGTCGGCTCATAGGTGCCCACGTTGATTTTTATACTTTTGGTGGGTTCGTACGTAAAGTTAACCCCAAACGAATAGGCGGGAAACGGAATGGTTACATTGTTGACAAATGCCCCGGCCACGAACTGGGTGGTTTTATCACCGGCGACTTCATTACCGTCGTAGATACCGGAAGCATAGATTTTACCGATGGTCATATAGGCTTGATCGCTAAAACAAGCATCATAGCGAGCCTCGGAAACCTGCGTAACGTTAAACAGGTCGGTTTCCTCATCAGCATTGGTTCCGCCAAGCACGCCGGTATCAATGCTCTGCCCCTGCGCGGTATTCAATGACACAAATATATACCCATGCATACCCATTTGCCCTTCCAAGGCCATATCCAACGAGTAGGCTAGCTTTGCCTGATCGTCATCCAAGCCGGAACTTCGTTGGGACACCATGGTGAGGCCGCTGGTTAATGTAATTTTGTCTTTACCGTTTATTATCAGAAAATTATCGTTTTTTTCTTCTTCAGCCAGCACTGTACCGGTAACGTTCAACGCTATCAACACAACCACTAATCGAATCCGCATTTCGCCCCTCCCACATTAATCGTTTGACATACTTACAATTTTCACCGACCCGCGTCAACAGGTATACACACCGCATGACCGGGACCGAAAACCAGTGATAGTACCATTGGGAATTGTTGAGGTGAACCCAAATATAGTATTAAGTCATCGCTATCTTTACGCAGGACAGTCGGTTCGAACCACATTGATATCTTGGGTAACGACCACGGATGCATCATTATTTGCATCCACGGTTATTCGCAGGCCATGACCGGTCACAGGATCCTGCAGATCCGTACAAACATTGATAACAATCTCGTAAAGATCAGGATCAACGTCAACACTTTGCGAGACAAAATCGTTAAACTGTCTGGATGCAGGATCAATGGGGTTGTTGGTAGCAAAAATTTCAAACACCACTCTTGCAATGCCTGAATCGTGGGTGGCCCGTATGGCAATTGTATACAAATCCAGACTTTGTTCCATAGTTACAATGTCCAGGGTGGGGTCTGCCGATTCCGCGGTAACGATGTTGATTGCCGAAATAGCCGTCCAGCTGTTTTCGGATGTGTCATAGGCCACGGCCTGAATTTTATACAATCCGTCGTTTAAATCACCTTTGTCGATGGTTAAACTAAATGGTGGATTGGTGGAAATGGAAAAAGCATCGTCATTGATCAAGTACTCCACTCTGTCGACCGCTCGGTCGTCTGTTGCATCAACCGTCACGCTGACCGGAAGCGTCACCACGGCGAGGTTTACCGGCGAAGTTATCATGATATCCGGCGCAATAGTGTCCGAGGAAGTATCTTCTTTTTCATGACCGCTGATACAACTGACCGACTGACAGACTGCATCCATAACATCACCGCATGCGGGTAGCATCATGCAAACAAAAATAAAACCGCAATATTTTAACAACATGTATGCATTGCCCTTGGAATGCGCGGGAACTACCAAATAACCTTAATTATAACAATGTACTATGACCTTGTCGAGAGAGCGGAATATCACGGTCTTTGACATGAATATTTGACATGAATACAGATGAGGTTTGCGAAAACCGTATGGTCAATCAAGTAGATAGGCCAGGTATTTCGAATTTAGCGATCCAGCAATAATTCGTATGGGCTACGCCGGCAAGAGTGGGATGTACCGTTTACGGTGCGAAAGATGCGTACGTTCCGTATGTCGACGAGCTTGGAGGGAGTACGTGTTGGCGATTCAGCATCTTGGTAAGTCATAAGACGATTTTTATGACATAGCCGGACTGCTGGTGCGCGCGAAAAATTCGGTACACGATTATATACGCTGTCGTCGTCGGATGATTGCCAGTTGCAATGCGGACGGGGCGTGAGATCGGCTAACGACCGCGAAGAAACAGACGGTCCAGTTCTTCAATGGACACCTGGACCCAGGTGGGGCGACCGTGATTGCATTGACCGGATCGTTCGGTATCTTCAATTTGACGCAACAAGGCATTCATCTCGGCAAGCTCCAGCCGTCGATTAGCCCGCACCGACCCATGACAGGCCATGGAAGACAGAACTTTATTTATCTCCTCTTCCAAAGCCAGGCTTTTTTCAAACGTCACCAGTTCCGCCGCCACATCACTGATAAGTTGCTTGGTATCCGCATGCTTTAAAATCTCGGGGATTGCGCGAAGTGCGATAATATTTTCGCCCAGCACATTGACGTCAAATCCCAATCGATTTAATGACGGTTCATTATCCCGCAAAGCGTCCACTTCGGCGGCACGTAAATTTACGGTCAGCGGAAGCAGTAATTGCTGGCTTGGCAGGTCTTTCAAGTACCAGGCTTTTTTCAGACGCTCATAGGTGATGCGCTCATGAGCCGCATGCATGTCAATCAGCACCAGTCCTTGATTATTCTGGGCCAGAACATAGATTCCGTGTAACTGGGCAAGGGCCACACCCAGAGGAAAATCAGGATCAACGGGTAAATCCGTTGCCTGTGAGTTCGTGGTTTCGCCCTTATAGATGGCCCAGGGATGATGCACGCTTGCCGGAGAGTCATGCAGGCGCATACTTGGCTGATGATCCATGGCATGTCCCGCGGGCGGGCCGTAGCGGTAATCAGGGCCTCCTACAGGCCCAGCGACACCCACTTGGGGCAGCGGCCCGCCGGTGGTGGCGTCTTGCGCTGAGGGCCTTACCTGAGCCAGGGATTTTTGCAAGGTATGAAACACAACATCATGGATAGTCCGGCTGTTCCAAAATCGTACTTCGCTTTTGGCGGGGTGCACATTGACGTCCACTGCCGAGGGATCCATGTCTAAAAACAATACGAATGCCGCATGCCGGCCATGATATAGCACGTCATGAAAAGCCTGTTTAGCGGCGTGCGCCACGACCCTGTCTTTTATAAAACGACGGTTTACATAAAAATACTGCATGTCGGTCTGGGCCCGGGAAAACGTGGGCTTACCCAACCAGCCCCACAATCGAAGGGGTTTTGAATCGAATACACTTTCCCTTTCAATCCGGATACAGTTCTCCAAAAAGGCCGGGCTTAGCAATTCCGCCACCCGACGATCGGCGGCGTTGTCGGAATCCGCACCGTTGACACTGCGTATCAGCCGACCGTCATGTTGTAATGAAAAAGCTACATCCGGCGAACCTAATGCAATGCGCTTGACGGTATCATCAATATATTGCCATTCGGTCTTTGCCGTACGCAAGAATTTGCGCCGCGCGGGTGTATTGTAAAACAGATCGCGAACTTCCACCGTGGTACCGACTGGATGCTTGGCGGCACCCACATCTTCATCGCCACTGCGAACTTGCCAAGCCAGTTCATCATTGGCGGTTCGTGATGTGAGCGTCAATTTGCTAATCGATACCATGCTGGCCAATGCTTCGCCGCGAAATCCCATGGTGTGGATGTTTTCCAGGTCGGACAATACACTGACCTTACTGGTGGCATGCCGCTGCAGGGCCAAACGCAAGTCAAATTTTTCGATGCCGCCGCCATTATCGGTAATTTTTATCAGGCGGCTTCCGCCTTGCTCGATATCCACGACAATTTTTTCGGCACCGGCATCGATACTGTTTTCAATGAGCTCTTTAACAATGGAGGCGGGTCTTTCCACTACTTCACCGGCGGCGATTTGATTGGCCAAATGATCAGTAAGAATATGTATTTTCGGCATCAGCTGTCATCACCCGGCGGAATTCGCAACACTTGACCGGGTGTTAACAAATCGTCTTTAAGTCCGTTGGTCAGGCGCAAATCTTCCAGTTTCACATCGTAGCGTTCGGCAATGGATGCCAATGTTTCACCGCGAACAATCACATGTTGACGCAACGCCACCACGGGCACGGGTCGTTGCCCGGCCAGGTATTTTTCAATGCCCACGGCAATGGCCGCGGCAATCCGCCGCTGCTGGGATATACGGCGCAATTTTTTCTCTTCACGGGGGTTGGAAATAAAAGCCGTTTCAACCAGCACCGATGGAATATCCGGTGCTTTGAGCACAACAAACTTGGCCGATTTAACCTTAGCGGAATGCAGATGCTGCGCCGCACCCAGGGCGGCCAGTACGCGATCGGCCAGTTGTTTACTCTGCCTCAATGTAGCCGTTTGCGACAGGTTTAATATGACTTTGGCCAACAAATCGTCGCGATCTTTAATTCTGACGCCGCCGACCAAATCCGATGCATTCTCTTTTGTGGCCAGCCATCGACTGGCTTCGTCACTGGCGCCTTTGTGCGACAGAATATAGACGGAACCGCCTTTGGCATGTCTATTTCTGACCGAATCGGCATGCACGGATACAAACAGATCCGCTTTTTCTCGACGGGCGATACGGATACGCTCGCGCAGGCTTAGGAAATAATCGCCATCCCTGGTCAGTACCGCGTACCAACGCGGTTTCTTGTTTAACTGTACCGCCACGCGCCGGGCGATTTGCAACGCCACGTCCTTTTCCAAAGTGCCCATTTGACCTCTTGCCCCGGGATCTTCACCGCCGTGACCCGGATCGATGACAATAATTTTTTTTGCCTGTTCGGATCGGTAAGGGACGGCGGGGGGATTGGGTTGCGCTTTATCTTTATTTGCGGCAGGTGCGCGGGTCTGCGCTGGGTGATCGATATCCACCACCAAACGGTTACGGTGTTCACCGTACGGTCCCAGCTGGAAACTGCTGGCTTTAGCCTTGTGAAGTAAATCGAAAACAACGCGAAGTCCCCTGCCGTGCTTGGCGCTGCGTATGCGACTGACTACCGAACCGCGCAACGGCAGATTGGGCAATGGACTGCTCAGCCTGGATTTATGAAAATCAATGACGATACGGTTGGGTTTGCCATGGGCGGCCTTGAGCCTGAACATACGGTAGCGCAATGCAACATCACTATCAAAGACAAATCGGCTGTAATCAGGCGCAACCCACATTCGGATACCGGTCACGCTTGCCGCATGGACCGGCCCGGACAACATGCACAGTGCCGGAGCGGCCACTAAGGCGGGGAAAAAGCGCACGAAGGGTGCAAATATTTTCATACCGTCATTAAACAAAAGTTATCACCGCGATGCAAACCCGAAATGCCTCAATGGTGGAGTTGTAAAAAACGGTGACACATTTTCGGTTGCTCAAAAAAAAGGGTAACTTCCCGGCCTTCGCCCTGATAAGCAATCAACACGGCCACCGCGGCTACCGGCAGGTAACCCTGGCCTTTTTCCGGCCACTCGACCAGGCAAATTTGATCCGGCAACAACAATTCACGCATTCCCAAATAGGCCAATTCATCCGGGTCAGTCAAACGATACAGGTCCAAATGAAAATAGTTATGACTGTCCCATTGGTAGGACTCAAGCAATGTATACGTGGGCGATTTGACGGGTCCTCGCCAACCTTTTGCCTGAAGAAAACCTCGAACAAAGGTGGTCTTACCGGCACCCAAATCACCCTGCAGGGTTATGAGTCCTTCGTGCACCACCGCGGCAAGTCGACCCGCAAGTCTTTCCATCGCCTCGGCATCGGCAACATGAAAATCACAATGTGTTTTTTCCATTGATCAGTCTTTGCAAAACAGGAATCAGGTCCCAGGCGGTCATTCCACACTCGCCGTCTTGCGCCGCGACGACATCGGCCGCGGCACCGTGCAGCCCCGCACCGAAGCAAGCTGCATCATACGGTTTTAAACCCTGTGCCAGCAAGCCCGCGACGATACCGGTTAAACAATCACCCATACCGGCGGTGGCCATACCCGGATTACCGCTGGTATTGATAGTCATGCCCGCTTGGGCACCATAAATCAAACTCCCGACGCCCTTAAGTAAGCATATGCCACCAAATTTTTCCGTAATCGTACGGCAAGCACTGAAACGGTCCGATTCAACAGCATGGCTGTCACATCCCAAAAGCCGGCCGGCTTCACCTGGATGGGGTGTCAGCACCCAATCATCGCGCTTGTGGTTTTGCACGGACAAACCATGGAGTCCGTCGGCATCCACGACTTTGACACGCCGGTGGGCTATGACCTGCCGGAACAATTGCTGCGCCCAAGCATCACGGCCCAGTCCCGGCCCCAGGGCGACAACCGTGGCCCGCGCCAGCAATGGTAGCAATGATTGCGCGTTTTCAACAGCATGTATCATCAATTGGGGATAGTGACTGTTTAATATATTCGCGTGCTCGCCATGGGTCGCCACACTGACCAGGCCTGCACCCACTCGGGCGCTTGCCATCGCCGCCATCACGGCGGCGCCTGCCATGCCCTTGTTGCCGCCAATCACTAAAACATGGCCGAACATGCCTTTGTGTCCATGTGCCGGCCGACGATTTACCTTATACAGCGGCTGGCGCCATGCGTTCAACCATGCAGAGGGTCGAACATCGCGGTAAACTTCCGCGGGAACAGCCAAGTCGTCAAAATACATGGCACCGCATAAAGCGGGTCCTTGAGCGGTGAAGCAACCCTGTTTACGGGCAATAAAACTGATTGTAGCCGCCGCCCGAATGCAGGTTCCAAGCACAACGCCCCGATCAGCGTGCAGCCCGGACGGCAGATCGACGGCCAGCACCGGATTGCCGCTGGTGTTGATCGACTCAATGACCGCTTTAGCCGGACCGCTTACCTCCCGATCCAAACCGGTTCCAAATAGCGCATCAACAATGACATGGCTTGACTGCAAGGCCTGCTGATCAAACGGTTGGGCGCTTAATCCGGTTTTCTTAAAATCCTTGTAAGCCAGGCCGGCATCACCCCGAATCCTGTGCTCGTCACCGATAACCATAAGCCGTACATCCAGGCCTTGTCGATGCGCCTGTTCAGCGATAACAAACCCGTCGCCGCCGTTATTGCCGGGACCGCAAATCACCACCAGCTTGACTGCTTGGGGCCATATCAGACGTAAACGTTGATAGGCGGCCGTCCCGGCGCGGCACATAAGGACATAACCGGCAATACCATGCTGTTGTATGGCTATTTGGTCGAGCAGCCGGCTGTGCTCGGCCAAATAAAGCGCGTTAGGTAACGGGGACAAATTTCCCTCACAATTTACAATCAGTCGCCTATCATAACAGGATGAACACAAAGCACCCAGACAACGAGCTTTCACAAACCGTTAAGAAACTTGGCACGCAGCTGGGCTTTCAACAAATCGGTATCAGCCAGGCACAACTTCAGAACGGCGAACGGGAATTATTGCAGTGGTTGGATCAAGGTATGCACGGCGATATGCAGTATATGGCCAAACACGGGGTCAAACGATGCCGACCGGCGGATCTGATACCGGGTACGCTGAGTGTAATTTGCGCCCGTATGAACTACCGTTGCCGAGAAAACCCATCCCCCCGGTCGTTGCTCGATCAACCGGAAAAAGCATATATCACGCTACGCGCTGGGCCGTGACTACCATAAAGTGGTACGCAAAAGACTTCTGAAGTTGGTCGCCGCTATCGGTGAATTAACCGGTGATTTCCAGTACCGGGTATTTGCCGACAGTGCTCCGGTCATGGAAAAACCATTGGCGGTGCAGGCCGGTCTGGGCTGGCAGGGAAAACATACCAACCTGCTTAACCGGGAACACGGTTCATGGTTTTTTCTCGGTGAAATTTACACCGATCTACCCTTGCTGGCGGACAAACCGGTGGCCAATCATTGCGGGGATTGTCATGCCTGCATGGACGCTTGCCCAACCGGCGCAATCATTGGTCCTTATCAACTGGATGCGCGCCGCTGTATTTCCTATTTAACCATCGAATATAAAGGCGTGATACCCGAACCCTACCGCCTGGCCATGGGCAATCGAATTTACGGTTGTGACGACTGTCAATTGGTGTGCCCATGGAATCGATTTGCGCCGTACGGCGACGAGCAAGACTTTGTGCCCAGGCATTCACTGGACAGAATCGATTTATTGGATTTATTCAGTTGGGATGAGACGACCTATTTACGCAAAACCGAAGGCATGGCAATCCGCCGCATCAATCATGAGCAATGGCTACGTAACATTGCAGTGGCATTGGGCAACGCCAACCATCATCCCGATATTGTGGCGGCCTTGCAAAAAAAACGCCAGCAAGCCAGCGAGTTACTCGCCATCCATATTGATTGGGCATTATCCCGCCAGTGCATATAAAGGGGATTGATGTGCATTACCATACAAAAGCGCATATACTTATTTCAGGAACTATACTCCGGATGTGCTGCTGGAGCTTACGCAAATCCACTCAGGAAGCTGTGACCGCCAAAGCAGCATTGGATGCATTGCCGGAGTATATTCACACTTTGCAGCCTTTCGTTCAACTAGAGGAGCGGTATGATGGCAGATGAAACGCAAAGACCCACTGAAAACCCGGAACTGCTTGAGTGCAGTGTCTGTCTAAAGGAAATTCCCAAGTCTTCCGTCCAACATGACGAAGTTAATGAGTATGTTATGCATTTTTGTGGTATTGAATGTTATTCACAGTGGAAGGACGAAAGCGCCACGGACACCGAGTGAGCAATCGCAAATTTATTTATATTAGAATTTACTGTTATCCTTATTAATGGTTTGGGATGGCAAAAAAGGATTCACGGTAATATTGCAGTTCACGAATGGAATCGCGTACATCGTCCAAGGCTAGGTGTGTGGAATTTTTCTTAAATCCGGATGAAACAGATGGTACCCAGCGGCGAGCCAATTCCTTGATCGTGCTGACGTCTAAATTGCGGTAGTGAAAAAACGCTTCCAACTCAGGCATTAATCTGGCCAAAAACCGCCTGTCTTGGCAAATGCTGTTACCACACATGGGTGAAACGCCGCTGGGTACAAATTGTTTTAAAAATGCCAGAGTTTGGTTTTGCGCCTCCCACTCGTCAATCGTACTGGCCTTCACCCTATCCACAAGGCCGGATTTTCCGTGGGTATCCTGGTTCCATTGATCCATGCCATCCAGCATGGCTTGCGGCTGATGAACAGCCAAAACCGGGCCTTCAGCAAGAACCTCCAATTGCGCATTGGTAACAATAGTGGCAATTTCAATTATGCGATCACGGGTAGTATCCAGCCCCGTCATTTCCAGGTCAATCCAAATTAAATTATCCGCGTGTACCGGCATGCCCCGCTCCTGTCATTGATAGATCCAAGCAGGCTGTATGCGAACCATGAAAAGCCACTAGAATCGAAAACCAAACTTAAAACTGGTGGAACTGGCGTCACCGGTTTTATCCAGCTCAAGGGCAAGGTTTAAAAGACCCAGGTTAAGGTTGGCGCCAACAAAGACCTTGTCCAAGGCCAGGCTCTCCTTTTGTAAACCGCTCACGTCAGGATTACTGGTGGCCCAAACCTGGCCAACGCCCGCGTACGGCGTGACCATGAGAATACCCTTGGAAATGCTTACATCCACGCCGGTGGCGTCAAACGCCAACTGATCCACGCCCAGCAATCGGCTATGGGACAGCCTGGCGGCAATCGCCGGCAGGGCGACATTGCCGCCGACCAACGCATAGCGTACTTCGCCGCCGATCAATTTAACATTGGACTCCGGGCTTGTGGCGAGAAAAGCACCGACATCCAAGCCAAACGGTAAGCCTTTGTGCACATGCAGTTTGGGTACAATAAATGCTTTGGCAAAATCTTCATTACCGGCGGCTTTCTCCCAAATATCGGAAAACTCCAATTGGGTGGCGGTCAACTCAATACCCAAATCGATACCGATCAGACCCAGCCCCTCCGCGGGGACAACACCTTTATAACTGCCGACCGCGACCAGGTCTTCGGAAAAACTTTTAAATTCAGGTTGAATCAGAGCCCCTAAGGTGTCGATATCACCGGCAGCCATTAGCGGACCGGCCATCATCCATGACATGCAAATAATCCATACTCTGTTTCGCATGATTCTCTCCTTGATCTGATAGACTAATGAAGCGTATATATTCACCGTTGTCAGCGCAAATGGTTTACCGTCGGTTGAGCCTTTTACGACGCCTTACCGGCCTTGCACATGCGTAATTGCAATGCCTGGCCATCAATGATCACTTCCTTTTCAATATCCCACCGGCCTTGACCCTCGGCATTAAATGCGACGATCAATACCTCATTGCAAAGGTATTGCCGATGCTCCTCCACCGCCAGCATAAGCTGATCAGCCCCGGATATAGCCACCGCGACGCGATCCGACACATGGTAATCGGCCTCTTTGCGCATATCCTGCAGTGCACGAGTCACATCCCGGGCATAACCTTCCCGGCGCAACTGCTCGGATATTTGGGTATCCAACAATACCACGATTTCACCGCGCGATTCGCACTCAAATCCCTCGGCAACGTCAAAGCCGAATTCGAATTCGCCGGCCTGCAAGATATGTCCGTCAACCTGTACGGTGCCGTCACCAAGCTCGGTAAAATCACCGGCCTTGGCTTTTTTAATGACCTGCTGGACCGCCCCACGCAAACGTGGTCCCAGCATACGGCCATTGGGCCGCACGATTCGTTTCGCCACGGCGCCTACATCCGCAAAATGTTCGATGGCTTTGACATTGATTTCATCCAATATCACATCTTTGTACTGTTCGATCTGCGTTGTGCTCAATCCGGCAATCTTAGCCAATGCCAAGGGCTGGCGGGTCTTGATTTTCTGTCGTGATCGAATCTGATGGGCCAGGGCCACCGCGCAGCGCACGGCATGGATGTCCGCGGACAGGTTTTGGTCAATGCGTTCCTGCTGAACTTTAGGCCATGCCTGCAGGTGCACCGACTCCTTACCGGTAAGATTACGGAAAATATGTTCCGTTAAAAAAGGTAGAAACGGCGCAAGCATCAGACTAAACCGGCAAAGCACTTCGTAAAGGGTGTCAAATGCCTGTAATTTGTCGGCGTCATTCTCGGACTTCCAAAATCGACGCCGGGAGCGGCGAATATACCAGTTATTGAGACTGTCAATAAACTCCACCAAAACCCGGGTGGCGCCGGTCAAGTCATAACTGTTCATGGACCGGGTGACATTGCGCAGGCAAATATTAAGGTCGGAAAGGATAAAACGATCCAGAGCATGTTCCGGCGCTTGTTTTAGTCCCTGTGTATAGTAGCGATCCGCATTGGCGTATTCGGTAAAGAAGCGGTAGGCATTCCAAATGGGTATCAAAAGCGTGCGGGTGGTTTCCTTCACGTCATCATCCACAAAACGAAGGTTTTGTCCTTCAACCGCCGGCGATCCAAGCATATAAAATCGCACCGCATCGGAACCGAATTCATGAATCAGGATTTCCGGTGGCGTATAGTTCTTTTCCCGCTTTGACATCTTTTTGCCGTCGGCAGCCATAATCAAGCCGTTTACGATGACATTTTGAAATGCCGGCTTATCAAACAAGGCGGTCGAAAGCACCAACAAGGTATAGAACCACCCCCGGGTTTGATCCACGCCCTCGGCAATAAAATCAGCCGGAAAATTGGCCTCAAAAAACGCCTTGTTCTCGAATGGGTAGTGTTGTTGCGCATAGGGCATGGAGCCGGACTCAAACCAACAGTCAAAGACCTCCGGAATTCGTGTCATAGTGCCGGACTGGCATTCGGCGCATTGCCAGGTCACTTTATCCACAAAGTGCTTATGTAAATCTTCCAACCAGATGCCGGAGAAATGTTGCAATTGTTCTCTGGAATCCACGCACTCGGCATGGCCGCAAGCGTTGTTATCACAACGCCATATGGGTATACACGACCCCCAATAACGGTTGCGGGAAATATTCCAATCCCGGGCATCGCGCAACCAGTTGCCGAACCGCCCTTCGCCCACCCATCCGGGCACCCAATGAACCTGCGCGTTGTTGGCCACCAAACGATCTTTAAAATCCTCCACTTTGACAAACCAGGATCGTATGGCCTTATACATCAATGGCGTATCGGTTCGCCAGCAGAATGGATAGCTGTGTTGCAGGGTTTCATGGCGGAACAAGCTGCCATTGTTTTTTAAGGCACGCACAATGGCTTTATCGGACTGTTTAATATTTTGCCCGGCAAAATCGCTTACGGCATCGGTAAAATTACCGTCATTGTCCACCGGATCCACAAACGGCAACTGCCACTGTCGACCGATACGGTAATCGTCCTCACCATAAGCCGGTGCAATATGAACCAGGCCCGTGCCGGATTCGGTGGTGACATAGTCATCGACCACCACTTTAAATCCCCCCTGCTCGACCAAGGTAGCAAAATAAGGAAACATGGGCCGGTAGACTCGGCCTTTTAAGTCCATTGCCCGCAAGGATTTTTCCACGACATACCGTTTTTCATCATCAAAATAAATAGTTTTACGGGCTTCGGCCAGATAATAGAGTTTGTTGCTTTGGATATCGCGCACCGCCACATAATCCAAATCGGTACCTGCACAGACGGCCAAATTAGACGGCAGTGTCCACGGCGTCGTTGTCCATATCAATAAATAGGCATCCTGCTCATCGGTCAATGCCACGCTTATGGTAATCGATGGATCCTGCACATCTTTATAATTAAGATTTGCCTCAAAATTGGATAGGGCCGTGGCACTACGCCATGAATAGGGCATCACCCGGTGGCCTTCGTAGATCAGGCCTTTCCGCCACAGTTGACCAAAAACCCACCAAACGGACTCCATAAAGCTCGGATTCATGGTTTTATAACCGTTGTCGAAATCCACCCATCGTCCGATACGGGTTATGGTTTCCCGCCATTGTTCCGCGTAACGCAAAACAATCGCCCGGCAGGACTCGTTAAATTTATCGATCCCATAGGCCTCCAATGCCTTGGACGTATCCAGCTCAAGGGTTTTCTCCATTTCCATTTCAACCGGCAGACCATGGCAATCCCAGCCAAAACGTCTCTCTACCCGCTTGCCCTGCATGGTCCAGTAACGCGGTACGGTATCTTTGATGTAATTGGCTAAAAGGTGACCGTAGTGGGGCAGTCCGGTGGCAAACGGCGGTCCATCGTAGAAAATAAACTCTTCCGCCTGTCACCTTTGTCCAGGCTTTTCTTAAAAATGCCGTTTTCCTGCCAGTAGGCCAGCACCTTCTCTTCCAACACCGCAAATTCGGGGCGGGCCTCAACCTTCGGATAGTTTTTTGCCGTACTCATGTCCTCTTCGCATCCAAGCCATAGTCAAGCGGCCATGATAACACGAGGGCATGCCAGGGCAACCACGACCGGTACGCCCAGGGCAAGGCAACAGCCTAACGACATCCGGGTGCATTAAAACGGCTCCCTCCGCGCCAACGTCAATGCATCGCGGCGATTCATGGTCAGCAACACTCACCTAAACCCATTGCTGTATACATACGCACACGCCTTACATTCGTGACTTGGAGCGGCCACGGGTTCAATTGCGGTGATCCAAACGAACGCCATACACAGCCATGGATCGTTGTCGTGACGTGCTGCCGCCGCATGGACAAGACATACCCTGGCAATGCTGACAGCCGAACAACGGTTACCGTTGATGCCGCACGGTTTAGTGAATGTATACCCATGCCAACCTGGCTAAAGTGGAATTAGGCATGATAATCTACACGAATATTTGCATGTATTTGCCATGCTGACGAGTCTGGCGCCACGGCTATCGCGGCCATGAATACCCGTACCATGTCGCACCATCGTTATGCCCGATCACGCTTGCGCAATGTATTGTCCATGCCGAAAGCAAGCATGGATTTGCAGGAATGTCCGTTAACTCGTGATAAAACCGGCGCCGGCCATGTTAAATGTTGAAAGGGTAAACAGGCCGAACCGTACGACGTGACGCAAATTTTAAAAGTAAACAGAAAATGCCCAAAGCCTGCCCGCGGCGCGGGCAGCCCCACCCATTGACTTCTATGTCACATTTAAGGCGGTTGCACACAACGCCATCAGACCGCCCGGAAACACACCTAAGCCCAGCATCAATAAGCCATTGGCGCTGATAGCGACTCGTAATCCAGTATCCACATTGAGTGGTGTATTGTCGTCAGCTTTTTCAAAATACATAAGTTTAATAATACGCAGATAATAAAAAGCGCCTATGACTGAAAAAACGACGGCGGTAATTGCCAGCCAGACCATATCGCTTTCAACGACCGCCTGCAATACACTTAGTTTTGCGTAGAAACCGATCATCGGCGGTATGCCGGCCATGGACAACATCAGCATACCCATCATTGCCGCGTACCACGGGCTGCGTTCATTCAAACCTTTAAAGTCTTCCAACTTATCCGCCTCAAAACCGCTACGGCTTAGCAGAATGATCATGCCGAAGCCGCCAAGACTCATCAGCGCATAAACCAATACGTAAAACATGGATGCCGCATAGCCGTCCGCACTACCCGTAAGAATACCCAAAAGCAAAAAACCGACATGGGCAATGGTGGAGTATGCAAGCATGCGCTTAATATTGGCCTGTGCTATGGCCACCACATTTCCGATACCCATGGATAGCACCGCCAGGATAATGATCATGCCCTGCCATTGCTGATGCATGTCGCCAAGCCCTTCCACCAGCAATCGCATCAACATGGCAAAGGCGGCAATTTTTGGTGCGGTACTGATATAGAGCGTAACCGCCGTGGGTGCGCCGTGATAGACATCCGGTACCCACATATGAAAAGGTACAGCACCGAACTTAAACGCAAGTCCGACAACCACAAACACGATACCAAAAACCAATACCGTATTGTTGAAATTGCCCTTAGCGATGACGTCGTGAATGACCTGTATATCCAAACTGCCGCATGATCCGTATATCATAGACATACCATAAAGCAGCATACCGGACGCGATGGCTCCCAACACAAAATATTTCATGGCCGCTTCCGACGCGCTGGGCGAATCCCGGTGATACGCGACAAGAGCATACAAGGACAAAGCGAGTAGTTCCAGCCCCAGATAAATCACCAAAAGACTGTAGGCGGACACCATAATCATCATGCCGATGACACCGAATAACCCCAGCACATAAAACTCACCGCGATTAATTCCACGGGTTTGCAGATAATCACGGGAATAAATAAACACAACCGCGGTAATCAGGCAAATGGCGATTTTCAATACCACCGCGAGGGAATCCAGTGTGAAGGAGTCGAAAAATGTTTTTTGTGCGCCGACTTTGCTGAACACCCAATAGGTTAAAAAGGCCGTTACCAGCAGGGTGACCTGGGTAAGCAGGAAAGTCACCATCTTCTGATTACAAAGACTGTACACATCAAACAGCAAAATAAGACACGCGGCGGCGAGCAGGAATATTTCCGGAATTACCGGGAAAAAGTCGATATGCATGGATTAAAGTCCTTCCAGGGCCACGGCCGTGCCGGTTTTTGGGTCGCCGATGTGGTGCACCAGATTTTGAATGGTAGGTTCCATAATATCGATCAATGGGCCCGGCCATACCCCGACGCCGATGACAAAAACCACCAGTGCGGCAAGTATGGCAAACTCCCGATGACTGATATCTTTAAGAGCCGCGACATTGTCATTTTTAATATCACCAAAGAATACCCTTTTAATCATCCACAGGGTATACGCGGCACCAATAATCAGCGTCGTAGCTGCAAAAAACGCGTACCAGAAGTTCGCCTTGAAAGCGCTCAGCACTACCATAAACTCCCCGACAAAACCGGAAGTTCCCGGCAACCCAACATTGGCCATGGCAAATATCACGGCAAATGCTGCAAATACCGGCATGGTATTAATCACCCCACCATAATCGGTAATCTGGCGGCTGTGCATGCGGTCATACAAGACACCCACGCATAAGAACAAAGCGCCGGAAACAAAACCGTGGGATATCATTTGCACCATGCCACCTGAAATACCCAACCCTGCGCCATGCCATTGGCCCGAACCTTGATGAATGATAAATCCAACAAAAAAGCCCAAGGTCACAAACCCCATATGCGAAATCGACGAATAGGCAATCAGTTTTTTTAGATCCTGCTGCACCAAGGCGACAAAACCGATATACACCACGGCAATCAGGGACAGGGCTATCATCAGCCAGGTCAATTCAGCACTGCCACCCGGCGCAATCGGCAAACTAAAGCGTAGGAAACCGTAGGCACCCATTTTTAACATAATGGCAGCCAGCACCACCGATCCACCGGTGGGTGCCTCCACATGAGCATCGGGTAACCAGGTATGCACCGGCCACATGGGAACCTTAACCGCAAAGGCGATTAAAAAAGCCATAAAAATAAGCATCTGGGCGGTTATTCCCAGCGGTAGGTTATGAAACGTTAAAATATCGAAACTGTGACCGGCTTTAAAATACAGGTAAAGCAATGCCACCAGCATAAATACAGAGCCGAAAAAAGTATAAAGAAAGAATTTGATTGTGGCATAAATACGGCGCGGCCCGCCCCACATACCGATAATCAAGAACATGGGTACCAACATGGCTTCCCAAAAAACATAAAACAATACCGCATCGAGCGCACAAAATACGCCGATCATTAAGCCATTCATGACCAAAAATGACGCCATGTATTGAGCGATTTTTTCTTGAATCACCTGCCATGCCGCGCCGATCACCAGTACGGTGGTAAAAGCCGTTAATAATATTAACGGTACTGAAATACCATCCACGCCCAAATGGTAGTTAATATTAAATGCTTTAATCCAAACCGCGTTGTACTCAAACTGCATGTCGGCAGTGGTTAAATTAAATTCAGTATACAACGGTATGCACAGAATCAGGGTTGCCGATGCAATCATCAACGACAGCCATTTCACCATGTCGGGGTTGGAGCCTTTTTTATCGACTACCAGCACAAGTGCGCCACCCAGTATAGGCAGCCAGATTAACCAATTAAGCAAGGATTCCATCATCCGATCACTTTCATGAAATGTAGATAAACCAACTGATCAGGCCCAACAGGCCAATGATCATGGCGAACGCATAGTGATATAAATAACCGGTTTGAACATGGCGAACCACACGTGATATCGCACCGATACTGTTGGCCGTCCCGTTAACCATGACGCCATCAATGGCTTTTTCATCGCCATAACGCCAAAAGAGCCTGCCCAACAGGCGCGCCCCACCTGCGAAAAAGAACGCATTGAACTCATCAAAGCCGTATTTATTTTCCAAAATGCGGTGGATAATACTAAATCGCTTCTTAACCACAGTGGCGATATTCGGCTGCTTGAGATAGATATACCAGGCGGACAGTACTCCAGCCGCCGCCAGAAAAAACGGAATACCGGTAAAACCATGCAGCATAAATTCAAACCAACCGTGAAAATGTTTACCGACTTCCGCCAGGGTGTCGTGATGGGGATCCACGAAAAAGGATTTATCGAATGCGCCGCTAAACAGAATGCCTTCAATGGCAATGGCGCCGATAATCACCGAAGGTATGGCCAACAACACCAATGGCACGGTCACAACCGCCGGTGATTCACGCAAATGTTCTTTGGTATGCTGGTCCATACGCTCATCACCGTGAAAAACCAGGAAAAACATACGAAACGAATAAAAAGCCGTAACAAACACACCCAGTAAAACACACCAATAGGCAAATTCGGCACCCGGCAAGTGGGCATGATGAACCGCTTCGATGATGGCATCCTTTGAGAAATAGCCGGCAAATCCCGGCGCACCGATCAAAGCCAGGGAACCGATCAGACTCGTCCAGTAGGTAATCGGCATATATTTACGCAACCCACCCATTTTACGGATATCCTGCTCATGGTGCATGGCGATAATAACCGAACCGGCGGCCAGGAAAAGCAGCGCTTTAAAAAATGCGTGCGTCATAAGGTGAAAAATTCCCGCTGCATAGGCCGATGCGCCCAATGCCACCACCATATAGCCCAGTTGCGACAGCGTGGAATAGGCCACAACCCGCTTGATATCGTTTTGCACAATACCCAGAAAACCCATAAAAAGCGCAGTAATGGAGCCAATGACCAACACCACACTTAGCGCGGTCGTTGATAGCTCAAATAAAGGCGACATGCGCGCCACCATAAACACGCCGGCGGTGACCATGGTGGCGGCGTGAATCAATGCGGAAATCGGCGTGGGGCCTTCCATGGAATCGGGTAACCAGACATGCAGTGGAACCTGAGCCGACTTACCCATGGCGCCGATAAACAGCAAGATGCAAATTACCGTCATCGCCGACCAGGTATAGCCGGGTATAAGTTCCATGGTTTCATTGGCCCTGGCAGGCGCAGCGTCGAATACAGCGGCGTAATCCAGTGAATTAAAATAAAACAGCACCGCGGCGATACCCAGAAGAAATCCGAAATCCCCTACCCGGTTTACCAAAAAAGCTTTTAAATTGGCGTAAATGGCGGTTTCTTTTTTAAACCAAAACCCAATCAACAAATACGATACCAGGCCGACTGCTTCCCAACCGAAAAACAGTTGGAGAAAATTGTTGGACATTACCAGCATCAGCATGGAAAAGGTAAATAATGCTATATAGCTGAAGAATCGTTGATAGCCGGGATCATCCTGCATATAGCCGATCGTGTAAATATGCACCATCAGCGAAACAAAAGTGACAACTAAAATCATTACCGATGTGAGGTGATCTACGAGAAATCCAATTTTGAACTGGATACCATCCGCGGCCATCCAAACATAGATGGTTTGATCAAAACTGGGCGCGCCTCCCAACACATGATGTTGAAATACCACCACCGATAGTACAAAGGAGGCGGCCACGCCAAGTATGGTTGCCCAATGGGATATGGCACGACCCAAGGTCTGCCCAAACAATCCGGCTATCAATGAGCCTGCCAGCGGGCTGAGTACAATGGCGAGATAAATTGATTTCATAAACCCGCTATCCCTTTAAACTGTCTAAATCTTCCACATTGATCGTGCTGCGGTTTCGAAACAGCACCACCAAAATGGCCAAGCCGATGGCTGCTTCGGCAGCGGCCACGGTTAAAATAAAAAACACAAAAACCTGTCCTGCCGTGTCAGCGGTACTTTGCAGGCAACGGGAAAAAGCAATAAAATTCGTGTTGACCGCCAGCAGCATCAATTCAATGCACATCAACAAAATGATGACATTTTTTCGGTTCAAAACGATGCCCGCCACACTGATACAAAACAGAATGCCCGCCAGCACCAAATAATGGGATAACGCAATCATCTCCCTCTCCTCTCACTGTGCGGATTTATGGTTTACGTTCCGGACTCATTTTTACAATTCGCACATTTTCCGCCCGGCGGCTCTTGATTTGCTCGGACGGATTTTGTGATTTATTGTCTTTACGTTTTCGCATCGTTAATACTATCGCTGCAATGATCGCCACTAACAATATGACCGACGCAATCTCAAACGGGTATACATAGGTGGTGTATAGTTCATTGCCCAGCGCTTCTGTATTGCTGAATTGTCCGTCGACCCTTTTCAACGGACCGAAATGCTCGGCACCGAAATATTTCGGTCCCACGACAAAACCAATCTCCAATGCCATCACCACGGCAATCAACATACCGATAGGAAGATAGCGTGTAAATCCTTCACGCAGGCGCGCAATATTGATGTCGAGCATCATCACGACAAACAAAAACAAAACCATCACCGCGCCGACATAGACCAATACCAGCACAATGGCCAAAAATTCAGCCTCCAAAAGCAGCCACACCGCCGCACTGGTAAAAAACGTCAATACCAGGAACAAAGCCGCATGTACCGGATTTCGCACCGAAATCACCATAATCGCAGAGGCCAGCAGAACGGCGGCAAATGCATAAAAAACCATTTGTTCATACATGATCAGTCCCTGCGCGTTTACCGGAACGGTGCATCTTTGCGCCTGTCTTCGGCAATTTGTTTTTCATAGGTGTCACCCATTTCCAGTAACTGCTGTTTATTCAAAATTAATGCCTGACGCTCTTCGGCATGGTACTCAAACACCCGGGTTTCGACAATAGAATCCACCGGACAGGATTCTTCACAAAATCCGCAAAAAATGCATTTGGACAGATCGATGTCGTAGCGGGTGGTACGGCGGGTGGTGGTACCGGGTATTTGCCCCGGCCGCTCTTCCGACTCAATCGTGATCGCCAGTGCCGGACAGACCGCTTCACACAGTTTGCAGGCAATGCAGCGCTCTTCGCCATTGGGATAACGGCGTAACGCGTGTTTGCCGCGAAACCTTGGGGATTGCGGTGTTTTCTCTTCAGGGTATTGCACGGTAATTTTTTTCGCCAGCATATGGCGACCCGTCAACATCATGCCGCGGACCAATTCCCAAAGCAGAAAACTTTTTACATAATGCTTAAATAGATTCATAAGCCACTACCTGCACCTTAATCAAACCAAGGCGGTAATTTCGCCAGGATAAAAACTCCCAATACCATGATCCACACTAAAGTTACCGGAATAAATATTTTCCAACCTAAACGCATGATCTGATCATACCGATAACGTGGAAAGGTCGCGCGAAACCATAGAAACAATAGCAGAAAAAACGCTGTTTTGGCGATCAACCACACCATTCCCGGCATAAAGGAAAACACGTTTTCCAGCACCGGAATACCTTGAAAAGGTGACAACCAACCACCGGTAAACAACAACGCGGCCAGTACGGAAATCAATATCATATTGGCGTATTCGGCCAGGAAAAACACACCAAATGCTATACCGGAATATTCAACATGAAAACCGGCGACGATTTCCGACTCACCTTCAGCCACGTCAAACGGCGCCCGGTTGGTTTCAGCGACACCGGCAATAAAGTACACTATGAACAACGGCAGCAACGGCAGCCAGAACCAGTGAATGACACTGCTTGCCTGCGCTTCAACGACTTTACTCAAATTCAGACTATGGGATGCCATCAACACACCCACGATAGCAAATCCCATGGCGATTTCATAAGAAACTATCTGTGCCGCGGAACGCATGGCGCCAAGAAAGGCATACTTGGAGTTAGACGCCCATCCAGCAATGATGACACCATAGACGCCTAACGACGTCATGGCCAGAATATACAGTAAACCGGCATCGATGTCGCTTAGCGCCATGCCTTTGTCGAACGGAATGACCGCCCAAGCCGCCAAGGCCGGCGCAAACGTCAGTATCGGCGCCATTACAAATAATATCTTGTTAGCGCCGGTGGGTACGATGATTTCCTTAAGCACCAGTTTAAGGCCGTCCGCGATGGGCTGCAGCAATCCCCGCGGCCCGACCCGGTTTGGACCAATACGTACCTGGATATAACCGATCACTTTACGTTCAGCCAAGGTCAAATATGCGACGGCCAACATAATCGGTACTATGATGATCAATATTTTGATACTTATGGCCAGTAACAGCCCCGCCGTACCCAGCGGGCTAAATAGTTCTTCTAACATGATCGCCCGCCCTTATTCGTTGACCACTGTTTGCATGGATTTCTTAACCAGGCTCACACGGGAAAATGGACGCGGCCGAACTTTCGTCAGTGGCACGGCCACCGGGACCAAAACACAGTTGTCGGGAACACCATTGTCAATTAAAACCGGCAATGTTAGTTCTCCTTCCTGGCTGTCCAAGGCTATCGTGTCACCATCGAGTACGTTGAATCGGCCTGCGGTATTTTCATTCAAACTGATACTGCTGTTCGCCGCATCTTCGCTGACCTGCAGCGGATTTGAACGGCGACAAATTTCGTCCACGCTGCCTGCGGCCAAGTGAGGAATGAACAAAACCCCATCGCTGGAATTGGCCGGTTGTGCGACGGTTAATGCCCAAAAATTTTCATCCGTTTCTGCTTTGCCCGCCAAGGATTTTAGCTCCTCGCCTATTTCTTCGGCGCTCACGTATTGGAACCCGTCCAAACCAAGCAAATTACCCAGCACACGAAAAATTTTCCAGCCCGGCCTGCTGTTGCCTTTAGGCTCAACCACCGCGTTAAAACGTTGCCACACGCCTTCACCATTAATAAAAGTACCCGGTGTTTCCGTAAACGGCACCATGGGTAGCATAACATTGGCGAATTCCTGCAACGATTCACTCTCAAATGCATTGGTCGCCACAACGAACTCCGCCTCGGTAAGCGCGTGTCGTACCGCCAGGGGATCCGTACCGTCGAGTAACGGGTCCAGGCCGACCAAAACATAGGCTTTACGCGGCTGAACGAACATGGCATGCGCATTCAAGCCCTGCTCCTCCAATGCCTGACCGCCGACACCACGATGAGGCAGTACACCGGCAATGCAGCAACCGGCTTGATTGCCGCCAATGGGTAAATAACCCGCCGACGAACCACTGCATTGCGCCAATGCATAAGCCAGTGCTTCGATAATGGAAAAGTCCGGATGCATCATCGCCTGGGCGCCCAACAAAACCGCTGAGTTCGATCCTTCCACCAGGCACTTGGCCATTTGCTCATGCACGGTATCGGGTTTAACGCCTTTTAACAACGCATCAATCTGCTCAAACGACTTGCCGGTTATGGTCATTGCTGCTTTCGTTACAGCAGCACATTCATGAACCATGTTTTCGTTAATACGTTTATATTGCACGGGAAAGTGCATGGCATAATCGTTGACATGCACCTCCATAACGGCGCCTTCACCAAGTACGGCTTTACGCAAGCGGTTGGCAATAATCGGTTGATCTTTGCGGACATTGGCTCCGATCAACAGACACGCATTGAGTGAGTCCATGGATTCGATTGGCAGTCCCAGGCCGCTGAATATCGGCTGGCATTGTTGACGCCGAAAATCGGTTTGCCATAATCGATGGTCGATGCTCGAACTGCCCAATTTCCCGGCCAGTTGCTGTACGAGGTAAGCTTCTTCACTGGTCACTGTCGGCGCGACAAGAAATCCTATCTGTTCGGCGCCGTGCTTTTCGACAATAGCTTTCAGCGATGACGCCACGCTCTCCAAAACATGTTCCCAATCCTTGACTTGCCACTGTCCTTTTTGCTTTATCTTGGGCTGCAACAAACGTTGCTGATCCAAGCCCAGATAACTGAAACGATCCCGGTTGGACAGCCATGTTTCATTGATACGTTCATTTTCCTTGGGCAGAACACGCATCACTTCATGACGCCGGGTTTCGACAATGATAGTGGAACCGGCCACATCATGAGGGGCTACGCTTGCGTGCTCGGCCAATTCCCAGGAACGGGCCGAAAAACGAAAAGGTTTGGAGGTAAGCGCACCCACTGGACACAGATCAATGACATTGCCCGACAGTTCCGACGTTACAGTGGATTCCACGTAGGTTCCGATGGACATATGTTCACCACGCCCGGTCGCACCCAATTCCTTGACACCGGCAACTTCCTGGCCAAAACGCACACATCGGGTACAGTGGATACAACGCGTCATATCCGTGGCAATAAGCGGTCCGATATTGCTATCTTTGACGACGCGTTTGCCTTCCTGATATCGGGAAACGTCTTTGCCGTAACCCAAGGCTAAATCCTGTAAATCACATTCGCCGCCCTGGTCGCATATGGGGCAGTCCAATGGATGATTGATGAGCAGAAATTCCATCACCCCTTTCTGCGCGCTAATGGCTTTGGGTGATTGCGTAAACACGCGCATACCTTCCGTCACCGGTGTTGCGCAGGCCGGCAAGGG
>Ga0114931_10001000_pt1 | contig 35717 bp, 27 predicted proteins | sample 2SBtaG_FD_89579 | JGI IMG/M metagenome (GOLD analysis project Ga0114931, IMG submission 89579) | Deep subsurface microbial communities from Kolumbo volcano to uncover new lineages of life (NeLLi) - 2SBTROV14_V59a metaG | ecosystem: Environmental > Aquatic > Marine > Volcanic | place: Kolumbo... | reverse complement strand
CGCGCCGCTCTTTGTGGCCTGGATGAGTGATGTAGCACGAAACAGTTCCAGCCGGGCGTTGAGCAACTCCTCATTGATGCGCGCCTGGTCGGCGTCGGCATCGGTGGCATCCAGATCGATCAGTACATCCCCCTTGCCAACGACCTGCCCTTCTGTCACATGAATGGCACGCACGGTGCCGATTTCCAGCGGCTGAATGAGCTTGGTATGCGCACCGGGGATGATTTTTCCGTGCGCCACCGCCACGATATCGACCTTGCCGAGGCAGGCCCAGAGAATGGCCAGGGCGAACAGGAGCACGATGCTCCAGCTGATCAGACGGCCAACAGGAGAAGGGGGTGTTTCCTGAATCTCCAGCGCCGCCGGCAGGAATTCACACTCATGAGGCCGGCGTTTTCCTGCCATGCCTCAATGCGCCATGGCCGGTTCTTCCGCAATTTCATCGGCCTCCTGATTCTTGTCCTCCGGGCGGCCATCTTGCGCCATTGTCTGATACTGCTGCGCGGCCAACTGCTGGTTAATTTTCAACACCGATTGGGTATGCTGATCCAGACACTCGGCCAGTTCGGTCATTTGCGCATTCAGTTTCTGCCCCTCAAGGGGGGCAATCAGACCTCTTTTGATGGCACGTTGCAGCCAATAGCTTGCCGGTGTCAGGCTGTTTCTGGCTCGCAGTATGGCCTGCATGTGATCCTTGACACTTTTAGGCCCCAGACTCATGAGCAGATTCAGTCCGACGGCATCCACTGTCTGCGTTAGTGCCAAGCCGATACTGGATTTGGCAAATTCTCCCCATTCCGCCGTCAGTGCCCATACACCATCCGCCAATTGCTCCGCCTGCCGGTTGGCCGCCGCGAGGTGTTGTTGCCGTTCATTTTTCTTGGTCATCGTGTTCTCCTCCCTTTTTGAGATACTCGTTTAAGACCCCATCAACCCGCACCTAGATCTCCATTTGATATTGATACAATCTGGCATAATGACCGTCCACCTTGAGCAACTGACGATGGCTGCCATCCTCGACGATCTCACCATGATCCATGACGATAATACGATCCGCCTGGCGGACAGCGCTCAGGCGGTGGGCAATGATGATGACCGTGCGGTCTTTGCAGATTTGCTGCATGTTGTCCTGGATGATCCGTTCTGATTCGTAATCCAGCGCACTGGTGGCCTCGTCAAGGATGAGAATGCGCGGGTCCGAGACCAGTGCTCGGGCGATGGCAATGCGCTGGCGTTGGCCGCCGGACAGATTACCGCCCTGTTCCCCCACCAGGGTGTCGTAGCCTTCCGCCAACTCAAGGATGAACTCATGCGCACCGGAGAGTTTGGCGGCCTGCACCACCCGTGCCATCGACATGCCGGGTTCACTGAGTGCAATGTTGTCCCGGATCGGGCGATTGAAAAGGATATTTTCCTGCAGGACGACACCGATCTGGCGCCGTAACCAGCCGGGATCCACCATGGCTAGGTCAACGCCATCCACCAATACTCTGCCACTTTCCGGCACGTAGAGGCGCTGAGCCAGTTTGACCAGGGTGCTTTTACCCGAACCGGAGCGCCCGACAATGCCAATCACCTGGCCCGGGGGAATGTCCAGAGAAAGTCGGCGCAACACCTCTGGTGTATCGTGGCGATAACGGAAACTCACGGCGTCAAAGCGTATGCGGCCTTCCAGTGGCGGTAAGGTGCTGCGGTTAGGATGATAGCCTGGCTCACACGGGGTATTCAGCACATCCCCCAGGCGGGCCACAGAGATCCCCGCTTGCTGAAAATCCTGCCACAATTGCACCGCCCGTAACACTGGACCGCTGACCCGCGCGGCTAGCATATTAAAGGCGATCAGCTGACCGACGCTAAGGGCACCTTCAATGACCAGGCGCGCACCGAACCAAAGCGTTAGCATCACCACGATTTTATTGATGAAGGCGGCACATTGGCTGGCAATATTCCCCAGATTGTTCGCTTTGAAACTGGCTTTGACATAAGCGGCCAGCTGCTCTTCCCAACGCCGCTGCATCTGTGGCTCCACCGCCATTGACTTGAGGGTTTCGATACCGCTGACACTTTCCACCAGGAAGGCCTGATTTTCAGCGCCGCGATTGAATTTCTCATTCACCCTGGCACGCAGGATGGGAGTGATCACGACTGATAGTGCGATATAAAAAGGGATGGATCCTAAAACAATATAAGTGAGCGCCGAGCTGTAATAGTACATCACTGCCAAAAACACTGCGGTAAAAAACAGATCGATGACCAGGGTCAAGGCCGAACCGGTCAGAAAATGACGAATATTTTCCAGCTCCCGTACCCGGGCAACCGTATCCCCCACCCGCCGCGTCTCAAAATAGCTGACCGGCAAGGCCTGCAGATGATGGAACAGCCGGGCGCCCAGACCGACATCGATACGCTGGGCGGTATGGGAAAACAGATAGCTGCGTAAACCGCCCAGCATAACTTCAAAGAGCGACACCACCAGCAAACCCATGGCCAGCACATCCAGCGTGGTCAGGCCTCTGTGTACCAGGACCTTATCGATAACCACCTGAAAAAAAAGAGGGGTAACCAGAGCCAGCAACTGGATGAAGAATGATGCCAGCAGCACTTCGCCGAACAGTTTGCGGTATTTGAAAATGGCGGGGATAAACCATTTGAAATCGAAGCGGCGCTCACCACCCCCCAGACCGGCTCTGCGCGTCAACAGAATCAACTCGCCATTCCACGCCGCTTCGAAAACATCCCTGGGCAAGGCCAAGGGCCGCTTCTCCAGAGGGTCCTGAATCAGTACCTTCTCCTTGCCTGCGGTCAGCTCGGCCTTGGCCACGATAAAGTAATGGCCATCTTTATGCCGGGCGATGGCCGGCAAATGAATACGATCAAGATGCGACCAGGTGGCGGACCCCTGGCGGGCCTTCAAGCCTTGCAATTTGGCTGCACGCAGGATCTCTACCAGACCGAAATCCCGGCCTTCCTGAGAAAACCGGTGTTTCAGCTGCGCTGCATCTGCCGGCAGACCATAAAAGCGGCAGATGATCACCAGGCAATCCAGGCCCGTATCCATCGATTTAGTTGCTAGATGAGGCACTAGGGATACACCTTCCCGAAGCTGCGAGTCCCATGTGCATATTGCCCCAAGTCAGCAGTACACAGAGCACGGTCGCGTCCGGTGCGAAGTAAAAAAGGGATTAAGCAGGCATGGAAAGGCTTAATATCAGTCGGCATTCAGGCAACGATCCCTATTGAGCAAGATTATGGGGAATGACCCTGTAAATTCCTTTTTATGAAACTCTACTGCTGCTTCAGTCGCTATTCTCAGGGATCACTCTACCCACATTCTTTTCCCTGTCAACCCACCAATAAAGTCAATTTTGTATACCCCACCTTCGGTACGCGCAGATGTAGTGCAGCAGATATCGGGACAACACCCGGCACCCGGTGAACGGCTCACTGCGCTCGAAACGGGCCCGGTGTGCCAGAATCCAGGATCACGGTTTGCTCAGCAGTATCCCTTCCAAGCGCCCGTTGGCACGAATCAGCAGCGGCGCCAGTCCCATGCTCAGCAGCAGAGCGGTCAACACCACCTGGCCGAGATCGGCGGGAAACAGGCGGGTATTGAAGGCCAGGGCGAGGATGGCGAAACCGAATTCACCACCATGCGCCAACACCAGACCGGTGCGCAGTGCCGTAATGCTGTCCCGCCCCACCAGGCGACACAGCCCGCTTATCAACAACCACTTGAAGGACACCAGGATCACCAGCAGCAACAGAATTCTTGGCGCCTCTGCCCACAGCAGTTGCACATCCAGCAACATGCCGATGGTGATAAAAAAAAGACCCAGCAGCACGTCGCGAAAGGGACGAATCACCGCTTCGATCTGTTGGCGGAATTCTGTTTCACCCAGCATCATGCCGGCAAGAAAGGCGCCCAGCGCCAGCGAGAGGCCCAGCTGATGGGTCAGGCCGGCAGCGCCCAGGGCGACCAGCAACACTGCCAGGGTAAATAATTCCGTCGAGCCGAGACGGTCGATGCCACGAAACAGCGGCCGCAAGGCCCAGCGCCCCAGGGCCAAAATCAACAACAGGGCCAGCAAGCCCTTGGCCAGCGCCGCCAGGACGACGAACAGCGGAATGGCGTCCATTGTCCCGGCAGGCCCCGCCACCAGGATCAAGAAAGGAATAACCGCGACATCCTGGAATAACAAAATACCCACGGCATTGCGACCATGGGCGCTGTGAAGTTCCTGTTGTTCAGTCAGTTGACGGATTACCAGGGCAGTGGACGACATGGCGACAATGCCGCCCAGCACCAGCGCACCTTGTACAGATAGGGTGAGATAATAATAGGCTGCGGCGGCAATGATCAGGGTCGTCAGCAAGACCTGCAGACCGACCAGTCCCAGCACCGCCCCCTTCATACGCACCAGCAAGGACAGCGAAAATTCCAGACCGATGGTGAACAGCAGAAACACCAGTCCGAATTCGGCAAAGGCCCGCGTATGCGTAGCATCCGCAATCCAGGCCAGCGCATGGGGCCCCCCCACCACCCCGACGGCCAGATAACCCAGGATCGGGGGCAGATGCAGCCGCAGGCATAGAGAGACCACGGCCACCGCGGCAGCCAACAGGATCAGGATATCGCTTAAATAACTGAAGTCCATGACCGCAAGGCTATCACAGCGCGGCGATGAATGATTGCCTCAGCACACCCCGCTTTCAGGCCAGCGGATGCTGTCGAGGGGGCAGGACGGCAAACACCACCGCCCTGCCTCTCTGGCAGCGGGGTAGACTTACAACTTGTCGGCGTTGTCCGCCAGATAGGCCGCCACACCTTCGGGGCTGGCGTTCATGCCTTTCTCACCCTGATGCCAGCCTGCCGGACAGACCTCGCCATGCTCCTCGGTGAACTGCAGAGCATCCACCATGCGCAGCATCTCATCGATATTGCGACCCAGCGGCAGGTCATTGACCACCTGATGACGCACGATGCCATCCCGGTCGATGAGAAAGGAACCGCGAAAGGCCACGGCACCATCCGGTGTCTGGACATCGAACCCCTGGCAGATTCCGTGGGTCATGTCCGCTACCAGAGTATAGCCAACGGGACCGATACCGCCTTTATCCACCGGGGTATTACGCCAGGCGTTGTGGGTAAAATGGGAATCGATAGATACCCCGATCACTTCCACATTGCGCTTTTTGAACTCGTCCAGACGATGGTCGAAGGCGATCAGCTCCGAAGGACAGACAAAGGTGAAATCCAGGGGATAGAAAAATACCACGGCATATTTCCCCTTCACGGCCGTGGAAAAATTGTAATCATCTACGATGCTGCCATCGCCCAGTACCGCCGGTGCGGTAAAATCCGGGGCCTTGCGGCCGACTAATACACCCATTTGTTACCTCCTTAAGCTCGCAGCAAAAATCTGAAGGACAAATATAGGCGCGTCACCGCCAGATCTCAAGTGGCGCACGGAAAAATTTTCGATGCGCGTTTATTCCCGCATGTTAGCAGGGGAATAGTCGCTGTTCATGATATTTTCCCGACAACTGGACGGGATCAGCCCGGCTTGTTATCCGGCCGACAGGCACCTTCACAGGAGATCTCATACCAAGCGTCGTCACCCAGCCGCAACGCGGTCAGTGCCCCGCCCCAGACACAGCCACTGTCCAGGGCATAGATCCCCGGCTGGCTGTGCCGCCCCAGGGTGGACCAGTGCCCGAAGACGATCTTCATGGCAGCGCTGGCCCGCCGGGGCAGCGCAAACCAGGGCAGGCAGCCGCCCCGCTGTTGCCCCGGCGCCCCCTTTTCCGCCAGCACCAGGCTGCCATCCGGCCGGCAGTAGCGCAAACGGGTGAAACAGTTACTGATAAAGCGTAGCCGCTCCCAACCTTCCAGACCGGGTGACCAGCAGGCAGGCCGGTCACCGTACATATGCCGGAGAAACTGCGGGTATTGCGCCGAACGCAGCACCCGCTCCAGCTCCCGGGCGCAGGACTGGGAATGGGCCAGATCCCACTGGGGCGGCAGACCGGCATGGATCAGGGTATGACCCGTCGTAGTATCGTGATGCAATAGAGGCCGGTGTCGCAACCAGCCCAGCAGCGCCTCCCGGTCTGGCGCATCCAGCACCGCCTGCAGGGTATCGCGGGGCGCGGGTGGGCGCACCCCCGCAGCCACTGCCAGCAGGTGAAGGTCATGGTTGCCCAGCACGGTGATCGCCCGTGAACCCAGGGATTTCACCAGCCGCAGCACCTCCAGAGAACCCGGCCCACGGTTGACCAGGTCGCCCACAAACCACAGTTGGTCCCTGTCCGCCTGAAACTGGATCCGTTTCAGCAGCCGCTGCAGTTCATCAAAGCAACCCTGGACATCACCGATGGCATAGAGCGCCATCGCTCAGTCCGGGCAACCGGGCGCCGCCCGCAGGGAAAAAGTGACCGGACCGTCATTGATCAGCGCAACCTTCATATCCGCGCCAAAACGCCCCGTTTGCACCTCTGTGGGCAGTTGCTGCCTGGCGCAAGCCACCAGGTAGTCGAACAACCGCGCCCCTTCTGCAGCGGAGGCCGCCGGCGAGAATCCCGGGCGGCTACCCTTGCGGGTATCCGCCGCCAGGGTAAACTGGGGCACCAGTAGTAACGCTCCCCCGACATCCCGCACACTCCGGTTCATTCTGCCCTCCTGATCGGGAAACACTCGGTAATGCAGCAGCCGTTGCAACAGGCGGTCCGCCTGTTGCTCACGATCATCGCGTTCCACGGCGATGAACAGCAGCAGACCAGCATCGATCGCTGCAATCAGCGCTTCTTCCACCGTTACCGAAGCGCTTGTTACTCGCTGCAGCAAGGCAATCATGAGTCCGCGCCCACTGCGGCAGCGCCCGCAACAAAACTGCCGGGGCTCACAACCAGGCACCGTGTTCTGATACAAACAGACCAATAGATGAGTGCTGTCTGTAAACATTGCATCGTGTTATGGCACTCCAGATTGATTCAAGCACTGCCCTCATACTGCACCGAATTGCTCGAGAAAACTACACCAGCCCAGGGATCTCTGCCGGCAAGGCGGGCAATCGCTATTCTACATCAGGCTCACACCCAACAAGATACCGATGCCATAGCTCAGCCCGCCAGCGCAGCCTCCGATCAATACCATCCGCAAACCACCCCGGATCGCGCCCCGACCGGTAAACAGGCTCAGCAGGGCACCCACGCTGAACAGGCCCAGCAAGGTAATCAGCACTGTGGTGATAACCAGACTGCCTGTAGTGCCATACAAAAAAGGCAGCAGGGGCAACAAGGCGCCCAGAGCAAAGGCGATAAAAGAGGATGCCGCGGCAGCCAGCGGCGCGCCCAGTTCATCCGGATTGAGGCCCAGCTCTTCGCGAGCCAGGGTATCCAGCGCATGTTCCGGATCCTGGAGCATCTCACTGGCAATGCGGCGCGCCTGATCCATATCCACACCCCGGGCATTATAGATCAAGGCCAGCTCCTCCACCTCTTCCTCGGGATACTGTGCCAGTTCTTCGCGCTCCAGGCGGATCTGGTGCTGATACAATTCCCGTTGCGAGCGCACCGAAACATATTCGCCCGCCGCCATGGAGGCCGCCCCGGCAATCAGTCCGGCCACCCCGGTCATCAGAATCATTTTGGGTTCATGGGTGGCGCCTGCAACGCCCAGCACCAGACTGGCGTTGGACACCAGACCATCATTCACACCGAATACTGCGGCCCGCAGATTCCCCCCGCCCCCCAGGCTGCTGTGGCGATAGCCAACCTGCTCCACATGGGTCGGCATGGCATGCCCGGCGGTTACCATCCCGGCGCTGTAGACCGACAGGCCACGCACCTTCATGGCGGCCAGCACCGGACGAATCGCCCGTGGCCCCAAAACACGAATCAACCAGGCGACCAGGCGGACCCGCAGATTGATCGTCAGACTGGCGGGGACACTGCCGCCATTGGCATGGATCTGCGCCGCCCAGATGCGCCCCTGGGCCTCATCGGCATCCGCCAGGGCATTAAACATGCGGATTTTTTCCGGTGCGGTTTCCCTGGCGGCAACCAGCCGGTAGAGATAGGCCGACTGCTTTTCCTCTTGCCAGTTTTCCAGAGAGGACATGGGGGCTTATCCCGCAGCCGCAATCAGCAGGGCGCTTGAGGTCCCTGCAGTGGCACGAAAGGACAGTAACCAGGACACCTGAACAAGCTTATTTTTTCTGCGCCATGATCTCTTCCATAAGCTTGAGGCCGCTGAAGGCATCCTTGGCATAGAACACCCCCTCTTCGTCACTGTAAACCAGGCGGCAATCCCTTTCCACATAGCGCCGGGTAAGTGCGGCACCGCCCAGCAAAACCGGCAGGGCGATCCCGGCCCGTTTCATCTCCCCCAGATTTTCCTTCATGATCACAGTCGATTTGACCAGCAGCCCCGACATACCAATGGCATCGGCCTCATGCTGGTGGGCCGCTTCCATGATATTGCCGATCGGCTGCTTGATCCCGAGATTGATTACCTTGTAGCCATTGTTGGTGAGAATGATATCCACCAGATTCTTGCCGATATCGTGGACATCACCCTTGACCGTGGCCAGCACCAGCGTACCCTTTTCCTGTCCGTCCTGCTTTTCCATATAGGGTTCGAGATAGGCCACCGCAGCTTTCATGGTCTCGGCAGATTGCAGCACGAAAGGCAGCTGCATTTCACCTGAGCCAAACAATTCGCCCACCACTTTCATGCCGTCCAGCAGAAATTCATTGATGATCTGCAGGGGGGGGTATTTTTCCCTGGCCCGGTCGAGGTCAACCGCCAGATCCTGCTTGTCGCCATCGATGATACGCTGCTTAAGCACTGCCTCGATGGTTTGCGGCTTTTTCTTCTTAACCGTTGTCTCGTTAACATCCTTGAACAGATCGACGAAATAGAGCAGCGGATCACGACCATCCCGACGGTGATTGAAGATCAGGTCTTCCGCCGCCTGCCGCTGTTCTTCACTGATCTTGTGCAGCGGCATGATCTTGCTGACATGGATAATCGCCGCCGTCATACCCCGTTTCTGGGCATGGTGGAGAAACACCGAATTCAGCACATGGCGGGCCGCTGCCTTGAGACCGAAGGAGATGTTGGACAAACCCAGCATGATCTGGCACTCCGGCAACTCGCGGGCAATACGCTCGATAGCATCCAGGGTATTACTGCCATGGTTGCGGTCTTCCTCCACCCCGGTGCAGATCGTAAAGGTCAGCGGGTCAAAGAGCAGATCCGCCGGAGGCAGGCCATGCTTTCTGACAGCGAAATCGTACAGACGATGGGCGATCCTCAGCTTGTCATCCACCTCCTTGGCCATTCCTTCTTCATCGATGGTGAGCGCCACCACCGCAGTGCCGTATTTTTTCGCAAAGCCGAGGATTTTCTCTGCCTTCTCTTCGCCATCCTCGAAGTTGATAGAGTTAATAACACTCTTGCCACCCAGTAACTTCAGCGCCCTCTCGATCACCTCCACCTCGGTGGAATCGATCACCAGGGGCACCGTGATCTGGCCGCGGTAACGGCTGATGATCTCCGCCATATCCTCTGCCTCGGGTCGTCCCACATAGGCGACACACACATCCAGTGCGTGAGAACCTTCCCGGACCTGCTCACGGCCGATACCTACCAGGGCATCCCAGTCCTCCGCTCCCAGCATCTCGCGGAATTTTTTTGAACCATTGGCATTGGAACGTTCACCGATAGCAAAGACAGCATTTTCCTGGCGCAGGGGAACAGAGGAATAGAGCGAACTCAGCGCCGGAGTCAGATTAACCTTACGGACAACGGGGGCCTTGTTGGCTCGGGCATCCAGCATGCTGCGTAGCCGGGCGATATGCTCCGGTGTAGTGCCACAACATCCGCCGATCAGATTAATACCATCCTCCTCGATAAAGCGCAGCTGCCATTCGGCCAGCTCTGCCGGTGTCAGGGGGTATTCGGTACGGCCATCCACCAACATGGGGAGCCCGGCATTGGGCATGATCGAAATAAGGCCCGGCCAGTTCTCGGCCAGGGACTGCACATGCTCCGCCATCTCGGCGGGACCAGTGGCGCAGTTCAGCCCGATGGCGTCCACTTCCAGGGCTGCCAGGGTAGTCACCGCACAGTTGATGTCCGAACCTACCAGCATACTGCCGGTGGTTTCGATGGTGACCTGAGCGAAAATGGGCACTGCTTCGCGCTGCAATCCCCGCCGGGCGATCCGGCAACCGTTGATGGCTGCCTTGAGGGTCAACAGGTCCTGATTGGTTTCCAGCAACAGGGCATCCACCCCGCCATCCAGCAAGCCACGCGCCTGCTCGGCATAGGATGCCTCCAGTGTGTCATAGCTGACATGGCCCAGACTGCACAACTTTGTCCCCGGCCCCATAGAGCCCAGCACATAGCGCGGCCACTGATCTGTAGTGAACGCCGCAGCAACAGCCACAGCCAGCTGCGCGGCCTTGAGATTGAGTTCATAGGCCCGATCCTGCAACCCAAATTCCGCCAACACCACCTTGTTGGCGCCAAAGGTATTGGTCTCCACACAATCCGCGCCGGCGGAGAAATAGGTATGATGCATCCGTTGCACAAAGTCCGGGCGGGTTTCGCAGAGAATCTCCGAACAGTTCTCCAGTCCCAGAAAATCCTTCTCCAGATCCCAGTCTTCGGCCTGAATCAGGGTCCCGGTACCGCCGTCGCACAGCAACACCTGTTGTTTCAAACGGTTGATAAATTTTTCTTTCATCACTTAAAATCCTTGTACCAAAACACTGCCACTTTCCACCCCTGTCGGCTGGATACAGGAAAGAATAATAACATTAACAAAGCCTTTCCGTATCACCATACATCGCTACAGACACACAATCATGAGGGCCTTTTAACACGCTTGTGCGCTACCCGTCCGTCTTCATCACGACAACGAAATAAGGGGGTGGATATGATGCCGCCCTGTCTTGCAAGGTGACCGCAGGATAAGAAATACCGTGTGTAGCCAGCTTGCAGAGCAATGAGCATGCGCTCCGCCAGCTTCAGGAGGCAGCCTCCGACAGACGCACGGGGCGAACCTCAGAGGCCATCTCCTGCTGCTCGCGAATATCCAGCGCAGCGACCCGGTAGGCCTCGGCCAGGGTTGGAAAGTTAAAAATGTTCTCGACGAATTCCTTGACTACCATGCCCTTCAGAATGGCAAGTTGTCCGATATGAATCAGTTCTGCGGCACCCTCACCGACGATATGAACACCAAGCACTCTGCCATCAACGCTGTCGGCCACAAGTTTGAGCAGACCATTCTGAATACCCGAGATATGGCCACGAGCGATTTCCTCGAAGCGCGCCCTCCCCACATATATTGCCCCATACTGCTCTTTCGCAGCTGCCTCACCTAGGCCAACCGCCGCCATTTCCGGAATCGTGTAGATGCCCACGGGAATGGTATTGGCAGGTCGCCCATGTGCTTTCTGCAGCGCATGGCAAACCGCCAGGCGACCTTGTTCCATCGAGGTAGAGGCAAGCGCTGGCGGCCCAATGACATCACCGACAGCATAAATATGTTGGGCTGCTGTCTGAAAATTTTCATTGACGTCTATTAAGCCGCGCGCCGTTGTTTCAACAGTTGTATTGCCCAGTGCCAGTTTATCAACGTTGGCAACACGACCAAGGGCAAAGAGCACCTTTTCACTATCCAGAGTCCCACCGCTGTCAAGCATGCAATGGACGCGGCAAACGCCGTCCCACTCTGCCTTAACAACCGCGCTGGAACCGATAAAACGACCGCCAAAACTCTGCAGAGACTGCAAATAACGCGCCGTCAACTCTGCTTCCATAAAGGTCAGCGGTCGTTCTCCCTTGTCGACAATGGTCACCTGTGAACCCAGAACTGCCAGAATGGATGCATACTCGGCAGCTATTACCCCGGCACCTAAGATAACAATCGACTCGGGAACATATATCAATGACAGAATAGAATCACTATCGAATATATTCTCATGGTCAACCAGAATGTTTTCCGGGTTACGTGGACGTGAACCTGTCGCAATCACGAAGTAATCTCCGGTGACATGAACACGCGCACCATTAGGAGAGGTCAACACGATTTCATGGTCATTCACAAAACTGGCTTCGCCATGCGCGGAATCTATCCCGTTACGATCAACCTGGTATTGCATATAATCACTGTGCGCCTGAATCACACTCTGCAATCGGGCAAGCAATGAGGATATCTGAATTTCCGCGATTGCATCTGTATTCTGGCTTGTCGCATGCTGCCGCGCACCAGTCATCTGCAAGACACTCTCACGCAGGGTCTTGCTGGGTATTGTCCCGCGATGGACACAGGCGCCGCCAATCTGGCGGTCCTTTTCTATTAGCAATACCGTTCGGCCTTCTTTCGCCGCCTGAATCGCCGCCTTTTGCCCGGCCGGACCAGCGCCGATAACGACGAAATCATAATGCGATTGGCTACTCACCTTGACATCGTCTCCACGGTTTCCAGAACACTATCTACCTTTTCCAGAAGCACTGAGACATCATCGGGATACAAATTCAGATCAGCCACCACCGCCAGCCCCCGAAGTCTGTGAGCAGCCTGTTCATCCCTGGCAAGCAGCGCCGTTGCGAACTCGTGCGCGTAATGAACTATCATCGCCTCTCTGGCGAACGCGGTCACCTTCTGATAATCATCATGAAAACGAATAACACCGGCGACCGGACCGGGGAGTTGCCACTGCTCAGCCAGCATCACACCAACGGGAATATAGAATTCCTGCATAAGACTCACAAATTCTTCCTCGTCCAGGTCGACGCCCATCACGCTGGCGAGTGTGCTGGCTTCATGGAGCACAACCGGCTTGCCAATCTCATGCAGGAGGCCGCAGAGAAAGGCTGATTCAACGTTGTAACGCAACATCCGGGCAATCTCCTTAGCCCATATTCCTGTAGCAAAGGCATGGCGACAAAGCCCGCTGACGAGCGCCTCATGCCCTTTGATTCTGAACAGCCTCCCCTTCAGCACCATGGCCATAGAAATCTCGGCAATCGTCGGCAAACCAAGCCGGGCTACGGCCTGCTGTAATGAAACGATTTTAGTCTTTGGCAGGTAAGCCGGTGAATTGGCTATGCGGATAAGATGCCCGGCCAGTGCCTGATCGCGGTATATAAGTCTGGCGAGCCCCGCAGCATCAACCTTGCTATCCTGGGAAAGCGATAAAGCCTGGTTGGCTACTTCCGGCAATAGTGGCAATTCCACATCATGCCGGGTTATTTTTTCTCGCAAGGCCAGGCACAGCTGTGCCATATCTGTAGTAATATTATCCTGCCTGGCTGGCATATTCATCGTCATCAACGGCCTGTTTCATAAAATTGAGTAGAGTACACTTTATTTCGGCCGTCACCGTAATCCCTTTAAGGCATCTCTGATTAATTTCGTGCCATCATCATGTGTTGCGCCTGATCAGTTTTTTCCCTTCTTTTGCGCCACCAGCAGGGCTTCGCCTCGAAAACCAGTACCGAGATCACCCAGCCGCCCCTCTTCCCGATAAACCACGATACGCAAGGGTGCGAACAGCATCAACAATTCACCTGTCGCAAGACGGAAGGCCTCATTTTTTGGCCCCGCGTCGCTTACCCGGGTGCGCGTGAAGGTCTGATAGAACAACAGTCCCCCGGGACGTAGAGCAGCAATAATGTGCGGCGCCAGTGCCCGCTCCAGAAAATGGGTGACCACAATGACGTCATAGCTTTCCGACTCCGGCGGTTGCTGTGCCACATCACGCACGACACCCTGCAACGGCAGGCCGCTTTCCTGCGCCAGCGCCCGCAGGCGGTCGATAGCAACGGGGGAAATATCCCAGGCCTCAGTCTGCACGCCCCTGGCTGCCAGCAGGAGGGCATTGGCTCCCAGCCCACAGGCGATCTCCAGACCGCGGCCACCATTCAATAGATGCTCATTATCGCGCAATACCCTGGCGGCAGTGGGTGTAACCCCGCTCCCCCGACGATAAATTTGATCCCATTTTTCACGTTCATCCGCCATGCCTAATACCTCTAAAATCGATGCAAAGTGGATATTATTTGCGCCAGAATGCCGGAGAAAACAAAACCAGCAGAGTGAATATTTCCAGACGCCCCAGCAACATGGCCACACACAACACCCATTTGGCCACGGGATTGAGAGTAGTGAAATTCGCCGCGACCTCTCCCAAACCGGGTCCCAGGTTATTGATACAGGCAGCCACAGCAGAAAAGGAGGTCACCAGGTCCAGATCGGTAGCAGCAAGAATCAGCGACATGAAGCAAAAACAAATGATATACAATGAGAAAAAACCCCAGATGGAGTCCATCACCTTTGCCGCTAGTGGCTTACCGCCCACCTTGACCAGAAACTGTGCGTTGGGATGGACCAGGCGCCTGATTTCCCGCGCCCCCTGCTTGAGCAATAGCAGCACCCGGATCACCTTGAGCCCCCCTCCGGTGGAGCCCGCGCAACCACCGATAAAGCTGACCAGTAATAACATCACCGGCAGAAAAGATGGCCAGCTGCTGAACTGTGCCGTGGTAAAACCGGTGCTGGTACCAAAAGAGATCGCCTGAAAAATACCATGATGCAGGGCGCTGCCAAAACTGCTGAAGGTGCCAGAATAGTATAGATAACCTGCGGCCACTGCCGCGGTAATGGCTAACACCAGAAAATAAAATCTGAATTCAGGATCGCTAAAATAAGGTCTGATATTGAGACTGCGCCAGGCCAGAAAATGCAGGGAGAAGTTGACACCGGAAAGCAGCATAAAAATGTCTGCGATGGCTTCGATAGAGGCATCATTGAAATAGCCCATACTGGCATCATGGGTAGAATAGCCCCCGGTAGAGATAGTTGCAAAGCTGTGCCCGATGGCGTCGAAGAGATTCATCCCTGCAGTCCAGTAACCGGCAGCACAAACGATGGTCAGACCGAGATAGATATACCACAGGGCCTTGGCCGTCTCGGTAATACGTGGCGTTAATTTGTTGTCCTTGATCGACCCCGGTGTTTCGGCCCGGTAAAGCTGCATACCACCGATGCCCAGCATCGGCAGGATAGCCACTGCCAAAACGATGATCCCCATGCCACCCAGCCATTGCAGTTGTTGGCGGTAATACAGTACCGAGCGCGGCAGCGCATCCAGACCGACGATCACCGTGGCCCCGGTGGTCGTCAACCCGGAAATGGATTCAAAGACAGCATCCACTAATGACAGACCGGGACTGTATAGAAACGGGAAGGAACCAAAAATGCCCAGCACGACCCAGAACATGACCACCACAATGAAACCATCACGCAGGCGCAACTCTTTTTTGAATTTTCGCACTGGCAGCCACAACACCAATCCCGACAGAAGGGTTACCATAAAGGTGACCAGGAAAATATCGATAGTCTTCTCACCATAACCCCAGGCCACCAGGACCGGCGGCAGCATGGTAATACTGAACAGGGTCAGAAGAAGACCGACAATACGTTGGACAGCCTGGCGTTGCATGCTAAATCGATATTTCAGGCATATGCGTTCGTAATATTTCCTGATCTGCCAGATAGCGGCTACAGAAAGGTAATGCCCACCTGGAAAATACGCTCTACCTCAGTGATCCGCTTCTTGTCTACCAGAAACAGGATCACATGGTCTTCCGCCTCGATCACCGTATCGTGATGCGCCATGATCACTTCATCATGGCGCACAATGGTGCCGATGGTGGTACCTGGCGGCAGACGGATATCCCCCACTGCACGGCCCACTACCCTGGAGGACTTTGCATCACCGTGCGCCACTGCCTCGATAGCCTCGGCAGCCCCCCGACGCAGAGAGTGCACCACCACCACATCGCCCCGACGAATATGCGCCAGCAGACCACCAATAGTAGCCAGCTGAGGAGAGATAGCGATATCGATATCACCACTCTCCACCAGTTCAACATAGGCAGAACGGTTGATCAGCGCCATCACCTTGCGGGCCCCCAGGCGCTTGGCCAGCATGGCCGAGAGAATATTGGCCTCATCGTCATTGGTGACAGCGCAGAACACATCAGCGCTGTCGATGCTTTCCTCGAGCAGCAGATCCTCATCGGCGGCATCACCCTGTAGCACCAGGCTCTTATCCAGTTCCTCGCAGAGCATTCTTACCCGATCATGATTATGCTCAATCAGCTTGACCTGATATTTTTGTTCCAGGGTGGCGGCCAAACCTTTGCCGATATTGCCGCCGCCCACCAGCATGATACGCTTCACCTTCTTGTCGAGACGACGCAGCTCGCTCATCACAGCACGGATATTCTCCGTAGCGGCAATAAAGAAGATCTCATCATCTACCTCAATTACAGTATCCCCCTGGGGAATAATGGGTGCGCCACGGCGGAAGATCGCTGCCACACGGGTCTCAATACCCGGCATATGTTCCTTCAGGTCCTGCAGTTCATGCCCCACCAGGGGGCCCCCGTAATAGGCCCGAACGGCGACCAGCCGCACCCGGCCACCGGCAAAATCCAGCACCTGCAGGGCCCCGGGATATTCAATCAGGCGCTGCACCTGATCAATCACCGCCTGTTCAGGACTGATGAGCATGTCGATGGGCAGCGCCTCCTGGGCAAACAGCTGGGAATGAACAAGATAGTCGCGCGCCCGGACACGGGCGATTTTGGTCGGCGTGTGAAACAGGGTGTAAGCCACCTGACAGGCCACCATATTGGTTTCATCGCTATTGGTCACCGCAATGACCATATCAGAATCTTCCGCGCCGGCACGTCGTAGAATATCGGGATGAGAGGCATGACCCTCGATGGTGCGCAGATCGAAACGGTCCTGCAACTCATGCAGCCGCTGGGCATGGAGATCCACGACGGTGATGTCGTTGGCCTCCCGCGCAAGGTTCTCCGCTACCGAAGAACCCACCTGCCCGGCGCCAAGGATGATGATTTTCATCGACTTGCCATCCCGCTTCTTTTTTATTGTTGTCTGATAACCCTGCCCCTGGTGTGCCAGTATGGCATGAGCATACCACGCAAGACCAGTACCGCCAGCCTACCCCGGTTTCTGCTTGATGCCCAGTTCACGCAGTTTCCGGTACAGGTGGGTGCGCTCGATACCGGCAATCTGGGCAACCTTGCTGATACTCCCACCCGCCAGGTCCAGCTGATATTCAAAATAGGCCTTTTCGAATTCCTTTCTGGCGGCGCGCAGGGGTATATCGAAGGCCACCGGGATCTCGGTAACCGCCTGCCGGCTGCGCATGCCCAGGGCAAGCGCCACATCATCACAGCTGATCTCGTCACCGCTTCCCAGAATCAACAGACGCTGCACCAGATTCTTCAGCTCCCGCACATTGCCCGCCCAGGTGTATTGCCGGAGACGCTTGAGCGCAGCCGGGCTAAAACGGCGATCAGGAAAGCCTTCCTGGGCCACAAAGACATCCACATAATAATCCAGCAATTCCGGGATATCCTCACTGTGTTCGCGCAAGGGTGGCACCCGCACGGGCACCACGTTGAGATGATAATAGAGATCCTCGCGAAAACTGCCCGCCCCCACAGCCTGCTCCAGATCACGATGAGTCGCGGCGATGACCCGGACATCGATTTCCACCGGCTCAACACCACCAACCCTCAGAAAGGTCTTGGTTTCCAGCGCATTCAGCAGACTGCCCTGAACTGCGACATCCATATCCGCCACTTCACTGAGAAACAGCGTCCTACCATTGGCCTGCTCCAGATAACCATAATTAATTCTGTCCTCACGCTCACTACCGAACAGCTCAGTGGCCGCATGCTCTCCCGAAATGGAGGCAACTCCCACCTCCACCATGGGGCGCTGCGCCCGCGGACTGCAATGATGCAAATAGCGGGCGAACAGTTCCTTGCCACTGCCGGGCTCGCCGCTGATTAATACCCAGGCATTGTGCTGGGCAATGCGCTGCACCTGCTCCTTCAAGTCCTGCATGAGACGACTGCTACCCACCGGCTCGACGAGCGGCTGTACAAAACGGCGCAGACCGATATTTTCACGGCGCAGACGTTCCGCCTCCAGGGCACGTTGCACCACCAGCAGCAGTTTGGACAGGGACAGGGGCTTTTCGACAAAGTCATAGGCCCCCAGTCGCGTTGCCTCAACCGCCGTCTCTACCGTGCCATGACCGGAGATCATAATAACCGGCGAAAGCAGCCCCTCTTCCTGGGACCATTCCTTTAACAGACTGATACCGTCGGTATCCGGCAGCCAGACATCCAGTAGCACCAGATCGGGCCGCCGGGTGCGTAGCGCATGGCGCGCCTGTGCCGCATCCGCTGCTGACTCCACCTCATAACCCTCATCCATGAGAATTTACTTGATCAGCTCGCGGATATCCGGCTCGTCGTCGACCACCAATATGTAGGGTACTGTCATGTCTTGGGCTTTCTCACGTCGGCATTCAACTGTCCATCCTGTGGCACCGGTGTCTCATCACTCATCTCCAGGATAGCCGACTCATCATCAGGCTGCGCAGCACCATGATGCGTTTTCTCCAGTGGCAGACAGATAACAATGGCAGCCCCCCCGTCGGAAGGATTCTCCGCCCAGATGATACCACCATGCTCTTCGACAATCTTTTTCACAATGGCGAGCCCCAGACCACTGCCCTTGGGCTTGGTTGTCACATATGGTTCAAAGAATCTACCCATCATCTGAACGGGAATACCCGGGCCATTATCCCGCACCCGCAACTCGATCATAGCTGTACCTGCGTGGTTAATTTCATCCGTAGTAATGGTGACCTGGCAAGGCCTGCCCGCCACCGCAGCCTCCAGGGAATTTTTGATCAGATTGTGTAACAACTGCCGCATCCGTCCCACATCCAGCTTAATCATGGGAAGATGGGGCGCCAGATCCGTATGCAACTTGATACGGGCATTTTCACCACGATAAAGATCCAGTATTTCATGGATCAGGACATTCAGATCCATACGCCGTAATTCCAGCCGTGGGGTGCGGGCATAGTCAGAGAAGGCCTGCACCATATCTTTCATCACCTCCACCTGCTGAACAATCGTATGTGTCGAGCGCCGCAGAACCTCAGCATCCTCCGGGCTCATTTTAGCCAGGTATTTATGCCGCAGGCGCTCCGCCGACAAACGAATGGGGGTAAGTGGATTCTTGATTTCATGGGCCAGCCGGCGGGCCACCTCCCCCCAGGCCGCATCACGCTGTGCCTGAGCAAGCGCAGTCACGTCCTCCACCACAATCACATGTCCTGCCTCCCGCCCCCCCACCCCCGGCAGTGTCGTGCCACGACACATCAGCACCTGCCGCCCGGATTTACCGAAGACATTGATTTCCTTGCGCCAATCTTCACCGGCATCCAGGTGCGCATCAACAGCTTCAACGAAATGTTCCAGAGCGGGGTTGCTGCCACTGATGGTATCGATCGGCTGCCCTACCAGTTGTTTGAGATCAATGTCCAGAATATGACTGGCGGCTGCATTAGCGGTGCGAATAATGCGGTGGCTGCCCAGTGTCAGAACCCCTGAGGACAACCGTCCCAATACCGCCCGCAGATAGGCACGCTCGCTCTCCACCTGCTGCTGACTACGCGCCACGTCATCACGCGCCTGTTCGATCTTCTCTGTCATATCGTTAAACGAATTGACCAGAAAACCCAACTCATCATTGGAATATGAAGGTAGGCGTTTGCCATAGTCGCCACTGGCCACCGCCCGGGTACCAATCGCCAATACCCTGATCGGCGCCACCAGACGCCGCGCCGAAAAAAACGCAGCCCACACGGCAAACAGCAAACTTAGCAGCAGTACCAGAGACAACGTCAGGGTAAAACTAAATTTCAGCGGCTTACGCAGGTAGATCAGTTGCTGATAACGACCGAAGGCGGACTGCACGTTGCGCGTCAGGCTCTGGATCTGGCTGGATATCGGGTAGAGCGCATTCAGCATGCGCTTTTCCGAGATAGCTTCTACACCGGGCACCTCAATCACCACACGAATAAAGAGACCGGCATCGCTGATGGCATCGACACCAACATAGCGGTGCCCCTGATGCACCTGGCGGAGAATTTCTTCAACCGGCAGCTTAGGCAGTAATTCAATGGGGTTGGCGCTGCTGGTCGCGATAATGTGGTCATTGCGGCTCAATAGTGTCAGCTCGAAGGCATCGTACTTGATACGCAAATCGTCGAGCACCAGTGCCACCTGATCATCCGGCAGCATCGAAAGCTCCTTCACGATCGCTAGGGTCCGACGCAAATGCTCACGCTTGCGGGCATTGAGAGAAACACGGCTGAGCATCAAGGCGTCGTTGAACGCCTTTTCTATATGAACGTCGAACCAGCTGTCGATACCGCGATCGATAAAGCGCAGGGAAAAATAGTACACCAGCGATACCGGCGCCAGCGCCAGCACCACGAACATCAGCACCAGCCGCAAGGTCAGACGCGACCCCGTGGCGTGATTGCGGTACTGTCTCACCAGGCGGATCAAATTGGCGCTGATCAGCACCAGCAGCACAATCAGGGCAAGAATATTGATAAACAACAACGGCAGGTAAAGCCGCCCGAACTGCTCGGAATTCTCCGTTGCGGCACTCATCAGGTAAAGTGAGACAATCAGAAAAATGAACAGTGCCACAACCGGCAGAAAACTGCTGCTGAAACGCCTCAAAAGTGTATCGGCCATGTATACCAATCGCTCTTCAGATGCCAGTCGGATGAAAAATAGGACAGCAGGCGCAGCGGTACCGGCAAGGCTTCATCATCGATCCCCACCTGTATCTGTCCAGAATACTGCTCCCTGCTCCGCAGCAAATTGACATCCAAGAGTGGCAGTTTAACGATGGTGCCCAGCACGGAGATGGCCGCTTCCAGCGAGGGAAAACTGAACTGCGAACCGCTATTGAGATTCACCAGAAAATACTGCTGGGTCAGGGCATGGTATTCCAGGCGGTAGCGCTGCTCCAGCCGGGCAACGGTCTCGTCTGGCCAGTAGTCCCGCCGGCGCAGAATAGAAATATGGTAAACAAAAGTCAGAGGCACCCCTTCCTGCAGGGCGCCCAGCATGGCCTTGCCAGGCTTGATGTCCACCGCTGCATTGAGATACAGCACATCATCCAGTACCTCGGTATGCACCTGGTTAACCGTGATACCCCGTGCATAGACGGGGGCATTCAGCAATAGAGGGGTCCCCGCCACCAGCATGAAAAACAGGGACTGCTTCCAGACATTGTGTGCAACTTTGCTGAACATGGACACGGTCGCCGCGAAAAACCTACATTATCGCCTGAAGTCAGCCAACTGCAAGACCGGAATGAGCCGGCCGCTTCCTGAGACAGGCATAATAAAAACCGTCCATGGCATTTTCGCCCGGCAACAGCTGCCGTCCGCAAGTGGCGGCATGCCCCCAGGACGCAGTGACCGGCGCTTCCTCCGCGTCGGGATGGGCATGTAGAAAGGCTGCAATCTGCCCGCTATTTTCCTGCGGCAATATGGAGCAGGTGGCATAGACGAGGCGACCACCCGCCACCAGCAACGGCCACAGGGCTGCCAACAGTCGGGCCTGCTGAGCCGCCACCGCCACCAGATCACCAGGCCGACGCAGACACTTGATATCCGGGTGACGCCGGATCACGCCCGTAGCGGAACAGGGGGCATCCAGGAGAATGCGGTCAAAAGGCTGCCCATCCCACCAGTCATCCGGACGCGCCGCATCCCCCACAATGAGCGTGGCTGCCAGATGGAGTCGCCGAAAATTTTCCCTGATTTGTTGCAGACGATCTGCACTGATGTCAATCGCCACCACCTCTCCCAGCGCCGGCTGCCACTCCAGTATATGACAGGTCTTGCCACCCGGCGCCGCGCAGGCATCCAGTACCCGCTGTCCGGGCCTGAGGTCCAGCAGGCTGGCAGCCAGCTGGGCAGCCCCGTCCTGGATGGCAACATGCCCCTCCCGAAATCCCGGCAGACGATCCACCGCCACCGGCCGAGCCAGAAGCACACCGGATGAAGTGCCTGGCGCCGGACGGGCGGACAGGTGGCACTCCGCCAGACGCTCCAAGTATTCAGCACGGGTCAGCAGCCGACTGTTAACCCGCAGCGTCATCGGCGGCCGCTGGTTATTGGCGGTCAGGATCACCTGCCAGTCTTCGGGCCATGCTGCCCGGATCTGTTCGATCATCCAGCCCGGATGGGCAAAGGCCCCTTCCTCCTGCTGGGCCAACTGGCCCAGCAGCTCATCTCGGCGACGCTGAAAATTCCGCAGAATGCCGTTGACCATAGCTGCCAGCCAGACTTTGTCCAGGGCCTTGACCGCCTGTACGGTCTCCGCCACCACCGCATGCGGCGGGATCTTCATATGAATCAGTTGGTAGAGGCCCAGCAGGATCAGATAATGAATATCCCGGTCACGCGCTTTCAGCGGCCGCTTGATCAACCGCCGGCTAAGCAGCTGCAGGGCGGGCTGCCAGCGCAGCACCCCATAGCACAATTCCTGCAGCAGAGGCCGCTCGCCTGGGGCCACCCGCTCAAGTTGGCGGGATAGGCGATTGCCCAGCGAGACACCCCGGTAACAGACATCCACCAGCACTTCCGCCGCCGCCGCTCTGACCTTCAATTCATTCTGTTTGGCCAAAGCACACCCCGGCCTGCAGATGCCGGGCATTGAGAAAATCCACTGCGCTCATGACCCGGCCTCCCGCCGGCTGTAGCTCCAGCAAGCGCAACAGGCCGTTGCCAGTTTGAACATCGATACCCGCCCGGCCTGAGCGCACGATGCTACCAGGCTCAAGCTCCGGAGAATCTTCGCTCAAAGGTTGCGCACGCCACACACGTATTCGCTGCCCGGCGAGCAGGGTATGGGCCACCGGCCAGGGATTAAAGGCTCGCACCCTGCGATCGAGCTCATTAGCGGATTGCGACCAGTCGATAACTGCCTCTTTCTTGTTAAGTTTCGGCGCGTAGCAGGCCTCTGCCTCGTTCTGTGGTCGAGGATTTATGGTCCCTGCCTGCAGGCGGGGTAATATCTGCAGCAGGGTACAGGCACCCAACTGGGCCAGACGGTCATGCACTGAACCCGCCGTATCATCAGGATGCAGCACACAGACTGCCTGGGAGAGAATAGCACCGGTATCCAGCCCCTGGTTCATCTGCATGAGGGTCACGCCGCTTTTCTGATCCCCGGCCAGAATAGCACGCTGAATCGGCGCGGCCCCCCGCCAGCGGGGCAGCAGGGAAGCATGGATGTTAATACAACCCAGCCGTGGAATCGTCAGCACGGCCGGTGGCAGTATCAGGCCGTAAGCGGCAACCACCATCAGATCCGCATCCAGTGCCGCCAGCGCTTGTTGGGCCTTCATCTCCTGCAGACTCAGCGGCTGCATGACCTGCAGTTGAGACTCAAGTGCCACCTGCTTAACCGCTCCGGGGAGAATCCTGCGCCCCCGGCCGGCCGGTCGGTCGGGCTGGGTCAGCACCGCCACCACTTCATTATCTGCCGCGACCAGCGCCCGCAAGGCGACAGCGGCAAATTCGGGGGTGCCTGCAAAAATTATCTTCAATTTTGTCATCAGGGAATCCTGTGAAACTCTGATTCATTCACCAGGGTGGCAACAAGGTGATTAATCCAGAGATGGCTAGAAAGTTAAATCGTGTGTCGCCGTATTTTCTCCATCTTTTTGCGAATCCGCCTTCTTTTCATCTCGGTGAGATAATCTACGAACAACCGGCCTTCCAAGTGATCAATCTCGTGCTGTATACAGACGGCCAGCAGGCCCTCCGCCTCCATTTCCATGGGCTTGCCATCCCTTCCCAGGGCCCGGGCACGAATCCAGGCGGCCCGCTCCACCGGCTCATAGATACCGGGCACTGACAGGCAACCTTCTTCCATCATTTCACAGCGTTCCCGCTGCACGACTTCGGGGTTGATCAGGCATAGCGGATCATCCCGGGTCTTACTGATGTCGATCACGATCAGGCGCTTGCTGATATTGACCTGGGGGGCCGCCAGACCGATTCCGGGGGCATCGTACATGGTCTCCAGCATATCGTCTATCAGCAGGCGAATTTCATCGTCGACCTGCTGAACGGGGGAGGCCTTGATCCGCAAGCGGGGATCCGGATAGTGCAAAATGTGAAGTATCGCCATAAATGATCCGTCTACCTGTGCTATTGCTGGGACATCTAACTGAATCAGTTAAAGATCTTAAAGGATTCTACCCGTTGCACGCTATACTTTGGTGTAATGCGTTTATTTTGCGCTAAACTCGGCGAAGGTTCCTGCTTACTAAGGATGAAGTATGTATAACCGATTGTTGATCCTGTGTTTATCTCTGATACTAAGCATTGGCAGTGCCACCGCCATAGCGGATACTGTGCGGCTCAAAGCTGACCATCCCGACCGCTATGTCGTGGTCAAGGGGGATACCCTGTGGGATATCGCCGGCCGTTTTCTGAAAAACCCCTGGTTGTGGCCGGAAATCTGGCAAAACAACCCGGAAATCAAAAATCCACACTTAATCTACCCGGGTGATGTCATCAGCCTGGTAATCGTCAACGGCAAACCCACGTTGCGTCTAAAACGCGGGAAATCCAGCCGCCCGACAGTTAAACTGTCCCCCCATGCCCAGATTTCCAGTCTGAGCAGCGCCATCCCCACGATCCCTCTGGATGCCATCAAGCAGTTTCTGTTGTACCCGCGGATCATCAGCAAGCAGGAACTGGAACAGGCCGGCTATATTTTCGCCCAGGATGAAGGGCGGCTCATCAGCGGCAGTGGCGACAAGGTCTACGTCCGTGGCATCCAGGCGAAAGTTGGCCAGCAATTCAGTATCATCAGACCCGGTGATGCCTATCGCAACCCGGGTGCGGGTAAAAAGGATATCCTGGGCTACGAGGCCATCCAGATCGCCCTCGGCGTGGTCAGTGCTGCAGGCGACCCCAGCACCCTGCTTGTCAAGCAGGCCAAACGTGAAGTCCTCATCGGCGACCGCTTGCTGCCTTTGAAGAATGAAGAAAAGCTCGACCAGTACTTTTTGCCTCATGCGCCCAATATGCCTGTCAAAGGGACCATCATCGCCGTACTGGATGGGGTTTCCCGCATCGGCCAATACCACACTGTCGTTCTGAACAAGGGAAAGCGGGACCACCTGGAAACAGGCCACGTCCTGGCGGTTGACCAGACTGGCGAACTCGCCCGTGACACGGTCGAACCCAAACGCGGAAAAACAGTGCGTCTGCCCAACGAACGCGCCGGCACCGTCATGGTGATCCGCGTCTTCTATCGCGTCAGCTATGCGCTGGTCATGGAAGCCAGTCGCGATATGCGCGTCTATGACACCTTCACCAATCCCTGATCCTTTGCACCGTCAGGGACTGGGCTAACCCTTCCAGGAGTTTCATACCTGCAAGCGGTGCCTAAAGGACTGGAACACTTGTCACCTGCCCACCCAAAAGCGGATAATCCCCCCCAAACACATGCTCAGGGAGGAGACCACAAATGCTTTCGGAGAAGGAACTCTGCGACTGGTTGCTGCTACTGCATACCCCGGGGATCGGACCACGCAGCTACCACAAGCTGCTAAGCCGCTTCGGACACCCTGAACGCATACTGGCGGCACCCCGGCAACAGCTGGTTGCCTGTGGTCTCGGTCAAAACACCGTCCGGCAACTGAATCACCCGGCTGATAAGGCCACCATCCGCCGGTATCTGGACTGGGTACGTCAGACAGGAAACCGGATTATCTGCTTTGATGATCCAGACTACCCGCCCCTGCTGCGGGAGATCCCCGACCCACCGCCACTGCTCTATATCACCGGCGATAGTGATCTGCTCTCTCGCCGACAGCTTGCCATCGTCGGCAGCCGTAATCCCAGCCCTGCCGGCAGAGAAACCACTTATGATTTCTCCCACAGTCTGGCATCTCTGGGACTGGTCATCACCAGCGGGCTGGCTTTAGGCATTGACAGCAGCGCTCACCGCGGTGCGCTCGATGCCGGCGCCCCCACCATCGCAGTTACCGGCACCGGACTGGACCGCATCTATCCTCCCGGCAACCGCAAACTCGCCCGGATGATTAGTACCCGGGGTGCGCTGGTATCAGAATTACCCATTGGCACGCCGCCCAGACCCGATAATTTTCCGCGACGCAATCGCATCATCAGTGGCCTGAGCCTGGGTACCCTGGTCACCGAGGCCGCGCTCCACAGCGGCTCTCTCATTACCGCCCGTTTGGCACTGGAACAAAATCGCGAGGTATTCGCTATTCCCGGTGCCATCCATAACCCGCTGTCCCGGGGCTGCCACGCCCTGTTGCAACAGGGTGCAAAGCTGGTCACCTGCCTGGGTGATATCAGCGAGGAATTGCCGTTCGCCGCCGTATCCACCATCCAAACCGACAGGCCAGTACCGGAAAAAAACAACACCCTGGCGCTTGACCCCATACAACAAACAGTATTGAATAATATTGATGGGAGCCCAACTACAATCGATACGCTCGTGGAACGCACTGGATTGACGGCGGAACGGCTTTCCTCCATCCTGTTAGTGCTGGAGCTGCGAAAGCGGATTATGCCCTATCCCGGGGGTGCCTTTTGCCGTCCCCTACAAAGGAACTCATCATGAAGGAAAATATGCTGGACGTCCTGCTGTACCTGTTTGAGAACTGTGTGGACGATGAGCTGGCGCTCCACTCCAATGAAGAATCCATTAAAACCCGACTCAGCGCCGCTGGATTTATGGATGCCGAGATATCCAAGGCTTTCCACTGGCTGGAATCCCTGGCCCAGCTGCGCGAACAGGATAACAGCACGGCCATCGCCCAACCCCAACAACAGTCGCAGCGTGTCTATGTCGCCGAGGAGATGGAAAAAATCAGTCTCGACAGTCGTGGCCTGATCCTCTTTCTTGAACAGATGGATGTGCTCAAACCGGCCATGCGCGAACTCGTCATCGACCAAATCATGGCACTGGAAACCGACGAAATCGATCACGATGGCGTCAAGTGGGTGATTCTCATGGTATTATTCAACCAGCCCGGATATGAGGCCGCTTACACATGGCTGGAAGACTTCGTGTTCGACGAAGGCAATTCTCTCAAACACCTGCACTGAAATGGGTCGCCCCCCGGCGGCCTGTCTCTATCAAGGATTTCAGCCAAACAGCGATATAAATCCCGGACCTGCTGGCATTGATGCCCAAAGCTGACAGCTTTGCGCTGTTGCTGCAACTAAGTATATGAACAGCTGGCATGGTATTTTTTATTTGAAATTGATCGTCACTGGATGGTAGAACAACGCCCATGAGCAAAAATCTGGTCATCGTGGAATCGCCCGCCAAGGCAAAAACCCTGAAAAAGTACTTCGGCAAAGACTTTGAAGTACTGGCTTCCTATGGTCATGTACGGGATCTGCAACCCAAGGAAGGGGCGGTCGACCCGGCGCACGACTTTGCCATGAAGTACCAACTGATTGAAAGGAATGCCCGGCATATCGACGCCATCAGCAAGGCCATGAAAAAGGCCGATGCCCTCTATCTCGCCACGGATCCGGATCGCGAAGGCGAGGCCATATCCTGGCATCTATATCATATTCTCAAGGACAGCAAACTGCTGGAGGGCAAACCCGTCCACCGCATCGTATTCCACGAAATTACCAGAAATGCCATTCAGGAGGCCCTGACACACCCCCGCGAACTCTCCATGGAGCTGGTCAATGCCCAACAGGCGCGGCGTGCCCTGGACTTTCTGGTGGGATTCAATCTATCACCGCTGTTATGGAAAAAAATCCGTCGCGGCTTTTCCGCCGGCCGGGTACAGAGTCCGGCGCTGCGTATGATTGTGGAACGCGAACAGGCCATCGAAAAATTCCGGCCGCGCGAGTACTGGACCTTCGATGCGGATGTCGCCAAAGACAAGGAACGCTTCTCCGCCAGGCTAACCCACTACCAGGGAAAAAAGCTCACCCAGTTCAGCATCGAAAATGAACATGACGCCCGGGATACCGAAAATCAGATCCAGGCTGCCGCCGACGGCAAACTGCAGATTGAAAAGATCGAGAAAAAGCAGCGCAAGCGTAATCCCGCCCCCCCCTTCATCACCTCCACCCTGCAACAGGAGGCGGGACGCAAACTGGGCTTCACCGCCCAACGCACCATGCGCGTCGCCCAGCAACTCTATGAAGGCATCGATACCGGGGATGGTGCCGCCGGTCTGATCACCTATATGCGGACCGACTCGGTCAATCTGGCCCAGGAGACAGTGAATGAAATCCGGGACTACGTCAGCCAGCGCTACGGCGCTGACAAGCTCCCCAAAACCCCTCAGGTCTATAAGACCAAAGCCAAAAATGCCCAGGAGGCTCACGAAGCCATTCGCCCCACCGCCGTCGGCACTGAACCGGAGGCCATCAAGCAGCACCTTAGCAGCGAACAATACAAACTGTATCAGTTAATCTGGAAGCGTGCCGTCGCCTGCCAGATGATCCATGCCACCATCCATACCGTAGCCATCGACCTGAGCGCCGGCAAGCTGGCCCGTTTCCGGGCCACCGGCTCCATGATCGCCAAGGCAGGATTCATGGCCGTCTATCAGGAAGGGGAGGATGACGCCGTCAAAAAAGACGAGGAACGGATGTTGCCCGAACTGAAGGAAGGGGAGATTCTTAAACTGGAGCGCCTGCGGACCGATCAGCATTTTACCGAGCCGCCCCCCCGCTACACGGAAGCCAGCCTGATCAAGGCCCTGGAAGAGCATGGTATCGGGCGCCCTTCAACCTACGCCTCCATCATGACGACCCTGCAACAACGTGAATACGCGCTGCTGGAGAAAAAACGCTTCAAGCCCACCGATGTGGGGCGCATCGTCAACAAGTTCCTGACTGAGCACTTTACCCGCTATGTAGATTACGACTTTACGGCCAACCTTGAGGACGAGCTGGATGCGATTTCCCGTGGTGAAAAAGAGTGGGTACCGCTGATGCAGAAATTCTGGGATCCCTTCAAGACACTGGTGGACACCAAGGAAAAGACCGTCCAGCGCAAGGATGTCACCCAGGAACCCCTGGATGAGCAGTGCCCAAAATGCGGCCAGCAATTATCTATCCGCCTGGGGCGGCGCGGGCGCTTTGTGGGTTGCACCGGTTTTCCCGAATGTGATTACACGCGCAACCTGGGTGACGACAGCGACAGTCCGGAAATGGAAGTGGTGGAAGGACGACAATGTCCCCGCTGTCAGGCCGATCTGATCATCCGCCAGGGCCGCTATGGAAAATTTATCGGCTGCAGTGCCTATCCGGATTGTAAATTTATCGAACCCCTGGAAAAGCCCAGTGACACCGGCGTTAAATGCCCCGAGTGTGGCCAGGGCACCATGCTGCAGCGCAAATCCCGCCGCGGCAAAATCTTTTATTCCTGCTCGAAATATCCGGGCTGTAAATATGCGGTCTGGAATGAACCCGTTGATACCCCCTGCCCCCAGTGCAACTGGCCCATGCTCACCACCAAAACCACCAAGCGGAACGGTACGGAGCTGGTCTGCCCTCAGCAGGACTGCGATTATTCTGAAGCCTGCGACACGGAAACCAAGGCCGCATCCTGAGCCCGGCCTTACGGGCCAGCGATCACACTACTATCGGTGATGCTCAGGGTGGCGCCATTCGTTGCCAGGAAACCCGCCAGTTCTGACTGAATTTCAGTGGTGACCTGCGCCGAGCTGGGATCATCATTACCGGCGGCATCCTTGGGACTCAACAGTGAGCCGTGATGCCCCGCTGAAAAGCGTACCCAGACCTTGAGAGGATTACCGGCAGTGCTGCTGCTTACCTTTACCAGGCCCATCAGCACCGCTAGTGGGTCGGTGCCGGCAGTGGGCGATGGCACGGTGCCCACCACATTCAGGACATTATTCGGCACCACCTGATCCGGTAGCGCACTGTTGCCACCGACGATCTCCACCAGGTGGATACCCCGGCCAGCGGCAGTGTCTGTGGCATAATTGATCGGATCTGCAGCGTCAATTAGCATCTGTGCCGAGGCCAGAAATGCCTCATAATCGGCAGTGCCCTTGATGATACCGCTGGCCGCCAGACCCGCCGCAATCTGCGGCCCGAAGCGGGCCGAACCATCGAGCAGTTTGGCGATACCGCCTCCCGGCATCGCCAGGGTAGCGGCACCCACCGTGGGCTCCAGGGCCAGGAAGGTGGCGCCCACAATGGCCCCCAGAGAATGACCGAGAAAGCGTATTTTCGTGGTATCGAAATCGGCGCCGCCGCCGTCATAATCCATCACAGACAGGGCGCGGGTCAGCGCCAGCAAATCCACCTCGGCCTGACGCAGGTTGTCACGCGAACTCAGCGGACTGGCCAGATTAATGAAGTGGCTGCCGGAAGGATCCGTCACCCCATCCGACCCCGCCACGCCGCTCGCATTATCGATCAGATCCAGATCAAAGGTCCGCTCCAAACCAGGCCGATAGAATGCCTGGGTGCCATCCGTCTCATTGCCGGTCAGGCCATGCAGGGGCATATCGATGGCCACTGCTGCAAAGCCGGCACCTGCCAGGGCATCGGCCACCGCCAGCAAGGTTGTCCGATTGGTGGTGATGCCGTGCTGATAGATCACCACCGGCCAGCCACCAGCCGGCCTGGAGGGCACCTTAGGGATCGTCACCATGAGGGGGATCGTGACGGTTGTCGTAGCCACCGGCTGGGTATTGAAGCGCGTGAGATTACTGCCACCCACACCAGTCCAGAAGGTGCTGAGCGGTGTCGGATCATTTTTATCCGTGGCTACAGTCAGATAATAAGGCAGATCAATCGTACCGACATAGACATCTGCCGCGCCCAAAGGCGAAACGCTGGCCGGAGTGGGTATGATAACCGATACCGGGGGGGCAGCTGTCTGCACTTTAGTCCTGACGGCAGCCAGCACATCGCTGATCGATTGGGTGCTGAAGGTCCAACTGAGCACGATGGCGCTGCGCTGCAACTGAGCATCAAAGGACGTAGCCGCGATCTCAGCGGCATTGGTCAACTGGCGCACGGGCTCCAGCGCTAGCGCCTGAGCATCGCTCAAGGCAGTGAACTGACTATTGCCACTACCATCCACCAGCGGGGTGGTGCTTTACGCCAGCGCATAGGGCAAGGCGGCATGGGCGGCCTGGCCGCTGAGCGACCGGATTCCCGTGGTCAGTACCACCAGATAGCTGGTTTTGGGCGCCAGTGGCCTTAGAGGAGAGATCACCAGTTTGCTCTGACTGGTATCGATGGACGACAAAGCTACTGTATACTCCGCTGGGCCAAGTTCACGCACGATGCCGCTAACCGCCCCACCGGGAATACTGGACAGATTGACCTGGAACAGCCTCACGGTAGACCCGGCAATGAGCGTGCCGTCATCGATAGCAGAAGAAAAATCGGCTGAAATGGGCGCAATGGTGGAAAAGCCATCCAGGGTGTTAAGTGCGGTTTTTACCTGGGCGTCCGCGGCATTGGGGTCGAAAGGAATATTCAGCGTGCCATCTGTGGTACCGACAAACAGCAGATCATTGGGAAAGGGAATGATGCTGTTAGCGGGGTCGAAACGGGCGATAAACCCGGCAGGATTGATGTTGTTGCGAACGTGGTGGGTCTTGTCATTACAGGCGGTCAACAGGAGCAAAACAACCGTCAACAGCCACATCAACGCGGGAAATCCGCCCGGTCTCGAGAGGCTTCTATGCATAAAAACAGGGATAGCCATCACAATCTCCAGTTCAGCTGAACGCTGAAAATATCCACTGCAGCCGTATATTCGCCCTTGAGCGTATGCGCCAGGGTGGGAATACCGCTCTCAAAAGTATGGTTGCTTTTGGACTCGGAAATGAATAGATGGGCATAACCGGCATCCACGCTGAGCTGATCAGTCACATGATATCCCAGCCCCAGAGAAACCCAGCGGCGATCATTACCGGGAATGCGCGGCGTCCGGTGGCGGGCATTGGGTACCGGTGTCTCATCATAGGCCAGACCACCTCGTAGCAGCAGGCGGTTGTTCAGCTGGTAGTCGACGCCCAGGGAATAACGATTGGCATCATTCCAGTTCTCCGTGGTCACCGAGGTTGGCTGCGCGGAATTATAGCGGATACGCAGCTCATCGAAGCGGCTCCAGCGAGTCCAGGTCCAGTCCGCCAGCACCGCCCACTTTGCCGTCAATTCGTGATAGAGACTCAGAGAGACATTCTCCGGCAAATCTATGGAGGATTTGATATGGGTATCGACAAACACATTGGCCGCCGTCAGAAAGGCCAGCTCACCAGGCACGGTAAAATTGGCTGCGCCGTCCAGATGCTGTGCCACCTTGGAACGATAGGCCAGCCCCACCCGGGAGTGGGGGTTGAAGGCATAGAGTAGACCCAGGTTGAAGCCCCACGACCAGTTATCCGCCTTCAGATCGGCAAAGCCATCCTTCTGCTGCGGCAGCGCACCAATACTGCTGCAGGTACCCGCCGGCAACACACCCCCCAACTCCTGGGCAAGACAGACACTACCCAGATCCACCGCGCTACTCAGCTTGACATCAATGTATTGGGCGCTGACCCCCGCGCCCAGAGAGAGATGATCGGTAGCCCGCCAGGCGATGCTGGGATTGATGTTCACCGTCCGGACATCGGATTTGACACCATGATAACGGCCTACCCAGTTGTCGTCATATTCAGTGGTCAAACCAAAGGGAACATTGAGCCCCACACCTGCCGTTAAAGTATCTGACAGGGGATCGACGAAATAAAGGTTCGGCACCAGTACATCAGCGCTGCTGTCATCCTCGCTACCACTCAGTGGGCCGCCGGTGGCAGCGGTGGAACCACGATTATTGAAATTAGCCTCAGGACTGATGTAATGACCGGCGACACTGAGCTCGCGAGCGTGCAGCCGCGTCATCCCCGCCGGGTTGAAATAGATGGTGCTGGCATCCTGAGCGACAGCAGAAACACCGGCAAAGGCATTGCCCATGCTGCTGGCACTATTTTCGGTCAGCGCAAAACCGGCACCGTAGGCCTGAAAGACCATCAACATCATGCACACTGCAACGACCAATCTACCGGCAAGGCACCAGTTTATCTTCATTATGATCGCCTCCCTCGAAGCGAGGTCTACAGACCGATTTAGTCCTGCGTCGATAAAATTTCACTACCAGGGGTCAGTCAGCCATGAAGAACCCAAGTGGAGAAACTATTCACGAAAAATATCTGCTTATTATTCTCAATGCCCAGCATACATGACATTGATATCATTTTTAAACCTTGCAATCACTCTCGACCGCTTAACCTTCAGCGTGGGAGTCAGCAATTCATTATCCACGGTCCAGGGTTCCAGATAAAGTGTGGCGCTACGGATCTGGGCAAAGCCGGGGAAATTACCAATACGCGCGGCAACCCGTCCTAGCACCGCCGCCATCACTTGTTCATCCCGCAGGGCGGCGGGATCATCCGGGTCCACACTCAGGCTGGTCGCCAGTCGGCGCCAATGCTCGGCATTCAATACCAGCAGCGCACTCAGATAGGGCCGCCCTTCGCCCAGCACCACCGCCTGCTCGAACAAACTATCCAGCACAATGGCCATTTCCATATCGGCAGGCGGCACCTTTTCGCCGTTGGCCAGCACGATGATGTCCTTGATCCGGCCAGTGATATAAACGTGGCCACCCGCATCGATACGCGCCTTGTCGCCGGTGGACAACCAGCCGTCTGCGCTGAGCACCTCGCGGGTGGCCTCCTCATTCCGCCAATAGCCGAGCATCACGCAGTCGCTACGGGTCTGTAGTTCATCATTATCGCCAATCCGGATTTCCACCCCCGGCAGGGCAAGGCCGATACTGGCAGGGATATTGTTATCCAGACGGTTGGCCGTAATCACCGGACTGGCCTCGGTCAAGCCATAGCCCTGGAGTAAAGGCAATCCCAGGCCAATAAAATGCTTCGCTACCTCAGGCGATAGCGCTGCCCCGCCACATATGGCCACCCGGATCTGCCCGCCCAGTTTGGCCAGTACCCGGGACGCCACCAGGCGATCCAGCAAGGGCCACAGCAGCAAACGCGGCGACCAGCGGCCACGTCCCTGACGGTACTCGAATCGCGCCCAACCGATCTCAACTGTCTGCTGGAACAACTGCCTGGCCAGGGGCGGTTTCTCTTTCAGACCATCCCGTATCTTGCCATAGACGCGTTCGTAAATACGTGGCACGGAAATCAACACTGTCGGCTGGATAGCCAGCAGATCCTCGCCCAACTGTGGCACCGAGCGGGCATAAGCCACCGGAGCCCCCGCCATCATGGGTAACAGATAACCCACGGTGCGCTCCAAAGTATGGGACAGCGGTAAAAAAGAGAGAAAGAGATCCTCATCGCCCACCGTTGCACACTGCAGCGCAGCCCAGGCATTACTGAGAAAATTTCTATGGCTCAGCATCACACCCTTGGGACGCCCAGTGGTCCCGGAGGTATAGACGATGCTGGCCAGGTCGTCAGGTGCCGGATTTGTCGGGGGGATATCCGTTTTATCCGTACTACTAAGCCACTCCGCTTGCCCCACGACGACAGATGCCGCCGCCTGAGCAGGCACACCGGCAACCGCCTCAAGCGTAACGATACGCTGCAACTCTGGTAGCGATTTGCCACATTGCAGCAGCGGCACCCACTGGGCAGCACCCTGTACCAGCAACAGTTTTGCCCCGGCATGATTGAGAATGTAGGCCACATTTTCCGCCCGGTCATCCATGTAGACCGGCACCGTCACCAGCCCCAGACCCAGCGCGGCCTGGTCGAAGATTACCCACCACGGAGAATTGCGCAGCATCAGCGCTACCCGGTCGCCCGACTGCAAGCCCTCCCGGCGTAGCGCGCGCTGCCAGCGGGCGACTATCCTGGCGATCGCTTGCCAACTCATGGACTCCCAGCACCCCGTCTGATCGTCATAATAGCGATAGGCGACTGCCTCTGAACTTCGTCTTGCCCGTTCCCGGAACAGGGCAGGCATCGTGCTTGCACACTCCGGCGTGATTGGCCCCATTTGCATCATCCCCTCCGGCTGCCTTTCTCAGAAGTATAGCGCTTTTTGATCTTTCTCTATTTAGACCGCCATTGCCTCATCCACCTTGCGCCTGTCCAGATGAGGGGCAAAAAGTTCGATAAAGGCATACATATAACCCCGCAGGAAACTACCGCGGCGGATACCGATACGGGTAATGCATGGCTCGAAAAGATGACTGGCATCGACCATGCGCAGATTCCTGTCACGTTCAGGATCAAAGGCCATTTTGGCCATCAGGCCGATGCCCAGGCCCAGTTCCACATAGGTTTTGATGACATCGGCATCCAGAGCGGTCAGCACCACATTGGGCCGCAGTCCCTTGCTCTCGAAGGCCTCATTGATTTTAGTACGTCCGGCAAAAGAAAAGTCATAAGTGACAATAGGATAATCGGCAATTTTTTCCAGCGTCAGGGTCTTTTCCTTGAGAATGGGCAGGCCCGGCGGCGCCACCACGCAGTGGTTCCACTCATAGCAGGGCATCACGACCAGATCTTCGTAGAGATTGAGCCCCTCTGTCGCGATGGCGATGTCCGCTACCCCCGATGCCGCCAGCTGGGCAATCTGGGTAGGATTCCCCTGGTGCATGTGCAGACTGACATTGGGGTAATGTTCACTGAAGCGCTTGATCACCTGCGGCAAGGCATAGCGGGCCTGTG
>Ga0114931_10000999_pt1 | contig 35729 bp, 33 predicted proteins | sample 2SBtaG_FD_89579 | JGI IMG/M metagenome (GOLD analysis project Ga0114931, IMG submission 89579) | Deep subsurface microbial communities from Kolumbo volcano to uncover new lineages of life (NeLLi) - 2SBTROV14_V59a metaG | ecosystem: Environmental > Aquatic > Marine > Volcanic | place: Kolumbo... | reverse complement strand
TTGCCGCCGCTGCTGGTGCAGGAGCCGCCGTCGGGGATGCAGGTCTTGTAGCTGTCACCCTGGTCCTGCTGGCAGCTCGAGCCGCTCGTGCAGATCGACGGGTCGCTCGTACAGTCGAGCGCGCAGAAGGCCGGGTTGCCGTTGGCGTCACCCAGCCAGCAGCCCGCGCTCTGTCCGTCGCCGCACTGCGCGTCGCTGCTGCAGGGGGTGCACTCGGCCGCCGGGTTGGCGCCGGTGGTGCCGGTGTTGCCGCCGTGGCCCGCGGTGGTGCCGGTGTCGGTCGTAGTGCCAGAGTCGTACCCTCCAAGATGACCGCAACCGACGGTCAGCAGCAGGATCAGGCCCGGGAAGAGGTGGCGCATGGGTACTCCTTGGGGCGGGGAAGCCAGACAGTCGCCAGGGTGGGTTGTGGGGCGGCCGTCCAGTGCCTCCGGGGCAATGCGGTGTACAGGCGCATTTAGCGACCAGCAAGTGATTATTCGGACAAGGCCGAGAGTCGGCCTATCAACGTCGAAATGTCTGGGGGCCATTTCGGTACCGATCCGTGAGGCATTGGGACAGGACCGCGCTGTACGGCGGATTGAGGGGGTGTACGCACTCGGGTGGGGCAGGGGACGGGTTACACGGGCGCCCGAGACGCCGTCGCGAGGCGTCCGGTGCATCGCACCCGCCAGGAGGCATCCGCCCGTGCTCGAGGTTCTCACCCGCGGCTTCAAGAATGCCCAGCTCAAGCTCCAGGGCAAGACTCGACTCACCGAGGAGAACATCGGCGACGCCCTGCGCGAGGTGCGCACGTCGCTGATCCAGGGCGACGTGAGCATCGGCGTGGTGCGCGCTTTCGTCGAGCAGGTCAAGCAGCGCGCGCTGGGCGAGATCGTCCACCTCAAGGCCCCCGACGGGTCGACCATTCGGGTCACCCCGCAGGACCACTTCGTGAAGGCCTGCTACGACGAGCTGGTCGACGTGATGGGGCCGGTCGACACGAGCCTCGACCTCGAAGGCGATCCCGCGATCATCATGCTCGTCGGCCTGCAGGGCTCGGGCAAGACGACCACCGCGGGCAAGCTCGCCAAGCGGCTCCTCGGCGAGGGCCACAAGCCGATGCTCGTGGCTGCCGACATCTACCGGCCGGCCGCCATCGACCAGCTCATGGTGCTCGGGCGCAAGCTCGGCGTCCCGGTGTTCTCGATCCAGGGCATGAAGCCCGTCGACCTCGCGAAGATGGCCGTCTCCCAGGCGCGCAACGTCGGGCGCGACGTGGTGATCATCGACACCGCGGGCCGCCTCGCCATCGACGAGACGCTGATGGAGGAGCTGGAGCAGATCAAGGCCGAGGTGACGCCCCAGAACATCCTGTTCGTCGTCGACGCGATGATCGGCCAGGACGCGGTCCGCACGGCCGCCGAGTTCGACCGGCGCCTCGACTTCGGCGGCTTCGTGCTGACCAAGCTCGACGGCGACGCGCGCGGCGGCGCGGCCCTGTCCATCAAGCAGGTCACCGGCAAGCCGGTGAAGTTCCTCGGCCAGGGCGAGGAGCTCGACCGTCTCGAGGAGTTTCGGCCCGAGGGCCTCGCCCAGCGCATCCTCGGGATGGGCGACGTCGTCGGCCTGATGCAGGACTTCGAGAAGCACGTCGACCAGGAGGAGGCCGAGGCCGACGCCAAGAAGATCCTCCAGGGCAAGTTCACCTACGACGACTTCATCAAGCAGATGAAGACGATCCGCCGGATGGGACCCCTGCGCGAGATCATGGCGCGGATGCCGCTGATCGGCGGGATGCTCGACCAGATCCCCGAGGAGGCCTTCGACGACCGCGAGATGGACCGGACCCTGGCGATCATCCACTCGATGACCCGCCAGGAGCGGCGCGAGCCCGACGTGCTCGAGCCGAGTCGCTTCCGGCGCATCGCGCGCGGCTGCGGGCGGGAGGTCGACGAGGTCGAGGCGCTGCACGACCGGTTCCTTCAGGCGCGCGAGATGATGGCGGGCCTCGGCGGAATGCTGGGCAACCCGCAGGCGATGGCGGGGCTGCAGAAGCAGATGGCGTCGGGAGGGCTCGGCGAGATGATGGGCGGAATGGCCGGGATGCCTGGGATGCCAGGCCTCGAGCCGCCCAAGAAGAAGAAGGACCCGGACGACGACCTGTCCGTCGAGGAGAAGATCGCCCGGCGCAAGCGGCGGAAGGCCGCGCGCAAGAAGCGCAACCGGAAGGGAGGCGACTAGCAGGCCGGTGAAGGACCCTCACGTCGTTGCGCGGGCCCCGAATCACCTCGGCGACGGGGTGATGGCGCTTTCGGCGCTGCGCGCACTGGCGCGGGTCGCCGCGCGGATCACGGTGCACGCGCCCGCCTGGGGTGCCGACCTGTACCGGGACCTCGGCGCCGAGGTGGTTCCGCGGGGGACCATGGATCGCGCGGACGTCGCGGTGCTCTTTCCGCCCTCCTTTCGGGCGGCGTGGGAGGCGCGGCGCGTGCCCCGGCGCGTGGGGATCGCCGCGGACCACCGCGCTTGGCTGCTCACGGACGTGGTCGCGCCCGGGACGCACCGGCTCGACACCTACGCCGCGCTCGCCGCGGCGGTGGGGGCGGCGGTGGACGGGCCACCGGCCTTCGCGGTGCGACCGGAGGATCCGGAGGTCGACGTGCCCAGGGGTCATGTGGGGCTGAACCCGGTGAGCCCCTCGGGGGCACCGGTCACGTGGACCGGATTCGCGGCGCTCTCGGTGCGCCTGGACCGGCCGATCGTGTGGTACGGAGGCCCCGGGGAGGAGGCGGACGTGGCCGAGGTGGCGCCGCCCGGCGCGTCGCGGCGCGTCGGACTGTCGCTGCCGGCCTTCGCCCGAGCGCTGACTCGGTGCGCCGTCTTCGTGAGCAACGACTCGGGGGCGGCGCACTTCGCGCGGGCGTGCGGCGTGCCGGTCGTGGTGGTCCACGGCTCGACGACCGCCGCGCGCACCGGGCCCGCGGGGGCCTTGGCGGTGGAGGGGCCGGAGCTTCCCTGCCGGCCGTGCTATCGCAAGCGGTGCCGCTTCGGGCTCGAGTGTCTGGAGATCCCGGTGCAGCGCGTGCTCGACGCGGTGGGCGCGGCGGTGGAGGCCGGATGAGTGGGACCGTGCTGCTGCGTCGCTCGTCCCTGGGCGACGTCGTACTCCTCGGGGCCGTGACCGGGTCCGTGCCGGGGCCGGTCACCGTCGTGACGGCTCCGACCTGGGCGCCGCTCGCGGCGAGCCTCGCCGGGGTGGATCGGGTGGTCTCGTGGCCCCGTGAGGCCCGCCCGGCGGATCTCGCGCGGACGATCGGCGGGGGGCGCTGGGTCGACCTGCAGGACAGCGTCCGGAGTCGCTGGCTGTGCATGGTGGCGGGGCAGCCCACGGCGCGGGTCCACAAGCGGTCCGTGGCGCGGCGTCTGCGCCTGTTGGGGGTGCCGGTGCCCCCACGACCGCCGGTGGGCGACCTGTACGCGGAGGCCTGCGGCGTCGCGCCGCGCGAGGCGCCGTGGATCGAGCTGCCCGGGGCGACGCGGGACGCGCTGGCCCTGCTGCCGGGGGCAACCTGGGCGACCAAGCGGTGGGCGCCCGAGCGGTTCTCGGCGGTCGGGCGGGCGTGGGACGGACCGGTCGTCGTGCTCGGGTCGATGGCCGAGCGCACGCTGTGCGCGGGGGTTGCCGACGGAGTGCCCGGGGCGACCGTCTTGTGCGAAGACGGCTTCGACCAGACGCTCGAGGCGCTGACGAGGGTGCGGGTGGCGGTGGGCAACGACTCGGGGCTGCTGCACCTCGCCGGTGCCTGTGGGATCCCGGTGGTCGCGGTCTTCGGCTCGACCCACCCCGACGACGGCTTCTTCGCCTGGCCGGCAGAGGTGGTGCAGGAGGAGGTCGGGTGTCGCCCGTGCACCCTGAAGGGGCGGGTGCGGTGCCCGCTCGGCGACCTGCGGTGCCTGGAGATCGAGCCCGAGCGCGTGATCGCCGCGGTGGAGCGGGTGTGCGGCTGCTGATCGCGACCGACGACTTTCCGCCGCTCGACGGGGGGGTGGCTACGTGGACGGCTGCGGTGGCCCGGGGACTGCACGAGGCGGGGCACGAGGTCATCGTGTCGGCGCGTGCGCGACCGGGGCTCGGAGCGGAGTGCGCCTACGCGGTGAAGGGGGTGTGGGGGCCCTCCTTCGGGCGATGGGGCGGGCTATGGTCGGCCCTCGCGACACGAGGACGTCGCTTCGACGGGGTGATCGCGTCGACCTGGCCGGTGGTGACGGGGCTCGCCACGTGGCCCGTCCCCCTGCTGGTGGTCGCCCACGGCTCGGACGTGACGACGCAAACGAGGGATCGGAAGGGCCGGGCCCGGGTGATGCAGCGCGCGAGGCGCTACGCCGTGAGCGGGTTCCTCGCCGGCCGTCTGGCCGATCTCGGGTGGCCTGCGGAGGTGCTCCCGCCCCCCGTGGACCCGGGCCCGGCTCGGATGCCGCGCTCCGGCCCCGAGACCTGGGGGTTTGCCGGGCGGGCCACCGCCCTCAAGGGGGGGGATCGCTTCGTGCGGCTGGTCGCCGCCGCGGGGGTGCGGGGGGTCGTCGTCGGGGATGGACCCGCGCTGGCGGACTGGCGGAAGCTCGCCGAGCGGCTCGGGGCACGGGTTCGGTTCACCGGGCGACTGTCGCGCGCGGCGGTGCGGGCCGAGATGGCCAGTTGGGGCCAGTGCTTCCTGCTTCCTCGGACGCGGCCGGACGGCTCGGGCGCGGAGGGCTACGGGCTCGTGCTCGCGGAGGCGGCGGCGCTCGGGGTGGCGACTGTCGGCTGTCACACCGGCGGCGTGCCCGAGGCGACCGGCGCCGGGCTCGTCCTGGACGATCCGGACGACGTGACGACCAGCGTCGCAGCGCTGGCGCGGTGGTGGGATCCGGGACGAGGGGAGGCCTGCCGGCGGCACCTCGCCGCGACGGGCGGCGTGGGGCGCGTCGTGACCGCGCTCGAGGCGGGGCTCTCGGCCGAGCGCGTGCGATCCGCGGGGGCAGCGGGGTAGGGGCGGAGGACCCGGAGCTCTTCACCCGCCTCGCTCGCGCGCAGGATCCGGACTTCCTCTACGTCGGGGGAGCAGTGCGTGAACGTCGCGAAGACGGCGTGCGTGCAGCGCCACTTCCTGCGCACCGGCTACCCGACCGTGCACGGGTGGGTCTACGACCTCGCCGACGGGCTGCTCGTCGACCTGGACATCGACTTCGGCGACGTGCTGGAAGAGATCCGGTCGGTCTACGATCTGCAGGTGTGATCACCCGGGAAGCTCAGGGGTCATCTGCAGGGTGCGGCACAGGAAGGCCCACTCGTCGGTCGTCTCGGCGATCCGCAGGGAGGTCGGGGTGAGCGCCCCGTGGCCGGCTCGGGTCTCGACGCGGATCAGGATCGGCGCGTCGCTTCGCTGGGCGTGCTGCATGGCGGCCGCGAACTTGTAGCTGTGGGCTGGGACTACGCGGTCGTCGTGGTCGGCGGTGACGATCAGCGTCGGTGGGTAGGCGGTGGGGACCGCGTTGTGCACCGGGGAGTAGGCGAGCAGGGTCTCGAACTGCTCCGGGTCCTCGGCGGTCCCATAGTCGCTGGCCCATGCACAGCCGATGGTGAACCGGTGGTAGCGCAACATGTCGAGCACGCCGACGCCGGGCAGGGCGGCGCCGAACAGGTCGGGGTGCTGCAGCAGCGTGGCGGCGACGAGCAGCCCTCCGTTGCTGCGGCCCTGGATGGCGAGGCGCTCGGGGCGCGTCCAGCCCTGGTCGACGAGCCACCGGGCGGCCGCTGCGAAGTCGTCGAACACGTTCTGCTTGCGGTCGAGGATCCCGCCCTCGTGCCACGTCCGCCCGTACTCGCCGCCGCCGCGGAGGTTGGCGACGGCGAGCACGCCGCCGAGCTCCAGCCACACGGCGTTCGCGACCTTGAAGCCGGGGGTCAGCGGCAGGTTGAAGCCGCCGTAGCCATACAGGAGCACGGGCTGGTCGCCGTCGTGGGGGGCGTCGCGGCGGTGGACGAGGAACATGGGGATCCGGGTGCCGTAGGCGCTCTCGTACAAGACCTGCTCGGTGGTGAAGCGGTCTCCGTCGAAGTCGAGGGTCGGGCGGCGGAACAGGGTGCTCTGGTCGCGGGCGGTGTCGTAGACGAAGACCGTCGGGGGCGTGACGAAGTCCGTGTAGACGTAGGCGGTCTCCGGGTCGTCCGAGCGTCCCTCGAAGCCCACGGTGGTGCCCAGCCCGGGCAGGTCCACCTCGCCCAGGGAGGCGCCGGCGGGGGTGTAGCGGCGCACGACGGAGTGAGCGTCGCGCAGGTACTCCACGAGCAGCACCTCGCCGAACAGCGCGGCGCGGGACAGGGTCTCGGGGGCCTCGGGGACCACCTCGGTCCATTGGGCGCGGTCGGGGGTGTCCAGGTCGATGCGGATGATCCGGCCGCGGGCGGCGCCCTGGTTGGTGCCGAACCACAGGGTGCGGTCGCGCTTGCCGAGGGGGATGTAGTAGGCGTCGAAGGCGTCGAGGAGCGGGGTGACCTCGGCGTCGGGGCGGGTGAGGTCGAGCAGGTACACGCGGTTGCGGCGGGCGCTGCCTTCCCAGATGTCGATCACGAGCGTGGTGCCGTCCTCGGTGACCTGTGGCTGGAAGCCCCACGCGGGGTGGTCCGGACGGGCATACACGACCGGGTCGTCATCGGGCGACGTGCCCAGGCGGTGCAACCGGAGGCGCTGGTTCTCGACGAGCTGCTCCGGGCCCGTCGGGGGCGGGTAGTCCGCGTAGTAGAAGCCCCGGTCGTCGGGGGCCCAGGCGATGGTGCTGAACTTGGACCAGCGGATCGCCTCGGGCAGGTCCTCGCCGGTCTGCACGTCGCGGACGCGCCAGGTGCGCCAGTCGCTGCCGCCGTCCGAGGTGGCCCACGCGACGAGGCGCCCGTCTCCCGACGGCATCCAGTTGGCCAGTGCGACCGTGCCGTCCTCGGAGAGCTGGTTCGGGTCGAGGAGCACCTGCGCGTCTGCGTCGAGATCGTCGGCGACGCAGAGCACCTCCTGGTCCTGCAGGCCGTCGTTGCGGGTGAAGAACCAGCGACCGCCGCGCTTGGCCGGCAGGCCCCAGCGCTCGTGGTTCCACAGGGTGGTGAGGCGAGCGCGGATCGCCTCTCGCTCGGGGATCGCCTCGAGGTAGCCGCGGGTCAGCTCGTTCTGGGCGGCGATCCAGGCGCGGGTCTCGGGAGCGTCCGGATCCTCGAGCCAGCGGTAGGGGTCGGCGACCTCGGTGCCGTGAAGCGTGTCGACCACGTCGCCGCGTGGCGACTCGGGGTAGCGCATGGATCCTCCGGCGGGATGCCGCCCGCACAGGAGGTCCTACCGTGTTCGTGGGCGTGGCGCCGGATCACGCGAACCAGGCGCGGCCGTGAGCTCGGGAACGATGTGGCGGGTGCTCCGGCTGATCTGACAGGCGAGGCGGAGGCCGACGGGCCCCACGGCGATCCGGTAGATCAAGCCTCGGGGGCTCGGGCTCGCCAGGCGAGGAGCGCCGCCATCGCGAGGGCGGGTGCCGAGGGCAGCCGTCGGGGATCTGCAGGAGGTAGGTGGCGAGCAGACCGATGGCGATGAAGGCGGTGGTGTGCATCACCGTGTACCCCGCGACCAGGGACGGGGGCGGGGCGGCGCCGTCGGCAAGGGGCTGGCCCTGGAAGAAGGGGGCACCGAGGGTGGCGGGGGTCCACAGCGGGTGGCCTTCCACGAGGTCGACGGCGAAGAAGAACACCGCGATGACGAGTCCTCCGAGGACCCCGTCGATGATGCCGTCGACGACGTTCGGGGCCGCCCTGGCCTCGCCACGGCGCGCGGGAGCGTCGATCGGGTCGTGGAGCTCTCCGTGAGCCATGAAGTTCCTCCCCGGATTCTTTCCGTAACGATGCAGCGAAAAGTTGCATCATCCCGGGGCGCAGGTGGGGCAACACGAAGGCGGCCCGCCGCTCCGTGGTGCGCAGCGCGTCGTCTCGCCGGAGTCCTGGTGTCACCCCGTGCGCGCGGTCGTCGTCTCGTGCCATCTTTCCAGCCTCCAATGCCTGGTCACGGGCCTGGTGCGGGGGTCGCGCGGACCCTGTCGGGCGGGTCACCGCGCGTCGTCTCGGCAAGCCTGCTTCCACCCCGCGGCACACGCCTTGGACAAGTAGGTCTGGGCCACCGCCGGATCGGGGTCCACTCCGAGCCCCTTCAGGTAGGCGATGCCGGCGTTGTTGCAGACGACGCCCACGCCTTGCTCGTCGCAGGCGCGGCGGGCCATGGGCGCTCCGCGGCGTGGGTCCTGGGGCCCCCCGATGCCCAGCAGGAGCATGGTCGACAGGCCTCCACAGGGCGCTGGGTCCCAGCTCTCGCACAGGTCCTCGAGTGCCTGGCGAGCCTTCGTCGCGTGGGACGCGTCCCCGGCGAACTGCCCGGCCAGGTCCTGGCACGCCCCGTCGGCACCGAGCTTGCAGCCGGCGAGGAAGGCCCCGAAGGCCTTGTCGGGCTCGCCGGTGCGCATCCGCACCTCGCCCTCGTTCGTGCACCCGAGGGCGTGCCCGCGCGTGCATGCGTCGTGGAACAGGCCGGCGGCCAGCATCAGGTGCTCTTCGTCCCGGGCATTCACCCCCAGGTCGTTGCACCGCGCCGCGGTGCCGTCCTCGCACTCGGCGATCGGCCCGGAGCGCGTGGTCGACGAGTGTCGCCGCGCGTGCCACACTGCGGCAGACGCCGCCAGGAGGGCCACGAGATCGATGCCCAGCAACGCCAACCGCGACCCGTGGAACAACAAGCGGCTCCCCCGCGGCCGCGCTCGGAACGCATTCACGACCGTCGCCAGCAGCGCAATGATCGCCAGGCCGCCGAGGATCAACGTCGGCAGGTCCGCTCCCAGGTGGACCGTGCGCTGCGAGATCCCCGACATCTGGAAGCTGGTCTCGGAGTGGGTACGCGAGGAACAGCTGAAGGCCAGAGCAAGGAGCAGCGCGGTGCCTCCCAGCTTCAGCCACGCTCCCCGCAGGCGCGGCGGCTCCGGCCCGGCCTCCTCCTGAGCCTCGGCCCAGCACGTCGGGCACAAGGCCCCCTGCTCGGCGTACAGCAGGTCGGCTTCGGCGACGGGCGTGCCACAGGCGGCACACAGCTTCTTCTCCACGAGGAACCTCCGGGTCGGGTCAGACGATGGTCCTCCGGATAGCTCCCTCGATCCAGGGGGGATCCCGTCTACCCGGCGTCGATTTCCCCCTCGGCCGCGATCCCGCCGCGACTGGACTACGCTGTTCGCCCATGCCCGCCCCGATCCCCTGGCTCTGGCTCTACCGTCCACCGGTCCCCACCGCGCGCGCCCAGTCCATCCAGGTGCTCCACATGGCGCACGCCATGGCCGCCCGCGGCCACGAGGTCACCCTCGCCGCCGACCCGAGCGCCCCCGGCCTGCTCCCCGCCGACGTCCTCCGCTGGTACGGCCTCGCCCCCCTGCCAACCCTGCACCTGCACCTCCTCCCGGGGGCCCGTACCCCCGCCTCGCTTGCCTTCCGCGCGCTCCTCGTCGGGTGGCTCGCCCGCCACCGGCACCGGGGCGTCGTCTACGCGCGGCACAAGCGCTACGCCCGCCTCGCCTTGCGTCTCGGCGGTCGCGTGATCTGGGAGGCCCACGAGGTCGACTCGCTCCAGGCCGCCGAGCGGGGCGAGGATCCGACCCTCCACCGCGAGCTGGAGCGCCGCCTCGTCCACCGCGCGGCCGGGGTGGTCACGAACGCCCCGGGTACCCTGGACCTCCTCCGCACCACCTGGCCCGACCTGCCCTCCGCGGTCGCGCTCCTCAACGCCAGCGCCGTCCGTCCGGCCCCCGGCGAGGGCGTGGGCATCGGCTACCTCGGCAGCCTCCGCGCGTGGAAGGACCTCGACACCCTCGCCCGTGCCGCGGCGCACATCGACACGCCCGTGACCCTCGTCGGCGCCGACCCGGCCTCCGCCGAGGCTCGCCGGCTGCGGGCGCTGTCCGGCGCCCGTCTCCGCGTCGAGGCGCCGATCCCCTATGCGGCGGTCTCCGAGCGCCTCGCCGCCTTCCGCGTCCTCGTCCTGCCCCTCGGCCAGGGCCTGCTCCCCGAGCGCCTCGTCTCGCCCCTGAAGCTCGCCGACTACCTCGCCACCGGCCGCCGGATCGTCGCGGCCGACCACCCCTCGGTGCGTGCGCTCACCCGCGACTTCGTGCCCTATGCCTCCGGCGATCCGGCCGATCTCGCCCGCGCGCTGACGACGGCGCGCGACCTGCCGCCACGCACGCCCAGTCCTCGAACCTGGGCGACCCGCGCCGCCGAGGTCGAGGACTTCGTCCTCGGGACCTGGATGAAGGGCCGGCAGCCGTCGCCACGAGTGCCCGTGGGCTCCGCCCGGTAGCTGTCGTGAAGTCGTCCATGGCCGAGATGCTCCGAATCGACGCGGCCACCGCCGTGGACGTGCGCGCCCAGGCGGAGAGCCAGGGGGACGCGGCCGCCGAGATCTCCGCGCTCGCCCAGGCCGTGAGCGCCGCCCAGGCCGGTCGTCGCGGCGCTAGGGGTGCCCGGGCGCTCCGTCGTCCGACGGCAGCTTCGAGAAGGGGGTGGCCACCAGCGCCTTCCACCCGAAGACCGGCTCGTGGCGCGCCCCCGCGAAGGCTTCCGCATCCGCCTTCGCGGCGAAGGACGCGAGCGGGATCCCCATCACCAGCTTCCGCCCGGGCACCGGCACGTACCACGCCTCGCCCGCGGGCTTCCACGGGAGCGGCCCCTTCATGCGAGTGCTCGGGTCGAAGTCCGGTGGCAGCACCTGGACGTAGACCGCCACCGGCGCGCCGAGGGGGTTGGGCGCCTGCACGTAGGCGCGCAGATCGCCGAGGCTGCACAGGAAGTGGTGCGACCCGTCCCGGAACACCACCTGGCCGTGGGGCGCGGGCTGGTCGGCCACGGTCATGTCGCACACCGCGCAGTCGGCGTCCCCGATCGCTTCGGGTGACGCGTCCACGGGCGCCGGTCCGCTTCCGCCGCACCCGGCCAGCAGCAGCCACAGCGCGATCACGCCGTCACGGCCCGCCGCCGCAGCAGCATCGCCGCACCCACCACGAGCGGCCCACCGATCCACGCCGCCCAGATCGCCGCCTGGGCCGCGGCCCCCGGCAGCGCCACCGCGAGCCCGAGGTCCGAGAGGCTACCCGTCCCCACGAGCCGCGCCATCAGCGTCATCCGGTACAGGCCGGCCGGGTTCAGGTGCACCAGCCATGCGATGGCCCCCTGGCCGATCGCGCCGCCGGTCCCCACCAGCAGCGCGAGCAGCCCGAGGTCGTAGAAGAACACCAGCAGGAACCACGTGGTCACCGCGAGACTCGCCGCGGTCGCGTGCCGTCGCGTCATCACCGACAGCAGCATCCCGATCGACAGGAAGCTCGCTCCGAGCAGCAGCGTCGGGGGCACCAGCGACAGGAGCAGCCCCCGCTGCGCCCCACCCAGGAGCAGCGCGGCGGACCCGAGCCCGAGGCCGATGGCCAGGCCCAGGGCGAGCAGCCGTCCGACGAACTTCGCCAGCAGCACCTCGCCTCGCGACACGGGCAACGACAGGAGCAGCCCCAGGGTGTGCCGCTCCCGCTCGCCGACGATCGCGTCGTGACCGAGGACCAGCGCGACGAGCGGCACGAGCAGGCTCGACAGGGTGACCAGGCTCGGGGCGGTGACCAGCGCCTCCGAGTCGGCTGCGGACCGCCCGTACAGGGTGATCCCCGCGGCGAGCAGTGCGAAGAGCAAAGTGCTCACGAGCACCCACCGGTCGCGTGTCCGCTCGACCAGCTCGTGGACGATCAGTGCACGGGCGACGCGTCCCATCGCGACCCTCCCAGGATCCTCAGGGTCACTTCATCCAGCCCCGGCTCCTCCACGCGGACGTGACGGACGGGAGCGGTCGGCAGGCTCACGGCCCGCATGACCTCGAGCAGCTCCTCGGGCCGCTCCAGCAACCCGACGTTCCGCCCCTCGTGCTCGACCCCGGCGTGGCGGTCCCGCAGCCCGCTCGCGACCTGCGCGGCGGCGGCCTCCTCGGCGAGCTCCACCGAGACCCTCACCGGCAGCGCGGCCTCCCGGCGGAGCGCGTCCGGGGTCGCCACCGCGCGCACCCGCCCGTCGGCGAGGACGCACACCGTGTCGGCGTGCCGCTCGACCAGCGCGATCTCGTGGGTCGACATCAGCACGCTGCGGCCGGCCGCCTTCCACTCGGCCAGCACCTCCCACAGCACCGACAGCCCCTCCTGGTCCAGCCCGCCGGTCGGCTCGTCGAGCACGAGTAGATCCGGGGTGTGCAGCACCGCGACCCCGAGCCCGAGGCGCTGCCGCATCCCGCGGCTGTAGCCACGTACGGCGCGCCCGGCGGCGCCGTCCAGCCCCACGCGCTCCAGCGTCGCCTCGACCCGCTTGCGCCCGACGCCGCGTGCCGAGGCGAAGAACCGCAGCACCTGGCGTCCGGTCAGGTTCTCCGAGAAGGCGACCGCCTCGGGGAGGTACCCGAGCCGCGCCCGGAACTCGCGGGTGGCCCCGTGGCGCGCGCAGGCGACGACCTCGCCGTCCGCGAGCACCTCGCCGCGGTCCGGCCGCAGCAGCCCGAGCACCACCGACATCAGCGTCGACTTGCCGGCGCCGTTGGGTCCGACGAGCACGGTGCTGCCCCCGTGGCTGGCGCCGATGGACACCCCGCGCAGGGCGTCCACGGACCCGTAGCTCACCGCGACGCGATCGATGCGGACGTCCACGCGTCCTCCTTCGGGGGCCGAACCAGGGGGTGCGGGTCCACGATGCTCGGGGTGCGCAGGGCGGGCATCCGCGCCTGCAGGTAGCCGAGCAGCTCCAGAGCGGGGCTGTTCAGGAGCAGCACCGCCGACGGATAGCGCGCGAGCAGCCCGGCCACGAAGGTGGCCGCGCGGTAGGGGCGGTCGCCCAGTCCGTCGCCGTCCTGGTCCCAGCCCACGTAGTCGCTCCAGTAGTTCCCGCCGTCGGCGTCGCCCCACTGCTCGTCGTGGGACGCGACGTAGAGCACCTGCTGCCCGTTGCCGACGAAGGCGTTGCCCTTCACGAGGTTCCGCTCGCTGCCGGCCCACACCCGCGCGCCCACCTTGTTGTGGGCGATGGTGTTGTCCTCGATGTCGTTGTCGACGGACGAGAAGAAGAACAGGCCCTCGCCGTTGCGCAGCACGACGTTGCCGGTGATCGTGCAGTGCTCGGCGTCCCGGAACAGGATCCCTCGCCGCTTGTTGTCGGTGGCCACGTTGTCCTGGACGACCAGGTTGTGGCTCTCCATGAGCGCGATGCCGCCGACGTCGTCGGACATCACGTTGCCCCGCACGGTGTTGTCGTAGCTGTACATGCAGTGCAGCCCGTAGCGGACCCCAGACGCCCGGTTCTCGGCGATCAGGCTCTGCTGCGTGGCGCTCACGTACACGCCGTCGCGGGTGTCGCGGACCACGTTGCCCTGCACGACGAGGTGGGTCGAGTAGAAGAGCTGGATCCCGTTGCCCTTCTTCGAGGGATGGATGGGCTCGGGGATCCCGGTGATGTCGTTGTCGAGCACGCGGACGTCGCTCGTGTGGTGCACCCAGATCCCGAAGGCGCAGTTCCACAGCCTGGCGTTGCGCACCACCGCGCCGATGGCCTCGGGGGCGACGTACACACAGGAGTCCGGGCCCTGCAGGTCGCGCCCGCTGTGGGTGATCCGAAGCCCGTCGAGCACGGCGCCCGGCGCGGTCACGGTGACCACGCTCCCGGCGCCGCCGCCGTCGATCACCCCGCCCGCGGAGGTGAGGGTGACCGTCTTGTCGACGACCACCGGCCCCCTCCACGTCCCTGCGGGCACGACGATGGTGTCCCCGTGCCCCGCACGCTCGATGGTCGCCTGCACGGTGGGCGCGTCGTCGCCGACGGTCCACGTCGTCGCCAGGGCGGCGGTGGCCAGCAGGGCGACGATCACTTCGCCGCCTCGGCCGTCGCGGCCTGCCGGGCTGCCTTCTCGCGGTCCCGGCGGGTGCGGACCAGCGGCGGGCACACCGTGTCGTCGCGCCAGTTCGCCTCGCACTCCCAGCAGTTCAGGCATTCGCGCGGGTCGATCTTGCCGGTCTTGTAGTCGATCGCCCGGGGCTCGCAGCCCCGGTAGCAGATTTTGCACTTGGTGCAGAAGTCGCGGCGGTGCGGGCCGGACAGCCGGAAGCTGCTCGGCAGGGCGAGCCCGGCGCCCAGCGGGCACAGGTAGCGGCAGAAGGGGCGGTACCAGACCATCGCGGCGCCGGCGAGCACCAGCCACCAGGAGGCGAGCGCGACCCCGCGGGTCCAGAAGGGGACGAAGAAGGTCGACTTGAAGGGCTCGATCTCCGCCATCTTCTCGGCGGTCTCGGGACTGAACAGGAAGGTCGTGACCAGCACCGCGAGCACGCCGTAGCGGAGCAGCTTGGCGCGGGCATGCACCGGGTCGGACAGCTCGATCTTCTTCAGCCCGATCTTCTGGCCGAACCCGAACAGCAGCTCGCTCATCGCGCCGTAGGGGCAGACCCAGCCGCAGAACACGCCGCGGCCCCAGACCACCGTGACCACCGCGATGAACACCCAGCTCGTGAACACGAAGGGGTCGGACAGGAACAGCCGCCAGCGCCACTGGCCCGCCACCGAGCCGACCAGGGTGAGGAGCTGGGTGATCGAGGGCTGGACGTGCAGCCAGACGCCGAGGATCGCGAAGCTCGCGACGAGGAACGCGGTGTGCACGCGCTGCAGGCGCTCCATGTTCCCCGAGGTCCACCGCCGTGCGATGAAGAGCCCGGCGACCGCGAGCAGGTACAGCCCCACCGCGAGCACCACCGGCCAGCGGGCCGCCCACGCGCCCTTCCACACCGCGTCGTCCGGGTCGGGGCCGTCCAGCGCCCACACCGAGCGCGGCATCCGGAAGCTGGCCTCGAAGGACTGGAAGTCGCGGTCGAAGCCGTTCAGGGTGAACCGGCTGCCCAGGAACACGAGCTGCATCGTGCGGCCCGGATCGATGGGCTTGCGGGTCACGAACCAGCCGCCTTCACGGAAGCGCGGCGCGCCCTTCGCCTGCACCTCGGGCAGGTTCCAGTAGTCCCGGTCGGTGAAGGTAACCGTGGACAGGTCCTGCTCGAGGCGGATCCGGTCGAAGATCCCGCCGCGCACGAAGCCCGAGCCCTTGAAGGACCCGGGGCCGTCGTTGAGGATGACCAGCAGGTGCTGGCCCGGCCCGAGCTGCTTCATCGCGAAGGCGTACTGCCGGTCGCCGAGCAGCGCGCGGCCGATCTGCGGGGCGTCGGCGAGGGTGAAGGTCAGGTCGACGTTCGCCCGCTCGCCGAGTTGCTCGGGGCCGACGTCGATGTGCCCGAGCACACCGTAGCGCTCCATCTGCCGCCAGGTCCACGGCGTGTCACTCGTGACCCAGTGGCCCGGGACGCCCTCGGCGTGGTGCACGACGCCAGCGTCCTCACCCACGAGCCGCGCGGTGTCGAGGATTGTCTGGTTGAGCGACAGGGTGGTCACCGTCGCCCCCGAGACCGCGTCGACGCCCACGTCCCCGCCGCTCGAGCCCTTCCCGACCACCACCTTCGCGTCCGCCTTCACCCCGTCGTACTGGTCGACGAAGGCGTCCAGGGCGGACTCGGGGATCCCGACGAGCAGGATCGGCTCGGAGTGCTTCAGCACGCGGCTGCCGGTGATCCGGCCCGACGTGTCGAGCCCGACCAGGGTCTCCAGCGGCTTGCCCGAGTACCCCTTCACGTCGACCACGTCGGTAGACAGCACCACCCAGCCGACCTTGGCGCCCTGGGCGTCGACGCCGGCCAGGTAGGGCTTGTCGGGCACCGCCCGAAAGGCGGTCGCGCCCGGCAGGACCTCGGTGCAAGGCATCGACGCGCAGTCGGGGCCGGCGTAGGGCGCCTCGGCGCGGGCGGCGCCGAGGAGCACGAGCAGCGTGAACAGGAGCGACATCACCGCGTCCTCAGGCCGGCTCGACGATCATCCGGCCGCGCATCTCGAGGTGCAGCGCGTGGCAGAAGAAGGTGCAGTAGTACCAGTAGACGCCCGGAGGGCCCGCGGTGAAGGTCACCGAGTCGGTGTCCTGCGGGTTGATCGCCATGTTCACGTCGTGGTGGGAGACCGTGAACCCGTGGGTCAGGTCCTCGACGTTGTCGATGTTCGTGTCGATGACCGTGACCTGGTCGCCGGACTTCACCCGGAACTCGCGCAGGTTGTAGGCGGGCGCCATGCTCGTCATGTAGACGCGGACCTCCTTCGGCCCCTTGCGGACGACCTTGTTGCCGCCCATCAGGTTGGCGATCCCGTCCTCCTTGGCCCACGCCTCGAGCATCTTCACCCGCTCGGTCTTGCGGTCGGTGATCTTCAGCGGGTGGATGAGGTCGGTGCGGACGATCACCGCGTCATGGGGCTCGGCGTAGGCCGGCTCGTCGTGCACGAGCTTCATCTGCTCCCCGGTGATGTCGATGAGCTGGTCGTTCTCGGGGTGCAGCGGGCCGACCGGCAGGAACCGGTCCTTGCTGAACTTGCACAGGGCCACGCACCACTTGCCGTCCGCCTCCTTCGTCTCCGACATCGACGCGTTGGTGTGCCCGACCTGGTAGTGCACGTCGATCTTCTGGAGGACCGGGTCGACCTTCTCGCCCTGGTAGGCGCGGATCGCCTTGTCGATGTTCCACTTGGTCATGACCGAGTCGATGAAGATCGACGTGTAGGCGTTCCCGCGGTCGTCGAAGGCGGTGTGCAGGGGCCCCAGCCCGACCTCGGGCTCGGCGACGACGCAGTCGCGCGGCTTGATCTTGCCGGCGAAGGCGTCCGCGATCTTCGAGATGTCGACCACCGAGCAGGTCGGCGAGAGCTTGCCCGCGCACACGGCGTACTTGCCGTCGGGGCTCACGTTCACGCCGTGCGGGCTCTTCGGCATCGGGATCCGGAGCACGAACGCGTTGTCGCCGCCGCGCGCGTCGACGACCGGCGCCTTGCTGTCGCCCACCCGGATGGTCTTGCCGGCGTCCACCGCGGCCTGGATCGCCTTCAGGTTGAAGACGTACAGCCAGTCCTGGTCGGCAGCCATCATCTCCTCGAGGTGGACGCCCTCCTCGGAGTTGTAGCAGGTCGCGAAGCTGTAATCGCCGGTGTAGTCGGTGGCCGCCAGGTCCATGTTCCCGTTGACCATGCACTGCCACTTGACCTGCATCGTCTCCCCGTCGATGGCGGTGTGCATGGCGGCGTACTTCTTGGGGTCGTCCAGATCGCGCCCGTCGTTGGGCTGCGGGGTGCGGAACTCGGCGTTGCACACCACGAGCCCCGTCTTGTGCCGCTGCGGGAAGATCCCGTGGGTGCCCTGGGAGTCCGGGATCTCGACGATGGCGTCACACTCCATCGTGCGCAGGTTCACCCGGGCCAGCCGAGCGGACATCTTGTCGTTCACGTACAGGTAGCGCCCGTCGTAGGTGCCGTCCGTGTAGGACAGGTGCACGTGGTGGGTGTCGCCAAAGGACATGCCCTTCAACAGCTTCTTCGAGAAGTCGGTGCGGCCCCAGCCGGTCGAGGTGTCGTGGTTGAACACCGGGATCCGAATCAGCTCGCGCATCGACGGGATGCCGAGGATCCGCACCTCGCCGGACTGCCCGCCCGACCAGAACCCGTAGTACTCGTCGAGCTCGCCCGGACCGACGTGGTCCTCGGGCGCGGTGGTCGACTCGGCCTGCGTCGCGCCCGCTTCGTCGTCGGACTGACAGCCCGCCAGGTTGAAGGCGACGGCGCCGCCGCCGACGAGGACCGACAGGCCCTTGAGGAAGCCCCGACGGCTGCGGCCGAGGTCTGGATCGGTGCCGAGGTCGCGGACCTCGGGGCTCTTCGCTTTCTGGTGGTCGCCCATGGCTGTGTGCCTCCCATCGGGTCGGGTGTCCGGAAGAGCAACTGCCGTGCCAGCGCGGCGAGGCCCATTCCAGCGTCGTTTCTGACGAGCAGGAGACTAATTCTAGATAAATAGCTCCGCAATATGGGTGATTTCAAACAAAACCCATGTGTCCAGATATACAGGCCCAGATCGTGCGCCTGGGAAGCGGGGGATCGACAGCGGACCCCCGTCCGATGACCGATATCCGTGTGGGATATCCCCCAGAAGGTCTCCGAGAGGGCCGTGGTACGGTGCGCGCCGGCAGGGAGCGGCGATGCCCCAGGGTTCGACGGCGCGCGCGAGAGCCGAGGCGGGCGGGGTGCTCTACGTCCTCCGCTACTTTCCGACGCTGACCGAGACCTTCGTGTACCGGGAGATCGACGCGGTGGCGGTGCGGGTGCCGGTGCACGCGGTGGCGGTGGGGGAGCGGGCCGACGGGGCCCTGCAGGACGAGCCGCCGGAGGTGGTCGTGTCCTACCCGCCGCGGGGGCTGCGGGCCGTCGGGCTGGCTCCGGCGCTGCGGCACCTCGCCACCCCCGAGGGCCGGCGGGCCTGGAGGTGGCTCTCGCGCCAGCAGCGGCCCAAGGACGCGGCGCGGGCCCTGTGGCTGGCCGACCGTGCTCGAGCGCTCGGAGTCACCCGCCTGCACGCGCACTTCGCGGGGGAGGCGGCTGAGTGGGCGCTCGTCACCGCCAGGCTCGTGGGCGTGCCCTTCGGGGTCACCGTCCACGCCGCGGACCTGTTCAAGCCGCGTCCGGCCCTGGGCGAGGTGCTCCGGGCGGCGGACCCGGTGGTCGCGGTCGCGGAGCACCACCGGCAGGCGATCGCCGCCCGCTACGGGGTCGAGGCGACGGTGGTGCGCTGTGGCGTCGACCCGGCCCGGTTCCCCGTGGCGCGACCGGGGGACGAGGGCCCGCTGCGGCTCGTCTCCGTGGCGCGCCCGGTGCCCAAGAAGGGCCTGGACACCCTGGTCGCCGCGGTGCGCGCGGTCCCGGGCGTGCGCCTGCGCCTGGTCGCCGACGCCCCCCGGTGGGCAACCGACCGGGTGCAGATCGGCGCACTTCCGCCGAGCGAGGTGCCGGCGGCCCTCGCCGCGGCCCACGCCTTCGTGCTCCCGTGCCGGGTCGCCTCCGACGGGGACCGCGACGGCGTCCCCGTGGCCCTGCTGGAGGCGATGGCGGCGGGTCTGCCGGTGATCACCACGAAGGTGGCGGGGATCCCCGAGGTCGTCGACGAGGCGGTGGGGTGGTGGGTCCCACCGGACGACCCGGAGGCCCTCGCGGCGGTGCTCCGGGAGGTCGCCGCCGACCCGGCGGAGCGCCTTCGGCGGGGCCGGGCCGCCCGGGAGCGGATCGGTGCGCGCGGCCTGACCGTGGAGGCGCAGGCCTCCGGGCTCCTCGCCGCGTGGGGCCTGGCGTGAGGCGCGCCCTCGACGCGTACCTCCGGCGCCTGTGGGCGGACGGCGACGCCGAGGCGGCGGTGCTCGCGGCCGCGGAGGCCGAGGCCGGCGACCCGTGGGCGATCGTGGCGAACGCGGGGCTCCTCGCCCGCTGCCGCGTCGAGGTGGCCGAGCGCGACCTGTGCCTCGGCCCGGCCCTCCGCTTGGCCCGCGAGGGGGTCGCAGTCCCCGAGGGCGCGCCCTACCCGGTGCCGATCCACGCCGCGCGGCGTCGCCGGGGCGCCTACGACACCCCCGCCGACCTGGCGCGCCGGATCGTGGCCTCGGCGAAGGCGGCCGCCGGCGAGGTCCGCACCGCCCTCGACCCGGCCTGCGGCACCGGTGCGTTCCTCGTCGCCCTCCTCGAAGCGGGGGTCCCCGAGGTCCACGGCACCGATCTCGACCCGCTCGCTGTGCGGGTGGCTCGACTGGCGGCGCCGGGCGCCCAGGTCGAGGTGGGCGACGCGCTGTCGGCCGGACCGACCCATGATCTCGTCGTCGGCAACCCGCCCTTCGTGCCTCCCGAGCGCCAGGACAAGGCCCTGCGCACCCACCTCCGGCAGCGCTTTCCCTGGCTCCGCGGGCGCTTCGACCTCGCGGTTCCCTTCGCCGCGGTCGCGGTCCGCCGGTGCCGCTCCGGCGGCGTCGTCGGTCTGGTGCTCCCCGCCGCGGTCCTCTCCCAGCCCTACGGCGCGCCCCTGCGCCGGCGCTGGGTCGAGGGCCACCGCCTCGTCGAGATCGGCGGCCCCTGGCCCTTCCCCGGGGCCTCGGTCGATGTCGTCTCGGTCGTCCTCGTCCCGGGCGGCGGTCCGGCGGCGCTCCCGAGCGGCGTGCGCCACGAGGAGGTCCTCTCCCTGCCCAACGTCCCGCTGGACCCGGACCTGCGCCCCGGCGACGCCGACCTCGTCCACCGGGTGCGCGACCGCAGCCTCCGCCTCGGCGACCTCGCCCACGTCGACACCGGCGTGGTCGCGCACCAGCCGGGCGGCAGCCGGGAGGCGCTGCTTCACGACACGCCGGGGGAGGGGAGGGTGCCCTACGCGGACGCCCGCGAGTTCTTCGCCGGTCGCCACCGGTGGCTGGAGTACCGCCCCGAGCGCATGCACCGCGCCAAGCGCCCGGCGATGTTCGAGGTCCCGAAGATCGTCGTCCAGCGCATCCGGGGCGGCGGTGTCGCCCGCGCGGCGGTCGACCGGGCCGGGATCTACGTCGGCCACACCTGCACCGTGGTCGTCCCGCACCCGCCCGAGCGCATCCCCATCGACCGCCTGTGCGCCCTGGTCACCGACCCGCTCGTCGCCGCGCTCGTGCGCATCGAGCAGGGCCGCCGCCTCGACCTCTATCCGCGGGACGTCGCCGGCCTCCCCGTCCCCCGCGCGTGGCTGGAGGCGCCCGAAACGCCCCTCGCCGAGGCGTGGGAGCTGGACGCCGAGGCGGTCCGCCGCCTGCTCGGCGCCTAGTACGCCAGGCTTCGCCTGGCTCGTCGACCTCGACTCGAGCCTGGCTCAGCGGGCTCGGTCCGGCTTTCTCCCGAGACCTGCTAGCCAGGCCGCGGTCCGGACCTCGGGGACGGGATCGTCGGCGGCGAAGGCGAGTGCCGCGGCCGCTCGGTCGGCGCGCAGGGCGCGCAGGGCGCGGACGGCCGCCTCTCGGAGGAACCCGCTCCGGTGCGCCAGGTACGCGTACAGGACGCCCGGCCGATCGCGTGGATCGGCCGAAGCGAGCGCCGCGGCGACGACCGCGCTCGCCTCGGCGACCGACCCGTAGCGGACCCCGCTCGTCCACCACGCGGCCAGTCCGCGCGTCTGGCGCAGGAGGGCCGGAACGCGTTCGGCCGACAGGGCCTCGATCGTGGATCGCGCGTCCCGAGCGGCGCGCGCTGTCGCGGGCCCCTCCAGGAAGGCGACGAGGGCGGCTTGGAGCATCGTGGGGGTGTGGGTCGGCTGGACCATCGGTCCCTCCGGGGGGGCGACGCTTCGCTCATCGGTCCCTCCGGGGCGGCTACGCTTCGCTCGCTCGGGCTCGCCGCACGCCAGCCTCCGCCATCTCCGCCCAGGCCGCGCGCACCGTCTCCTCCGCCACCCCGCGCACCGCGTCCTCGACCACGACGACCCGGTACCCTAGATCCACCGCGTCGAGCGCGGTCCACTTCACGCAGTAGTCGGTCGCCAGGCCGCACACCCAGACCTCCTGCACCCCGCGCTCGAACAGCAGCCCGTGCAGGCCCGTGGTGGTGCTCCGGTCGTTCTCCTGGAAGCCCGAGTAGCTGTCGACGTCGGGGTGGTAGCCCTTGCGCACGACCGCGTGCGCCCGATCGGTGTGCAGGTCAGCGTGCAACGCGGCGCCTGCGCTGCCCTGCACGCAGTGGTCGGGCCAGAGCACCTGCTCGCCGTAGGGAAGCTCGATCGTGTCGAAGGGTGAATTTCCTGTGTGCGCCGAGGCGAAGCTGATGTGCCCCGGCGGGTGCCAGTCCTGGGTCAGCACGACCACCGGGAATCGATCCAGGATCCCGTTGATCGCCGGCACGACGGCGTCTCCGCCCCGGGTGGGCAGGGCGCCGCCGGGGCAGAAGTCGTTCTGGACGTCGATGACGAGCAGCGCGCGCATCGGTGGCCTCCCTCGTCTTGTTGATAGCTTGACAGTCCCTCGAGTTGACAGTCGGCCTGTCTCGCGGAACCTTGCCGCCTTGCCCGCGCGAGAGGTGTCCCATGAGGCGTTGGCTGTTTCTGCTCCCCGTTGTGCTCGTCGGCTGCGGCATCGGCGGTGGGCCCCAGTTCTCGATCAAGAACCGGTCCTGTAACGAGGACTACCTGACCTGGACGGGCGGGCTGACCTTCGACCTGCTCCAGGGCCAGGGCGACGGCACCTTCGACTTCGATCCCACCGGGCAGATGGAGTCCGAGCTCTCGGGCACCTACAACCTGCAGACGGGCGATTTCAACTGGGACGTCAGCTACGACCCCACCCACTGGCGCACGGACACCTCGGTCACCGGCTACGGCTACGCGATGACCAACGGCGATCTCGACCTGAAGTACACCACCACCACGGTGGACACGCTCGGGGCGTCCTACTCGGCGGACGTCCGCATGCAGCGCACCGGGTGCGACGTGCAGCGGCGCATCGACTACGGTGGCGGCTCGGTCGCGGAGGAGACCGGCACCTTCCAGAACGGCGAGTACGACTACGAGAACGACTCGGACTACAACGGCAGCCCGTGGGTGGTGCAGGGCGCCCTGCACAACGACCAGAGCTACACGGAGTCGCTGGACTTCAGCGACTCGCAGTTCACCTACAGCTACACCGACAACGGCGACGCCGACGGGTACTCCAAGCGCATCTTCACCCAGACCCAGGGCGGCAGCACCTTCCAGGGGTACATCGAGGACTTCCTCGACGGCACCTCGCACGTCCACTACACCGTCGATAGCGACGGTATCTGGGACTACCAGACGGACTACTCGGGCAATGGCACCGGCACGTTCACCCAGTCTGGCACCACCTGCAACCTGACGTTCACGAACGGGAACTGCGCCTACGACTGCGGGAACAGCCAGACCGGTTCCTGCTGACCTCGTCGCGCCTCTCGCAGTACCGCGCCGCCGATCGGGGGGTTAGACCGGGGCCACGACGAGGGGCTTGTGCATGCTGCGGTCGATGACCGGCTACGGGCGAGGAGAGGCGAGCGCGGGCGAGATCGCCGTGGTCGTCGAGCTTCGCAGCGTGAACAACCGGTTCCGTGACATCCAGCTCCGGTGTCCGCGCGAGTACATGGCCCTCGAGCCGCGGATCAACAACCTGCTCCGCGACCCCTTCTCCCGCGGGCGCATCGACGCCTTCATCCGCCGCTCCTTCACCGGGGCGCGCCACCGCGTCGTCGCCGACGAGCGCCTCGCCCAGGAATACGCGCGGGTCATCCACGCCCTGTGCGAGGACATGGTCGGCTTCGCCGGCCAGGACGTCCCGCTCACCTTCATCCTCGAGCGGGAGGGCATCCTGCAGGTCTACGAGGAGGAGGTCGACGTGATGTCCGAGTGGGACATCGTCGAGACGGCGGTGCTCGGCGCCGTCGATGACCTGCTCGCCATGCGCCAGACCGAGGGCCGCGCCCTGTACGCCGACCTCCAGGGCCACCTCGCCGAGCTCAACCAGCAGCTCGCCGAGGTCGAGTCCGCCGCCACCGGGATCAACGATCGCCTCCGCGCCAAGCTCGAGTTGCGCCTCAAGCGCATGCTCGGCGACCGCTTCGACGCGCAGCGCCTCGTGCAGGAGGCGGCGATGCTTGCCGACAAGGCGGACGTGAGCGAGGAGATCGCGCGCCTCCGCAGCCACTGCGAGCAGTTCGCCGAGACGCTGGAGGCCGAGGACGCCGTCGGGCGTCGCCTCGACTTCCTGCTCCAGGAGATGAACCGCGAGGTCAACACCATCGGCTCCAAGGCGGCCGAGCACCCGATCAGCCACCGGGTGGTCGACATGAAGTCGGTCCTGGAGCGAATGCGCGAGCAGTCGGCGAACGTGGAGTAGCGGTGGGGGCTTCCGAGCTGCGCGGGTGGACGAAGCCCGACGTGGGCGTGCTCTTCGTGGTGAGCGGCCCCTCGGGCGTCGGCAAGTCGACGCTGATCAAGCGGGCGCTCGCGACCCTACCGGGGCTCGAGTTCTCGGTCTCGGCCACCACGCGGGCCTCACGCCGGGGCGAGAGGGAGGGCGTCGACTACTACTTCCTGTCGCCCGAGGAGTTCGAGGCGAAGCTCGCCAGGGGCGAGTTCCTGGAGCACGCGACGGTCTACGACCGCTCCTACGGCACCCTGCTCGCGCCGACCCGGGCTGCGCTGGACGAGGGACGCTCGCTCGTGCTCGACATCGACGTACAGGGTTCGCGACAGGTGCGCGCCACCCTGCCCGAGGCCGTGCACGTGATGATCGTCCCTCCCGATCTGGGCGCGCTCGAGGCGCGGCTACGGGAGCGGGCCACCGATCCCCCCGAGGTGGTCACGCGGCGCATGTCCCAGGTCGCCGAGCAGGTCGGAGCGGTCGGCGAGTTCGACTACGTGGTGGTCAACGACGTGTTGTCAACGGCGCACCGGGCCTTCCAGGGGGTGCTGCTCGCTGAGATGAGCCGCGTGGCCCGCCGGGCCTCGGTGGTGGACGAGGTCGCGCGCGCCCTGCAGGCCCGGGACGGAGCGGCCTGATCGGGCGTTTCGGTCTCGCCTGCGACGATTGGTTGCACATCGAACGCTTGACGGAGGTGTTCCCGGTCACTGTCATTGTGACGCAGGAGGACGTCCGGGTCCTTCCGGGTTCTATTGACGGGGGAGGGGACGGCGGCCGCCGTCGCCTCGCTGGAGCGATCGCGTTGGACAACATCTCCCAGGTCCTCGAGACCATACGCACCTACTCGCCGGATGCGAACCTGCAGCCGGTGATGTCGGCGTATCTGCTCGCGGCGAAGGCCCACGCCGGCCAGACCCGCAAGACGGGAGAGCCCTACCTGACGCACCCCATCGCGGTGGCCGGCATCCTTGCCCAGATGCGGATGGACGTCGAGACCATCGCCACCGGTCTGCTGCACGACGCGCTCGAGGACAACCCGATCACCAAGGAGGAGATGGAGGCCGAGATGGGCGTCACCATCACCTCACTCGTCGACGGCGTCACCAAGATCGGAAAGCTCAAGTTCCGGTCCAAGGAGGAGCTGCAGGCCGAGAACTTCCGCAAGATGATGCTCGCGATGAGCCGGGACCTCCGGGTGATCCTGGTCAAGCTGGCCGACCGCCTACACAACATGCGGACCCTCGAGGGTCACGACCGGCCCGAGAAGCAGCGGGCCATCGCGCGCGAGACCATGGACGTCTTCGTCCCGATCGCGAACCGCCTCGGCATCGTCCACCTCAAGGACGAGCTCGAGGACCTCTGCTTCCGCTACCTCGACCCCGAGGGCTGCGCGGAGGTCACCGGGTTCCTCGAGCGCACCCAGGCCGATCGCACCGCCTATGTCGGGCGCGCGCGGGAGCGGCTGGTCGAGGTACTCGCCGAGGACGGCATGCAGCCGCTCCGGGTCTACGGTCGTGCCAAGCACCCCTACAGCATCTACCGGAAGATGAAGAAGCAGGGGCTCGCGGTCGACGAGGTCCCCGACGTCCTCGCCATCCGGGTCATCGTGCAGACCGTGGGGCAGTGCTACGGCGTGCTCGGCGTGCTGCACGGTCGCTTCCCGCCCGTCCCCGAGCGGATCAAGGACTACATCGCCCGCCCCAAGGCCAACGGCTACCGCTCCCTGCACACCACGGTGATCGGTCCCGAGGAGCGGCGGGTCGAGATCCAGATCCGTACCGAGGAGATGCACCGGATCGCCGAGGAGGGCATCGCCGCCCACTGGAAGTACAAGGAGGGCCGCCTGGCCCTCACCCCCGACGAGGTGGCACGGATCAGCCGGATCCGGGAGCTCTTCGAGACCGCCCGCGAGGCCGAGGACGCCACCGAGTTCATGGAGACGGTCAAGACCGAGTTCTACGCGGACGAGGTCTTCGTGTTCACCCCCGCGGGCGACGTGAAGCGCCTGCCCATGGGCGCCACCGCGCTGGACTTCGCCTACTCCATCCACACCGACGTCGGTTGCCACTGCACCGGCGCCAAGGTGAACGGTCGGATGGTGCCGCTCCGCTACGAGCTGCGCAGCGGGGATCGGGTCGAGATCCTGACCTCGCCGAACCAGGAACCGAACCGCGACTGGCTGCAGATCGCCAAGACCGGCCGCGCGATCCAGAAGATCCGCCGCCACCTGCGCCAGAAGGAACGCGAGCGTGGGGTCAAGCTCGGCCGGGAGATGGTCGAGAACGACCTGAAGAAGTACGGCTGGACCCTGCAGCGCGCGCGCACGGACGGCCGCCTCGACGAGGTGCTCGCCAAGCGGGGGTTCAAGGACCTCGACACCCTGTTCATCGAGGTGGCGACCGGCACGCTCTCGCTGCAGTCGGCCATCCGCAAGATGCTGCCGGACGGGGTCTACGAGGAGCACCACGCGCGCCAGCAGCAGAGCGCGCTCACCAACCTGCTCAACCGGTTCCGGCCGCGCTCCGAGAGCCCGGTGCTCATCACCGGCGAGGACGGTGTCCTCGTGGGCTTCGCGAACTGCTGCAGCCCGCTCCCGGGCGAGCCCGTGGTCGGGTTCATCACCCGTGGCCGCGGGATCTCGGTGCACCGGGCGGACTGCGAGCAGCTCGGCAACATGGACCCGGATCGGCGCATCGCCGTCGAGTGGGAGCGGACCTCCAAGGCTCGCCACTCGGGCAAGATCCAGGTGTTCTGCATGGACCGCCCGGGGCTGCTCGCGAACATCTCCAAGGTGTGCGAACAGGCGCAGGTGAACATCAGTCGGGCCGAGGCGCGCGCCAACGGCGACGGATCCAGCGTGTACCTCTTCGAGGTGGCGGTGCGCGACGTCGGTGAGTTGGGTCGCCTGATCAAGAACATCGAAAAGATCAAGGGTGTCGAGAGCGTCCAGCGTCTCGCTGGGTGACGATCCGCGTCCCAGGCTTTCGCTTGTCTGTCAGGAACCTGTAAGGGGTATCCTCGCCGGTCGATCTACGATCGCAATGCGAGGTGCTCATGCGTACCGTCCTGCTCGGAACGCTCCTGATTGCGACGTCGCTCACGGGGTGTGCGAAGGATTCGACGGTCGTGCTCCACGACCGCTTCGACGACGCCACGATGTGGAAGGTCGGTCCGGTGAGCGACCCGAACACCACCTGCGGCGCGGTCGCCCTGGGCGATGTGCCGAGCTTCGTCCTCGCGCTGGACATGCCGCAGAACGCGGTGACGCCCTCCTGCCTCGGAACGCGGCTCGACAGCTTCGACCTGTCGGGGATGGACGCCGCCTGGCTGACCGTTTCCTACGACGTGTCCAGCTTCGACCTCGGCGGAACCCACGACCAGGCGGATCTGCTCGTGAGCGCACAGGCCGGCCAGACCGCGGTCCAGGAGATGCGCTCCTGGCGCGGTGGCTACGACGACGGGCCCACCACCGGGGAGATCGCCCTCGACCTCGACCGGCTGACCGGCAGCGACGAGCCGGTGCACATCGTCCTCGGGCTGCGGCTCTTCGCGTGCCCGAACGTGGCCGCGGCCGACTGTGGGATCGGCTCGCGCGGTCCGGTGCCCGCCGTGCGCTTCGACGATCTCCTGCTCGAGGCGCTGCCCGCGGCGGGGCCATCGACGGTGAAGTGAAGAGATCGCATCTGCGTGCGTCTATCGTTGCGACCCTCGACGGAGGCACGATGCGACGGCTCACCACCCTGGCGATCACCCTGACCCTGGCGATGCCGTCGCTGGCCCGGGCGGGAAGCCTCCACGACTTCAAGAAGCAGGAGCACACCCAGCGCCCCCGGGTGACCAGGGACAACTGCGTCCTGGCCTACCTCGAGCAGTACCGGATGGATCCGAAGGACCCGAACGCGGTGCACAAGGCCGAGGTCTTCTGCGCCCAGCGCCAGAAGCGGCACGCGGCGAAGACCGCCGAGGTCGTGGCGAAGGGCGCTTCGGTGGCGGCGGGAGCCGCGGCGGTGGCCGGAGCGGCCGCCCTGGCGTCCAAGCCGTCGGTGTCGGGCGCGTCCCGGAGCGCGGGGCCTCACGGTGTGGCGAAGGCCCCGAGCGCCTCGCCCATCGTCGTGCCGCCTCCGGGACGCGACCCCTTCGCCGAGCGCCCGATCTTCCTCGCGGAGCTCGGCGGCGGCGCGATGGGCGACGCAGGCGTGGGGCAGGCGATGGTCCGCGGCCGCTTCGCCCGCGATGCGTTGCTGGGGGCGGGGGTGAGCAGCAGCTTGTTCGCCACCCGCCAGGACTGGCTGTCGGAGAGCGACCTCGGGCCGATCGTGTACCTCGACGCCCGGCACGTGGAGTTCGGCTTGCAGCCCTCCCTGCTCGTCTCCGCCGGAAACGGCGTGCGCACCGAGCTGGGCGGCGGCGCGCGCAGCTACACCACGATCACCCTCGGCCGTCGGTTCGGCCTGCACTTCGACCCGATGCTCGGCTACATCGGCCGGCAGTGGGAGTACGACGTGAAGCTCGGCGCGAGCTACCGCTTCACCCCGACGGTCTACGGGCGGGTGTCCTTCGACCACCGGGACATCCTCGACCTCGGCGACCTGCACGTCTCGCAGACCGGTCTGAACGGGGCGGTCGCCTCGGTGGGCGTGCAGTTCTAGCCCGGGATGGGCGTCTCCTGCCGAGCCGCTCGATCTTGTTGAAAGTAACTTTCATTTCCATTAAGCTCCAGAACGAGGAGCGGTCATGATCGTCTGCTTGTGCCACGGGGTCACCGAGCGCCAGATCGAGGCGCACGTCGACTCGGGAGCGCCCACGGTCCGCGAGGTCGGTCGCCGGTGTGGCGCGGGGACGGACTGCGGCATGTGCCGCTGCGACATCCGCGCGATCATGAAGCGGAAGCGGGCCACCGAGGCGGGATCCCCGGTGCTCGTCCTCTCGAAGTAGGCTACGAGCCCCCCCGGAGGTGACGATGTCCGTCAAGGGCGGCAAGGCGATCGTGGACGCGCTGAACGAGGTGCTCACCGGCGAGCTGGCCGCGGTGAACCAGTACTTCCTGCACGCGCGTATGCTGGGGAACTGGGGCTACGAGCGCCTCGAGGCCAAGGTCCACGCCGAGTCCATCGACGAGATGAAGCACGCCGACCGCCTGATCGAGCGCATCCTGTACCTCGACGGGGTGCCGAACGTGCAGCGGCTGGGTCGGGTGCGGATCGGCGAGAGTCCCCGCGAGATCTTCGAGTCCGACATGGCGCTCGAGACCGAGGCGATCCCGCGACTGAACGGGTTCGTCGCCCTGTGTCGCGAGCACGGCGACAACGGCACCCGCGCCCTGTTCGAGGACATCCTCCGCGAGGAGGAGGAGCACCTCGATTGGCTCGAGACGCAGATCCGCCTGATCGACGAGCTGGGCGACAAGGCGTACCTCGCCGAGCAGATCAAGGGGTAGGCGGAGCCGCCCACAGCCAGCGCGTCTCGCCCGGGGGCAGGTCGACCTCGGCGCGGCCGTCACGAAGGGTGATTCGCCCCTCGGCAGCCCAGCGGAGCACTCGCGGGTACACGCGGTGCTCCTGGACGAGGATCCGCGCGCTCAGGGCGTCGAGGTCGTCGCCGCGGAGCACGGGGACGGCGGCCTGGGCGACGATCGGCCCGGTGTCGGTGCCGGCGTCGACGAGGTGAACGGTGCACCCCGCGATGGCGACCCCAGCCCGCAGGGCCTGCTCCTGGGCGTGCTGGCCCGGGAAGGCGGGCAGCAGCGCCGGGTGGATGTTGAGCACCCGCCAGGGGAAGGCACCGAGGAAGACCGGGGTGACCAGCCGCATGAACCCAGCCAGGCACACCCACTCGACCTCGTGCTCGCACAGGACCTCGACCAGCGCGGCGTCGTAGGCTTCGCGGCCGTCGAAGCGGCGGTGGCCGAGGAAGGCCGTCGGGACCCCGGCCGCCCGCGCGCGCTCGAGGCCATAGGCCTTGGGACGGTTCGAGATCACCACCCCGATCTCCGCCGGAAACTCCGGCTCCGCGCAGGCATCCAGCAAGGCCTGGAGGTTGGTTCCCGAGCCGCTGATCAGCACGCCCACCCGGGTCATCGGATCACCGCCGTGCCGTCCGGATCGGCGACGACCTCGCCGACGAGGTGCCCCCCGGTGGCCGCCGCCACCGCCTCGGCGTCGGCCGGGGCGGTCGCGATCACCAGCCCGAGGCCCATGTTGAAGGTCCGGTACAGGTCGGCGTCATCGAGATCGCCGGCGCGGCGCAGGAAGTCGAAGATCGGCGGTACGGGCCACGAGCCCGCCCGGAGCACCGCGCCGAGGCCCGCGGGAAGCATTCGCGGCACGTTCCCGGGGATCCCGCCCCCGGTGACGTGGCTCACGCCCCTGGCGCCGGCCTCCGCCGCGGCCCGCACCTCGGCGGCGTAGATCCGCGTGGGCGCGAGCAGCACCTGGCCCAGCGGGGCGTCGAGGCCGCCCGGGTCGGCGTGCAGGTCGTAGGGCCCCTCGACGAGCAGCTTGCGCGCGAGGGAGAACCCGTTGCTGTGCAGCCCCGAGGAGGGCACGCCGACGAGCGCGTCGCCGGCGCGGATCCCGCGGCCGTCGAGCATCTGGTCGCGCTCGACCACCCCGACGGCGAACCCGGCGAGGTCGTAGTGCGCCGGCGCGTACATCCCGGGCATCTCAGCGGTCTCTCCGCCGAGCAGGGCGCACCCGGCGAGCGCGCACCCAGCCGCGATGCCGCGCACCACCGCCTCGGCGACCTCGACCTCCAGCTTGCCGGTGGCGAAGTAGTCGAGGAAGAACAGCGGCTCGGCGCCGGTGCACGCGATGTCGTTCACGCACATCGCGACGAGATCGATGCCGATCGTGTCGTGGACCCCGAGGCGCTGGGCGACGAGCAGCTTGGTGCCCACGCCGTCGGTGCCGCTGACGAGGACTGGGTCGCGGTAGCGGCCCTCCAGGGCGAACAGCCCCGAGAAGCCGCCGATCCCGCCGAGGACCCCAGCGCGCGCGGTGGCGGCGGCCAGGGGCTTGATCCGCTCGACGAGCGCCTCGCCGGCGTCGATGTCGACCCCGGCCTCGCGGTATGCGTCGCGGGACACGGTGCCTCCGGGGTGTGGGGGGTGCTCCGGGCTAACGACAGACGCCGCCGGTGGCCAACGCCGCTTCGTCCCGGGCGCGCCAGGCGGCCGACGCTTCGCCGAGGGCCCGCCGGACGTGGTGGTAGACCCGCGTGTCCCAGGTCATGGCGGAGTGGCCGACGCCGGGCACCTCGATGTTCTCCATGTCGCCCTCCTCGGGGCGCGGCCGCAGGATGCTGCACCAGTAGGGGCACACGAGGTCGGCGCGGCTGTAGATCGAGACGAGCGGGATGTCGGCGGGGAAGTGGTCGGTGTTCAGGCGCTCCATCAGCGGCGAGCGCGGGAGCATCTCCTTCGCCGAGGTCTCGGCGCGGAGCAGCCCGGAGAGCGCGACGCCGGCGAGCGCGGTGGGGGTGCCGTGGTGCGGGGTGCCCAGGGTGATCACCGACTTGGCGCGGCGGTCGCCGCCGAAGTGCTGCACGTACCGGCGCGCGAGGAGCCCACCCTTGCTGTGCCCGACGATGTGCAGGCGCTCGAACCCGTGCCGCACCGCGAGGTGCTCGACCTTCTCGGCGATGCGCTCGGTCAGCTTGTCGATGGGGTGCGTGTTGAATCGGTACAGCCAGCCGCCGAGGTTGAAGGAGACCACCGCGTACCCGTCGAAGCGGAGCCGGTCCTCCATGACCTCCCAGATGTTCCGGGTCTGGAAGAACCCGTGCAGGAGGAGCACGATCTCCTCGCGCCCCTTGAAGTCGTCCCGGCGCGTGATCTTGTTCCCGGCGAGGTAGACGCCGCGAATGCTCCCGAGCTGATCGCGGAGCTCCTGATAGGCGCCCCAGGGAGTGAAGAGGCGATCGAGCAAGGCCCTGTCCTCGAAGGGGGAGGAGATAACCCGTGCGGGTGGGACGAGCGGGTGCGCCCGAGGCCCAATCCGCGCCGCTACTTCTGCCCGTCTCCGCCGTCGCCCTCCGGCGGCTTCCAGGGAGGGGCGTCGACGTCCCGGCAGCAGCGGAAGCCGGTCGTGTTGTCCTTGAACACGACCGACTCGTCGGTGAAGAACGCGCACCGCGTGCCGCGCTCGGCGTTGTGGCGCAGGCCGCCCTTGACCACGCGGCGGTTCTTCTTGCCCGAAGGCGCGGTGGCCGTCCACTCGCGGAAGTTCCCCGACAGGTCGAACACGCCCCACCCGCTCCGGCACTCCGAGTGGCTGCCGGAGGGATAGCCGCGATCTTCGAGGCCATCTCCGCAGGCGTCGGCCTGAAAGGCGTCACCGTAGCTGTAGACCGTGCTCGCCGGGCCCTTGCACGCCTTCTCCCACTCGGCCTCGGTGCACAGGCGCTTGCCGGCGTCCTCGCACTTCTTCTCGGCCTCGTTGTAGGTGACCCCGTAGACCGGGGTGGCGCCCTGCAGGTCGGGGTACTCGAAGGCGTCGATCAGGAAGGGGCCGACCTTGTCGGTCTCGGCGAGGGGCTCGAAGGTGGGGGCGTCGTCCTCGGAGTGCAGGCGGCCCGCCACGTAGGGACCGCCGGGGACGTAGATCATGTTCGGTGGCGCCTTGGCGAGCGCCTCGTCGCGTTTCTTGGTGTCGATGTTCTTGTAGGCGGCGGCGACCTCGGCGCGGACGGCGGCGTCGGAGGCGGCCGCGGCGGCGTGCGGGTCGCTGCGCGTCTGGTAGAGGATCACCCCGGTCGCGGCGACCACGAGCAGGCCCAGCCCCCAGCCCATCGGGGTCATCAGCGGCTTGCGTGCGACGTCGTCGTCGTCGGGCTCCTGGAAGATCCGCCGCACGTCCTGCACGAGGTCGCTCGCGGTGCGGTAGCGATCCTCGGAGGCGTGGGCGAGGGCGAGCTCCACGATGTCGTCGACGTGCTTGGGCAGCTCCGGGCGGACCCGGGTGGGCGGCTGGAAGGTGCCGAGGGGCGCGGTGCCGGTGAGCATCTCGTAAAAGATGACCCCGGCGCTGTACACGTCCGTCCGGGGCGTGGCGACGGGCTCGAAGCCCTTCAGCTCCGGGGCGAGGTACTGGGCCTCGCCGCGGGTGAACTCGTCCTCGGCGAGCACGCCGGACTCGACGAGGTCCCAGAAGCCGGCGTGGAGCAGCTTGATCCGGGCGACGAAGTTGCGGCGCGGGCCGACGTAGCGGACGTGGATCAACACGTATTCGGGGCGCAGGGCGCGGAGCACGTGCCCGGAGTCGTGCACCGCCTGCAGGGCCTCGAGGATCGAGATCAGGACCTGCGAGGCCTCCTTGACCGCGAACTGGCGCCCCTCGATCTTGTACTCCTGCAGCAGCTCCCGCAGGGAGCCGCCCTCGAAGTCCTCCATCGTGTAGTAGGCGGTGCCCTCGTGGTCGCCGAGCTCGCCGAGCTTGGGCAGGCCCACGTGGTCGAAGGCGCGCGCCGCCTGGAAGGCGCCGATCAGCTCGTCCTTGCGCTCCGCGTTCGCGAAGCGCGGATCGAGCATGGTCAGCCGGATGAACTTCCCCGACTTCAGGTGCTTGACCCGGTAGGTCACCCCGACCGGACTCTCGTCGAGTCGGTCGATGACCTCGTAGCGGCCATTGATCCGCTCGCCACGGGTGAACTCGAGCTTGTTGTCGGCCACGCCTCGACCGTCCTCCGCGCGTCCGCCGCGACCCTATCACATGCGTGCGAGTCGGGCGCCGGGGGTGATCCGTCGACGCCCGATGGCGGCGGTCGGACCCGGGGTCAGCGGCGGCGCCGGCGGCCGAAGAACCGGAACACGCTCCAGATGCGGCGGCGCCACCAGGACAGGCTCAGGAGCTCCGCGAAGAACACGTGCAGGCCGAGCGCGAAGAACAGCGCGGTGCCGGTGATCCACAGGGCGATGCCCATCAACCCCGTGAGGAGCATCGCGAGGGGCTCGGTGGACCACAGGGCGAGGAACAGGAACCCGCCCAGGGTGGTGGTCCCCGCGAGCACCGCCAGGGAGAGGCGGAGCACGCCCTGGGAGATCTCCTGGCGCAGGCGCGCGGCGTCCGGATCGACGGTGACGAAGGTGAGCTTACCGCCCTCGAGGTCCATCAAGACCTGGTCGATGTGGGTCGGCATGTCCTTGAACTGCGTCTGCATCTGGAGCATGACGCGGGCCGCGTCGGCGGCGACGCGCTGGGGCGCGAAGCGCTGGCGCATCAGGCGCTGCGCGTAGGGCTGCACCTCGGTGACGATGTCCACGCCCGGGAGCATCACCCGGATCGCCCCCTCGATCAGGCTCATGGCGCGCGCGAGGATCGCAAACTCGGCGGGCAGGTTGATGTCGTACTTCGCGCCGAGCTGCACCACCTCGATCAGGGTGGTGGGGTTCGCGATGTCGTCCAGCGAGGCTCCGTGGTACTTGACCATGAGCCGCTAGCAGTCCTCGCGGTAGGCGCGCAGGTCGATGCGCCCGCTCGTCGCGCCCGCCCGGTACACGGTCATCGACAGCATCTCGGCGTCGCGGAACACGAGGCTCGTGAAGGCCGAGATGATCGTGTCCTGCATGGCCCCGGTGAGCATCCCGGTGACCCCGAAGTCGAGGTACGCGAGCTGGCCCTCGTCGGTGAGGAACAGGTTGCCCGGGTGCGGATCGCCGTGGAAGAAGCCGTGCTCGAAGACCTGCCGGTAGGTGGCGTCCATGAGCAGGTGTGCCGTCTTGCGGTCGACCCCGCCCTCGGCCTGAAGCTCGCGCATGTGCTGCTTGAGCGGCTTGCCCTTCACCATCTCCATGACCATGACCCGCCGGGTGGACCAGCGGTGGAGGATGTCGGGGATCACGATGTCGGGGTCGCGCGCGAAGTTGGCGCGCATCCGCTCGGCGGCGCGCGCCTCCGAGAGGAAGTCCAGCTCCCGGGTGATCGCCTGGTCGAACTCCTGCACGATGTCGGTCGGCGTGTACAAGCCGGGGATCTTCACCCGCCCCTCGAACAGGCGCGCGAGGCTGTAGAGGATCGCGATGTCGCTGCGGATCGTGCGCTCGATGCCGGGGCGCTGGAGCTTGACCGCGACCTCCTCGCCGGTCTGGAGCACGGCGTGGTGCACCTGGGCGATGGAGGCGGAGCCGAGCGGCTCGTTGTCGATCTCGGCGAAGACCTCGTGCCAGGGGCGGCCCAGCTCGGACTCGAGGACCTCCTTGACCGACTCGAAGGGCATGGGCGGGACGCGGTCCTGCAGGGACTGGAACTCGATGAGCACGTCCTTGGGCAGGATGTCGGGGCGCACCGAGAGCACCTGCCCGAACTTCACGAAGGTGGGCCCGAGATCGGTGAGCACCTGGCGCAGGCGCCGCGCGTAGGGGGCCGTCGGCTCGTCGCCGTCGGCGGCGAAGGAGGGGAGCACCTGGCTGACGCCGAGCCGCGTCAGGAACTGCCCGAAGCCGTTCCGGGCGAGCACGCGCGCGATCTCCTGCACGCGGCCGAGGTCCTGGACTTGAATCGACTTCATCGGCTCCTCGCCGTCGGCACACTCGATTAGCCGGCCGGCCCTGCGGTGGCCAAGGTCGGACCTGGGCCCTCGGGGTGCCGTGGCCGCCCGGCGCCCGACCCATTAGTCCGGCCCCTCGAAGGAGAGCGACATGGCCGCAGACAAGGGCATCACCCCCCGCGCCGACGACTACAGCGCCTGGTACCTCGACGTGATCGCCGAGGGCGATCTAATCGACGACGCCCCCGTTCGGGGCTGCAAGGTCCTCAAGCCGCACGGCTATGCGATCTGGGAGGCGATCCAGCGCACCCTGGACGACCGGTTCAAGGCGA
>Ga0114931_10000998_pt1 | contig 35738 bp, 44 predicted proteins | sample 2SBtaG_FD_89579 | JGI IMG/M metagenome (GOLD analysis project Ga0114931, IMG submission 89579) | Deep subsurface microbial communities from Kolumbo volcano to uncover new lineages of life (NeLLi) - 2SBTROV14_V59a metaG | ecosystem: Environmental > Aquatic > Marine > Volcanic | place: Kolumbo... | reverse complement strand
TCGCGCATCGTGAACCAGAACCTGCTCCCCTTGTCAGACAATGACATGGTCGTCTTCTCCTCGAAGACCATCCCGACCCCCGTGACGATCGCGAACCGGCAACGCCTCGACGAGCAGCTCCAGAGCAAGCATGTCCGCATCTTCGACAACATCCACGTGTCGGGCCACGGCGCGCGCGAGGACCACCGCGACTTCCTCAACATGCTCAAGCCGCGTAACATCATCCCGACGCACGGCGACCCCCAGCAGCTCGCCGCCTTCAAGGAGCTCGCGAAGGAGGTCGGCTACAAGGAGCACCAAATCCGTCTCGTCAAGGACGGCGAACGGGTGAAGGTGGCGTAAACTTTATTAACCTCCTTCCAAATGTTTGTGTCCTGGCGATGCCAGGACTGAGATACAGGGTGAGTGTCCTCGACACCGGGTATTTCTGCGTGGAAGGCTCCATCTGCGGCAGCTACGAGTCTCAAGAGGGGCTCGCGGAGGCCATCGCGACGCACATACGGCTCGGCCACGAGCCCTACGAAGTTGAGAATATCCTCGCAGCAATCTCGGACAACGGGCGTTTGAAGATTCCCCTCCACACCGGGGACTTCTACAAGCTCGCCAGACACATCGACCACCTCGTGAAGGAGTAGGCAATGGCCAGCGCGGCCTCTCAGAGGGGAGCCCTTTTTCTTTTGGGAGGACTTTTTCTCCATAGCCTTTCGGGCGAAAACATTTAAATAGGCCCCCACGCTCTCCGTCTCAAGGGATTCGAGGGGGTACCTTCCATGAAACTCACGCTCGCGGACACGAAATTTCTCAAGGACAGCGTCAGCATCATCGCCGACCTGGTGACAGAAGTCAGGTTCCAGGTGACGAAGAACGGCCTCGAGCTGATTGCGATGGACCCGGCCAACGTCGCCATGGTCGTCTACAAGCTCTTGAGCAGCTGCTTCGTCGAGTACGATGCCAAGAACGAGCGTACGTTGGCGATTAACCTCAACGATCTCAAGCAGGTGCTGCGACGAGTCAAGGCCGCAGACACGATCACGCTCGAGAACCCGGAGGCGAAGCTGAAGGTGACGCTGAAAGGGAAGAGCAAGCGCGAGTTCCTCCTGCCGCTGATCGACGTGGAGGAGAAGGAGCAGAAGGTGCCCAGCCTGGACTTCAAGGCCATCGTGAAGACGGACGCGAGCGTGCTGAACGACGCGATTGAGGACGTGGACATCATCGGCGAGAGCGTCGCTTTCATCGCGGACAGCAAGGCCTTCCGCATCTCGAGCAGCTCTGATTTGAGCCAGGCCGAGGTGGAGATCCTCGCTGACGAGAGCACGAGCATCGAGGCGAAGGACGCGACGAAGAGCAAGTACAGCATCGAGTACCTCAAGAAGATGATCCAGGGCGCAAAGCTCGCCGACCACGTCACGCTCAGCTTCAGCAAGGACTACCCCTTGCAGCTCGACTACACGGTCAAGGACAAGATGCAGCTGCTCTTCATCCTCGCACCGAGAGTGGACAACGATTAAATACGTCGTATCTTCATCAGTAAAGAGTATAGTCCATGATAGATTGCGTAGTATGATGACGTGAGCTGCCAGTCCCTGCTATCTGTGGTTCTTGAAACCTGCAATGCTTCATCTCCCTTGATAAGGTGCGCTTCCCTGAGATTATCGTTTGGCTCGACAATCTCTATTCCTTTCTTCTGGTTTAAGCACCATTTGATTTGATCCATTTTACAACCCTCCTGACAAACCCTTCTGCATCTTTTATTAAGATGTGGTTTTCAATTACCTCTTTGAGAAGGATATCAGCACGCATTTCTTTTTCAAAAATATCGATAGGATAAGACTTTACGTTAATGTCAAGGCCGTACTTTTTCCCAGCTTCCTTAATTTTTTTCTCATCATATGTTCCAACAATAAAGAGATCAAGATCAGAGCCTTCTTTTTGGATGCCTTTTGCATAACTGCCAAAGACAAGTACAATTCCCTGCATGCATTCGTCTGCTTTTTCAAGCACTTCCTTAACTAAATGGTTCTTTTCTAGGAACCGTATCTTTTTGTATTGCTCTGTTAAAAGGAGGTATTCTCTTGATAAGCTTGATTTTTTTATTGTGTAAGTTTTGATCTTGCCCTTAGTCTTTGATTCTAAAACACCCTTCTTTTCAAGCTTGGCCAGCGTTACAAGAGCAGTCCTAGAGCTAACCTCAAGAAGCTTCTCAACCTCTCTGATGTAATACTCTGTATCATAGCCTTTCGTGAACAGGCTTAATATTCTCAAATCCATATCGTTTACTTTTGTAAACATATGAGTACATAAGTAAACAATCGTATATAAATGTTTCGCCAATCATGGCTTCGTTAGTCATCGTAGCACCTCCAAAACAAGTTCTTCCCCATCCCTCGAAGGATTAAAATCGACCCTTACATCCTACACCTCCGATAGAGGAAAAGCTTTTTATTCTCCGATGCCCGGAGTGATGCCTATGCGACTTCTCGTCGGGTTGAGCGTCCTCCTTCTCCTCCTGCCACCGGCTCTTGCGACCACGTTCGTCGACGGCACGAACGGCAATGAGATAACGACGGGCGTGCTCAGGCTGGAGTATGACGACACGACCAGCGACCAGCTCCTCGCCACGGCAGAGTTGCCGATAGAGACGATGCAGGGGCTGCTCCTCCTCGTCCGCACGGGGAATGACACCACCTATGATTTCTACGCGCGCCTCTCGCCGGGAGCCGTGCCGCAGGCCATTATTCTCCATCCCGGCGGCCTCCTCATGGGTGAGGTCAGGGATGGCACTGACAACCTCCTCGTCGAGAAGGAGCTGATTATCTCCTGCGCCTCGACGGAGGAACACATCACGACGGACGCCACGGGACGTTTCCGAGTCTTCCTCCCGCTCGGCGACTGCACGGTGAGCGCAGCTTCCGCAGGCTATGCCGGCTCTACTAGCGTGACGATTGCACAGGGCACCGTCGCGTCACTCACGCTCGTCGTGGACCGACCCGTGACTGATGAACACGAGCAAGGCTTCCCGTGGAGTTCTGTCCTGACCATCATCATCGTCCTCCTCGTGCTTGCCGCTTTCCTCTGGAAGCGACGAGGTGCGACGGCAGGCAAGAGCAGCGAGAAGACTGGCGAGGAAGGGAAGGCGAGAACAGCGGATTCCTCTGCGTTCCTCGCCGAGCGGCACAAGGCGGCATTGAAGGAGAAGGAACGCCTCGTTGTGGACGAGCTGCTGCTCCGGCACGGCACGGCGCGGCTGTCAGAGCTGCGCAATGCGACGCGCATCCCGCGCACCAGCCTCTTGCGTTGCATCGAAGGCCTCGAGCAGCGCGGCCTCCTCTTGAAGAAGGAGGAACAGGATAAGCCAGTCATCGAGCTACTGAAGAAATAGCATTGATGACATAATAGCCTCAATAACATAGATGGATATAATTATTTCTTTTTTTTATTTTTTGGAGGGAATTCTGTTCTTCTCCCTTCTTCCTTATCCGGCGAGCACTTAAATAGCAGGCAGGCCCTTCAAGGAATGAGAAAGAGTTCCCTGAACACGACACGATATCAATCGAAAGAAGGAAGAAAGAAGAAAAAAACAAAGGTGAAAACATGAAAAAAGCCCTCATAAGCATTCTGTTCTGTCTGCTCCTCATCGCGGGCACGACGAGCGCCTACAACGACACCACGCAAGACGTGGTGAACGGCGGCGAATCCCACTCCGTTGAGGAGGCTACAGCATCCTCCATAGTAGCAGAAGAGGCGAAGCCACAAATCATCGCAGAACCGCCGGTACCTGTCTATAGTGACACACTCCGTGAAGGGCAGACCAAAGTGTATTACTGGAACGGCGAGAAGTACGAAGTCACCCTTGTCTGGGTCGCCGACGTCCAATACTGGGAAGATGGCAACGGGGAAGATGGCAACGACTATGAGAAGACCGCCACTGTTGATAGCGCGAAGCCTCTGGACAACCGCCCGAGTGCGAAGTTCAGCATCAATGGTCAGATTACGAACACGCTCCATCCTGGCGAGAAGGGAGTTGTGACGTGCGGGAGCATCACCGTGAACGAGATTGGTAACTCAATCACGAAAAACAACGATCAGGGCAGCGTCTCCTACGTGTTCTATCCGCGCAGTTGCGAACCCCAGCACAACGATTACCTCACGCTCTACGAGCACCAGGTCAAGACCGTCAGGGTCGAGGATCACTCGTTCAGGGTTGGCCTGCAGAATATCAGCGGCGACATCGCAGTCATCACGGTCGGCAGCCAGGCTGGAAAGGTCCATGAGGGCAGCAAGATCGTGATTAACGGCCTCAGTTTCTTTGTCAAAAAGGTTCACCAACTGGACAATCTCGAACATGATGTTTACAGCCCAGACAACGATCAATATTATGACTCCCCGAATCGCAGCGCGCCTGGCGGTTACGTCATACTGACCGAGCTGTCTGTTGTCGACCAGCCGAGCGAACCCGTCAAGGAGCGTCTCCTAGAAGGAGAAACCCAAACCTATTACTGGAACGGACAGAGCTACGAGCTCACGCTCCTCTTCGTGAGCAATCCGATCTACTGGGAAGGGAACGCGAACCAAAACGCGGAAAGCACCAACAGCATCTCGAACCACCCGAGCGCGAAGTTCATGCTGAACGGCGAGGTCTCAAACAATATCCCTGTCGGTGAGAGGGACAATCTCGCATGTGGCACCATCGCGGTGGCGCGCATCGAGACCACCGACCAGTACAAATCCATAGGCAGAGATATCAGCGATCAAGGAACAGCAGGGACGGATAAAGACTCATACGTCGACCCGCCCGTACCGGTAACGAAGAAAAGCATCGCGTACTTTACGCTCTATCCGAAGAGTTGCTCCAACGAGCCGCAGCCCTGCACAAGTGAAACAAAGCTCTGCCCGGACGGCAGCGCCGTTGGCAGAACCGGACCCGACTGCGCGTTCGCGCCGTGCCCGTACACCGAGCAGAACCAGCGAGACTGCGAAGACCAAGGCGGCCAGTGGAGATGCACGCAGAATGGTGATGGCTGCGATTGCTATCTGGTCAACCCGCCTTTCCCTGATGATTCTGATGGGGTGTCTTCCTCTGATAATCCTGATGGGATGTCCGATACCTCTGAAGGAATGCAAGATACGGTGAAAACGGATGGGAACGTCTGCTTGAATGGCTGCGTAGCGGACAATCGCTGCCTCCCATACGGCACACGACTGGCGAACGGTGAGGAGAAATACTGCAGCGTTAAGGGTGTCTTCGCGCTCCAGCTCGAAGACGGTACCTCGTGCCAGAACAACTACGAGTGCGTGAGCAACCAGTGCCTCAATGGCGAGTGCAAGAGCCTCGACAAGCAGATCGAGGAGAACACCTCGCTCCTGAAGCGCATTATCGACTGGTTCGGAGGGCTCTTCTAAGATTCTGGCTTCTTAAACCCCCCCATAAAAAAGAGAAACCCCTTTCGCTAAACACTTTTCCCCTCACCGACACGATAAACTGCAAAGGGATTGCTGATGAAAGATTGGTTCGACATCATCATCGAGGAGCTCGAAGAGTATGAGGCAGAATAGTTTTTTATAGGATGCTCGCCTTCTCGTCCCCGTGATGCATGGCTCGTTGGCCAAGGCAATTCCGTCCGTCTCGCGCGCGCAGATTGCGAAGCTCGACGAGCTCATGGTGAAGCGCTTCAAGATTCCAGTGCAGCAAATGATGGAACTCGCTGGCTACCGCCTCGCGGAACTGGTCAGGATGCAGTATCCTGACAGGATGCGCATTCTCATCTGCTGCGGCACGGGCAACAACGGTGGCGACGGCATCGCGGCGGCGCGACACCTGCTGAATTTCGGCTTCTCTCCAGAAATATTCCTTCTCACCCAAAAACTCAAACCCGACCCAGAAAATCAGCTGCGTATCGCACAGGAACTCCACATTTCAATACGCAAAAAACTCGACACCCTCGACTACGACCTCATCATTGACTGTCTTCTCGGCTATAATATCGTCGGTGAACCCCGGCCAGACTACAGCAAGGTCATCAAGGCTCTGAACGCCTCAAGTATTCCCATCGTTGCCTGCGATCTCCCCAGCGGCATCGACACAGATGAAGGGGTGATTAACGAGACATACATTCACGCTGACACAATCCTTTTCTTGAGCTTACCCAAAAAAGGATGCGATGCGGTGAAAGCCGCGAAGTTCGTCGCAGACATCGGTGTGCCGAAAGCCCTCTACCCAAGCATCGGCATCAAGGCTGAGAATTACTTCGCGCAGGAGAGCATCGTCAGCATCTAACTGTCGAACTCCGCGAAGGGTGGGTTGACCAGCCGCTCTTGCGGCAATCTTCCTATCGCAGTCGTGTCCTCGTCGTCGAGCGCGAAGCCGAAGAGGTCGAGATTCTCTTTCAGATGCGTCTCGCTGCTCGCTTTGGGGATGACGACGATGCCGCGCTCGTGCAGCCAGCGGAGTGCGACCTGGCCGGGCGTCTTGCCGTGCTTCTTCCCAATCGCCTTCAAGGTTTCGTCTTTGAAGACTTTGCCTCGTGCAAGCGGACTGTAGGCAGTGAGGCGTATCTTGTTTTCTTTACAGAACGCCAAGAGCTCTTTTTGATACAGGAAAGGATGGAACTCGACCTGGTTCACCACGATTGGCACCTTCGACACGGAGAGCGCTTCCTTGAGGTGCCGCACCGTGAAGTTCGAGACGCCGATGTGCCTCACCTTGCCTTCCGCGACAATCTCTGCCAGCGCAGTGAAGGTCTCGGCCATCGGTATCTCCTTGTTCGGCCAGTGGATGAGCAAGAGGTCGAGATAGTCGAGCTTGAGCTCTCGCAAGAGGCGCGCGGCCGAGGCCTTGAGGTCGTCATGCTGCAGGTCGGAGGGCTTCACCTTGCTCGTGATGAAGAGGCGCTCGCGGGGAACACCAGCAATGGCCTCGGCTATCTCGGCGTGGTTCCCGTAGAAATCTGCGGTGTCGATGTGCGTGTAGCCGAGCGCGAGCGCCGTCCTCACCGCCCGGGAACAGTCCTGGCCAGTGAGCTGCCACGTACCGAGGCCGAGGGACGGCATCGCCTTGCCGGTCGGGAGCGTGAATGCGGGAATGGTTGGATGCATGGGATCACCTCGCCTGGAGTGAGTAACCAGAGCTTCAAAAAGGCTTTGTTTGATGACCACCGCCGGTCGTACGCTCCCTCTAGTCACCAGTATTGCTCCGCAATATGGCGACAATACCGGCGTCGAAGGTCTGTTTCTACACAGCCTCTCAGACGAGAATCTTTATATATTGCCAGTTGTTCATTCTCCTATGGGGGTGGCGGATACGATACCTATCGTCGAAGAGGTACTCATTCTCGACACACCCTTCCACACTCCGGAGTTTTTAAAGGAATCTCAGGAATCCCCTCTCGGAGGCGATTCCCATGCCTGAACCCTCGCGGACCGAGGTGGACAGCCACGAGCAGAGCAGCCAGGCACAGGTGCTCGAACGCAGGCTCGCAACCATGGGGCACGCGGTGGGCGTGCGGGTGAGCAAGGCCTACTCGCGGGGACGAAGCGTCAAGGCGAGGACATCGTGACGAACGGCGGTCGCGTGCTCAACGTGGTCGCGCTCGACACGACCCCGAAGGAGGCCGCGGACGTCGCGTACGACCAGATTCGCAAGCTCAACTTCGACAAGATGTACTATCGGCGGGATATCGGGTGGAAAGAGCTAGAACGCCAAGCTGTGCAGGGGGTGAGACGAGGATGAGCAGGCTGCGAAGCAAGGAGGCGCTGCGGCAGGCCATCAAGGAAGAACGCGCCCGCATCAGGCCGCACGTGCTCATGATGAAGAGTGAGGACGTCATGCGATGGCTCAAGAGCCTCGACGAGTACCGGAACGCGCGCACCGTCATGGCCTACATCTCGCTCAAGGACGAAGTCGATACCCGTGCCTTCCTCAGGGAAGCAGAGGGGAAGGAGGAAAAGGCCCTGCTTATCCCCTTCATCGACGAGGATCGCATCAAGGCGGCACGCTTCACTGGCATCGACCAGCTCGCACCCGGACGCTACAAGATTCTCGAGCCGAAGGAGAGAAAAGAACATGACGAGCATCCCGACCTGATCATCGTCCCTGGCATCGCGTTCGACGAGCACGGCGGCCGGCTCGGCTACGGCAAGGCCTACTACGACACCTTCCTGAAGGACAGTCTGGCGGTGAAGGTCGGCCTTACCTTCGAGGAGCTGCTCGTCCATCGGGTGCCGGTCGAGGAGCACGACGTCCCGATGGACTTCGTCATCACCGACCAGCGCATCATCAACTGCAAGCGTGGAGAGCAAGCCGAGAGCGAGGAGTGAACGCAGAACAAGGAGAACTGCGAAAGAACTGGGAAAAGAGCGGAAGAGACAAACTGAGGACAGAACCATGGCGACGATTGAGCACGTGCAGAGGGTGGATGATGAGATAGCACTCATGGTCGTGCTCGTGAAGCGACACAGCCTCGAGGCCGCGAAGACGGTCAAGCTGGAAGGCCGGCCGAACGACCCGTTCGCGCGCCTCGCGAAGGAGAAGGAGCTGCCCCTCGACAAGGAATTCCTCAACGGGCTGCTGACAAATCCTGCGCGCTTCGCGGGAGCCGCCAAGCAGCAGACTGTCGCGTTCCTCGAATCAGCAGTCGCGCCGATACTAAAGAAATATAAATCCCTGCTCGGTGAGACAAGTTCGACAATCACTGTCTGAGGTGACCCCATGAACTCGAGGAATATCATCGGTTGGATTATCGTATTCCTTCTCTTTACAAGCGTAGCACTGGCTGCCCCGATTGACGACGCGGATTACGTCACCGTCGTCGCGGAGGCTGACGGCGCTGAAGGCGTCATGGTCGCCATGAATTATGCAGCAGCTATGCAAGTACATGGCTACACCTTTACTGGAGGATTAGATACAAATATAGCTGATGTCCAGAAACTAAATGAGAAGTTTCTCACCTTCATAGAAGGCAAGGATGTCACAATAGTCGATGGCTTGAACAGCCCTGATGCGGCAGCACAGACAGTGGCCTATTTCGAGGACTTAAATTATCACGTGAATGTCGGTACGCTCAGCGAGATGGTTCCGGCGTGGAGCAAGGATACGGACGATGAGGAAGCGATCGTTACTCCTCCTAGCGCTCCCGAATCCTGAACGGGCTGCACCTTCGGGACGAACTGTCTCGCCACCGGTACTCAGACCGGGACGAAGTACTGCGACGCGTCTGGCGAGATGCTCTCTTTGAAGGCGAACGGCGAAGCGTGCACCGAAGGGTACGAGTGCTTCAACCAGGAGTGCAGCGACGGCACGTGCGGACATGGCACAGCTGAGGACGCCGCTGTGCCGCCGCACCCGTCGGAAGAGGAGGAGAAACCGAGGGGCTTTTTCGCCACGATTTTCAGCTGGTTCGCCGGGCTGTTCGGGGGATGAACAGAAACTTCCTGAAACCTTTTCCTACTTCCCTTCACCCACCCAATAGGTCTTGATGTTACAGAACTCCTTGATACCGTAATGGCTGAGCTCGCGGCCGTACCCTGATTTCTTGATGCCGCCAAAGGGCAGGCGCGGATCTGACTTGACGATGCCGTTCACGAAGACCGCGCCCGCTTCTATCCTGTCCGCTACCTTCAAGGCGCGCTTCACGTCCTTGCTCCAGATGCTCGCGCCGAGGCCGAAACGCGTCGCGTTGGCTATCCTGATTGCTTCGTCCTCATCCTTGGCCCTGTATAGCACCGCGACGGGGCCGAAGGCCTCCTCGTGGTAGATCTTCATGTCGGGCGTCACGTCCGTCAGCAGGGTCGGCTCATAGTAGTAGCCGTCCCTCATTGCGCGCTTGCCGCCCGTGACGAGCTTCGCGCCCTTCTTCACCGCGTCCTGCACCAGGGCGTCGATGTCGTTGACGAACTGCTCTTTCGCGAGCGGGCCGACCTGGGTCTGGGGATCACGGGGGTCGCCGAGCTTCTGCGCTTCCATAAACGTGACGTAGCGCTTCTGGAACTCCTTCGCGATGTCCTTGAGCACGATAAAGCGCTTGGCTGCGATGCAGCTCTGGCCCGTGTTGATCATGCGCCCTTTCACGGCTTGCAAGGCGCACTGGTCCACGTCGACGTCGTCGAGGACGATGAAGGGATCGCTGCCACCGAGCTCGAGCACGGTGCGCTTGATCTCGCTCCCAGCCTGCGCGGCGACGAGGCTGCCTGCTTGCTCACTCCCTGTGAGGGTGACTGCCCGTACCTTGTCGTTTCTGATGACCTTCTCGACCTGCTTGCTACCGATGAGCAGGGTGCGGAACACATCCTTGGGGAAGCCGGCGAGGGTGAAGACCTCTTCGATCGCGAGTGCGCTACCTGGAACGTTGCTCGCGTGCTTGAGCGCGCCGACGTTGCCTGCCATCAGGGCCGGAGCGGCGAAGCGCCACACCTGCCAGTGGGGATAGTTCCAGGGCATGACGGCGAGGACGATGCCGAGCGGTTGGAAGCGAACAAAGGCGTCCTTCCCATCGCTCTCCGCCGGCTCGTCCACGAGCATGCTTTCCGCCTCGTCCGCGTAGAAGTCGCACACCCAGGCGCATTTCTCAATCTCAGCCCTTGATTGGGTGATGGGCTTGCCCATCTCGTCCGTCATGAGCTGTGCGTAGCGTTCCTTGTGCTGCCGCAGGACATCGGCGGCCTTGTGCATGAGCGTGCTGCGCTCGGCGAAAGACGTGTCGCGCCAGGTCTGCCAGGCCGCATGCATGTCGTCGAGGATGTTCGCGACGTCCTCGTCGGTGTGCTCGTCGTAGTTCTTGATGAGCTTGCCGTTCGCAGGGTTGATGGCTTTCATAGTTCTCACCTGGATTCTTACTCTCTAACAGGTTATGCCTTGAAATCGAACGTGTCGCACCAGTTGTGATCGAGCTTCTTGCTGAGCTTCATGTTCTCGCTCGGGTCGATATCCACGGCGACGACACACAATTCTTGGGAGTCGATTGCTTCCTTGAGCTGTTCTTTGAGTTCCGGTACGGTCTTCGGCCGGTAGCCGCGGATGCCGAAGCTGTCCGCGAGCTTGAGGTAATCCGGATTGGTGAGCGCAGTGCCGAAGTGGTGGCCTTCCTTCGCCTCCTGCTTCCACCGGATGAGGCCGTAATCGTTGTCGTTGAACACGAGGATGACGTAGCCGAGCCCGAGTCGCTTCGCCGTCTCTATCTCCTGGACGTTCATGAGGAAGCCGCCGTCGCCCATCGCGGCTACGACCCGCTTCTCTGGCCGGGCGATCCTCGCCGCGATGCCGCCGGGGAGGGCGATGCCCATGCTAGCGAGACCATTGCTGATGATGACCGTGTCCGGCTCGCGAGCGTGGTAGTTGCGGGCTATCCACATCTTGTGGCTGCCGACGTCGCTGAGCAGGATGTCTCCAGGAGCGAGGAGGTCGCGCAGCACGTTCAGGGTGCCGGGCACCGTCAATGCGTCCTTATCCTTGAGTGTGTAACTCTCATGATCCTCGACGATGCGCCGCTTGAGGGGCGCGACCACTCCCGGGTCGAAGGTGATGTGCTCTTTCTCGAGCTGCTGGTTGAGCTCCCAGAGGGTGGCGCTGATGTCCGCGACGACTTCCGCGTCCGGTTGGTAGTAGTCATGCACCTCGGCAGGGGTGAAGTCGATGTGGACTACTTTCTTGTCCTTGTTCGCGTTCCAGTTCTCAGGGGCGTATTCCCCAATGTCGTAGCCGACCGTGATGACCAGGTCTGCCAGCTCGACGTAGCACATGACGTAGTCGCGCGCGGCGAGGCCGATGGTGTAGAGGCTGAGCGGGTGCTCCTCGTCCACAGCGCCCTTGCCCATGAAAGTGTGCACGACGGGGATACCGGTGCGCTCGACGAACTCGCGCAGGTGCCGGCTCGCCAGCTTCCTGATGGCGCCGTTCCCCGCGATGATAAGCGGACGCTTCGCCGCCTTAATGAGTGCGAGGGCCCCGGCAATGGCCTTATGGTCTGGAGCGGCACGACGCAGCTTTGTCGGCGTGAGAGGCTGCTTCTCAACTTCCATCTTCGCGATGTCTTCCGGCAGTTCGAGATGCGTGGCACCAGGCTTTTCCATCTCGGCGAGCTTGAAGGCCTTCCGCACGGCCTCGTGGATGATACCTGGGTTGCGGATGCTCGTGTTCCACTTCGTGACAGCCTCGAACATGTGCACAATGTTGATGGCTTGGTGGCTCTCCTTATGCAGTCGGTCACTATCCCCTTGGCCGGTGATAGCGACGAGGGGTGCTTTGTCGAAGTGCGCGTCCGCCACGCCGGTGAGCAAGTTGGTGGCGCCGGGGCCGAGCGTGGAGAGGCAGACGCCGGCCTCGCCGGTGAGCCTGCCATAGACGTCAGCGATGAAGGCTGCGCCCTGCTCGTGCCGCGTCGGGACGAACTCAATCTTTGATTTTTCGAGGCTGAAGAGGACGTCTTGGTTTTCCTCGCCCGGAACGCCGAAGACGTGCGTGACGCCTTCCGCTTCGAGGCACCTGACAAGAAGATCTGAAGCTTTCATGAAGGCGAAGGGTGAGAGGAGAGTTAAAAATGCTTTGTTGGAGGGTCGCATTTCTGGACGAAGCCGTCGGCAATCTTCTTGTGGGCCTTGTCCCTAATCCAGAGCTTGGCCTCGTGGCCCTCCATGCCGACGCGCCACGCGATGTCCGCGACCGAAGAGTGCTCCTGGAGTCTCAGAACTCGATCCCGATGGGGCAGTGGTCCGAACCCATCACCTTCGGGAGGATGAACGCTTCCTTGAGCTTGCTCTTGAAGCGTTCGCTGACAAGGACGTAATCGATACGCCAGCCGATGTTCCGGGCGCGGGCGTTCGCCCGGAAGCTCCACCAGGTGTACTGCTCCGGCTCCCGGTTGAACAGCCGGAACGTGTCGACGAAGCCGGCATCGAGATGCTCCTGGAAGCTGGCGCGCTCCTGCGGCGAGAAGCCCGCGTTCTTCACGTTCTGCTTCGGCCGCGCCAGGTCGATCTCCTGGTGCGCGACGTTGAAGTCGCCGCAGACCACGACCGGCTTCTTCCTGTCCAGTTTCTTCAGATACGCGCGGAAGTCCTTGTCCCAAGACATCTTGAAATCCAGGCGTGCGAGCTCATGCTGCGCGTTCGGCACGTACACGTTCACGAGGAAGAAGTCCGTGAACTCCAGGGTGAGCACGCGACCCTCACCGTCATGCCCACCCGTGCCTGTCGTCACGGAGAGCGGCTCCTCTTTCGTGAGTGTGAGTGTGCCGGCGTAGCCTTTCTTTTCGGCCGGGTTCCAATATTCGTGATAGCCCTTGATACCGAGCTTCTCATGGTCAGCGCCCCATTTCGTCTCCTGGATGCAGAGGAAGTCAGGGTGCTCCTTCTCGATGAACTCGAGAAACCCTTTCTTCAGCACGGCACGAATCCCGTTCACGTTCCAGGAGAGCAGTTTCATTCTCGTATCCTCACCAGCCTGTCCGCGCTCACCAGCCCTTCCTTGGCGAGCTGTGCCAGCGCGGCCTCGAACTTCAGGGCATCGCTATTCCCTGTCTCTTTTAGTATTTTCTGTTGCAGAGCCGATCGGGATACCACTCCTTCGGTGTTCAACAGTTTCAGTATCCGTCCGCGCCACCAGCGATTGCTGTGGAGGAAGGGCGCTTGCTTCCTCTTTGCGCGCAACGCCGCCTCGTCGGGACGCTCGCCCCTGCTCTTGCAGTCGGCACGGATCGGACAGGCGTCGCACTTCGGTCTCGTCGCGGTGCAGATGAGACTGCCGAGGTCCATCAGGGCGTTCGCGTATGCTGTCGCATTCTCAGGGTAAGAATCGAGGAATCTCTCTTCAATGATTTTTTTGGTAATATTTTTTTTATTTTTAGGGAAAAACACTCGTTTGATTATGCGCTCGATGTTCACGTCGATGCACTTCCCGGACGTGTTGTGCGCGAAGGCCATGATGGCGCCCGCCGTGTAGGGGCCGATGCCGGGCAGCTTCACGAGCGCGTCCTCGTTCTCCGGAAGCTCTCCTCCTACTTCCTCAACCACCACTTTGGATAATGCGTGGAGCCGGACAGCGCGGTTATTATAGCCCAAACCGCTCCAGAACTTCAGCACTTTACTCCGAGGAGCCTCGGATAATGCCTTCCAGCTCGGGAACGCCTCCAGCCAGGCATCATACTTTGGAATGACCCTGTCGACTTGCGTCTGCTGGAGCATGATCTCAGAGACGAGGATCGCGTACGGGTCGCGCGTCTTCCTCCACGGCAGGCTGCGGCCGTGCTTTTGGTACCAGGAGAGGAGGGACTGCTGGAAAGGCATGGAGAGAAGCCTTCAGACCTGTATTTATTGCTTTCCTTTCCCTACGCTTCCGCCACAATAATCTTTAAAATGGCTTCTGATTCCATTCCTCCTTCCAGGGGTGGAAAGACATATCGATAATTTGCCAGCGTGAACGTGATATATACCAAAATGAACACGTATTTCATATGAACAATATGAATATCCCAACATATGCACGACTGAGAAGGATGAAGCAGAGCAAAGTGAGGATGACCATGTATGAGCATTTGAAAGTGGCAGACCCTACGCTCTACAAAATCATGAAGAGGGAGTTGCAGCGCCAGCGCGACGGCGCCGAGATGATCCCGAGCGAGAACCTCGTCTCTGTCCCAGTCCTGGAGACGCTCGGCTCGGTCTTCACGAACAAGTACAGCGAGGGCTACCCTGGCAAGCGCTACTACGGCGGGAACGAGTTCATCGACGAGGCCGAGCTCCTCGCCATTGAGCGGGCCAAGATCCTCTTCGGCGCAGAACACGTCAACGTGCAGCCCTTGTCCGGCAGCCCGGCCAACATGGCCGTCTACTTCGCCCTGATGGAGCACGGCGACACGCTCATGGGCCTCAAGCTTGACCATGGCGGCCATCTCACGCACGGTCACCCAGTCAACTTCAGCGGCAAGACCTACCACGTCGCTGCGTACGAGGTTGACAAGGAGACCGAGCAGCTCGACTACGACGTCATCGAGGCGCTCGTGCTCAAGGAGAAGCCCAAGATCATCCTCGCCGGTTACACCGCCTACCCGCGACGCATCGACTGGCAGCGCTTCCGTAAGATAGCAGACAAGTGCGGCGCCTACCTCATGGCAGACATCGCCCATACCGCAGGGCTCATCGCTGGGAAAGCGCTCGAGAATCCAGTGCCCTATTGTGACGTCGTCACGACCACGACGCACAAGACCTTTCGCGGGCCGCGCGGCGCAATCATCATGTGCAAGGAAGCGCTTGCGAAAAAAATCGACAAGGCCGTCTTCCCCGGATTACAAGGCGGGCCGCACGAGAACGTGATTGCGGCCAAGGCCGTCGCGTTTGGCGAGGCCCTCACGGATGAATTCAAACAATACGCGAAGCAGGTCATCGCGAACGCGAAAGTCCTCGCCGCGACGTTGGAGCGACGCGGCGCGCGCCTGGTCTCTGGTGGCACGGACACGCACCTGCTGCTCGTCGACGTCCGCCCGTTCAGAATCAACGGCAAGCAGGCCGAGACTGCGCTCGACAAGGCAGGCATCTACTGCAACAAGAACACAATCCCTTATGATCCGGAGAAGCCCTTCGTCGGCTCGGGCATCCGACTGGGCACCCCAACATTGACGACACGCGGCATGGGGGAAGCGGAGATGGAAGTCATCGGCAACCACATCGTTGACGTGCTTGAGCACGCGGATGACGACGCATACCTGAAGAAGAAATGCGCCGACGTCCTGGCGCTCTGCGCGAAGTTCCCGATCTATCCTGAATTGCAACTGTGAACGATGAAACAATACCTCGAACTGCTCCGGCACATCCTCGACAAGGGCGTCGAGAAAGCAGATAGGACGGGCACCGGCACGATCAGCGTCTTCGGCTACCAGTCCCGGTATGACCTCACAGAAGGTTTTCCTTTGCTGACGACGAAGAAGGTCTACCTGCGCGGCATCATCCATGAGTTGTTGTGGTTTCTGAAAGGAGATACTAACATCAAGTATCTCGTCGAGAACAAGGTGCGGATATGAAACGAGTGGCCGTTCCAACACTATCTCGAAGCCAATGGCCTGGCTGAGCAGTTCCCGAAACACTCAGAAGAATGGAAGGAGAAGATGAAAGAGTTCGTCGAGAAGATCAAGAACGATGACGAGTTCGCGAAGCAATGGGGTGAATTGGGCCCGGTCTATGGGAAACAATGGCGTGACTTCAACGGTGTTGACCAGATCAAGGATGTTATCGAGCAGATCAAGCACACTCCTGATTCCCGAAGAATGATTGTCAGTGCTTGGAATCCTGTCGACATCCCGAAGATGGTGAAGGCTGGCTTGCCGCCATGCCATTGCCTCTTCCAGTTCTACGTGCAGGAGGGCAAGCTCAGCTGCCAATTGTACCAGCGCAGCGCCGACGCTTTTTTGGGTGTACCCTTCAACATCGCATCATATTCCTTGCTCGTCATGATGATCGCGAAGATTGTCGGGCTGGAACTTGGGGAGTTCGTGCACACGTTTGGTGATCTGCACATTTATTCGAATCATATGGAGCAAGTGAAGGAGCAATTATCGCGCGAGCCACGAAAGCTGCCGACGATGGCAATCAAAGGAGAGCAGAAAGAGATCGATGACTTCACCTTCGAGGATTTTGAACTTTCGGATTACGACCCGCACCCGCCCATCAAGGCGCCGATCGCGGTGTAGACCTATGAGAGCGCTCAAAGTCTAGCACGCCGCACTCCAAGAATAAGGTGACTCGTGTCAGGAATTCTACAGAGTAGGATTCTGAACCTTCACAGTCCCTGCCTCTGGATTGACGCATGATATTGCGCTGGTAGCACAACTCCTTCCAAACAACTGTGAAAGGTACTTTTCATACCTGTGAGCTGTGAAAGGTACTTTTTTATACCTGTGAGATTTTCATTCCTCGCATGGAAACAATCATCATCGCGGCAGTGGCGAAGAACGGCGTCATCGGAAAAGATGGCAAGTTGCCCTGGCACATCCCTGAGGATTTCCAGCACTTCAAGCGGACCACGAACGGCCACGCCATCATCATGGGCCGCAAGACCTTCGAGAGCATCGGCAAGCCCTTGCCGAACAGGGTGAACATCGTGCTCAGCGGCTCGATGACGCAGCCCGAGGACGCGAGCTACTTTGTCGCGCGCACGTTGGAGCAGGCGCTGCAACTCTGCGAGAAGGACGGCTTCGGGAAAGCCTTCATCATCGGCGGCACCCGATTGTTCAAGGAATCACTTGACAAAGACATGGCGACGCAGATAATACTGACCGAGATCAAGCAGGAGTACGACGGCGACACCTTCTTCCCCAAATGGACGCGAGATGGATGGGTGGAGAAGCACAGGAAGGGACGCAACGAGTACGATTTTGTCACCTACACGAAAGAGTAACACTTTTAAGCTATCGAAAACTCCTTCTCTCGATGTATCAAGTCCAAAAACAGCTCCCGGCAAAACCGACATTCCGAGAGATAGTTCGACTCTACTTCGACCCGAGAAGAATTGACCTCGCACCGAGTTATCGCTTCAACCATTCTTCCGAAATACGAGACCTCGATGCTGCCTACGTCAAAGGAGATTTCAACAAGGCCCGAGAATTGCTCAAAGGCTTCGCGATTGACATCATGGACGGGATTGGGAAACCTCCTGTGGAAATGATACGCTTTCTCCTTGGAGAACATGTCGCCAACACACATCCTCTTGACCCTGCTGTCCCCTTCCTCAGGGAGCAATACGAACGCTTTTCTAGGCTCAAGGATATCCAGCATTTCCACGAGATAGGCTCACGGACGCCGATCGAAGTCTTCCTGGGCAGATTAGGACACCCCTACCTCTGCATCAACACGGGCTCCGGAGTCGACGGACTCAGCGAAGCCGTCATAATCGCCGCGAAAGAGTATCTTAAAGACGCTCTGAACAGAAACAGATATCCCATCTTTGAGAGTAAGGGTGAGATCATGGTGGAGGGCGAAAGCGTTTTCCGAGTGCACGCCACACCCTATGCGGGTCTCGAGCAGCAAGTGAAGGTGGAGACACCACCCGAGAACAGACTCGGCCAAGATAGGCTCGCCTCAATCGCGATACTGTACGCCCTCGGCAAACGGATCGCACCCGTCAAGGAATTCCATCCCCTTTGGCGCTCAAACGCAAGTAATAAAAACTAGGCGCCATCGCCCAGTCTCATGGGTGTTTCTCACAAAAAAATCTTCCTCAGCACGCTGCTCCCGCTGCTCGAAGCGGGCGGCTGCCACGGCGACGCGCTCTACCTCCGCGAGGAGACGCTCGGCGTGAACAAGGACAACTCTTCGACGGACATCGGCCGGCAGACCGACGAAGGAGTGAAACTGCGCGTCTTCGACGGCGAGCGCTGGCACGAGCGCGGCTTGAGCGGCTGGGACGAGCGAGCGCTCAGACGGGCGGCGAAGGCGCTCGGGAAGAACCAGAAGCGGCAAATGAAGGTACGGCTCGAGCTGCCAAAGGAGCCACTCGACGCCGACTACAAGGCCCTCGGCAGGACTGATCCAGCAACCATCCCGCTCAGGAAGAAGATCGCGACAGTCACGGACCTACACAAGCGCCTCTCGGCGACATCGAAACAGCTCATCAACGCACGCGTCTACTACGATGAGATGCGCGAGACAAAAATCTATGTCAACAGGCATAGACAGATGAGCCAGGAGATTGGCGGCTGTCTCGTCATCATGGTCGCCTATGTCCAAACGAAAGACGGCGACATGCGCTATCACTACAAGAGCTTCTACGATCACGGCTGGGAACGGACAAAGATCCCTGCGAAAGAACTCAAAGAGGTCGCGAGATTCGCAGAACGCGTCGCGAAAGCGAAGAAGCTCCCGCCAGGCAAATATCATTGCCTTCTAAGCCCTGGCATGACTGGCCTGCTCGCGCACGAGAGCTTCGGGCACGGCATGGAAGCGGACACGATCCTCAAAGGACGGGCCAAGGCGAAGGAATGGTTCGGGAAACGCATCGCCAGCGCGAAAGTGAGCATCGCCGACGGGCCACTCGAGAAGGGCGCGCACGGCTTCTTCTTCTTCGACGACGAAGGCTGGCTCGCGACCAAGACACTCATGGTGGACAAGGGCATCGTCAACCTCCCGCTCACCGACGCGTACAGTGCGGCCAGGCTCGGCGTGCCGCGGAGCAGCAACGGCCGCGCGGAGAGCTTCGACCACAAGGTGTATGCACGCATGACCAATACCTTCTTCGAGCCGGGCTCAGACACGAAGAAAGACATGCTCGCACGTATCAAGGACGGACTCATCCTCCACAACGCGAGTGGTGGGATGGAAGACCCGAAAGGCTGGGGAATCCAGATTCAGGGCGTCATTGCCGAACGCGTCAAGGACGGGAGACCGACCGGCAAGTTGTACTACGAGATTGGCATGACCGGCTACCTCCCCACATTGCTCAAGAACATCCAGGCGGTCTCGAAGGAGTTCGACATCCCGGGAACGGGGCGGTGCGGCAAGGGGCACCACGACTGGGTTCGCGTCGCGGAAGGCGGCCCTTGGCTCCTGGTCAAGGAGGTAATCCTCTCATGACCGCGTCAACATTCGAGATCTCTTCGGAGGTGCTCTTATGAGACTGAAGAACGTGTTCCGGACGCTCGCCAAGCTCGGCCTCGACGCATGGAGCATCCTCTATCAGGAGCAGGAAAAGAACACGCTCCACCTGACGAACGGCGAGGTCGAGACGGGCATCGAGAGCGTGCGCACCCAGGCAGAGGTCACCGTGTACCACATGTATGGCAAGAAGATGGGCGACGCGAAGTTCACGCTCTTCACCGACGACGAGACCGAGATCGCGGACAAGGTCAAGGACGCGCTCGTCATTGCCGGGACGGCAAAGAAGCCGGCCTGGCCGCTCCCGGGCAAGGAGCGCTACGCGCGCATTCGCGTCGCCGACCCTGAGATTGTGGCGGCGTTCGCCGATGGAAAGAACGAGGTGGTGACGCTCAAACTCTGGAACGCGCTCCGGCGCGTCGCGGCCAAGGAGCGGAGAATCGCGCTCAACCACGCCGAGCTCCATCTCACCCGGACGAAGAACACCGTCATGAACAGCCGCGGCCTCAAGGGACAGAGCGAGCACACCACGCTCTTCGTCGAGATCATTATCGCAGCCAGGAAGAATGGAATCGAGCAGGAATTCCACCACGCGCTCACGTACGGGCGCCTCGCGGAGTTCGACCCGCACGTCTTCGTCAAGGAAGCGGTGCAAGCGGCACGGGATGTGGTCGCGGCCGAGGAATGGAAGGGCATGCAGAACAAGGGTATCGTCTTGCGCGGCGTCGCGCTCCGTGATTTCTGGGCGCCGGACCTGACGCAATCTCCCATCGTGATGCACGCGAACGCGCAGGCGAAGCATCGCCACCTCAGCGTCTTCGCGCAAGGACGGCCGGTGACGCGCAACAAGGGCTTCACGCTCACGAGCGACCCCTTCGTCCCCTACAACCCGGCGAGCGGCCGCTTCGACAACGAGGGCACGCCAAGCAGGCGCATCGTCCTGGTCGACAAGGGTGTGTGCGCCGGCTTCGTTGCAAACCAGCGCTTCGCCCACTATGTCGGCGTGCCGCCGACCGGCGCGCTCGGCGTCATCGAGCTCGCTCTCGGCGAGGAGGACGAAGCAAAGCTCTTCGACCCGGGCACGGTCGAGATTGTCAGTTTCTCGAGTTTCGTCCCCAACAGCCTGAGCGGCGACTTCAGCGCCGAGATTAGGCTCGGCTACAAGTACACCGAGAAGGGCAAGGTGCCAATCAGGGGTGTGATGTTCTCTGGCAATGTCTTCCGCATGCTCGACGCGATGCGACTGAGCAAGGAGAGCATGACGATGGAACGCTACAAGGGGCCGCGCACCGTGAGGTTCGACGCCGGGTGCCATCTCGCGGGGTTCTAAGGCTTTCATCGTGCTGGCGATGCCGGCTTATTTCTTCATCCCGCGCGGCCGCTTGGGGAGCTGGCCACCGGAGCGCTCGATGAAGCGTTCGCGCAGGAGCTCGCGCTCCTTCGGCTTCATCCGCTTCACGACGTGCTTGGGCACGCCGACCTTTTCGAACTCGTCGAACTCGTCCTTCATCTTGCGCGCATGATGCAACCGCTCGATGACGTAGTCGCTGACGGGGGCGTAGTGCTGCACGACGAGTCCTTGTTGCGGCAGGAGCGTGACGAAGCTCGTGACGAGACCTCTCCTGACAGGTATTTCAAGGTAGCGGAGCTCGCGCAGCTTCGGCCGGGCGATGCTGGCGGCGCTGAGCCGGAGCACACCGCTCACGCCGAAGACGATGAGGAAGGGTGCCGCGGGGCTCGCGATGACGAGGCCTGCGAGCCAGAGGAGGAAGGCGCCGGCGATGCCGCCGACAAAGATGGCGACGTTGTTGAGCAAGTTGAAGTAGGCGATTGGCCGGGTGCGGCTCTTGCTCGATGTCGCTTCGAGCATGTAGTTGCTGCTCGCGAGGTTGAAGCCGGCCCAGGCGATGCCACTGAACAGCTGGAAGAGGAGGAGTGCTGGAAAGGCCGCGGTCGTGATCCAGAGGAGGGGAATGAACGCGATGAGGAAGCCAGAGTAGAGCAGGACGTGGCGGTTGCCCCGATTGTCGACCACCATGGTCCAGTAGCGGACGCTGAGGAAGCTGCTGACGAGCGACGCGAGCTGAAGGATGGTGAAAAGGAAGTAGTCCAGGTTGAGCACCTTGAGCTGGTAGACCACGAAGAAGGGCGCGCTGACATACGCCGCGACACGAAGCGTGACGGCGAGCGAGACGAAGCGGCCGAAGTCGCTCGTCGGGATGCGGTTGAGGAAGCGCTGCAGGCTGAACCGCTTCTCTTTCGGCGGCGCCAGCAGGTCCTTGCTGAACCAGAAGCACGCGACGCTCGCGGCGCGCGCCGCGCCCGCGCCGACAAAGAGGATGAGGAAGCCCCAAGCAGGATTGGCGCCGAAGACGAGGAGGACGAGGCCCGCGACGATGTCGCGCCGAAGGTGACCGCGCCGGTGATCGCGTTCCTGACGCCGAAGAAGCGGTTGCGCCGATGAACAGGGACGAGGTCGCCGATGTAGCTCATCCAGACGGGGTTGACGAGCAGGGAGAACGACGAGGCGGCAATAGAGAGGAGGACGAGGAGGAGGAGCGCCACTCCTGTGTTGGGGATGAGCGTGAGGAGGCCGATGAGGACCCAGACGACGGCCTGGACGCCGAGGAAGACGAGCATGTACCGGCGCCTGCTCCGGAACCAGTCGAGCACCTCCGGCGCGCGGAGCTGGAAGAGACTGCCGACCAGCGTCGGCAGGGTCGAGAGGAGGCTGATGACGAGGTTGCTCGCGCTGAACAGGAGTGCGAGGGGCGCGAGGAAACTCTGGGTGAGCCCGGTGAGGATGCCGTAGTAGCCGCCTTCCCAGATGGACAGGCGCATGCTCTGTTCGGCGCTCGGCTCCGGCCGTTGCTTGTCGATGGCGGCCTGCTGCTTCTTCGCGCGCGCGAGCCGCATCTCCTCGTCGAGGGTACGCACGACCCACCGCTGCCGTGAAGAATTAAAAAACTTATCGGCGACGCCTCCTCCGCACCTTCAGGCGCTTGTTGTGTGCAGCAGGTAGACAATCGCTCATGCAGCAGAGCAGCATCTGACGGGCAGGGACAACGGGCGTCGCAGCCAACAAGACAGTTCATCCGTGCTCCGCCACGAGCTCCTCCTCACCGGGCGGCGGCAGATAAGGAGTGAAGAAGAGGAGGAGAAGAACAGGAGAAGAACAGAAGAAGAGGAGAAGAGTACTTGCAGCGAGGGACTATCGCAGTTCAAGGATGCGCTTGCGTCCGGCAACGTTGTCCTCGTTCTCGTGCCAGTGCGTGATGCGCGTCTCGCCGAGGCGCCAGTTCAGGAAGACGTCTCGGCCTTCGAAGCGCGTCGCGAAGTCGACGACTCCCTGCTCGACGTCGCGGAGGATGCAGCCGTGGCTGTTCACCCTGTCGACCGCCTTGTAGAACTCTTCCTTGAGCGCCTGATGCTCCGCGTCAAGCGGTTCGGGCAGCTCGAGGTCCTCTTCCGTACCGTCCGTCATGATGCGACGACGGAGGCTTACATCTTCGTACTCTTCGAGCGTCGTCTTGAGCCGCTGCGCACGGAGGACGAGGGGAGAAAGGGTGGGCAAGAGTCGTTCCGCGTCGTTGATGCTGAATTGCTTCCCCGCCATCAGTGCCTGTGGAAGTGTCGGGGGTTTTTATGTATTTTGTTTCCCTATGGAATAAAAACCCTGCTCTTTTCTCAAAAATACTCATTTCCTCTTCAAGTGCCGGATGTAGGCGAGCAGGATAAGCACTGCGATGGCGAAGAGGCCGCCGACGAGGAAGGCGATGATGACGCCGTTGCTCAGGAACAGCCCCGCCTGGGACGGAGGCATATGCGCCAAGGGCGGCATCGTGCCGTTCGTCGCGTTGTTCGCGGCGAGGAGCATGCCGGCGCCCGCCTCTTCCCGTACCGAGTCCTGCGCTGTCTGCAACATCATCGGCGCAGCTTTCGGCAATGCGTTAGCGCCGAACACGCCCGCGCTGCCGGCGCGCAGCGCGACGGTGCCGTTGAGGACGCTGAAGAGCTTGAGCACGAGGGCGACGCCTGCCGTGATAAGTGCGACGGGGAGGAAGCGCTTGAGTGTGTCCAGGAAGCCAGGGTGGTCCTCCTCGGGCGCGATGATGATGTACTTGTTGGCCAAGTGATAATGGTTGACCTCGCGGCCCTTCTCGCTGTAGTGGAACTCGTTGGCCACCACGAGCTTTGCCTTGACGAGCTGCTTGAGGTTGTAGTGCACCGTGGAGAGGGGGAGCTTGAGCCGCTTCGCAATCTCAGTCTCGGTTCCTTTGCCTCTCGCGAGGTCATTCAGGATCTTGGTGCAAGTCTCGTTGTTCAGCACTTGCGCGAGCTTCTTCGCCTTCGCCTCCTCGAGCGAGACGAGCATGAACGGCTGTTCGGCCATGCTGCCGAGAAGCAGCAGGAAATATTTAAATGGCACGATAGGTTCCGCTTGGATGGAAGCCATGAAGACGAGGCATAGTTGCGGCGCCGTGGTGATGAACACCTGCGGCGAGGTCGTGGTGGTCGAGCAGTACAATGACGAATGGAGCCTGCCGAAGGGCCACATCGAGGAAGGCGAGGAATGGCTTGACTGCCTCCGCCGTGAGCTCTACGAGGAGGCGGGCATCGAATACTTCGAGTTCGTCCGCGAGCTCGGCACCTACGAGCGCTACCGGATCGGTCTCGACCACAAGGACGACAAGACCGAATGGAAGATCATCCACCTCTTCCTCCTCACCACGACGCAGGAAAAGCTCGAGCCAACGGATCCTGAGCATCCGCAGGCGCTGTGGATACCGAAGGAAGAAGTCGCTGCCAAGCTGACCATCCCGAAGGACAAGGAATTCTTCGAGAGCATCCTCAAGGAGCTGCCATGACCTGGGCGGCCATCTTCGACATGGATGGCGTCCTCGTCGACAGCTTGCCGGCGGTGCACGTCGTGTTCAACGAGCTGCTCGCACCGCACGGCCACCAGTTCACCGAGGCGGACTTTCTCACATTCAACGGGATGAAGCTCTCGGAAGCTATGAAGTTGTGGAAGCGGGACTACGGGATTGACATCGAGTACGAGAAGTTCCATGCAGAGTCGACGGTGCGTGAGTTCGAAATCATCCGGGAGACGCATAGGGATAATCCTGTGCTGACCGCCTTATTGGAATCCCTCAAGCAGCAAGGAGTACCGCTGGCCGTGGCGACTGCCTCCGAGAAGGAACGCGCGCAGGTGCTGCTCGATATCATCAAATACAAGAAATTCTTCGACACCGTAGTTGCGGCCTGCGACGTCGAGCGCGGCAAGCCCGCACCCGACCTCTTCCTCGAAGCGGCGAACCGGTTGGGCGTGCACCCGTCGCGTTGCGTCGTGGTGGAGGACGCGCCCATGGGCGTCGAGGCAGCCAAGGCGGCAGGCATGGCCTGCGTCGGGCTGGTGTCCCGCTACCACTCGCGAGAGCAGCTCAAGGCTGCCGACCTGGTGATCGAAAGCTTCGCCGAGCTCGGGCCTGGCATCCTCGAGGGGCTCGCGCAGAAGGATTTATAAATGGTTTTTCGTTCTCCGGCGATGCAGGGGGTCGAGTTGACTACCGGCAGCTTGCTGCTGAGGAAGGTCCCGGCATCGTGCATGCGTCCTACGAGAGTAGGGCCTCGAAAGGGGACGGCGCTGCTACAGCAACGAGCCCTGACGGGTGCGGGATGAAGCCGAGTCCTGGCCGGCAACGGCTGGTGATAGGCGGACGTCGCCCTCAAGGGATGAAACGAGCAACCACGCTGATGCAAGGCTTCGTGCCGCTCAGTTGAATGTCAACGCTCCTGGTCCATGAGCGATCGTGGCGGGGGACAGAACCGGGCCTACCGGCCCCCTGCATCTTTCTCCACCCCCGAAAATATTCCATATGGAAAATAAATTGTTCCCCATCGTCACCTTTTTATAGGCTCGGGGATTCATGGCTGGCATGCCACGAGGCGGCGACAAAGTGCGGATGCCTGCCAGCACGGCAGGAATCACACAATACTACGACGAAGTCAAGACCAAGGTCGAGCTCAAGCCGGAGTATGTTGTGGTGCTGGCCATCCTTATCATCATCATCGAAATTGCACTCCACACTTTCGGCACACAATTCTTCGGGTGAACCAATGATTCCTGGCATAAATCCCCGCAAGATGCAGCAGATGATGAAGCAGATGGGCATCCAGCAGGTGGATGTCGACGACGTGGAACGCGTCGAGGTCATCTGCAGGGACAGGAAGTACATCATCGAGCCAGCACAAGTCTCGAAAGTCAACATGATGGGCCAGAACACCTGGCAAGTGGTCGGCGAGTCTCGAGAGGAGAGCCTCGACACCTCTGTTGAGATTTCAGACGAGGACGTTTCTACTGTGGCAGAGCAAGCTGGCGTCTCTGAAGAGAAAGCGCGCGCTGCCATCGAAGCCGCTGAAGGAGACCTCGCCGCCGCTATCCTCAAGTTGCAGGGCTAGTATTCTAGAGCCGCGCCACGATCAGCGCCCCGGTGGCACGCGTTGTCGAGAAAGGCGGTGGTGCGCACGGCACTATCGAGGCAACAGGGTTTAGACATCGCTGCAGTTGCGTGTCCGACTAGCCCACGACCGGAGGTTTGACCACTGCTTTCGGCATGGTCGCTTCCAGCTCGACCAGGTCGGGCTTCGCCATGAATTCCTCGCGGCAGATGTCCTCGATGATGTAGAAGACCGTCTTCTCCTTCACCGTGTACTTGCGCTCGAGCATCTCGAGGAAGTCTTCCAAGTCCTTGATATGCTTGAACACGAGCTCGGTGAGGAAGTCGTAGCCGTTGTTCACCTTGAAGAGGCTGTTCACGTGCTCGTTCTTCATGAGGAACTCCTTCATAGGTTCGCGGTGCTCCAACGCGACCTTGAGCATGACATTGGCGCGCGTCAGGTAGCCGAGCTCGGCGAAATCAAGCAGGGTCGTGTGCTTCTTCACGAAGCTTCGCTCGTACTGCTTGAGCTTGTCGAAGATCGTCGATACCGGCACCCGTGTCCGTCGAGAAATCGCTGTCAATGATTCTCGTGCATTCCTGCGGAAATGACTCAGTAAGACTCGTTCCTTCGCCTTGAGTTCACGCACACTTACCCCCCCGGACACATCGCCCAAAAAAGAGTCAAGGAGGAGCAAGTCCTTAAACCTACCTTAGCAACAAAAAAACGGGTGTTTCAGGAGATTTCTGAAACAAAAGTGTCCTTTATAAAGAATTGCGGAAAAACCGGAAAAAACAAGGTGGTACCCTAGAGAAGCTCCTGAAACAACAGGGGTTTTCCGTGCATGATTCATCCCGAGGCGAGGACAAATTATATATGTTTCAGGAACATCCTGGCCCTATGCACCACATCGAGGCACGCATCCTCGAGGCATTCCAGCGCGACCCCTCCCGGAGCTTCAGCACGACCGAGCTGGTGCGCGAGGTCTTCCCGAAAGCGTACGCTGAGCTCCGCGAGCGCATCACGAGCAGTGACCGAAAGAGCCAGCGCAAGGGCTACAACACGAAAGCCACGCTGCACCGCAACCTGCTCTATCATATCAACAAGCTCGTCGAGCAAGGGCTGCTCGAGATGGGCGGCGTCCAAGGCAAGGGGGAGAAGCTCTTCAAGCTCAGCATGGAGGAAGGAGAGCTCGTCGTTCAGGACACGAAGCACCGCATCGTCATCACCAAGCAAACCAGCATGACGACACCCATCGACGGCTATGAGAAGCGCGGTATCGTCAAGAAGTACGAAGCAGCCACCTGGCTGAACAAGCACGACGCTCTCATGCTCGAAGGACTCTCCTTTGACACGCCGGACGCGCTCCTCCAGCGGCTCCGTCACGCATTCCCCATCGTGAGCGACGCCATCGCAATCGAAGGGATAGAACATGTCATTGGCAAGGCCTCCCCTGAAGAGTGCACAGCGCTGCTCAAGCGGCTTGCGCACGACGCGCACGACTACGACGTCGCGCTCAGCCTCCTCTTCCACGTCCAAGCAATAGAGGACGACGAGAGCATCCTCGAACCGCTCAGGCAGGTGCTCGGCGAGATGCCGGGGAACCTTACCTTCATCTTCAACACAACGCCACGGCTACTCACCCGCAAGGAAGGCTTCTTCCGCGAGCTCTACAAGCTCTTCCACGACAAGAGACGCAAGCTCACCCTGAAGAACAGCAGCATCGCCCCGTTCCCGATCTTCTTCGGCCGCGCAGGACCCTACTCGTTCACGCCCGAAGACTGGGACTACTACAAGCGTCGCCAGCGCGGCACAGTGGACAGCTGCGTCGTCGGCCAGACCAGCCTCGCGGTCGATATCGAGAAATACTTCGGCACTGGCGGCACAATCACGGGACTGCGCGAGCTCACCGAGCTGTCGGCGAACACCTTCTTCGAAGTGGAAGAGCAGCGACGCAAGCACTTCGGCGAGCGCCCCGGCCTGCCGATGCCGAGCCTGGACGCAATCAAGGAGTTCCACCGCGTCGGCCGCAATTACTTGCGCTTCTGGAACGACTGGGAAGAGGTAGACAAGTACCCCATCCTCGAGCTCCTGCAGAGCGTGAAGGATCGGCTCGCCGAGTTCAGCAACATGCAGGAGACGATTTACAAGAGCTGCGGCCTGCCGATCAGGTTCCGTATCGGGCTGAGCACGAGCTTCGCCCGGTTCGACCAGGACTTCTTCAGCGAGCGCCGCTACCGCGAGACGGCCGTGTCGAGCCTGAAGCAGCTCCAGACGACCGAGATGAAACACTATCTTGAGATACGGGAGCGGCTGTGCAAGCTCTTCGACGATGCGAACCGGCTCCGTTTCTTCATCACCCGCGACGTCCCGGTGGACGAGACGGCACGCATCGCCCGCTACCTGCTCAGCGCCTACGCGCTCCCGAGCGTCACGCTCGACTTCAGAGGCAAGAGTGGCGAGATGAAACTCACCACGTTCATGGAGGGCTAGGATGGAACTCGCTGCCGAGACGATGATGGAATTGTGGAAAGCCGCGATGCGGCACATCCTCATGAATGGCCGGCGCTTCGTCGACGACGACGGGAAGCGCTGCCGTGAGATACAGAACCTGGTCGTCACGATCAAGAAGCCCTCCTCGAGCATCGACGGGGTACGCGCGATGCGCGTCGTCAGGAAATGGCGCTACCCCTCAGAGGAGGAGCTCGCGAACATCATGCTCAACAAGGAAGCCGGCGGCATCTACGACTACCTCTACGGCCAGCGCATCTTCGCCTACAACGGCACTCTCAACCAGATAGACGAGTACGTCGTGCCCTCGCTCCAGCAGCGGCCCGAGACGCGACGCGCCATCGTCTCGCTGCTCAATCCGCTCCGCGACCTCAAGATGGGGAAGAAGAACATCATCGGCATGAGCCTGCTCCAGTTCCGCATCATTGAGAAGCGCCTCGTCGTCACGGCAATCATCCGCACCTCGGGCTTCTTCACTGGCTGGCCCGCAAACGTCTTTCAGGTGGCGAAGCTGCAAGCGCACGTCGCTCGCCAGCTCCAAATACCCGCTGGACCCTTGACGACCATTTCACTCGCGGCGCACATCCACGACGAGAACCTCGAGGATATCGAGCTGGTGCTCGGCAAGGACGTGGTGAAGGACGCGAAGGAATAGCTATTCTTCCGCGAGTTCTCCTGCTGTGACGCCGACGAACGTCACCACATAATCGCCAAAGATATCGATTGCGGTATTGCTTGAATACATAAGATATTCGAGAATGAGTACCTATCCTATTTTGAGGATGCCCGAATTGAAAGCAATATCGCCCGGTACAGCGCAATGAAAAAATATACTGAGCAGAGAGTTGCGGAGATATTCACCAATGCGAGCAAGTTCATAGAAAAAATAAAGACCATGCTCACTTAATCTTTCCAAACACCAAGAACTTCAAGACGGTTCCGCCCATGTGCACTTCCTTCTCCTCTTTGAGTGAGAAACTATGACGTTCGGCAGCGTTGAGGAATTCCGCCTTCTTCTCCGCGACGAGCAGGACTGTGCCTGTCGGTTTCAACACATATCTGCACTGGTAGAACAAGTCATCTTGTAACTTCTCAACATCTTTCAAGGGCGTATTCTTGCCCGAGCAGGGCGGCTGGGTCACGACGAGGTCGACGCTGCTTTCTCCGAGCTTGGTGTCGAGCCAGTCGACGCTCGCCTTGGTGACGGTGAAGCTCTTGTCCACGCCCGCCAATTTCGCGTTCCCGCGCGTCTTCTTCACGCCGTGCACGGACGACGCGAACGCAGTCAGGTTCGCGTCCATCTTTCCTCCTTGCTTGTCCTCTGCCTCGAAGAAGGCATCCCAATCCTTCTCCTTGGCGAACGGCATCTCCGTGAAGAAGTACTCCTTCGTGAACTTCTGGACTGGCGTCCTGGTCACGAACAAGGCCGCCTCGATTGCAAGGGCGCCGTCCGTGCAGAACGGATCCACCATGCGTTCTTTGCCGGTGTGGTTCGCGCTCCTCACCGCGGCGTAGGCGATGGTGCCGCGCAAGCTCCGTCGCGTGTGGAAGACGCGATACGTACGCTTGCCGAGATCGCGACCGCTAAGGTCGATGCCGAGGACGTAACATTCGTCCATAATCGCGCACCACACCGTCACGTCGGGAACAGCGAGCTTGACCATGAACTGTTTCTCTTCGTGAAGCACGCCGCCGAGCGTCTCTTCCACTTCTTTCGCGCTGAAGGCGTGGTCGCCATGGCGCTCGCAGCGCACCCGGAAGCTGCCCTTCTTCGGCAGGAACGGCGCGTAATCGAACGCGAGCAGAGCTTCCTTGCTGGCCAAGATGTCGTCCACGCCTTCCAGTTCGCCGTCAGCGATGTACGCGAGGATGCGGCTTGCGGCTTGCGAGCGGTAGCTGAGCAATGCCATCTCTTCCGGGCTGCAGTCGCGGACGATAACGAAGCCGTGGCGGGGGTCGCTCACCTTGTGCAGAAGCTCCTCCACGTCGCGCGTCGCCACGCCCTCGCAGCCCGGGTCGCAGAGGACGACGATATCCATGCTGGAGGAGAACAGAGAGGAGTTTAAAAAGGCTTCACATCCATCCTTTCTTCCTGAAGTACCAGAGCTCGCCGAGGAAGAGGAGGAACATGAAGCCGAGCACGAAGAAGTAGCCGTAGTGCCAGTGCAGCTCGGGCATGTTGAGGAAGTTCATCCCGTACAGGCCGGTGAGGAAGGTGAGCGGGATGAAGATGGTGGCGATAATCGTCAGGACTTTCATCACCTCGTTCATCTTGTTCGAGACGCTGGACAGATAGATGTCGAGCATGCCACTCACCATGTCGCGCAGGGTCTCGACCGTGTCGATGACCTGGATGGTGTGGTCGTACACGTCCCGGACGAATGGCAAGGTGTCATGCGCGACGAGCTTGCTGCCGCTCCGCTGCAGCCCGCTCAAGGTCTCGCGGAGGGGCCAGACGCTCCGCCGGAGGAAGAGAGCTTCGCGCTTCAGATCATTGATTTTGTGCAGAATCTTCGCGTTCGCATCCTTGACGAGGCGCTCCTCGAGGTGCTCGACCTCCTCGCCAAAGTGCTCGAGAATGGTGAAGTAGCCGTCCACGATTGCGTCGAGCAGCGCGTAGAGGAGGTAGTCCGCCTTCTTCTTCCGGATGCGACCCTTCCCTTTCCGAATGCGGTCGCGCACTCCGTCGAAGACGTCGCCGGGCGTCTCCTGAAAGCTGAGCACCCAGCCCTTCGCGAGGATGAGGCTGACCTGCTCGCTCTCCATGCGCCGCTTGTTCTTGTCGAGGGCGAACATGCGAAGCACGAGGTACACTGTATCGTCGTACTCCTCAATCTTGGGACGCTGATCCGTGCTGAGGATATCCTCCATGACGAGCGGGTGGAGCTTGAAGCGCTTGCCGAACTCCTCGATGATCTGGGGATTGTGAACGCCCGTCACGTTCAGCCAGGTCACACTCGTCGACTTCCGGACGAACTTGAGGGCTTCCTTGAGCGTGACCCTCTTTTCGAGCACGTTCTTTTCATCATAGTCGAAGAGGCTGATCGCGACCTTCTCGGCGCGGTCAGGGCCTGTGTAAACGAGGGTGCCGGGTGGCAGCCCTGCCTTCTTGCCTTTCCGTGTGAGACGCGGCATGGCACGGCTCAGACATGCAGGATTTAAGAATATTGCGCCCTCACATAAGCTAGGGCGTCACGACGAGGATGCCGAGCCAGAGCTGGTAGCTCTCGGGGAAGAAATCCATGAGCCGCGCCATGACGGCGAAGCCGATGATGATGGCGAAGCTGGTGATGCTTCTTCATCCACCCTATCTGGCTCAGCAGGACGCTTCAGAAGTACGGGCTGTCGTCGTCCTTGATCATCTCCTCTTGCGTGACGCCGAGCAGCTTCTGCACGTGGACGAGGAAGTCGCGCTGGAAGAGGTAGTAGTTCGTGATGATGTCGATGTTCACGATCTCCTCGCGGCCATCGATGATTGTCTTCATCGTGACATGGCGCCGGTACTCCTGCTCGCGCTCCACGTTCTTGGCACGCAGGAGCTTCCGCAGGAGGAGATAGAGCTCAATGTTGTCCTGAATCGTGATATCCTCCTTGAACAGGCTCTTGACGAGCTCTGCGCGCTCGATCGCGCTGCGGGGTAGGTCGCCCTGAACCTTCTTCTGGTGCTCAGCGCCCTTGAGCAGCGAGTCCACCATGAACGCGTAGCCGTCCACCATGCGCGAGAGGATATTCTGGATGACGTCGACGGTGCGGGTATACTTGAGGCTGACGTAGATGAGATGGTCCACGCGCTTGAGCTCTTCAATGGCGTCGTGCAATGATTGCATCATTCCTGTTCACCTTCTCCTCCATGAAGCTGAGGAAGGCCTTCGTGCGCACCAGGTGGCGCTTCAGCTGCTCCACGGTGAGCGTCCGCACCCGGTAGCCTTCGTCGCAGATGACGAACTCGCCCTTCCGGACGAACTCGACCGGACTCGTACGGTGCTCCTCGAGCGTCTCGCGCACCTCGCCCATGAGCCGGAGGAAGTCGTTCGGGACGCCGTACCGGGACACGATGTGCTGCCGGAACAGCGTGAGGCGCGCCACCCGGTCCTCGGGCACGGCCGGGATGCGTTTCGTGCCTGCCTCGTGCCGGAGCAGGGCAAGCATGCAGGACTCGAGCGCCTCCTGCAAGTGCTGGAGCACCGCGAGGAGGAGCTTCGGGTCACGCAGCAGCGGATACGTCTGGGTGAGGATGTGGTCCGCCGCGGTCAGCCGCTTCCTGGCCTCGTCCCGCGCCGCGACGAAAGCGTCCATCTCCTGAAGAGGTCGGGGAGGCTATTTAATGATTATGGTAACACGCGGGCGCTCATCAGCATCTTCTATCACGAAGAGGCCCTCACCCGCTGCTTGGCGAGCAGCTTTCTCGATCATTGCCGGATAGCCAGGGTGCAGGCTTTCAGGGACGACGATGGATTTCGGCCGTACAGCGTCGCGCTCGCTGCCGTTCTGCGTCACGAGGAAGAGCTCGGCAGGGGGTGGCCCTCCTCGTTCCTCAAGTCAGGAGGGAATATCCATGCGCGGTACGTCGACACGACGCTCTTGTCGCTCGAGGCCTTGAAGCCGTAGCGCGCCAGCACGGCAGGGACGAGCTCCCAGTCAGAGGTGTAAGGCAGAGAGAACTCGCCGTTCGGCAGCCGGGTACGATACCGCTCCCTGCCGGGGAAGATGCGTGTCTGCAGCGCGAAGGGGAGCGCTTCGGGCGTGAAGTTCACCCCTGTGAGATACGCGGCCTTCGCGACGAGGAGCTGGTTGTAGCCGTACGCGACCATCTCGCACTCCCGGATTAGACGCTGCCAGTGCGTTGTGAGCGAGGGCTGGTCCGCCAGCCAGTGGATTGCCGCGTCGGGTATCACCATGGTTTTCTCGTGGATCTTGGCGACGTACCGTCCCGCCTCCTTATCGCGTATCGTGAAGAGCAGGTCGCGAAAAAATTCATGGAGCCCGAATTCGAGGTCGCACAAGCCTTCGAGAGTGTCGTTGAGAATCGCTCTGGCTTGCGATTTCCCCCTGATGGTGCTGTAGAACCGCAGCTCGGCCCGCACCGCATCCGCGAACTCCTTCAGGAGGAATCGGCCATCGGCGCCGTACTCGTCGCTGAGCCGTTCCGCGACCGCTCCTGGCTCCTGACGGAGCAGGTGGAGGTGTTCGCCTGTGCGTTCTCGCCAAACCGTGACCTCTCGCAGAGGATTGTAATGAGTGAGAGGGATCCAGCGCTCTTGGCAGTTCATGGGGTGATTGCGTTGCCAGGGTTCAAAAGCCTTGGCGTCCGAGAAGGGGAAGTTTTCCGGCCCGTGCCGCAAGTTCAGAACCTGCGCTTGTAGTCGCGCCACTCCCGGTCAATCTCGTCGTCGCTCTGGCCCTGCTCCTTGGCGAGCGCGGTGAACTCGGCCTTGCTCAGGCGCTCCCGCGTCTCGGGCGTGAAGCGCTGGAAGAAGATGAGGAGGACGCCGATGAGCGGCACGAGGAGGATGGCAAGCCAGGGGCTGATGGGCCTGCCAATCCTGCCCGCGTAGGCCATGGCTTTCAATTGCCGCTTGCACTCCTCGTCGATGTCTCCCGGAACGGAGAACGTGATCTCTGTCGGCGCATGCAATTCGTCGAAGCGCCAGACGATGAGCGGGTCGTCCTTGACGATGCGATAGTTCCCTTCGAGCTGGAGCTGATTCGCGTACTGCGCCATGCACTTGGGGATCTCTAAGGGCACGCTCAAGGCGCCGAGCTCCTTGCTCGGATCCAGGGTGAGATGGAACTTGGTGTTCTCGCCGTCAAACTCTGTATTGAGGCCGAGGGTGAGCGCGTCCTTCGTCGCGTTCCATGCCGCGAGCAGGTCGGGTTCCTGGTAGGTGATGCCGAGGATGCTGACCAGGTCTGCATAGCTCGGGTCGAGATCCTCAGCGTATTGGATGTTCACGACCCAGGACAAGGTTCCTGTGAACGGAGGAAGATGGAACGCGAGCACTGGGTCCTGCTTCACGACCGTGTAAGGCACGTCCTGGACGATGAGCTTGTCGGCGCTCCGCGCGAGGAGCTTCTGGAAGGCGGCCGTGACCGTGACGTTCTCCAGCACGCTCGGACCGAGGTTGTACGCGGTGAACGTGTAGTAGGACGGTCCCAGCGCCACGTCAACTTGGACGATGCCATCCGTGAGTTGGCTCGCGAGCTGTTCGGCATCCGGCTTGAGCATCGTGACGGGCTCGCACCGGCTCTCGGTGCAGTCGCCCGCGTTCACGCAGACGTAGCCCTCCCCGCACTCCTCATTGCTGTCGCAGACCACGACGCAGCCCGGGATGAGTTCGCATGCGCCCTGGACGCACTGCTCGTTCCGGCCGCAAGTGCGGCCGCAGCCGCCGCAATCCAACCTATTCGTCAAGGGGTCGACGCAGCTGTCGCCGCACAGGATGGTACCAGGATAGTCGTCGCACGGGCCGCGTTGTTCGCACGCTGCCTGGTCATCCTGCTCTTCGCACACCTCGTTCGCGCCACAAGTATCGTGGAGCTCGGTGTGGCCGCAGCTCGTGTCACGCCGCCACACGTCATTGTCGCGGCAGAAATACTGGTAGGTACCACTGCAGGTCGGCGGCTCCAGGACGCACTGGGTGCCGCCGCCGTTCTCCACGCACGTCTCGTTGTTGACCGCGCAGTCGTTGATGACGTCGCCGCGGTTGCCGCAGCTGTCATACCAGTAGCGCGTCGTCCCGACGCAGCCTTCCGAGGCGTGCGGCGTGCAGTACTCGACGCACTGGCCTTGGGAGCATTGCCACGTCTCGCCCGGGTCCGTGTCCGCGTGGATGCAGCTCGACCCGTCCGGCTTGTAACTGCCGTTCTCGCAGCACGGGCCGTAGTTCGGATCGGCAGGGTTGCACTGGACATAGATGGAGACGGGCGGGTTCGTCACGGCGAGCGTTTCGTCTGTCGTCTGGTGGTGCGCGGTAATCGTCACCTGGTACGTGCCCACGTCGGCATTGCCGACGTTCTTCGTGTTGCTCGTCATCCAGCCCGTGTAGCTGAAGTAGTGCTTCGGGACGACACCGCTCGGCGCGCCAAGCGTGGGGGTGAGGACAACCGTGTTCGGGACGACATAGGTGAGGTCGTCCTGGAGGATGGTGAAGTCCGTGGCCTCGCACACGCCATTGCACACCTCGCCCTGCGCGCACTGGGTACCGAGCACGCTATACGTG
>Ga0114931_10000997_pt1 | contig 35743 bp, 28 predicted proteins | sample 2SBtaG_FD_89579 | JGI IMG/M metagenome (GOLD analysis project Ga0114931, IMG submission 89579) | Deep subsurface microbial communities from Kolumbo volcano to uncover new lineages of life (NeLLi) - 2SBTROV14_V59a metaG | ecosystem: Environmental > Aquatic > Marine > Volcanic | place: Kolumbo... | reverse complement strand
TCACTCGAGGTGGCCTTGTCGGTGTACTTGTACCCTTTGTCGGATACCTTCGACCAACACGAGACTCCGCCGCAGAGGGCCCCCCCACCTGCGGGGGTATACTCACCAGTGAGCTGATCCAATTCGTTGTAGATGCAAATCTTGTAGTCGGTGCCGCCCGTGAACGGATCGCCGAACTGGCCCTGCGCGACGGCTGGCTGTAGCTTCTTGAGCACAACCTTCACTTTTTCCTTGCCGCTCTTCTTCTCATTCACCAGGAGAACGGCTTTATCCGGAACGATACAACCGTCGATGGGGGCAGATCCGCACGCGAATGGGACGGTCGCGGTCGGCGTGGCCGATGCGGTCGGCGTGGCTGTAGGGGTTCCGGCGACCGCGCAGTCGCTGTCGGCGCCATCGGCGGAACCGTCGCCGTCGTTGTCGAGGCCTATCGAGTCGACATCGAAGGTCATGTCTTCCTCGGTACTCGAACACGAGTCGGTCAAATTGCTGAACGTGGGGTTGTAGTACTCGGGGAGAATGTCCTCGCTGAGAACGGCCGGGAACGGACTCGGATGGCCGAGCGCTCCGGGCTGGTGGCAGGTCGCGCATTCCGTGACGCCGGCGTTGGCGTGAACCTGGCGCAGACCGTAGGCCGTCGACTTGGGCTGACCGCTGTTCGGCGACGTCTCGCCGTAATTGCGGCCATGGCAGCCGGCGCAACCGAGGCCGCCGCCCGATCCGCTCGAATACGTCAAGACCGGCGTCGTGCCGCCTCCGCTTGGATGGCACAGGTTGCAACTCTGGACGGCGAGTTGGGTCTTATGGGTCGTGTGCAATGCGCCACTACCGCCGGCGAAGCCATTGTGGCAGTCGACACAGCCGGCTCCCGAGCCGATCGGGGTCAATCCGTCGTCGTAGGACGGGTAGGCGAACGCATTCGGCGCCCACAGCATGACGCCCAGGAGGGTGCCCGCGCACCCCAACCGCACTGCGACGGTGGTGGTGGAATTTCTCAGCTTCGGTCGAAATCGGATCATGGTGCTCCCCATCCCTAGTGCTTGCGCGTGAAGGCCATTGTCTTCCGGTCGCAATGGAACGGCACGCCTCGGCTCACCCCGGCGGGCCCCTCTGGTCAGACTCCCAATAAGACTTATTGAATGTCAAGTAACTTGAACGCTGCGGCGGCGCGGGGCGCTTGTCGGTCGATTCCGGGGTCTGGACTCGAGCAGCAGACGTCTCTTCCTCACCGTCTCAACCCGAGGGCCTTCGCCTTTGCGAGGTGATCGGCTGCCTCGTTCGCCTTGCCGAGCCTGCCGAGAACGATGCCGAGAGCGTTGTGCACGGCGGCGCTTGGTCTCTCCTCGAGAGATCGCCTGTAATAGTGCGCCGCGCCTTCGAGATCCCCTTGCTTCGCCAACAGCCCCGCGAGGTTGTTGTAGGCAGGCGTGAAGTGCCGGTCGACGTCGATCGCCTTCTGAAATTCCGCGATCGCCTCCTCGGTGCGGCCTTGCCGGGAGAGGACGTAGGCCAAGCCGTTGTGCGTTTCGGCGTTGGGCTTTCCGGAAAGCGCCTTGCGGTAGTGGGACTCGGCGGTGTCGAACGCGCCGGACTGCGCGAACGCGACGGCCAGGTTGAGGTGCGCCGACGCGCAGTCCGGATCCAGCTCGAGAGCCTTTTCGTAGTCGGCAAGCGCTTCCTCCGACTTGCCCAGTCGCGCCATGGTGAATCCGAGATCGCTGTAGATCTCCGCTTTGGGCTCGAGATCGAGAGAGGCTTGGAAGTGATCGGCGGCCTCCTCGAGGCGGCCGAGCTCCACCAGAGCGAGCGCCAGGTTGTTGTGCGACTTCACGTGGTTGGGGGCGATCTCCAGGGCGCGCTCGTATTCCGTCACCGCCTCCGCCGATCTTCCCGACTGGAACAGCGTCCAGCCGAGCGCGTTGTGCAACTCGACGTCCTCCGGAGAGAGCTCCAGCCCGCGCCGGAAGGCGCGCTCGGCTCCCTTGTGGTCCCCCGTGCGCGCGTTGGCCATCCCTGCCCGCAGAAAAGAGTACGCGTCAAGGAACTGCTCGCGAATATCGACGATGGCGTCACCGGGAAGCTTGACGAACTCCGGGATGTTCGCGGCCCGGTCGGGTGAGGTGAACCGCTCGAGCAGCACCGGCGGGCTGTCGTTTCCGTTCTCGTCGATATGCGTCAGAAGCAGCTGAGTATACGGCGTGTTGACCTTGGAGGAGAAGACCAGCCAGCGGCTGTTCGAAGACCAGCTGTGCCAGGAGTTCATCCGCGCGGTGTTGTAGCGAAGGCGTCTGGCGACGCCGCCCGCGGCCGGGATGATGTACAGCTCGCTGTCGGGCTGCAGCAGCATGTAGCTCCTGGCCTTGCAGAACACGATCCACTTGCCGTCCGGGGAATACTTCGGGAAGAAGTTGCTCATCCCGTTGCCCGAGGCGCCTTCGAGCGGCACCGGCGTCCCGCCCTTTCCTCCGTTGAACGGGATCCGGTACAGGTCGTAGAGAAACGGCTTCTTGTCCACGGTGAACTCCGGGACGTCCTTTTCATCGACCAGCGCGCTGTTTTGCTGGTCGATGCGTCCGGCGTGGTAGGCCTTGGCCCGCGCGAACACGATCTCCTCGCCGTCGGGGCTCCAAACCGGGTTGCTCTGGACGTACTGGGGGTCGTCGGCGCCCGGCAACTCGGTGTACGTCTCCTTCTCCCGATCGTAGACCACGAGAATGCCTTTGATGGGAAAGAAGAGCTGCGAGATCATGATGTCCGGGAGGGCGACGAAGACGGAGCGATCCTTGACCGTGCTGACGACGTAACGTCCCGTGGGCGATACCCGCGACAACAACCCGAAGGTGATCTCACCGTCCTCGCGTTTGTAGTCCGCCCAGGTGATGATCTTCTCGTCGTTCATCACCATGTGCTTCGATACCGACATGATCGCGTACGCGCCCTTGTCATTGCCGTAGTCGACGTCGAGCCCGAGCGTACTACCGTTGTCCGCGAAGGAGTGGCAGTTGCCGCAGACCGGCAGGTTCTTCAGCACGATCGGCGGTGCCGAAGGTGAATCGATGGTTCCGTAGCGCCAGCGGATCCGGGAAGGATCCTGCACGGCCTCCAGGAACGGCAGAGGCACTTCTCGATAGAACAGCGAATCGCCGACCGGGTCTTTCGACGTTCGGATGCGGACCTGTCCAGACGACAAAACGGTTGCGCTCTTGGTCCGGTCGACGCCGGTGACGATCACCTCGATATCCCGCTCCGAGCTGTGCTGCTTGATCTGGGCCCAGTGTTCCTGCGAAGGGCGCCAGCGCGTCGCATCGACCGAAATCTTCAGCAGGTCGTCGCCGGTGTCGTCACGCACCTCCACGTTCCAACGATCGACGCCTCCCGTCTCGTCCTGCCACAGAAAGGTCGGAGCCACGATCTCGGGGGGGAACAGAGTTCCCGTCATCGGATAGGTGATCCGGAGTGGTGCTACGGGCTGATCGGTCGAATCGGGCGCCGCGGCCGCGGCCTCGCCGCGGCTGGGGTTGCGATCGCAGCCGCTGACGAACAGATACGGTGCCAGAGCAAACGGTAGGACGGCCGCGGTCAACAGCGAACTTCGAACCCAACACATTGTTCGAGCCTACGCCCCAGCCATTTGCAAAGGAAGAACCGCTACGGCTTCCGCCGGACTACGCATGGCCTCGAGAAAGGTGAAGCCGCTGGTTCGCCACGTGAGTGGCGCACCAGCGGCTTCACGAATCCGGGCCAACGGCTCTAGTTGCAGTTCTTGGCAAATATGGGGGGTACGATGAATCCCGTGGTAGCTCCGGGCGTGTTTTTCGCGAAACAATTCGAATGACCCAAATCCAACGTGAGGTATGTGATGTCCGCCGCGAAAACCTCCAAGCCGCCAAACGGGACCGGGCTAGCCGCATTGTTGAGGAGATCGTTGTGCTCGAACTTGTTGTCGTCCGGATACTGGTCGCCCTCCTGGCCCTTCGGGGCCGTCGGGTTCTGGTTACAGTCGAAGCCCAAACAATAGTCGACGACGGCGATTCCAAAGAAATCGTTGTTTTCGATCAGATTTCTCTTGGCGCTGACCCTGTCGACACCGAGAAGCAACAGTCCGCCGCCGGGCGGCAACTCCGCCGACGACGACCCGGGCGGAGCGGTGTTGATCTCGTTGTTGTCGTGGATATGGTTGTTGACGAGTTTCCAGTCTCCATCGCCTCCGAGCGGCGCCAGCCCCGCCGCGTTGGGATGGTACAGGCCGACTCCCACCGTGTTGTTGTGAACGTCGTTTTTCTTCATCAGGATGTTCTTGGAAACCGTGACCTCGAGACCTGTTGGGCTAAAGGAAAGCTCGTTCTTGATGACACGGACGTTTTCGGAAGCCTCGATCCACATAGCGGAGTCCAGCGAGCCGTAGGAGGCGTTTTTCTTCACCAGGCCGTTGGCTGACAGGGTTGGCCAGATTCCATTCTCGAGGTTGTCGATCGACTCGTTTCCATAAACCTTGAACCGCTTCACGTGGCGCAGCCAGATGCCGTTGTTCGAGAATCCCTCGACCGTGAAGCCCTTGATCACGACGCGTTCGATATCGGGATCGGTATTGGGGTCGACGGGCGCGATGACGATCCCGTCGGTGTTCCCGGTGCCCGGCAAGATGCGAACCCTCACACCGTCCTTGATCTTGCTCTTGGCGATCAGCTTGAGGGGCTTGGTGATCCTGACGGCCGCCGATCCGCCATGCGTTTCCGTGTAGTCGCCCGGCCATACCTTGACCGTGTCGCCCGGTGCAGCGGCATCGACCGCCGCCTGAATCGACTCCCCGGGCATGACTCTGTGTACAGCCGCACCGGCCGTCGTGCTCCACAGAACCAGAGCCGTACAGCAGACAAAATGGGTGAATTTCATAGACCCCCCTTGCGCCTCCTCGACGCTTCCATAAGCCGAGACCACGGTTATACGCCTCGCATAAATGAGTCAAGATGAATCTGGATTCGGTTCCGGTTTGGCCGAGATCGTCGCGTCGATACCGTGATCCGTCTCGTCGGTGGGGTGTGCGGTGCCGGGCGGGCGGCCCAGCGACGAGAAGGCTCACGGCATCAGCAGGACCTTCCCGGTCGTGGCGCGGCCCTCGAGAGCGCGGTGCGCGTCCGCCGCCCGCGCCAGCGGGAAGCGGGCGCCGATACGGATTTCGAGCTGGCCGGCGGCGATCGCGTCGAGTACCGCGCCGGCGCGTTCCTCGAACTCTTGGCGGGTCGCGATGTAGTGGATCAACGACGGCCTGGTGACGAAAAGAGATCCGAGTCCGTTGAGGCGCGACAGGTCGAAGGGCGGCACCGGGCCGCTCGCCTGGCCGAAGAGCGCCAGGAGGCCGCGTGTCTCGAGCGCGCGCAGGCTACCCTCGAAGGTCGATTGGCCGACTCCGTCGTAGACGACATTGACGCCGGCCCCGTCGGTGAGCTTGCGCGCTTCGTCGGCGAAGTCGACGTCGTCGTAGCGGATGATTTCATCGGCGCCGGCGGCGCGGGCGAGCTGCTCCTTCGCATCGGTCGAGCAGGTGCCGAAGACCGTCGCACCGGCGTTCTTGAGGGTCTGCACCAGGAGTAGGCCGGTGCCGCCGGCGGCGGCGTGGACCAGCGCGATGTCGCCCGGGCGGGTCGTGCGTACGCCGTGCGCCAGGTAGTGCGCGGTCATCCCCTGTAACATCGCCGCCGCGGCGGTCTCTTCACTCACCTCTTCGGGGAGCCGGATCAGCGAGGATGGTGCGGCCAGTACCTCCTCGGCGTAGGAGCCGGGCACCGCCGACCACGCCACCCGGTCGCCGACCTTCAGGTCGTCGACCCCGTCGCCAAGGGCGGTGATCGTGCCGGCGCCTTCCATCCCGTTGACGAAGGGAAGCGGGCGCGGGTAGAGGCCGGTTCGGAAGTAGGTGTCGATGAAGTTCACGCCGCAGGCGGCGACACGGATGGATACCTGCCCGGCGGGCGGCGCTCCGAGCGACTGTTCCTCGACGCGCATGACCTCCGGGCCGCCGGTTTGCTCGACGACAATCATTTTCGTCATTGTGTGGTGCTCCTCCGCGTCGATTCGTGGCCGCCCGGGATTGGGTTTCGAGAAGCCGATACCGCACCGCTGTTGTCGATCCACTGGAGCGGTTCGGACGCGCGGCCGGTCGAGGGGGTGGCAAGGCCGGTGGGGGAACCTGACGAAGGCATGCGGTGACACTACCTCGGTGCTGTGGCGGATTCCATGCGGGGGCAATTCCAACTTGACCGACTGCGCGGGGAAGTTCACCGTAGTTGGACGAACTGGCTGGAGGTTGCGGATGACTGAGTGTGGAGGGGGTGGCTCGTGACGTGGATGGCGTGGGTGGCGAGGCGGGTGGCGCTTCTCGCCGCCGCGGCGACGCTCTTTGGCTGTGCGGTACGGCACGGCGACGGGTGGCTGGAGGAGCTGCGCCAGCGCGAGGCGACGTTGCCCGAGAGTCGGATGATCGGAGCCAGTGACGGAGCGTTCGGGGCCGAGGTTCCCGCCATCCGCTCGGGGTCGGTGGTCACCGGTGAGCAGGCCGATATGTTGTCGCTCGATATCGGCAGCGATTCGCCCATCGAGTGTGCCCTCTACCACGACGAAGTCGAGTCCGCTTCGACGGTGCAGACGATGGCCGAGCAGGTTTTCGCCGATCTCGAAGAGCGCTACGGCGTTGCCGTCAAGAGATCGATCGTCGACTTCGACGCCGGGCTGGCCGGGCCGAGCCCCTACCTCGAGCTGCACTGGCAGTACCAGACCGACGAACCGCAGCCGGTCTTTGGCGAGCTCGAGCAGATGATCGCGAGTCGCGAGGGGCGCTCGGTGTACTGCGTTCACCACGAAAACGGCTACCGGGATTCATTCCGCCGCGTGGTCAGTAGCCTGATCGAGACGATTCGCTTCGCCGAGTACGACACCCTGCGGCCGTACTACACCCAGGTGGCGTTACTGTCCTCGGCAGGGCAGCGCTTTGGCTATTCGATCGTCAGCTTGACTCTCGATGACGACGGCGATCCGCGTGTGGTCCTCTATTCGGCACGCCTCGGTCGCGCCGACGACGGCGGCGTGACCGCGCGCGACGTCACCGAGGTCGAGCACGCGTCGGTCGGCGGTGTGCTGCACGACAAGATGCTGACCGACTACCGCGACGGCGAAGTCGCTCGTTCGCTGTGGCTGGAAGATCTCGCTGGTGCCGGGTGGCGGGTGAGTGGAGAGGTCGACGGCGGCAAGCTGCTCGCGGTGTTCGAACAACCTCAGCTGTCGTCGTGGCTCGGCGACGCCAGCTATTTTCGCGGCATGATGACACTCCCCGCCGATGAGCGCACGGTCGAGTCGCACGCCTGGATGCCGGAGATCGATGCCGACCAAAGCGTGTCGCGGACGCTCCACCTGTTCGATCGCGTCGACGGCCAGCACTACCGCGGGTCCGCGGATGTTGGCGATTGGCGGCAGCAACTGGTTCTCGATCCTCAGGGGGCGCCGGTTTCTTCGACCGGTACGATAGCGGGGCGCGAGGTGTCGGCCGAGAGAGTGTTCGTCGAAGGGGCGCTGTACTGAAGACGGCTCGGAGACGCCGGCGGATTGCTCGGAGTGTTGCGGCAGACCAGGAACCCGACCGAGTGAGCGCCGTAGCGGTAGTGCTTTTCGACGCAGTCGCCGGTCGTCGCCAGGGCGCGTACCCGGTCGGCGTCTTCGATATCGGCCAGGAGCGTGCCGCGATCGAGCGGAGGCGCGCGGTCGAGATCGACGATTTCGACCCGGTCGAGGTCGTAGAGGAACGAGAAGTCGTTGGCGCCGCCCATGTAGCGCTCCCGGGTTGCCAGCAGGACGGTCGCGTCGTAGTCGCGCTGCAACGCGGCGATCTGGTGTGCGACCGCGATCCGCCGGTCGCCAAACTCCGCCAGGACCAGTGGGTCGGACATGGCCACGCCGAACAGCAGGTGAAGGTTGACGGCGCACAGCGCGACGACGACGAACGCCGCCAGCGTGGGGACGAGCCGGCCCGGCCAGCGCGCGCGCAGCGCGTCGAGCGCCATGCCGATTGCCAGTAATGCCAGCGGGACCAACGGGGCGAGTCGGTAGCGGGCGGGGTTCTGGGTCAACAATCCGGCGAGAACGATCGTGCTGACGATTGCGACGGCGAGGAACAGCGCACTCGCCGATCGCCTGGCGCGAACCGCGCAATAGGCGAGGGCGGCGACGCCAATCGATCCCGTGTAGAAATCGAGGACGCCGTTGGTAGTCGGCAACAGGCCGTTGCTGGAACCCCTGACGAAGGCGTAGGAGGCGCTCTCGGCCACCCGTTGCGCTGCCCTATGCCACCACTCGGGCCAACCGATGCCGGTACGGGCCATGTCGTTGTGGTGACGGAGGATGCCCTCGCCGAAGATTCGCAGTGGATTGTCGTAGGGGACGAGGGCGATCGGCAATACCACCGCCCCAGCGCAGAGCAGGAATAGGGCGACGCGCGCGGCGACTGCCATGCCGCGGCGTGGTGCGAGCGCGGGATCCCGCCACAGCGCGAGTGTGATCATCGCCAGGAGAAGAGGTGGGTAGAGTTTGAAGCTGGTGTATTCGGTCGCCAGGAGGCCGTTGCCGAGTCCCGCCAGTGCGACCGAGAAGAGCGAGGTGGAGCGAGCTGCGTAGAACGACACCGCCAGGGCGATGCACAGCGTGAGGATGGGGGAGAAGGTTTCGAGAGCGACACGCGAGGTTGCCGAGAGGTAGGCGCTGGTGGCGATCAGGGCGCCGATCAGGCTCGTCGCGCCCATGCTGAGGCCCATCATGCGCGCGGCGACGAAGAATACCGGGAGCGCAGCGGTGCCGACCGCGACGAAGGGAAGCCGCAGCGCCTGCATGGAAACGCCGAACAGTCGAAACCCGGATTCCGCGATCAGGTCCGGTATCGGAAAGAAGTAGTCGAGCGAGCCCTGTGCGATGGAAGCGGCTGCGATATGGCCCATTTGCGCCTCTTCCCACAGTTGGCCGTTGGCCGGGGGAAACGCATCGAAGTAGATGCCGCGCGCCGCCAACGCCACCGCCGTCAGGGCAGCGACGATGCCGCCCGTGGCGATGGGATGGTCGGTGGGCCAGGTGCTGCCACCGGCCGACCCGAACCCGATGCCGCAGCCGCGCGGGAGCGTCGTGATCCAGACCAGCAGAGTGATGGTGGCGCCGATGAAGGTGTCGTGAAGAGACAGCTGCCCACTGGCGAAGAGGTAGATCTGCCAGCCCCAGAGTGCGGCCAGCGCCAGGCTCAGCGGCGGCACGAGCACGATTGCGCGGGGTGCCTGTGGGGCTCGGTAGGTGTGTCGAGAGTCGCCCATTGGCGTGCGCCGGCGGTGACGCCCCTCGCGATCGAGCGAGTTTCTCCGACTATGTCAGGCCGACGAACTTCAGGAATTCGTCCGGCGTGCGCTTGATGTTGCGCTTGCGGTTCCAGGCTTTCACTTTCACTTCGAAAGCCTCGACCTGGTTACAGTTCCAGCGTTCGGTAGCCTTGAGCTCGCGCAGCGAGTGTTTCCCGTCCCACTCGTGCGGGCAATCGACCACATCGCTGATGCCGAGCTTCTGTACCGCCCAGTTGTCGTTGGTTTTGATCTCGAACGGGTGCGAGCGGCAGGTGACTGGCCGGTGCTCGTAGATCTGGCACATGTTGTCGTCGCCGAGAAACTTACAGCGGCGGGGAGTCGTCTCCCACTTGAGGCCCATGGCGACGCGTTTGTCGCGCATCCGGATCCACAGCGAGTCGCGCTGCGACATCTCGACGTTCGAAAAGAAGCGGACGATCTGGCGGGCCGGGAGTCCGGTGCCCTGTATGATGCGGCGGACGTCGGCTTCGGTGATCAGCACGATAGTGCCTTTGCAGCAATTCCCGCAGGCGGTGCAGCTAAAGCCGAGCCACTTGCGCCAGTCCTCTTTCTTTGCGCTCATCGAGAGAGCCTCCGCTCCGCGTCTGCATTGTGAACAGCGTCGCACTGCTAGCACAGGGCGGAGGGCATGTCATGGCGGGGCAGTGGTGATCGCTCTCGGCCGCGCCGCTGCCAGCTTCCTCTGGACCCTGCCATTGCCCAGAGATACGCTGCCGGGCATGTCTGAACGGTACGAGTGTTTCGAGGTTTCGCTGAGCGACGGGATCGCGCACCTGCGTATGTGCCGTCCCGAGAAGCGCAACAGCATGATCCGATCCTTCTGGCGCGAGCTGCCGGAGATCATTCGCACGATTGACGATGGCGGCGAGGCGCGCGTCGTCGTGATCTCGTCTACTGGCCCTCACTTTACGGCCGGGATGGACTTGGCGGTCTTCGCCGAAGGCGCCGGCGACGATGTCGCCAAGGTGGTTCGCGGCGTCAACACCTACGACACCATCCAGGTGCTTCAGGATACGTTCTCGTGCCTCGAGCGCTGTCGGGTGCCCGTGATCGCCGCGGTGCAGGGCGGCTGCATCGGCGGCGGCGTCGATCTGGTGACCGCCTGCGACATGCGCTACGCATCCGCGGATGCGTTCTTCTGCGTCCAGGAGATCAACATCGGCATGACCGCGGACGTCGGTACCTTTCCGCGCCTGGCCAAGATCATTCCGGAGGGCGTGGCGCGCGAGATGGCCTACACCGGGCGGCGCTTGCCGGCGGATCGGGCGCGCGAGATCGGTCTGGTGAACGAGGTCTTTGCGGACGCCGAGCGACTGATCGAAGGTGTCATGCAGGTGGCCTCGGAGATTGCCGCGAAGTCGCCGCTGGCTGTCTACGGGTCGAAGCGGATGCTGAACTACGCTCGCGACCATTCGACGGCGGACGCGCTCGACTATATCGGTGTGTGGAACGCGAGCATGTTTCAGCCGGCGGAGATGGCCGAGGCGTTCGCGGCGAAACGAGAGAAGCGCGCCGGTGTGTTCACGCCGCTGCCTGCCAGGCGAAAGCCTCTTGGTTGATCCGGGTGTGAGCTGCGACGCGTTGCTGGTGGTCTCGTTCGGCGGACCGGAGGGGCCGGCGGACGTGATGCCCTTTCTCGAGAACGTCACGCGCGGGCGCGGGGTGCCGCGCCAGCGCCTGCTCGAGGTGGCCAAGAACTACGAGAGCTTCGGCGGCGTCAGCCCGATCAACGCACACAATCGCGCGCTGATCGCCGCCGTCGAAGCCGAGCTCGAGCGGGTCGGTCCGCCTATCCCGGTTTATTTCGGCAACCGCAACTGGCATCCGTTTCTCGAGGACGCCGTGCACGAAATGGCGGCCGACGGCGTTGGCTGTGCGCTCGCCTTCGCAACCTCGGCCTATAGCTCCTACTCCGGTTGTCGTCAGTACCTCGAAGATATTGCCGCTGCGCGCGCGGTCGTCGGAGTGTCGGCGCCGCGGATCGATAAGTTGCGAGCGTTCTGGAATCACCCCGGCTTCATCGAGCCGTTGGTCGACCATGTCACCGCGGCGTTGGCTACTGTCCCCGCCGGAGCGCGCGCCAGTGTGCGCCTGGTGTTCACAGCGCACAGCCTGCCGGTGTCGATGGCCCGGCAGAGCGACTACGAGATGCAGTTGCGCGATGCCTGCGAGCTTGTGGTGGCGCGCCTCGCCGACCCGCCGCCGTGGGAGTTGGCCTTCCAGAGCCGCAGCGGACCAGCGGCGGTGCCGTGGCTCGGGCCCGACATTCTCGATCGCCTTTCTCAGCTTGCCGTTGACGGCGTGCGCCACGTCGTCAATCTGCCGATCGGCTTTGTGACGGACCACATGGAGGTCGTCTACGACCTCGATACGCGAGCACGGCAACACGCCGAACAGCTCGGCGTCGGTTTCACGCGCGTGGCGACGGTGGGGACCGATCCCCGCTTTGTCTCCATGATTCGCGAGCTGATCGTCGAGCGGACGGTTCCCGGTACGCAGCGCCGCGCACTCGGAACCCTCGGGCCGCGTCCGGATACCTGCGCGGCGGATTGTTGTCCGGCGCCTCGGCGTTCACCGGGGTGACCCGTCGCCGATCTACATCGGTGACGAGTTACCAACCATCAACCGCCACCTATGCCGCGAACACCACCGTCTTGTTGCCGTGTACGATGACCCGGTCCTCGAGATTCCAGCGCACGGCGCGGGCGAGGACGGTGCGCTCGACGTCGCGTCCCTTGCGCACGAGGTCCGCGGTCGAATCGCGGTGCGACGCGCGGATGACGTCCTGTTCGATGATCGGACCTTCGTCGAGGTCGGTGGTCGCGTAGTGCGCGGTGGCGCCGATCAGCTTGACGCCGCGCCGGTGGGCCTGTTGGTACGGCTTGCGGCCGATGAAGGCGGGCAGAAACGAGTGGTGGATGTTGATGATGCGGGCGGGGAAGTGATCGATGAGCTCGCCGGACAGGATCTGCATGTAGCGGGCGAGAACGATGAGGTCGATGCCCTCCTTCTCGAAGAGCTCGACTTCGCGGTCTTCCTGGGCCCGCTTGTTGTCTTTGGTGATCGGGAAGACGTGGTAGGGGACGCCGAATTGATGGGCGATCGGCTCGAGGTCGGGGTGGTTGCTGACGACCATGGCGATATCGCACTCGAGCTCGCCGGCGCGGTGGCGCAGAATGAGATCGTAGAGGCAGTGGTCGTAGCGCGAGACCATGATCGCCATCTTCTTGCGCGCTGAGCCGTAACGCAGCTTCCAGTCCATGCCGAAGCGCTCGGTCACTTCGTGGATGCCGCCTTCGAGGCTGACGCGATCGGTGTTTAGATCGGACAAATCGAAGCGGATTCTCTGGAAGAAGTGACCATCGGCCGGATCGGTGTGCTGGTTGGAGTTGAGGATGTTGGCGCCGTGTCCGTAGAGAACTTGTGCCAGGGCGGCGACGATTCCCTTCTGGTCGGTGCAACAGACCAGCAGTGTGGCGGTCTTGGCCGGATCGGGCAATGTGCTCATGGCATGAGTGTTAGCAAGTGCGGCGCGACAGGTCATCCTGAACCGCCCGGAGCGAATGCGGGGCCCGGTCACCAGACGGTGGGGGCGATCGTGATGAGGCCGGCATGGATCCCGCAACCGCGCGCTGGTATAGGCGGCTGTCATGGCTACCTACGACGAAAGCCTCGCCGAGATCACCGGCCCCGGGGGTATCTTCGAAACTACCGAGGAGGAAGTACTCGGGCAGCGCATGCAAGTCTTCAAGGACCGCAAGCGCTCGCTGCGCGAGCTACTCGAGGCATCGGCGATCCACGGCGACAAGGAGTACCTGGTGCTCGGCGACCGGCGCATTACCTATGCCGAGCATCTTCGCCTGGTTGCATCGACTGCGGCAGCCCTGCGCGATCGCTACGCAGTAGAGAAGGGGGATCGAGTCGCGATTCTCGCCGAGAATCATCTGGAGTGGGTGATCGCTTTCTGGGCATCGGTCAGTCTCGGGGCTGTGGTTGCCGCGCTCAACGGCTGGTGGACGACGGACGAGATTCGCTACGGGATCGAGCTCAGCGAGCCGAAAGTCCTGATCGCCGATCGCAAGCGCCTGGAGCGCCTGGGGGGTGCCGACCCCGGGGTACCCGTCATCGAGATCGAATCAGACTTCGCGTCTCTTCTCGACCGTCCCGACGCTCCGATGCCGACCGTTGAAATTGCCGAAGACGACCCGGCGGTGATTCTTTTCACCAGCGGTACCACGGGCAGGCCGAAGGGCGCGGTCAACTCGCATCGCAGCATCTGCGGTTTCGTCCAGACGGCGTTTGCCGCCGGCCTGCTGCGCATGATGCTCGATCAAGCGAATGGCGCGGAACGAGCCGATATGCCGGCGCAGCCGTGTTCGCTGATGACGGTGCCGCTCTTCCATCTGTCGGGTCTTTACTCCGGCGCCGTGATGATGCTGGGGATCGGTGGCAAGACGGTGTGGCGTTTGGGGCGCTTCGATCCGGTCGATGTGCTGCGCCTGATCGAAAAGGAGAAGGTCACCAACTGGGCGGGGCTGGGCAGCATGGCGCCGCGGGTGCTGTCGCATCCGGACCTCGACAAGTACGACTTGTCGAGCATTCGCAACTTCGGCTCCGGCGGAGCTCCGACCAGTCCGACGCTGCAGGAGAAGATGCGCAAGGCGGCGCCGAATGGCGCCAGCGCGATCGGGCTCGGCTACGGGCTCAGTGAAACGGTTACCGCGGTGGCGATGATCGGCGGTGCGGATCTCGAGGAGCACCCGACCTCGGTGGGGCGCCCGACTCCGACCCACCGGATCGAGATCCGCGGCGAGGACGGCACCGTCCTGGCCGACGGCGAGCAGGGCGAGATCTTCGTCCGCTCGCCCTACAACATGCTCGAATACTGGCGAAACCCCGAGGCCACGGCGAAAACGCTGCGGCCGGGTCGCTGGGTCGCGACCGGGGATATCGGCTCGATCCGCGACGGGCGCCTGTACATCAATTCACGCGCTCGCGACATGATCTTGCGCGCCGCCGAGAACATCTACCCGGTCGAAATCGAGCACCGCCTGGAGGCTCACCCGAGTGTCGCCGAGGCGGCCGTGGTCGGTGTCGATCACCCCGAGCTCGGCCAGGAGGTGAAGGGGATCGTGGTACCGGAAGCCGGCCGTCGCATCGACACGGCCGAGCTGGCGGCGTGGGTCGGTGAGGTATTGGCGTCGTACAAGATTCCGGCGCATTGGCAAGTACGTGCCGAGCCGCTGCCGCGCAACGCCGCCGGCAAGGTCTTGAAGAACGTTCTGTCGGGCGAGGCCGAGAACCGTTTCATCGAGGAGTGACTCCGTCCGCGTCGGCGGCGGGTCAGGTCGGGTTTGGTGATCGGAGCCAGTGGCCGGTCGACATCCAATAGCCCGTCGCGCTGAGCGATACGACGTTGTTGAGGAGCAGCCCGCACCAGATACCGACGGGGCCGAGTGACGTGCCCGACAAGAAGTACGCCGTTGGGATCGTTACGAAGAAGATCGTACCGAGGGAAATACCCATCGGCACGAGAAAGTCGCCGGCTCCTTGCAGCGACCGCAGCAGGACGAAGTAGATGGCGACCAGGGAGAACGAGGCGGCGAAGAACAGCATGTAGGTGGCGCCGGCGGCGAGGACGGCGGGGTCGGATGTGAGGAGCGAGAGAAGCTCGACGCGGTAGGTCGCGAGCAGCGCCAGGGCGGGCCACATCAGGGCGACGTGGAATACGATCATGGTTCGCACCACCGATCGCGCCCGGTCGGTCTTGCCGGCGCCGACGGCTTGTCCGACCAGGGTTGCGCAGGCGTTGACCAGGGGGAAGGAAATCAACGGGACGATCATCCCGAGACGCAGGCCGATCGAGTAGGCCGCCTGGATCGAGGGGTCGAAGCCGCGCATGATCCTGAGGATGGCGAACGTAGTCGCGACCATGCCGATCATCTGCAGGGCCGGGGGCCAGGATTGGCGGCCGATCTCGACGAGGATCGCCGGGTTGGGGCGAAGGTCGGCCAGTCGGACCGCAACCCGCGACCAGACGCGGAAGAGAACGGTCGCATAGATCGCGAAGGAGAGGATTTGTCCGGTGACGACGCCGATGGCGACGCCGCGGATACCGAGCTCGGGGAAGCCAAAATTGCCGAAGATCAGCACCCACTCGACGAAGAGGGTGATCGGAAACTGAACCAGGGAGACGATCATTGGCGTACGTCCGTCGCCGGCGCCGACCAGCACCCCGCGGCAGATCATTCCGCCGACCAGACCGACGTTGAGGAGCAGGAGTAGCTGGAGGTAGGGGGTGCCCTGGCCGGCGAATTCGGCGCGCGCTCCGGAGAGGGAGAAAAGTTGCGGCGACAGAAAGGCACCGGCGCAGGTGACGACCCCGGAGACGGTGCCGGCCAGCAGTAGGGCCTGGCCGACGGTGCGACTGGCGCGGCGATCATCGCCGGCGCCGGTCGCTCGCGCGATCAGCGACTGCGTGCCGAAGCTGGCGCCCATCATCAACATCAGCAGAAATTGCCAGATCGTCTGGTTGATGATGATCGCCGCCGCCATCGGCTGGTCGCCCAGTCGACTGAGAAAGGAGAGGTCGAAGATTTGGAAGAATACTGCGCCGAGGTTGCTCACCATCAGCGGTGCCGCGAGCGTCAGGGCGCTCCACGCGATCGATCCCGACGTCAAGTCGCGGGATGTGGCTGTCTCGGGAGCGTCGGCCGGCGCGCGGCCCGCGCTCACCGTGTCGGGCTCGGGGTGAATGTACACGGCATGTGTTTGATGCCGTGGATGAAGTTCGACACCAGGCGGTCCGGTTCGCCGGTGATCTCGAGGTCCGGCAGGCGGGTCAGAATCTCGCGCAACATGATGCGGATCTCGCGCCGCGCCAGGTGCGCTCCCAGGCAATAGTGCGGACCGGCGCCCTTGGGGATGATCTCGAGCTCGGGCTCCTCGTGAAACGACACCGGTCGTTCCTCCCGCAACGTCGCGAACGCGCCTTCGCGCTCTTCGATCGGGCGTTTCCAGAATTCCAGATCCGAAAGATCGATCTCGTCTACCCCGAGGGCTCGCATTGGCTCCATGAGACTGCGAGACTAGATATCCCGGCGGCAAAGGCAAGAGATCCGCGGCCCCCGCGGTGGCGATGAGGAGATCAGACTGTGGCGAGACTCGGTGGCAAAGTGGCTTTGATTACGGGAGCGGTATCGGGGATTGGTTCGGCGTGCGCGCTGCGCCTCGCGCAAGAGGGGGCGGCGATCGTCGGGCTCGACCTGCGCAGCTCCTTCGACGACCGCTGGCGACGGGCGTGCGAGCTGGCGCCGCGGCATTCGTTCGAGGAAGCCGACGTTCGCGACGACGCCCGTATCGGAGAGATCGTCGCCAGGGTCAAGGACGACTTCGGCAGCTTGGACGTGCTTGTCAATTCGGCGGGGACGCCGGGTGGGGGCGCGGTACACGAGCTCGAGCCGGCCGAGTTCGAACGAGTCATCGGTATCAATCTGACCGGGACGTTCATCCCGTGCCGGCACGCGTTGCGGGTGATGCTCGAGCAGGAGAGTGGCAGCATCATCAACATAGCCAGTATCGAGGGATTGCAGGGAGCCGAAGGCGGCAGTGCGTACAACGCCTCGAAGGGCGGCGTCGTGCTGCTCACCCGCAGCATGGCGATGGACTACGCGCGCAAGGGAATCCGGGTGAACGCCGTGTGTCCGGGGTTCATCGAGACACCGATGTTCGACGCCGTATGGGCCATGGGCGGTCTCGACGACGTGCGCGAGAGAATCCGCGACGCGCACCAGCTCGGGCGTTTCGGCAAGCCCGAGGAGATCGCCAACGCGGTCCTGTTTTTGGCGTCCGAGGAGTCGTCTTTCATCACCGGCCAGGCGCTTCCGGTCGACGGCGGGTTCACGGCCGGCCACCGTTTCGGCGTGGCGCGGTTGATGGGTTTGGAGTGAGGTTGCGGGCGACGGTTGCGACCGTGCATCGGGCGGCGTCGATCCGGCGATCGCGACGGTGCGGTCGCGCCACCGGGGGGCGGATGGGGGTGACATGAGGGTAGGGTTGACCGGTGCGACCGGCTTTTTGGGATCGCACATCGCCGAGGCGCTGCAGCGTGCCGGTCACGACTTGGTGCTGTTGGTCCGCAATGAGGAGAAGGCGGAGCGGGTGCTGACGCCGCGCGGGGTGTGGCCGGCGCGGACGGTGGTCGGCGATATCGCCGATCCCGCATGTGTCCGCCGCTTGCTCGAGAGCTGCGACGCAGCGGTTCACGCCGCCGCGCAGTTCTACGGCGATGAGCGGGTGTTGCGGGCGAACGTCGCCGGCGTTCGCAATATGCTCGGCATCGGATGTGAGATTGGCCTCGATCCCGTCATCTACATCTCGACCATCGCGGCGATGTTTCCGCCGCCCGGCGCCGTCATCACCGTCGACGATCCGATCGTGACGATGAAGACGACATACGGGCGATCGAAGTCCGAGGGCGAACGGATTGCGCGCGAGATGCAGGCCGATGGCTCGCCGGTGGTGACGATCTATCCCGGCGCGATTCAGGGGCCGGACGATCCCGGGCCGACCGAGGGGAGCAAAGGGGTGCGCGACCGGATTCGCTTCGGCTTTCCGCGCACCAGTGGTGGGTTGCCGCTGGTCGACGTGCGCGACGTCGCGGCGATCGCCGCGGCGGTGTGCGCGCCGGCCCGCGGCCCGCGCCGCTACATGGCCGGCGGCAACTTCATCACCTGGATGGAAGAGGCGGAGCTCTGCGAGGAGCTCACCGGCTGCCCGATGCGGCGCATCCCAGCGCCGCGGTGGACGCTGCGCGCGATCGGGAGGGCGGTCGATCTCATCAAGAAGGTCGCGCCGTCGTTCGACTACCCGCTGACCAGCGAGGCGGCGGTGTTCGCGACGCGCATGGTACCGTGTGACAGCAGTCGGACGGTGGAGGAAATCGGTATCCGATTTCGTCCGGCGGTGGAAACCCTCCGCGACACCATCGCCTGGCTGTACGAATCCGGCGAGCTCGACGCGAAGCACGCCGGCAACCTGGCGCGTTGAGGGGGGCGTTTGGGCGACCTGCCCGCGCGCGGGCTCGGCCAATGCGATGCCCATGTCCTGGAGGATGTCCTGGAGGATGTCCTGGAGGATGTCCTGGAGGAGATCCTCGACGTAGAACCCGGCGGCGAAATCCCTTTGGATGATCCGCATCCCCTCAGCCTCAGCCGACGGGCGAAGCGAGTATCTGGTTACTTCTCGTCGAGGTAGCCGAGCGCCCGCAGGCGTTCCTTGATCGTCTCGTCGCCGATCGACTCCTTCTCGCGAACCCCGCCGGTGTCGACCAGCTGGTAGGCTTCGACGCGCGGCAGAAAGTTTCGTTGGTCGGGGCGAAAGGCTTCGGCCGCGATGACCCCGGGCATGTTCTTCGCCGCCGGAATTCCGGCCAGCTCGAGCATCGTCGGCAGTACGTCGAGAACGTCGATTCGTGCCAGCGCGGCGCCGGCGCGGATACGCGGTCCGCTCAACAGGAATACCGCGCCGGTCGTGCGCGGAGACTTGTGGGTTCCGCCCTTCTTCTGCGGATCTTTGTAGCGTTCGAATCCGTGGTCCGACAGTACCATCAGATGGTCGTTCGGATGGATATGCTCGAGAAATCGGCCGAGTAGCCAGTCGACCCTCTCGACGTACTCGAGGATGAGATCTTTGGAAGAGGTCTCTCCGGGAAGCAGCTCGTGGGTGTGCCAGGCGACGTGCGAGATTTCGTCGAAGGCGCGGGTGTAGACGAGGAGGATGTCGACCGGGTAGCGGGCGACCGCGACCTCCGCCAATTCCATGATCTGGCCGTCCACGGCTTCGCCTCTCTGCGGCGACATTCCGATCATGCGGTTGACGGCGGGAACGTAGCGCAGCGGCCGCATCAGCGCGGGCGGGTAGACGACCCGGGCGGCGTCGCGATCATGGCCAACTCCGAGTTTCTTGGCGAGCCGCGCCGCCGCTACGTCGCTGAAGAGGTCGCTGACGATGAAGCCATGGACCGCCTCGGCCGGTGCGGTCGCCCACCAGTTGACGACCCCGACTCGCCTGCCGGTCGCGGTCGCGATATTCCATATCGCCGGTACTTTGCGATTGGTCGAGTTGTAGAGGACCTCGCGGCCCGTCGAAGTGCGGAAGACGAAGCCGTTGAGCCCGTGCACGGCGGGAAGTTGGCCGGTTGCGTAGCTGGTCCAGATGCGCGGCGACAGGGGCGGCCGACCGGTTGCCGCGACGTCGACGACGGCGTGCACGCCATTGCGAAAGAGCTGTTCGAAATGCGGCAGGTGTCTGCCCGCGATGCCCTCTTCGAGGAGGGCCGGCGGCAGCCCGTCGATGCCGAGGACGATCAGTCGACCGGCGACATCGCGCAGCTGAGGGGTGCCGACCACGACCGTATTGGCAGACGCCGCGGCGACGAAAAGCGAAGAGCCGAGGGCGATGAGCAGTGCGGCGTCGCCGAGCTTCTGAGAGTTCGGGATCTTCCGGATCTTGCGGATTTTCCGGATCTTCCGAATCTTGCGGATTTTCCGGGATGGGGGCCACTGCCAGAAACGGAGGCAGCTTGAGGGGGCGAACATCGCCTGCTACATAGCTCGCATCGATCGCTCACTCAACTCGCAGGCGTGTTGCAGCGCTTCGACACCCCCTCCCCAGTGATGGCCGCGCCCCCGCCCACCCTCCGCCGCGCCGCCGAGCTCGTCGCCGCCACGTCCGGCTATGCGGTCGCCGCGCTGTTGCTGCTGGCACCGCTCTTCAACAGTCCGTTGGATACACTTCTCGATGTGCGTTCGGTCGCGTCGTGGTTGCTGGCGGCCAACACCGACATTTTCGTGCGGGCCCTGGCGTGGGATTGGCACGCGCTCACCGGGCATGTCGCGACGGCAACCAACGCGGTCGCAGCGGCGAATATGGAGGCGAGTCTGGCCGGGGTGTTCCCGCGCCTGGGCCACCTGCCGATCTTCGGCCCCTTGTTGGCGGTGAGCGACAACCTCATCGCCGCGCACCAGCTCAACCTGTTTGCCAATTTCGCGTTGAGTGGCGGCGCGCTCTACGCGTTGTTGCGCTATCTCGGCGCGCGTCCCCTCGCCGCGCTGGTGGGCGGCTTTGTTTACGCCTTTGCCCCGGCTCGGATCGGGGCGGGTGCGACTCCGTCTCTGGTGGCTGGCCAGTATCTGCCGCTCGGCCTGATTTTCGTCTTGCGAGCAGGGGATCGCGGTAGCTGGGGCGACGCGGCATTGGCCGCCTTGCTGCTGACCTGGCAGGCGTCGTGCTCTCTCGTCTACGCCTACTCGGTACCGGTGGTCGCCCTGGTGTTCGGCGCACTGGTTCCGTCGCGTGGCCGCGCCGGTCGCCTGCGCGCGCTGATCCCCGCTTTCGTGACCGCGGCGGCGGTGGTGGCTATGTTGATTCCGGTGGTGACGGCGGTGCGCAGCGGCGCGGTCGAGATTCCGCACGCGATCACGGACGCGGTGGCGGGTGGTGCCAAGCACGGACTGGGGTCGGTTCAGTCCTGGCGCGAGGTCGTATCGCGCCAGGCGGTTTTTCGGGACCGCGGTCGGGCGAACGCGATGGCACTGTCGCCGTACGTCGGTTGGCTCGGGTTGGTGCTCGCCGCCTTGGCGATGCTGGCGCGCGGGCGACGCCGGGTGGTCGCCGCCCTGCTTGGCTGTGCCGTGTTCGGGTTTGCCTTATCGCTTGGCTCGGCGGCGGGGCTGTCGCCGATCTGGCGGATGCTCGAGGGACTGGTCCCGGGCTCGACCGCCGAGCTGCTCCTGCCCGGCCACTTCGTGCTGGTGTTTCTCTTTGCGGTGGCCGTGCTGATTGGGCTCGGAGTCGATCGCGCGCTCGCCTGGATCCCGCGAAGACTGATTCGCGCCGGCTTGATCCTGGGCCTGGTGCTGGCGATGGCATGGGACTTCAAATTGATCGGCGCCCAGTCGCCGATCGAAGTTGCGGTGCGGTCTCCATACGGGCCGCGGGTGTACACGCTGCTGCCGGACGCAAGGGGTGGATCGGTGCTCGAAGTACCGGTTACGTGTCGTTTGGATTCCGAGGCCTTCCAGGCGCGGGCGCTGCTCAACAGTTACTTCCACGGGTTGCCGGTTCTCAATCGCTACGGTGCGTTCGAGCAGCCGTTGCGCGAGCACATCGACGCCCTCATCGCAGCGCTGCCCGACGGCAGGGCGGTCGAGCTGCTGGCGCGTATTGCCGGCTTGCGCTACGTGATCGCGCACACCAGCTTGATGCCATTGGCCGAGCGCTACGAGTGGCTCGATTCGCCGTGGACGGAAGACGGCGGGTCGGCGGCAGGCCTTCTGTTGCTCGAGATTGCCGAGCCGGCTGAGCCGGATCTGGCGCAGGCCTTTCTCGCGGGTGGGGATCGTCGCACGACGGTGGAGGATACCCCGCTGGATCCGCTTCCCGCTTCGGCGCGGGTGGTGCACGCGACCGTCGATATTCGCGTTCCGATCGCGATGGGTGGGCTGCCGATCACGGCGCGCGCGGTGGTGCGCAACGATTCGGACCATACCTGGCCGGCCCTGGGTGGTTCGTCCGAGCAGCGCGTCGAGATCGTCCATCGCTGGGAGGATGGTGACGGCAACCCGATCGCGTCGGAGGGGCGGGAGTTGCGAACACCGCTGCCCTTCGACCTCGAGCCCGGCGACTCGGTGGCGGTCCGGCTCTGCGTGGTTCCGCCGCGGATGCGCGGCAAAGTCGATCTGGTGCTGGGCGTGGCTCAGGGCGCGGAGTGGTTCCGCGGCGAGTACGGCCGCGACGCTCTCGAGGTCGGTCCCTACGCCGCCGGTGGCTGAAAACGCTCAACGCTGAAGACGTCCTCCGCGCGGGGTGGGTTTCTGGCCATCTTGTTGCGGGTCGGCGATCGGGATAATCGATAGGGTTACCATGACTGGCATTACCTCCTGCGGCGCCTACATCCCGATGACCCGCCTTCCCCTCTCGTTGATCGACGGAGGCGCGGCGCAGAGCGACGGCCCGGAGAAGGCGGTTGCGTACTACGACGAAGACAGTGTGACCATGGCGGTTGCGGCGGCAGTGGATTGTCTTGCCGAGCGCGCCCGCGACGAGATCGACTGTGTCATGTTTGCGTCCACCACCTACCCGATGCGGGAGAAGCAGGGCGCGGTCTTGATCGCCAAGGCGCTCGACTTGCGACGCGACGTCGAAACCGCCGATTACACTGGGTCGCTGCGCTCCGGGACGGATGCGCTCAAGGGCGCGCTGCGCGCGGTCGCGGCGGGCGCGGCACGCAATGCCCTGGTCGTCGTCGGCGATTGTCGCATGGCGGCGCCGCGCGGTGCTCTCGAGCGCAACCTGGGCGACGCAGCGGTCGCATTTCTGGTCGGCTCGACGGACGTCATCGCCACGATGGACGCATCGACGGCGATCGCCAATGAGATGCAAGACCTGTGGCGCAGTGACGGCGACGACTTCACGCACTCGTGGGAGAACCGCTTCGTCGTTGAAGAGGGGTACGTCCCGAGCATGGTCGAGGCGGTCGACGCGCTGCTCGAAAAGACCGGCTCGAGCGCCGGCGACTACGCCTGCCACGCTCTCTACGCGCACGACGCGCGCAGTCACGCCACGCTGGTGCGGCGGCTGAAGATCGACCGCGATCGGGTGGTCGATACGCTCTTCGGCCGGGTCGGCAACTGTGGTGCGTCATTCGCCCCGCTGCTTCTCTGCGCGGCGCTCGAGCGGGCGCAGGGTGGCGACAAAATCTTGTTGGCCGGTTACGGCGACGGGGCGGAGGCGTTCTCCTTCTCGTGCCACGCCGCGATGGCCGCGTCCGCCAACCGACTGGGTGTGGCGGGGCATCTCGAGAGACGGCGGTCGCTGCGCTCGTACGACAGCTATCTTCGATCGCGCGGACTCGACAAGAAAGAGTGGGAGGCCGGTACCGGCCCGGGCCTTTCGGCGACGATTCGCATGCGCGAGCGGGACGCCGATATCGGTTTGGTGGGCGCCGCATGCGCGCGCTGTGGCCAGATTCATTTCCCGCGGCCACGTATTTGTTACAAGTGCTACGCCCGTGACGAGTGGTTGCCGTACCGCATTTCCGACAAGACGGGCGAGGTTTTGTCGTACACCTTCGACTTCTTCTTTCCCGCGCCCGAGCCGCCGACGATCATGACGATTGTCGACGTCGAGGGGTGTCGGGTTCACATCCAGCTGGCCGATATCGCGCCAGATCGAGTCAAGCTCGAGTTGCCGGTGCGTTTCATGTTCCGCAAGCTTCACGACGCCGGTGGCAAGCCGAACTACTTCTGGAAGGCGGTGCCGGCATGATCGACGTACGCCCGGAGAGCCAACCTGGCGGGCATGCGCAGCGTCCAGCGCGTGGACGCGGGGGGGCCTGAAATGTCGTTGCGAGACAAAACGGCTGTCGTCGGTGTCGGTTGCTGCAAATTTGGCGAGAATTGGGAACAGTCGCGCGAGGACATGATGGTGGAGGCTGCGTACCAGGCGTACGCAGACGCGGGTATCGACGATCCGCAGAAACAAATCGAAGCGGTTTTCTGTGGCGTCGTCTACCCGAACTTCTCGACGGGTGAGGTAGCGGACGCGCTGCGCCTGTACGGCCGGCCGATCTCGCATGTGCAGAACTACTGCGCGACCGGAACCGACGCGTTCCGTTTCGCGGTATTCGGCGTTGCCGCCGGGGTCTACGAGACGGTACTCGTCCTCGGCTACGACAAGCCCAAGGACCGCGGCGTTTCCGGTCCGTCGATCGCCTTCGACAAGGTGCGCGGGCTGCCGGCGACGCCGGCCGGTTGGTTCTCTCTGTGCGCGGCGCGCTATTTCGATACCTTCGGCGCCGACCGCGGTGATCTGGCCAAAATTGCGGTCAAGAACCACCACAACGGCACACTCGCTCCCAACTCGATGCTCAAGCGCGAGATTACCGTCGACGACGTGCTCAACGCGAGGATGATCTCGTGGCCCTTCGGCCTGTACGATTGTGCCGCTCAGTCGGACGGGGCGGCGGCGGCGATCGTCACCAGGGCCGATTGCGCCAAGCGTTTCCGGGATGATTACGTGTTGGTCAAGGCGGTTGCGATCGCGCTCGGCGAGAACCCGCAGACCGATCCGGACTTCGACTTTCTGCGCTGGAAGCCGACCGAGTACGCTGCGCGCCAGGCCTACGAACAGGCGGGGATCACCAATCCGTTCGAGGAGATCGATATCGCCCAGGTTCACGATTGTTTCTCGCTCACCGAGCTCCTGACGTACGAGGACCTGGGTCTGATCGAAAAGGGAGCGGCGCGCGAGCATATCGCCAGCGGGACATTCGAGCTCAATGGCGAGCTTCCGGTGAATACGGATGGTGGTCTCAAGAGTTTCGGCCATCCGACCGGCGCCACCGGGGTGCGCATGATCTACGAGAACGTCCTCCAGCTGCGGGGCCAGGCGGGTCCGCGCCAGGTCGAGGGAGTAACGACGGCGCTCAGCCACAATATCGGTGGAACGCCACAGGCGTGTGGGATTGCCATCCTCGGCGCTCCGTGACCGCGTGGACGCGATCGGTACGCGAGTCGTTCGCGCGACTTTTTAAATCTCTTCGGCACCGCGGCTATCGGCTCTTCTTTACCGCCTTCGTGGCCAACCAGATGGGCTTCTGGTTGGCCAATCTGGCGATGCAGGGGATCATGGTCGACCTCACCGATAACGATCCGTCCTGGGTCGGTCGCCTGTTCTTCGCGCTGTTCAGTCCGTCGCTACTCTTCGCGCCCATTGCCGGGGTGGTCGCCGATCGGGTCGATCGCAGAGTCATGCTGGTGTTGTGTTACGTCGCAGTCGCGGCGACCAGCGCGGTGATGGCGGTGCTGGCGGCTTCCGGCGCGATGGGCCCCGCCAGTCTCATGGGGTTGGCGTTCGTGTGCGGGATTGCGTTTTCCTTCGCCGGCCCAGCCTCGAACGCGATCGCCGCCAACATCGTCGACACCGACGACCTGGCGAGCGATCTCGCTGCAGTCCACGGCCAATAATCTCACGCGGGTGATCGGCCCGGCGGTAGCGGCGCCACTGATCGCCGGTGCCCGCTATGCGACGTCGTTCGTGATCTTTTCGGTTGCGAGTCTGGTCGCCGCTGGTTTCGTCTATGTCATCCGGGTGCCGGACTACGAGCGCGACTCGGAGGGGGCAGGGATCTGGGAGCGCCTGCGCAGCGGTCTGGCGCACGCGCGGGAGCGTTCGCCTGCGATGCTCGCCCTGGCGACGGCCTGTGTTCTGTCCGTGTTCGGGGTTGCGCATACGGCGCTCATCCCGAGCTTCGCGCAAGAAGTCCTCGGCAGTCGCGAAGCCTTTCCCTGGATCTTCGCCAGCACCGGTGTCGGCGCCATGGCGGGGGCGATGATCACCGGCGTCGAGGGCCGGCCCAAGCTGCGGCGCTCGACGTTCCGTCTCTTTCTCTACGGGGTGGCGCTGATCGGCTTCGCTCTGTCGCGCACGGTTGTTTGGGCGCTGGTGGCGGAGGCGATCGTCGGTTTCTTCTACTTCTCGGTCATGACCAGCATCCAGACGCTGCTGCAGGAGATCGTCGACGATGCCAAGCGCGGCCGAATCATGAGTCTATTTTTTGTCGCCTGGGGAGGGATGTTCCCGGTCGGTGCGCTGATGTTGGGCGAGGTCGCCAAGCGGGTTGGCGTCGGTGTCGCCGTGACCGGCTCGGGCGCCATCTGTTTGCTGGTCGGTGCCGCGCTGACCCTGTTCTTGCGGGACCGTCGCTGAGGGTGGGACGCTCGAAGCCGAACGCTGAATGCCGGCGTTGCACGACTGGATTGGATGAGCGATGAATACTCCTTCCGCTTCCGGCACGGTCGATGCGGAGATGTCCGACGATGCGGCCACGCAGTGAAGATAGCGAAGGTGAGGGCATGGTATTGGAAGGCGTTGAGACGCGATTGCTGATCGATGGTGAGCTGACAGAGGCGTCCGGTGGGCGACTCTACGACAACATCAATCCGGCGACGGAGGAGGTCGCGGGTCAGGCGGCCGACGCTTCGGTTGCCGACATGGAACGGGCGATTGGCGCGGCGCGGCGAGCGTTCGACGAGACGGGATGGTCGACCGACCTGGGTTTGCGCAAGAAGTGTCTCGACCAATTGCACGCGGCGCTGGTTGAGAATCGCGAAGTCTTGCGGCCGCAAATCATCACCGAAGTGGGAGCGCCGCTCGGTCTGACCTACGCGGTTCAGCAAGATACCTGCATCGACGACATGTTGTGGGATATGAGTGTCGCCGCCGACTTCGAGTGGGAGAGGACGCTGCCCGAGACCGACTTCTTCGGCATCAAGAGTCGCAGATTGCTGTTGCACGAGCCGATTGGCGTGGTGGCGGCGATTACCCCCTGGAACTTTCCCTTCATGCTCAACCTGTCCAAGCTCGTGCCGGCTCTGATGGCCGGCAACACGGTCGTGCTCAAGCCGGCGCCGGACACGCCGTGGTCGGCGAGTTTCATCGGCAAGCTGGTGGCCGAGAAGACGGACCTTCCGCCGGGAGTGCTCAACGTCGTCACGGCGGAGCATCCGGCCGAGGTCGGCGATGTCCTCACCGCGGACCCGCGCGTCGATATGGTCAGCTTCACCGGCTCGACGGCGGTGGGAAAGCACATCGCCAGGCGCGGCGCCGACACGGTGAAGCGAGTGTTTCTCGAGCTCGGCGGCAAGTCGTCGACGATCGTCCTGGACGATGCCCCGCTGGCTGCGACTCTGGCCGGCGCGGCCATGGGAGTCTGTGCTCACGCCGGGCAGGGCTGTGCGATCACCACCCGCCTGCTGTTGCCGCGTTCGCGCTACGAGGAGGGCCTAGAGATCCTCGCCGCGGCGATGCGCGATACCAAGTACGGCGATCCGAACAATGCCGAGAACCTGATGGGCCCCTTGATCAGCGCCAGGCAGCGCGAGCGTGTCCTGGCATACATCGAGAAGGGCAAAGCGGAGGGGGCGCGTCTGCTGGTCGGCGGCGGCCGGCCGGCGCACCTGGAGAAAGGATTTTTCGTCGAGCCCACTCTGTTTGCCGATGTCGATCCAGACGCGACCATCGCCCAGGAGGAGATCTTCGGTCCGGTTCTGGCCGTCACTCCCTACGACGACGACGACGACGCGGTGCGCATCGCCAACAACTCGCGTTACGGGCTGTCGGGCGCGGTCAGCAGCGCTTCGCTCGAGCGCGCGATGAACGTCGCGCGGCGCATTCGCACGGGCACCCTGTCGGTCAACGGTGGGATGTGGTTTGCCGCCGATACCCCGTTCGGCGGCTACAGGGAAAGTGGCACCGGGCGCGAACACGGAGTCGAGGGGTTCCTGGAATACCTGGAGACCAAGACGATTGGCTATCCGGCCGCGTAGCGGGTCGGCGCGCTCGTCCTTGGATGGGATCGTCGGATGGAATCTCGGGATGGAATCTTGGTCTCGAGCATCGGTTCCTGTGGGATACTGAGTAAAGCGATGGGGTACTGAATGAGGCGAAATGTACTGATTCCGATGATCCTGTGCGCCGTGCTGGTCGCCGCCTGTGGCGACAGCAATGGCGGCGGGCAGCCCACTCCGACTCCGACAGCGGGGCCGATCGCCACGCCGACCGCCAATCTCGGTTTCTGTGGCACGTCTCTTCCGCAAGTCGAGGCGCGTATCGACATGCTTCTGCCGCAGATGACTCTGGCCGAGAAGGTGGCGCAGATGCACGGCTCGGGGATTGCCGATGGGTTGTGGGAGACCAGCGGCAACGACGAGCTCGGCATTCCGCGGTTTCGCATGACCGACGGTCCGCGTGGGGTGGGTGTGCTGACGGGTATCTCAACGGCGTTTCCGGTGGCCATGGCGCGCGGTGCCACTTGGGATCCGGCGCTGGAGGAGCGCGTCGGCGGTGCGATTGGACAAGAGGTCGCCGCCAAGGGCGGCAATGTTCTGCTCGCCCCGGTTCTCGCCATCCTGCGTCATCCGCGTTGGGGCCGTGCGCAGGAGACCTACGGCGAAGACCCCGTGCACCTGGGCGATATGGGGGTGGGTTTTATCCGCGGGGCGCAAGAGCACGTGATCGCCAGTGCCAAGCACTTCGCCGCGAACAGTATCGAGGATACGCGGTTCACGGTGAACGTCACGATCGACCAGCGGTCTTTGCGGGAGATCTACCTGCCGCATTTTCGCCGTGCCGTGCAGGAGGCCAATGTCGGATCGGTGATGAGTGCCTACAACCTGGTGAACGGGGCGTACTGCGGCGAGAACTTTCCGTTGCTGCACGAGATTCTCAAGGGCGAATGGGGATTCCGCGGTTTCGTCGAATCCGATTGGCTGCTCGGCACGAGGAGCACCGTCGCATCTGCCATCGCCGGCCTCGACATCGAAATGCCCGGTGCCAATTTCTACGGCGACCGACTGGTGCAGGCGGTGGAGGCGGGAGACGTTCCGTTGGCAACGATCGACACCGCAGTGCGCGCGATTTTGCGGGTCAAATTCTGTTTCGGTCTCGATCGGGGCGATCCCTCCCCGGAGATCCCCGCCGCCGACGACGACGACGTCGCCAGCCCGGCGCACAGCGAGCTCGCCCTCGAGGTAGCGCGGAGGTCGATCGTGTTGTTGGCGAACCGCGACGCCGCGCTGCCCCTGCGGCGCGACGCGGTCGCGTCGATAGCGGTGGTCGGCGTGCTGGCGGACACTGCGAATCTTGGCGATACGGGGTCCAGTAATGTCCGGCCGCCGTTCGTCGTCACGCCGCTGCAGGGAATTCGCGATCACGCCGGGGGTGTGTTGATTCGCTCGGTCGACAGCGACGACCCGACATCCGAAGATGAGGCGATGATCGCCGCCGCGGATGCGGCGATTGTCGTCGTCGGTCTGACCTCGGAGGACGAGGGGGAGAGCGTGGTTGGCGGCGGCGACCGCGAGAACCTGTACCTCTCGCGACAACAGGAGCAGCTCATCACACGTACCGCCAGTCTCAACGATCGGACCATCGTGATCCTGGAAGGCGGCAGCGCGATCACCATGGAAAGTTGGCGCGACGACCCAGCTGCCGTCCTCATGGCGTGGTACCCGGGCCAGGAGGGGGGCAACGCGATCGCCGAGGTGCTCTTCGGCGACGTCAACCCCTCCGCCAAGCTGCCGATCAGTTTTCCCCGTTCAAAGCGATTTGCCGGAATTCGTCAACGACCGAAACGATGTGACCTACGGCTTCTATCACGGATACTTCTACCTCGATCACGAGCAGATCGAGCCGCTCTTTCCCTTCGGATACGGTCTCAGCTACACGAGTTTCGCGTACGCGAACCTGGTGGTGACACCGGCGACGCTGGCAGCCGGGCAGGCGGCGCGGGTGAACGTCGACATCACCAACACGGGCGACGTCGGTGGTGACGAAATCGTCCAACTGTACGTCGGCTATGACGGCTCGCGCGTCGATCGGCACGTCCGCGATCTCAAGGCCTTTACCGTGGTGCATCTCGATCCGGGCGAGACCGTGACCGCGTCGATGACGCTGCGCGCTGACGATCTCGCATTCTACGACGTCGACGCCGCTGCCTGGGTGGTGGAGCCGATTACCTACTCCGTCTCGGTCGGCCGATCCTCGCGCGACTTGCCGCTCGAGGCGAAGCTCGAGATCACGGATTGACGGCCGGGGGAGCGGTAGGTCGGTTCGCTGAATCCGCGGCGCGCGGCCTGGTGGCGGTTGGCGGTCAGCCTTCGGTGGGCGCCACCACCGCGGGGGGCGAAGCGGAGCGGCGCAGGATGAGGCCGACACCGAACAGGGCGATGGCTCCGCCGAGCACCTGAGCTGCGCCGAGCGTTTCGCCGAGAAAGTAGTCGGCCGCCACTGCCGAGATGACCGGCACCGCCAGGATGGTTGTGGAGATCGTGAAGGCGGGCAGGTGGGGGTGTGCCCAGGTCATCAGGGTGTGGCCGAGCGTGCCGGGCAGGGCGGCGATGGTGAACAAGATCAGTGCGTCGCGAAGCGATGGCGGTGTCGGCGCCTGTCCGGCGAAGAGCAGAGTGAGAGACAGAACCAGAGCCGCGACGGTGGTCATCCCGGTGATGTACTCGGCGGCGCCGAGCTCGTCGCGGATCCGCTTCGAGGCGAGGAAGTAGCCGACGAAGGCGAACAGGTTGGCGATGGCGAGGGCGTCGCCGTAGGGGTGGACGCCGGGCAGTCCGGAGGTCGACATCACGACCACCGCGATGCCGACGATGGCTACGCCGAGAAAGGGCAGCGCGTGCCATGGCACCGGCTCGTCGAAGAACCGCGCGGCGAGGAAGGCGACCACCGCTGGCTGGAGCGATGCGATGATCTGCACGTTGGCGACACGGGTCGCTTCCAACGACTCGAAGAACAGGATCTGGTGAACACCGAAGAAGAGGCCGCCGAAGGCGCACAGCTTGAGCCATTGCCAGCGCAGAGTCTGCCGCGTTCGGCCGCGCAGCAAGGTTGCGCTCCACAGTAGCGCGACGCCGAACCACAGACGGTAGAAGGATGCGACCAGGGGCGCGACGTCGGTCGACTTGACGAGAATTCCGGAGAAGCCCCACATAGCGACACAGGCCCAGACCGCGGCGTAGGGGCGGGTGTCTCGAGTCGCGACCATGCCGTCACAGCTGTCACGCCGCACGGGTCTCCACAAGTTGTTCCTACAGTCGGAGAAATGCGCTAGCGGCACCGGTGCCCGCTGCTTGGGTGGGGAGTGGGCTTGCACTATGGTCGGCGCATGCGGTTCTGCGTCGAGCTACCGACCCAGCGGGTCGACACCGGGGATGAATTCGTCAGCGCCGAGGCGATCTCTGAAATCGCGGCGACGGCCGAGGCTGCGGGTTTTGCCGCATGCTTCGTTACCGATCACCCGTTTCCGAGCAAGTCCTGGCTCGACGCCGGCGGCCACCACACGCTGGATCCGTTCGTCGTGCTGTCCTTCGCTGCCGCGGCGACGACGAAGCTTCGTCTGCAGACTCACATTCTGGTGCTGCCCTATCGCAATCCCTTCCTGGTGGCGAAGGCCGCAGCCAGTCTTGACGTGTTGTCCGGCGGACGGCTCATTCTCGGTGTCGCGGCCGGGTATCTGGAGGGGGAGTTCGCCGCGCTGGGGGCGGACTACGCGCACCGCGACGAGGTTTGCGATCGCTCCCTGGCGGCAATCGCGCAGGCCTGGAGCGGCGAACCGGTTGGGTTCGCGGCAAGCGGCTCTGCGGCGACCGACAACGTGATGCTGCCGCGACCGCGGCAGCGTCCCCGCCCACCACTGTGGATCGGCGGCAACAGCAAGAAGGCGATTCGTCGTGCGGTCGAACTGGGTGACGGATGGGTGCCGTTCCCGAATCCAGCGGCGCTGGCCGTGCACTCGCGAACAGCGGTCTTGGTGTCGAACGAGGACCTGGCGATTCGCCTCGACTACGCCCGCCGCCATGCTGCCGCTGTCGGCAGGTCGAGCGACCTGACGGTGTGCTACGCGCTGCGGCCGGAGCGTGACGCGACACCGCTGCAGCTGAAGTCCGCCGCCCGTGAGCTGGCCGACCTCGGGGTCGGCTGGATCACGGTTGCCGTGCGCGGCCGTACGCGAGCGGAGTACTGCGACGCCCTGCGACGCTTTGGAGAAGACGTCATCGCGTCCCTGTCCGTCGCCACCGCTGCTCGCGGCTGAATTGTCCGCGCGGGATGATTCTTGAACCGTTTGCTCTAAGTAATTACCCGTAGAGTGCCTACTTTTGCGGGTTTGCGCGTAGTTTGAGCTTGTCAGCAGGGTCCGGGTGCGATCTAAGGAAAACGGCGAGTCGTTGATCTCGCTCGCGATGAGGAGGGCGAGGGGACGGCCGTCGGTCGGCGTGGTTTCCGAGCAGGAGTTATCGAAATGAACGAGGTATCGGTCATGAGTGGGGGTGTCAGCAGCTCCCGGCGAAGTGCTCGTCCGGGGGAGTCGATGGCAGATCGGCGTGAGACGGCGATCGTCTCGGTGATTGACGACGATCATGCGGTTACCGATTCGCTGCGGATCTTGATCGAGTCTGTCGGCCGGGAGGTCGCGACTTTCAACTCCGCGACGGACTTTCTCGAAGCGTATGATGCCGAGCGTCCTGGGTGCATCGTGCTGGACGAACGCATGCCGGGCATGAGCGGGCACGCGTTGCAGGAAGAGCTGGTCAGACGCCGTGCGTTGATCCCGGTGATTCTCATCACCGCCCACGCCGAAGTTGAGATGGCCGTCGATGCGATGCGGCTTGGCGCTGTGACGCTCATCGAGAAGCCGTTTCGCGACCAGAAGTTGCTCGATGCCATCGATGAGGCGTTGCGTCGAGATGCGGAATCGCGCGAGCGTCATCGCGATCGCAGCTCGTTGGAGTTTCGCCTCGCCAGTCTCACCGCGCGGCAGCGCGAAGTGATGGAGCTGGTGATCCGGGGGATGCCCAACAAGGCGATCGCCCGCGATCTGGGTATTAGCGAGCGCACGGTGGAGCTGCACCGATCGCGGGTTCTGCGCGGCATGGAGGTGGGTTCCGCGGCGGAGCTGGCGTTTGCGGTTGGGCGGTTGCGTGGCGAAACGTGAGGACTGGGTAACGCGGGCAGAACGTCGGCGTAGGCGAGATAGAGGGTGGTGGTTGCTTCGCGACAGTTGATGATAAATGGTCGCGGTAGCGGGGTTGCTCTTCCGAGTGATCCGCTGTCGTCGAATGTCGCGGACATGCCGGGCTTGATGAGCAGCCGCTGGCTACAGTCGGGGATCGTGGCCGTTCTGTTCCTGATTACCGGGAACCTTGGCCATCTGGTCGCCATACCGCCGGGCCTGGCGACACCGATCTGGCTTCCGTCCGGCGTTACGGTCGCGGCCTTCATCGTGTGGGGCGCCCGGGTGTGGCCCGGTGTGATGCTCGGCGCTGTCGTGATCAGCTGGCAGCGGGTGGGTCAGTCGGATTCGATCGCGGCGGTCGCGTTTTCGTCCGTCGTGGTCCTGGCCATCGCGGCGAGCGTCCTCATTGAGCCGCTGATCGCCTCTCGAGTGTATGTCGGTACGCGGCGGCACCGGCCGTTCCTCTCGCATCCGCGCAATGTGGCGACTCTCTTGTTGGTGGCCGCGCCACTCAGTTGCCTGGTGACGTCGGTGGTTGCGGCCCTGGTCATGGCGAGTCTTGGCCTAACGTCGTGGGCGAATTGCACCGAGACGTGCTCGACGTGGTTGATCGGTGACCTGGCGGGAATTTATATGCTGACGCCGGCGATCCTGACCTGGGCGGAAGGGGGGTCCGATGAGGGCCCGATGCGCGATCGCTCCCTGGCGATCTTGTCCGTGGCGATCCTGCTGGCCGTCTGCGTGGTCGCGTTTCTCGATGTTCCGCCGATCGGTTCCTTGCCGTCCCTCGACTATCTTCCTCTTCCCCTGATGATCTTCGTTGCTTATCGCTTCGACGACCGCCTCGCCAGTCTGGTTGGCCCGGGCGTCGCGGTGTTCGCGCTGGTTGCGGCGATAAACGGCTACGGGCCCTTTCGCCACGGGGCGTCGAATCGCTCACTGCTGGGGCTGCAACTGTTCATGATGGTAGGTGTCTCGACCGCCTTGTTTGCACGCGCGCTCGCCAACCAGAGAGACAGCGCGGATCGCGAGGCGCAGCGGCTGAGTGCCGACCTGGCGCACCTGTCGAGGGTCACGTTGATGGGGGAGCTCGCAGCCGGGATGGCACACGAATACCACCAGCCGCTCACTGCCATCACCAACTACGCGAGCATATGCATGATCAAGCTGCGCCCACACGGCGAAGCTTTTCGCGACGTGCGCGAGTCACTCGAACACATATCCGCCGAGGCGTTGCGCGCGGCGCGGATCGTCGATCGTCTCAAGGGGTTTCTGCGCAAACGCGAGTCGGAACGAAAGCCCTGCGACGCCAACGCGATCGTCGCCGATGCGGTTCACCTGACCCGGGTCGCGCATTCGTTCCCCAACACCTCGCTGGAATACGCACCGACGCCGGATCTCCCGATGGTGGTGGTTGACGGCGTGCAGATCACCCAGATCTTGGTGAATCTTCTCGTCAACGCGTGCGAGTCGATTGCCGGAAGCGAGCATGGCAGAGGAGACGTTAGCATCACGGTATCGGCGGAGGACCGGTATAAGCTCGTCTTCAGCGTCGAGGATAACGGTCCGGGCATGGACGACGCTTCGCTGCGAGCTTGTTTCGACCAGTTTTACTCGACCAAGGAAAAAGGTCTGGGCATCGGGCTCGGGATCAGCAAGACGCTCGCCCAGGCGCACGGCGGCGACCTCTATCATGAGCGTCCCGCTGCCGGTGGTGCCAGGTTTTGCCTGGTTCTGCCCGTTTCTACCTGACCAGCACTGCCACGAGTGGCGGCGCTCCGCTCGCGGTCGCGGGGAAACTGGTACCGCGTGTCGCTCAGGGGTGGCCGCTCGGCGCCGTTGCTACGCGGCGCCGCGGTCGAGCGAGGGGGAGCGCGAAGCGAAACGTCGTACCGCCGTCGGCGCCGAGATCGGCTTCGATGCTGCCGCCGTTGGATTCGATCAGGTAGCGACTGATCGACAGCCCCAAGCCCAAGCCGCCTGGCTTGGTCGTATGGAATTGGTCGAAGAGCTTGTCGGCCTCCTGTTCGCTGACCCCGGGGCCGCTGTCCGATATGTCGACCTCGACGAATGCACGGTTGCGGCGAGTGGCGATGTGCACCTCTCGATGTTCGCTGTCGGCAGCGGCGATGCTGTCGATGCTGTTTTGCACCAGGTTGATCACGACCTTCTTGATCTCGGACGTTTCGACGGCGACGTTTGCCAGCTCGGCACCATGCTCGACGACGATTTCCACCCTGTGTTGGCGAGCGGTACCTGCGAGGAGGGTGCATGCGTGATCGACCAGGTGATCGATGGGTATGGTTTGCTGAACCGGCGGTCCGCCTTTGACGTGATTGCGCAGCTTGTGAACGATGTCGCCGGCGCGGAGCGCCTCGTCGGAGATACGCTCGAGAATCTCGGGGATTCCTTCGGCTCCCGTCCCGGGCACGGCCAATCGCCGCACGCAGGCGCGGCTGTAGTTGGCGATGGCAGTGAGCGGCTGGTTGAGCTCGTGCGCGATACCGGTGGCCAATTGACCCATCGACCCCAGACGCAGCGCGCGCGCCAGGGCGTCGCGCTGCTCGATCGAATGGTGTTCCACTCGTTCGCGCGCCAGTGCGTTGGAAATGATGCCAGCGGCCATCGCGAGAACTTGCTCGGTGCCGGCGGCCGGTCGGTGGTGGTGCCGGGAGTACCCGATGCTGGCGTAACCGAACAGGTGTGTGCCATCGGCGATCGGGCAATTGAGTAGAGTTCGGATGCCGATGACGTCGAGCGCGATCGCGGCGTG
>Ga0114931_10000996_pt1 | contig 35743 bp, 29 predicted proteins | sample 2SBtaG_FD_89579 | JGI IMG/M metagenome (GOLD analysis project Ga0114931, IMG submission 89579) | Deep subsurface microbial communities from Kolumbo volcano to uncover new lineages of life (NeLLi) - 2SBTROV14_V59a metaG | ecosystem: Environmental > Aquatic > Marine > Volcanic | place: Kolumbo... | reverse complement strand
GAATGCCGAGATACTAAGTTTTGAAGGTAACAAATTAAACATTGGCGTTATAGATTCGGACAATAAATTTTTATTGAAAAGCCATAAAGAATACATTGAAAAAACTGCTATGAAATATTTCCGTAAAAAAATACTATTTAATTTTAGTGAGACAAAAACAGAAAATATTTCAATTAAAGAAGAAGAAACAAAAGAAAATCCTCAAGTAGAAATTTCTGAAAAAAACTCACCAATCGTTAACAAAATTATTAAAGAATTAGGCGGCCAAGAGATAAAATAAATTACTACCATACCAATATTTTAAAATTAAATACTACATCAAACACATTTTTATATTTAAATATTTACAATTTTGTAAATATTTATATTTTGATACTTTACAAGATTTTAACTATTTTTATAAACTATGTCCAAAAATTTAATTGTGGCAATAGATGGACCAGCTGGGTCCGGTAAAAGTACAACGGCTAAACTTGTTGCCCAACGCCTGGGCTATTTATATGTAGATAGCGGTGCTATGTATAGAGCAATTACTTTCTTGGCAATTAGAAATAATGTTCTTAACAATAGTGAAGAAATAAAAAAACTTGCTGAAGATACTGATATAAGATTGGATTATGTAGATGGTAAAACTTATGTTTTTACTAATGGCAAAGATATTACTGAAGATATTCGTTCCGTGGAAGTAAATAAAAATGTAAGCTTTGTAAGTAAAATTGACGGTGTTAGAAAAGCCCTGGTTGCAAAACAAAAAAAAATGGGCACTTTAAACTGTGGTATTGTAATGGAAGGTAGAGACATTACTACTGTGGTTTTTCCTAAAGCTGATGTAAAAATTTTTCTAACTGCTTCAATTGAACAAAGAGCAGCCAGAAGATTGAAAGAATTTTCTGTAAAAGGAATAAATATTCAAATGAACGAAATTAAAAAAAATATTTCTTTAAGGGATAAGTTAGATACAACAAGAGAGTTAAGTCCTCTTGTAAAATCAGAAGATGCAGTTGAAATTGATACTTCAACAATTACCATTGAAGAGCAAGTTGAAAAAATATTATCAATTGTTAAAAAAAAACTTGAAAGAGGAAAAAGAAATTAGAATAATAAAAAACTTTAAAAGCCAAATTAATTTATATGTTTAACTAAATTTCTGTGTTTTTACTTTTTGGCTTAAGTAATAAATACGGATTTATTTTAATTAAGGAGGACAAATGTCCGAAGAAACAAATGAAGTGATAGAAAATAATGTGAATGTAGATGACTTTGAGAAAGCAAAGAAAAGCTTTAACGATGATGAATATTCACAGGATGAATTTATAACACTTGCAAAACTATATTTAGATTCTTTCAAAAATGTAAAAGAAGGTGAACTAGTAAAAGCTAAAATCGTACAAATTCAGGGTGATAATGTTATACTGGATGTTGGTTTTAAATCGGAAGGGTCTATTTCAAAAAATGAATTTGAAAACAAAGAAGAAATTAAAGTCGGTGATGAAGTTGAAGTAGTACTTGAAAGCGTTGAAGATAAAGACGGCAACTTAGTATTAAGTAAACAACGCGCAGACTTCTTACGTATTTGGGAAAAAGTAATGCATTCCTACGAAACTAAAGAAGTTCTACAAGGTACTATCTTAAAAAGAATTAAGGGTGGAATGGTTGTTGATTTAATGGGAATGGAAGCTTTTTTACCCGGCTCACAAATTGATATCAGACCAATTAGAGACTTTGATGCTTTTGTAGGCCAGACAATGGATTTTGTGGTTGTTAAAGTAAATATACCTACAGAAAATGTTGTTGTTTCGCACAAAGTGCTTGTTGAAGAAGAAATGTCCGGACAAAAAGATGTAATTCTAAATAGCTTAGAAAAAGGACAAATACTTGAAGGTGTAGTAAAAGCAATCACTGATTTTGGTGTTTTTGTTGACCTTGGCGGAGTTGACGGTTTAGTGCATATTACCGATTTAAGCTGGGGAAGAATTAATCATCCGAGTGAAGTTGTAAAATTAGACGAAGCAATAAAAGTTGTTGTTACTGATTTTGACGAAGAGAAGAAACGGATTTCGCTCAGCTTGAAAAAACTTTTACCGCACCCTTGGGAAAACATTGAAGAAAGATTTAAAATTGGTGATAAAGTTTCAGGCAGAGTTGTTTCTCTTACTGATTACGGTGCATTTATCGAAATTGATAAAGGCATTGAAGGATTAATTCATAACTCTGAAATGAGTTGGACACAACACATAAAACATCCTTCTCAAATGGTATCTATGGGTCAAATAATTGATGCCGTAATTTTAAGTTTAGACAAAGATGAAAAGAAAATATCTCTTGGAATCAAACAATTAGAACCGGATCCTTGGCAGTCACTGATGGAAAAATATCCGGTTAATTCACATCATGTTGGTATTGCTCGTAATTTAACTAATTTTGGTGTATTTGTTGAATTAGAACCAGGAGTTGATGGTTTGGTTCATATTTCAGATTTATCCTGGACAAAAAAAGTTCGTCACCCCGGAGAAATTATTAAAAAAGGAGAACAACTTGAAGTAATTGTTTTGGATGTTGATGTTGAATCCAGAAAAATTTCTTTGGGACATAAACAGATTCATGAAAATCCTTGGGATAAATTTGAAGAAACTTACAAAGCAGGGTTTGAGACTAAAGGCAAAGTTGTAAGAATAATTGACAAAGGATTAATTGTTGAATTACCTGATGAAGTAGATGGTTTTGTACCATCCTCACATCTTTCTCCATCTAAAATTAAAAATGTTGCTAATCATTTTCCTTTAGAAGAAACTTTACCAATGAAGGTTATTGAATTTGATAAAGAGAACAAAAAAATTGTTTTAAGTGTTTTAAATTCAATTAAAGAAAAAAGTGAAGAGGAAATTCAAGAATATTTAAATAATCATAAACTTGATCGAGTTTCAGTGCAGGCAATAAAAAATTCTGAAACTTCTACTGTAGCACCTTCTGATTTTCATGTTTTTGGAACAAAAGAAAAGACCAAAGAAAAAGTAAAAGCTGAAGTTACAAATAAGAAAGAAGCTATGGAAGAACACAAAGTTGAGGCTCCAACAGTGGAAGAACTTAAAGAAGATTCAAAAGACGAAAATTCTGTAGAAGAAGAAACTAAAGAAGAAGAAAAAAAATAAGAAGATTCAATTCTTTAAATTAAAAAAGGGCGGTTATTTTACCGCCCTTTTTTTCTTCCCCTGTTATTGTTCCTGTTTACAATCTATAATCCTTTCTTTACAGATTGTTTATTTTAGTAACATCATTTTTTTAACTTTCACAAATTTATCAGTTTGTAATTTATAGAAGTAAATTCCTGATGAATTACCTGTTGCATCCCAACTATATGAGTAAGTTCCGGCTTGCATAACTTGGTTTACAAGTTGACTTACTTCTCTGCCCAATACATCATAAATTAATAATTTTACACTAGTCTCTTCTGGTATTGAGAACTTAATCTGTGTAGTTGGGTTAAATGGGTTAGGATAATTTTGCGTAAGTATGTATGAGTCGGGCACTGAGTTATCAATTAATTCTATTCCTGTTGTTCCATCTAATTGTTGAATAGTTGCGGCTAATAATGAATAAGCGAAAGCCGGATTATGAACACCAAGACTACGATCTTCTTTTACAAAGTCCCAATTATAATAAGCTTGTGCAACTACCAATGTAAGAGTGGAATCATTTATAGGATTAACAGTAGTTGACCCTACAGGTGGTAATAATTTAGCAAGTCTATCTAATAATCCTTGGATTTCAACTTGAAGACCATCTGCTGTTCCGTTTTGATCTAAATCAGCATTTCCGTTTACATAGAATTTCTTGTCAGAGAATTTTGTACCGAAATTAGCGTGACATTGTAAACAAGCTGCAACATTATCGTCTCCATTTGGATAGGTCATACTGAAAGTATGAGATCCAGCTAAATTTATAGTACCATCTGGGTTAGCACCATTAGGAGCCATATGACAATCAACACACGCATTTTTTGTAGCAGCTAGATGAGGTGAAGTAGGAAGACTCATACCAAATGTTATTGCATTTTTAGCAAGAAGCATATCTGCCTGTGGTCCGTGATGAGGTCCGTAATGCGTACTTAGATTGTTTAAGTAATCGTTTGTGTAAGCTACTGCATCTCTACGGCTTTTATGGCAATTCATACAAAGGACACCGGTTCCACCGGTAGTAACTGCTGTACCATCGCCAAGACTTGTAGATAATGTCCTCAGTTGATGTAGATTTGTTGCATCGTGAGGATCATGGCAAACTGCACAAGTAATAGCCTCAACAGCAGGAGCTGATGTTAAAGCCTGTTTTCCACCTTTAATATACTCTACAAAACCTGATCCGCTATGGCAAGGTGCACATTCTGCTCTTCCTCCTGCATAGCTTGCATATTTTGGATTTGCGTGTTGTGAATGATCCCATTGCTCAGGGAAGAAGTGGTGTGTACCGTCATCGTGGCACCAAGCACAATTATCAGCAGATAATGTTTTTACCATCTTTGAATTAGATTTTGTACCATAGTGATTTCCACCAGGCCCGTGACAACTTTCGCATTGTATATTTGCTAAACCCATTGCTTTTGGATATGCAACCATCATTGAATCATACATACCTGCTTGCAATACAGTAGGAAATGTAAATGGCCAATCATCAAATCCATTGTTTACAGCATTTGGATCATAGCCTGTAGTATGGCATTCTATACAATAAGAAGCATAGTGATCACTCAATGTTCCGTTTAAGCCACGAACTAACATTGTTGCATGTCCCGTCTGTTCCCATTTATCAACCGAATAACCGCCAATTATATTTGCATTATTATGGCACATTCTACAGGTAACTGTACCTCCGTCTATTCCCAAATACATTGCAGCATTGATTATAATGGTGTCAGCTAATGTTCCGTCAGTAATAACAACATTGTAGGTACCTATCTTATCTGGAATAAAATTTATTACTTGTTTTGAAGTATCAAGATCTCTTGTTGCTCCAAAAGCTACTGATGAACCTGATGGTTTAGATAAAAATGTCCAGACAGGAGTAGTAAATTTTTCAGATTTTTGACCAATTAAATATACTTTTGTTTCAACACCAACATTTTGAAGTCCATTATATGGTCTGTCAAAATATTTGGGTGTGATTAAAGTATCTCTAGCTGCATCTCTTGGTGAAAAGCCATAGGTTTTAACCGTAAGTGTCTGAGCATAACCCATAGACATGCACATTAAGATTGGTAAAATAAAGTAGATAAACATTTTTTTCATTATATTTTTTCCTCCATAGTTTTATGAATTTAAATGTTTTTTAGTTATTGTATTATTAATTGCTCCGAGCAATTCATAAAAATTTTTTTCCGTAACAGGTTTAATACTATAGTAATATATCCCTAACGGTATAATTTTTTTTCCTAAATCTAAACTTGTATCTGATGTTACAAACAAGATGATTACTTTCTTATTAAATCTTCTTATTGCTTCAATTATCTTTTCTGTGTTTGGTTTTAATAGGTCGTCATCAATTACTATTACAGAAGGATTTAATGCATAAAATTCAGCCAAAAACTCAAATGGGTCTGACATTCTTGATATTGTTTGTTTAGAAATGTTTGGATCATAGTTATAATTATCAAAAATAGTTTGCAATGAAATATCGTTTGAAATCAAGAGTATTTTCATAACCTATTTTTACACAAACTAAGTGCCAATTATTTCCCGTTTTAATATCACTTTGATTATTTTAGAAATGAACCAAATAAGCATATTCTCAAGATCAATTCTTGTATAAATTGGTTTTTTAGATATGATTAGTGTGATTTAAAAGTCTCAATGAGACAAAAAATAGTCTGTAAATAATTTACATTTTATAAATACTTATCAAAATTATTATTTAATTTTCTCATAAATTTTTTAATTTTTCTATGAGAGCTGAAAAATGTTACATTCCGTAAAAAGTAAATTCATATCCTTCACTCTTATTTTAATATTATTTACAACCGTTTTACCAATGTATTTTTTGATAAGCCAATTAAAAACAAATTTTAAGGAACATTCTGAGATAATGTTACATACTACTGTTGACGTTGTAAGAAATAGTTTAAAATTAGCAATGATGTCAGGTAAACAGAAATATCTTGAAGACATTATACAGGACATTTCAAAACAAGAAGGTATTTATCATATAAGAATTATAAGCAAAGATGGAAAAATAGATTTTGCATCAGATTCATCAGAAATTGGTAAAAATATTAATAACATTTTAACCGAACATTCAAACATTAGTTTGAAGGAAATTAAAAGTCCACAAAAAATAGTATCGGGAAAAATTTATTCTAGTCTTGAACCATTAATAAACAATAAACCGTGTCAAAATTGCCATAAAGAAAAAGGAGCAATTGCATATTTAGATATCAATACAGGACTTACACATGCAGAGAGTAATTTTTACACCGGAACAACTCATATGGTATTTTTGGCTTGGGCATTTATTATAATTTTGATTTTGGGCTTATACTTAATTTTTAACAAAAATATTTATAAACCATTACAGAAATTAAATATTGCACTCAAGGATGTTCAAAAAGGAAATTTAAGAACAAAGCTAAATTTTAAAAATAAAAATGAAATTACTTCTGTTTATAAACATTTTAACGAAATGACAGAAAAGTTGGAGTCTTCGCGTGAACAAATCGAACAATTACATTATAATGAACTACAAAGAGCAAACAGGTTGAAAACAATCGGAGAACTTACCTCACAAACTGCTCACGAAATAAACAATCATATTGCTATTATAATGTCAAGGACAGAATATCTGAAATTAGAATGCGAAAAAGACAAACAATTATCGAAATATACAGATGACCTCAAAGCTTTACTAAATCAAATAAATAACATATCATCTATTACAAGAAACATATTAAAGTACAGCAAAAAGGACACAAAGGAAATAAAGAAAATAAATCTTTATAAAACAACTGAAGAAATTATTTCAATGGTAAGACCAATACTCAAAAAGAAAAATATAAGTTTGAGTAATCACAGTATGAGTAATAAATATTTAGTAAATGCAGATGAAATTCAAATTAAACAGATTATAACTAATCTTATTAATAATTCTGTAGATGCGATTAATGAAAACGGACATATAGAATTATCAATCTATGAAAATGAAGAAGATAAAATAGTGCTAAATGTAAAAGACGACGGATGCGGGATTAATCCTGAAATTAAGGATGAAATTTATTCTCCTTTTTTCTCAACTAAAAATTCTGAAGAACGAACAGGTCTGGGATTATATATAATAAAGAAAATCTGTGAAATGCATAAAGCTCAGATAGCGGTGAAAAGCCTTGAAAACGAAGGTACTGCATTTATAATAACTTTTAATAAGGCATAAAATGGAAACTATATTATTTATTGACGATGAAAATGAAATGCTGGAGAGTTATAAAAAACTATTCGTTTCAAAAAATGATTATAATATAAAATTTGTTGTCGATTCTGTATTAGGAAAATCTCTCATAGAAAATAATTCATATGATTTAATAATCACTGATTTAAAAATGAAAATTGTTGACGGTATGGAAATTCTTAATACTGCCATCAAAAAAAATCCAAACTCTTTAGTAATTATGATATCCGGTTACGGAACTATTGAAGCAAGTGTGGAAGCAATGAGAAACGGTGCCTTCGATTTTTTAGAGAAACCATTTTCATCAAAAAAATTATTTGAGTGTATTGAAAGAGCTTTGAAACAAAATTCATATAACGAAATCACAAAAGAAAGCAGCACTATAAAAGACAATAATTTTGAGGGAATTTACTATAAAAGTAATGCTATAAAAGACATTGTAGGATTAATCAAAAAAATAGCTCCAAGTAATATGAATGTGCTTATCTCCGGTGAAAGCGGTACAGGTAAAGAATTAGTAGCAAGAGCTATTCACAGATTAAGCAAATATAATGAAAATACATTTATCCCTGTAAACTGCGGTGCTTTACCTGAAAGTTTATTTGAAAGTGAATTGTTTGGACACGAAAAAGGTGCATTTACAGGAGCAGTAAAAACAAAACACGGACTTTTGGAATTTGCAAACAATGGAACATTTTTTCTTGATGAAGTTGCAGAACTCACACCTTCTTTGCAGGTAAAGCTGCTTAGAATGATGGAAGATAAGAAAATAAGAAGGGTTGGAGGTAAAAAAGAAATAGAAATTGATGTTAGAATTATTTCAGCAACTAATAAAAATTTAAATAAGGCAGTAAGCGAAAATATATTTAGAGAGGATTTATTTTACAGACTAAGCACAATACATATTGAAGTCCCTCCACTAAGAGAGAGGAAAGAAGATATTTTGTTATTAGCAAATAAAATAATTGGAAGTCATTGTAAAAAAGATGATGTTCCATTAAGAAAGTTTTCTCCTGAAGCTGAAGAAGTAATGAAAGAATATCCTTGGCCGGGTAATGTTAGAGAACTACAAAACGTTCTTGGCAGAACCTATTACCTTTGCGCAAAAGAGATTATCGAAAGCAAAGACCTCCCCCTTCCAATTTCAGATAATAATTTGGGTGTTTGTGATGACTATATAGACCTAAGTTATAAGGATGCAAAAAATAGATTAATGGAAATTTTTGAAGAAAAATATTTAACGCATAATTTAAAAAAGAATAACGGCAACATATCCCGCACTGCAGAATTATGCGGAATGGATAGAAGAACGATTCACAGAATATTAAAAGATTTTAATATCATTTATAAAAATGATAAATAAATAATTGTATATTTAAAATTCATTTTAATAAAAAATTTAACAGGGCTTTCTTAGCCCTTTATTTTTAAATGAATAAAAAAGTAGCACTACATACATTAGGCTGTAAATTAAACTTCTCTGAAACATCTACAATCGGTAAACAGTTCTTAGATCGTGGTTTTGAAGTTGTTAATTTTAAGAATAGTGCTGATGTATATTTAATAAACACATGCACGGTTACGGAAAATGCAGCCAGGGAATGCAGGCAAATTGTAAGAAGAGCCTTACGACAAAATCCGGAAGCACACATAATAGTTACCGGATGTTATGCTCAGTTGAGCCCGGGGGATATTGCGGGAATAGAAGGTGTGGATATTATACTTGGCAATAACGAAAAATTTAAATTATTTTCTCTTATAGATAACTTTAACAAAAGAGAACTTTCTTGTACTTTTGTCTCCCCCACTAATCAATTAAATGAATTTGGTGCTGCATATTCAACAGATGCTGATTCCAGGACACGTGCATTTTTAAAAATACAGGACGGCTGTGATTACAAATGCACTTTCTGCACAATACCTCTTGCAAGAGGTAAAAGTAGAAGTATGAATCCCAAAGATGTTTTAGAAGAATTTAAATCGCTGGTTAATTTAGGTTATAAAGAAATAATTCTCACAGGTGTAAATGTTGGTGATTACGGAAAATATATTGGCAGTAATTTATTTCCTTTATTAAAAAAGATGATTAATGTACCCGGCAAATTTAGAATAAGAATTAGCTCGATTGAACCAAATCTATTAACTGACGACATTATATCATTAACGGCAGACAATGAAAAGATGTGCAAACATTTTCATATTCCACTGCAGAGCGGAAGTAAAGAAATTTTGAAATTAATGCAGCGGAGATATACGGCCGATTTTTATTACAAACTTATCAACAAATTAAAAAATAAAATATCCGATGTTGGTATCGGAGTTGATGTGATTGTTGGGACCCCGGGTGAAACCGAAGAAAAATTTAATGAGACAAAAAAATTCCTTGTTGATCTGCCTATATCTTATTTACACGTTTTCACTTACTCTGAAAGGCCTAACACAAAAGCTATTGAATTAAGCGGAACAGTTGACAAAGTAGAACGCAAAAGAAGGAATAAAGTTTTAAGAATTTTAAGTGAAAGGAAGAAACAAATTTTTTACAATGAAATGCTCAATAAGGAATTAGAAGTATTGTTTGAATCAGACAATACAACTAAAACTATCAAAGGCTTCTCTTCAAATTATGTAAGGGTTGAAAAATACTATGAACATGAGCTTGTAAATAATTTCTGCAATATTAAAATAACCGAAGCAAATTCTGAAATATGCAAAGGTAAAATAATAGGTAAAAATATACCTGTTGATTTGCACATAAGATAATATATATATTAAAACCAATGAAAAAAATAATTTTTATAATACTTTTTGCCTCAGCAATACTCTTTCCTCAAGGTCAGAACATTTTAAAATTAGAAAATCAAGTAAAAACTAATTCTGCAAAATTTAAGCAGAAGAATCCAATACAACAGACTCGTACTTTCCGCAAAAAAAGTACAGGCCTTGCTGTGTTATATTCGTTACTGATTCCAGGTATGGGAGAACTTTACGCCGATTCATATTCAAGCGGTAAATTCTTTACTATTACAGATGGGGTACTTTGGGGAATTTATATAGGTGTGAATAGCAGTGCAAATTGGAAAAAAGACAAATATCAAACATTTGCAGTTACAAACGGAGGAATAACAAAAGCCGGTAAAACCGACAAATACTATTCTATAATAGGTATATACCAAAACATTGATAACTACAACAATCAAAAAGCACTCGAAAGAGATTTTGGCGCGATGCTTGATAAGAATAAGTTTTATTGGAATTGGCAAAATAATGCAACAAGAAAACAGTACAGAGATATGTGGTCTTCCAGCGAGCAGTCATTTAACGACCTAAAATTTATAGCAGGTGCGTTAATAATTAACAGAATTGCAAGTGCAATTAATGCAGTTCGATTAGTTTCGGCTTACAATAAAAGACAGGGGAAAGAATTAACCTGGAATGTTTCAGTCGGCGTAAAAAGAAGCATAACACTCCCAACAAGTCTAACACTAAACTTCCAAACAAAACTTTAACAGCATATGCCTAAATACTTCTGTTTATTATGAATTTTCTTTTTTTATTTATTTCTCTTTCTTAAAAATCAATTCATATAAAATTATTATCACCATCGTAAAATAAGATAAGTATATAAGTGTTGAAGATAGAGCAGCTAAATAGACAAATTCTTTTGTTAAATATCTCATTCCCCAAATTGAACCGAAAGTTACTATAGTTGAAATTAATGGTTCTATCATTAAAAATAATTTCCAATTGGCGACTATTACAGAGTTGAAATAAAATATAATTCCAATCATAAAAAAGATTAGTGAAAATCCGATGATATGATTGTGTGTTGTTATAAGCATTTCTGATATTGGCTTTGGATATGTTTCAGGTATATCAAGCATATCTTCACTTGTGTTTTCTTGAGAACCGTTAAATCTTTCAATTGCTTTGTTGGGAGAATATTTAGTGGTCTGACTCAAATATGTCAGACCCATTAAAACACCAATTGACAAAACTAAAACAAAAATCGACAAGAATTTTTTTAAAGAATTTTCCAATAAGTACAATTTGATATTCATATCTTACTTTTTATTTTTTTATAAAGTAATGCTAATTTTCTTATACCCTTTGTCAATGACCTAACCGATATTGTAGCACCGCTAATGCTGTCAATATTTTCCCCTATTTTATAACTTGATTTTGAGTTTTTCCCTTTAAATTGATCATTCCAACTTTTAATTTTTACTCCCCCACCGTAGGGCTCTCTATATTTTACTACATCCGTTGATAAAATATTTCCTTCTTTATTAAATAATACTAAAAAAGTAATCGGCATTGATTTTCCGTAAACATTATCCAAAACACCTATACTATACAACGAATCTGTTTTTAATATTTTAAAAATATACACAGCATCAGAATAAAAATGCTGTTTAACTTTTCTTTCAATTTCGTATTTAATTTTTTTTGGAATAATAAATTTAGATGAAACAATTTTAGTATTTTTCCCTAATTCTTCGTGAATAATATTGTATGTCTTTTCTTTTATACTCTGGGGATAAATGAATATCCCCCAAAAGAATAAAAGTAATATTATTAAATTTGTTTTTGATAATGCCATAATTAAAACATATATCCTACACCGAGGTTAAATAAATCTGTAGTTAAATTTCCCAATTCTCTATCCTTTTGACTATAGTCCAATTTTAATACAACTGACGGAATTGGTTTTATGGAAAAACCAACCATTCATTTTGAAAAATGATATTGACTTTCAATAGTTCCACCCGAAAGAGTACTTGCTGCTGTGTTGTAATCTGTGTATCTGAAAAAAGGAATAATGTCCGCATCTGTTCTAAATATATTTTTTAAGTTATAACCCAAATCAAAATAGTATCCATTTGATTTTTCAATATTTCCGTTTTCATAACTTATGTTTCCATATTCAAAAACAGCCACAAAATTGTTTGCGTCATATTTACAGTGAAATTCTGCTAAAGCAATTCTGTTTTCAGTTGTTTCACCTTTTGCATCGTTGTATGTAAAAGAACCCCCAATTCTTAAACCCTGAATTCCCAAATAATCAACATTTGCATTGTATAAAAATCTGCTTGCATCCGATTTGAATCCTACCTGTCTACCTTTTCTAATTCCGTTTGATGCAGAAAATTTATCGCTGTTCAATCCCTCCATAATTGATAATTTGAATGAAAAATCATTTAAGCTACCATAAATAGCAGCACCGTTACCGAACCAGGTTGTTGGAATTATATATTTTGAATAGTCAGGCCTTTCAACTCCGAAAAAAAGTGGGGGTTCATGGTAAGGATTTATAAATCCAATTGAAGGCAGAATTACTCCGGCTTGAAATCCTATATATTCATTTGGCTGATAATTAATATAAGCTTGTTCAATTGATAATTCACCTTGTCCACTTTCAACAAAATTGTGTTCAACTTCCACTTCTGATTTGAAAGACCATTTTTCAGACCAACTGTGACCTATAAAAAGAACGAACCTGTGAAAATCCAATGTTTTTGTAGTTTGTCCACCGTCGGGTTTTACATTATTATAATGCAATTCTCCGTATCCACCAATTGTAGTTTTAGGTGTAAAAAAATCGTCTTGAGCGGATATTGTTTGAGCATAAGATAATACAGTTATAAAAATTATAAAGTAAATTTTTTTCATTTAGATTTTTCCTTTTTTTTAATTGAGATATATTAATTAGAGAATTTTATTCTTATTAAGATTTAATCTAAATATGATTAACTAATTAATCAAGTTTTTGCTGAGAATAATTATAATAAGATTATCATTAAAAATGTGTGGAGTGAGAACTTTAATCTGTTATCAACAAATTACCCCGTACTTAGGGCACAAAGTGATTTTCCCACTAAATCATTCTTAGAACACCATAAGAATATTGAAGTCAAAAAAAACAAAGAAAGTTTTTAAGTAATGTGAATTATTTATAGAAATTTTTAATAATAATATCAACAACAATAATTGCCATAATATTTATTTCTATCTTTTATAAATAATCTTCCCGTCAAAAATTGTCATATCAACTTTTACATCTTTTATTTTAACAGGATTAATATTAAGAATGTTATCACTCAATACTACCATATCGGCAAGCTTTCCGGGTTCGATACTTCCTTTAATATTTTCTTGAAACGCAGCATAAGCACTATTTAATGTGTAGCATTTTATTGCCTGTTCAATTGTCAATTTTTGTTCGGGTAGCCAGCCATTTGGATTTTTACCGTCATCGGTTCTGCGTGTAACTGCAGCATATAAACCCAACATAGGGTTTAAATCAACAACAGGCCAATCAGTACCAAAAGCAACTACTGCCCCTGCATCTATTAACGATTTGTAAACGTGTGTAAGTTTTGATCTTTCTTTTCCAATTCTTTTTGCAGCCCAAATACCGTCATCAAGTAGATGTTCAGGTTGGACGGAAGCAATAACTCCTATTTCTTTAAATCTTGGAATATCTTTTTTACGTAAATGTTGTGCATGTTCAAGCCTGAATCTCCTATCCCAAGAAGGATTCTTATTATTAATTTGTTCAAAAACGTCTAAGCAATATGCGTTGGCTCTATTACCTATAGCGTGAACAGAAATTTGTAATTTATTTTTATCTGCATCAAAAGCCCATTTCTTAAAACGTCCATCTTGGATAATATCATTAGGCAGTCCATAAGTTGTAGTATCTTGTCTGTAAGACTCAAAAAACCAAGCCGTTGTAGACCCAAGTGAACCGTCGGCGTAAGCTTTTAATGAGCCAATTTGAATTTTATTATCACCAAAATTATACTGTATGCCTTCGTTTATAAGATTTTTATAACCATCAATCGGAAGACGTGTATACATTCGGCAAGTAAGTTTTCCTTCTTTTTCCAATTGCTGATAAGTTCTTAAATCATTTGGAAATGTTATGTCTTCAACAGTAGTCACTCCAAGTTCTCTTGCATATTTAAGTGCCGCTTCAACTGCTTCCACATATTCATGATGTGAGTGTTCGGGAATTATTTTAGTAACTAAATCCATTGCATTATCTTTTAATATTCCGGTTGGTTCCCCGGTTTTTTTGTCTTTAACAATTAATCCTCCTACCGGACTCTTTGAATCTTTATTTATTCCGGCAAGTTTTAATGCATAAGAATTCGCTAGTCCCATATGACCGTCGTACCGTCTTATAAATACAGGTGTTTTTTTTGTAAAACCGTTTATCAATTCTTTTGTTGGAATTTCTTTTACCTTCCAAAGCTCATGATCCCAATTTCCTCCGGTTATCCATCTTCCTTTTCGAGTTGAAACATATTTTTTTAAAATGTTTTTTAATTCATCTTTGCTTTTTGCTTTAGATAAATCCAGTCCGAGTAAATAAAACCCGCCGCTTGTAAAATGCACATGGTCATCAATAAAACCGGGCAGCATCAGTTTACCTTTTAAATCGGTAACGGATGTTTTATTTGTTATAAATTTTTTAGCATCTTTATTAGAACCTACAAAGAGAATTTTATTACCCTCGGTTATAACCGCTTCAGCAAGGGGCTGTTTTTTATTTACAGTATAAATTTTACCGTTTATAAAAGCATTTCTTTTAAATTGGGCTAATGTGAAAGTTGATATCATAATTAATACTGTAATAGTTATAAAAATTGTTTTTTTCATAAATGTTTAAAATCAAGTTTTTTAAAAATATTTTGTTTTGATTATTTAATTTAAACTAAAAAGTTAAGACTTTTCAACCATCCAAGTATTATTTATTTTAAGGACTTTAATTCAGTAATAGCAATCAAAAATAAAATTGATTATTTTTTATACTTATAATTTTTAATAGAGGGAGATTTATGAATTTAGATGTTTTAATATTTGCAGCACATCCGGATGATGCTGAATTATCCATGGGTGGAACAATTGCAAAACTTTCATCAAAAGGTAAAAAAGTTGGCATTATTGATTTTACAGAAGGCGAAATGGGAACTAGGGGAACTCCTTTAAAAAGACAGACTGAAGCATTTAAGGCTGCAATTGTATTAAAAGTTACACTTAGAGAAAATCTTCATATACCCGATGGAAATATTCTAAGAGTTAAAGAAAACGTGGATAAGGTGATTGCCCAAATACGAAGGCACAAACCTAAAATAATTTTTGCTCCATATTTTAATGACCGGCATCCTGACCATATTGATGCGAGTAAAATTGTAAAGAAAGCAATGTTTACCTCAGGACTTAGCAAAGCAATAACAAAATATGACGGCAGAAAACAAAAAGCTTATAGATCTAATAAATTATTTTATTATATGCAGACATATACATTTAAGCCAACTTTTATAGTTGATATTTCAAAATATTTTGATGCTAAAATGAAGTCCGTTAAATCGTATAAATCACAATTTTACAATCCCAAAAGCACAGAGCCTGAAACATTTATCAGCAGCACAAAGTTTATGGATTATATTACTTCAAGATCCAGGTATTACGGTTTTCAAATAGGTAAAGAATACGGAGAACCTTTTTATTGTGAAGAAGCTGTTGAGATTGACCCTGTAAATTTTATATAATTTTAGTCATAAATTTTTACCATAACTTTTAAATTTAATGTAATTCATTTTACATATATTAAAGTTAACAGTGCTTACATTTAGCCTAATATTTTTAATAAAATTTTAAATATATGGAATATTTAATAGTAGTAATATCTGTTTTATTAATGTCATATTATAATGGTGCTAATGATAATATAAAAGGTGTGGCAACACTTTACGGAAGTAATGTTGTTAATTATAAAAAAGCAATTCTTTGGGGTTCTTTTACTACAGCAACAGGCTCAATGTTGGCATTAATATTAGCACAAAAATTAATTTCTAACTTTTCCGGTAAGGGTTTGCTTCCCGCTCAAATGTTGAATACCATTCCCATTAATATTCCCATTGCTCTCGGTGCAGGTATGACAATTTTAATTGCTACCCGTATTGGCATGCCAATATCTACTACTCACAGCATTGTGGGCGCTTTAATAGGTACAGGCATTGTTGCTGCCGGAAACGCTGTTAATTATGCAAGATTAATTTCTGTTTTTTTAGTTCCTTTATTATTAGGACCTTTATTCGCATTTTTTTTGAGTTTCGTTTTATATAAAATATTTCGGTCAGTAAGATTGAAATTAAGAATTGATGAAGAGTCCTGTGTTTGTGCGGGAGAAAAAGTTTATACAATAGCTTTGCCTGCCGACACAGCTCCACAATTATTATTGCAGGAGGTAAAAAAAATTGATGCTTCTGTTGATAGCATTAGCAGCTGTAAAAAAAGTTACACCGGAGAATTTTTTGGAGTTAGTGCTCAATCAATCTTAAATATTGCACATTTTATAAGCGGTGGTTTTGTAAGTTTTGCCAGGGGGCTAAATGATACTCCGAAACTTTTGGGATTATTTATCTTTTTTAATGTCATCGATCCAAATTTAAGCTTATTTGCAGTAGCATTAACAATGCTTGCTGGAGGTTTGTTAAGTTCTAAAAAAGTATCGGAAACAATGAGTAAAGAGATAACTCCGTTAAACGACGGGCAGGGTTTTACTGCAAATTTTGCTACAGGTTTATCCGTTATTTCCGGTAGTTTGTTCGGTTTGCCCTTATCTACAACTCATGTTTCTGTTGGTGCAATATTTGGAATCGGTGCATCAAACAAACAAAGAAACAGCAAAGTAATGAAAAAAATTATTTCGTCTTGGGTTTTAACCCTGCCTATTGCGGCAGTTTTCGGTGCTGTGTTTCATTTAATAATAGTTAATTTTATAAATTAGTAAATAAAAAAAGGAATAATATAAATTATGGATTCATATCTCAATACTGTAAAAGATGTTTATAAACAAGCAGCAGTAAAGCCCGAAAAAGGATTATGCTGTACAACAACTCCTATCTGGCAATTACCTGAACTTTCAATACCGGATAAAATGTTGGAAATGAATTACGGATGCGGTAGTACCGTTAATCCACGAGACTTAGTTAACGAACCAAAAATATTATATGTTGGTGTCGGCGGGGGTATGGAACTTCTTCAATTTTCATATTTCAGCAGAAAAAGAGGTGCTGTAATCGGAATTGATCCGGTTGACGAAATGCTTATCGTTTGCGCTGAAAATTTAATTGATGCTCAAAAAGAGAACAAATGGTTTAATCCCGAATTTGTTCAGCTAAAATCCGGAGACGCACTTCATTTACCCGTTGAAAACGAAAGCATTGATGTTGCTGCACAAAATTGCTTGTTCAATATTTTTCACGAAAATGAATTGGAAATTGCTCTTAGGGAAATATATCGTGTTTTAAAACCGAACGGTAGATTATCATTATCAGATCCAATTTCTGAATATCCGATGCCTGAAAATCTAAAAAATGATGAAAGGCTGCGCGCACTTTGTTTAAGCGGAGCAATTCCTTTGCAAGATTATATAGATAGAATAACTGCAATTGGATTCGGTACAATTGAAGTAAGAGCAAAACGTCCTTACAGGATCTTAGATACTGTTCATTTTTCAACAGACGAAAATATTTTAGTAGAAAGTGTTGAAATATGTGCAATAAAAGATCCAATGCCAGAGGACGGACCTTGTATTTTTACAGGGAAGACTGCAATTTATTTCGGTAAAGAAGACAGTTTTAACGATAATAAAGGACATCTGCTTATTAAGAATCAACCTCTTGCCGTTTGCGACAAAACTGCTGCAGCTTTGGCTAATTTAAAAAGGAATGATATTTATATTTCAGGTTCTACTTACTTTTATGATGGCGGTGGGTGCTGTTAAAAGAAGAAATGTTCAACTCCTGCTTGCAGCAGGCAAGCCTACGGAGTTGTGTTTATATTATGTTCACTTTTGTTACAGATATTCAATCCCTCTGGGATTGAGGAGTTTCAGGTAATCGCTTTTTTGACAACACCAAATAAAAAATTATTCCCGCTAGAGAATAAACATCTGAAAAAATAAGCAAAGCCAAATGAGATTCCCGTTAGGGAATAAACATTTGTAAAAGACAACCCAACACTAACTACTACAATCCCATAGGGATTGAACTGGTTTGGTTCAACTCCTAATGGAGTTGTTTCTTTATTTTCTTTTAGTGAGTTACATATTTTCAATCCCTGCCAAAGGCAGGCAAGCCTAACGGGATTGTTTCTTCTTTTTAACTTTATGTCCTAACCTTCAAAATTAACTCTCTGGTTCGGATTTTCGTTTTCTAATTTAAGCACTCCTCTTGGACAAACCGCAGAACAAATCCCACAACCCACACACGAAGCACGGACTATGTTTTCACCTCTTTGTGCATAAGCACGAACATCAATTCCCATTTCGCAATATGTGGAACAGTTACCGCAAGAAATACATTGACTTCCGTTTGTTGTAATTCTAAATCTTGATTTGAATTTTTGAATAATACCCAAAGTAGCAGCCATAGGACAACCAAATCTACACCAAACTCTGTTACCCATTATAGGGTAAAACCCAACACCTACTACACCTGAAAATATAGACCCTATTAAAAATCCATAAACTTTAGAAAAAGTAAGTGAAACATCACCGAGCACAGCGCCTTTCATTGCTGAGTTAATCCAAAGTAAAGCAGTTGTAACTACAATAAAAACAAGCACGGAATGTATCATCCATCTTTCTATTTTCCAGGCTTTAAGCGAATTATTCGATAGATGTCTGTATGAATCACCTGCTGTTTCAGCCAAACCGCCACATCCGCAAACCCAGGAACAGTACCATCTTTTACCAAAAAAATAAGTTAAAATTGGTGTCGCAACAAAGGTCAATACAGCGCCCCAGAAAACCATAAAATATCCTAATCCCCCCGGATGCTCTATCAAATAATGAACTGTGTTTGGAAATAAATAATCGTAATGAAGAGGCCAAAAATAACTAAAATAAAATTCGGGTTGATTAAGTTTTAATAACAATGCAGGAATTAAATACGCGAAACCTAATTGAAAAAACATAACAGATAATGTTCTTATAATTTGATAACGGTTGTGTCTGTATTTTATCAACATTCTTACACCCATTACCAAAACAGCAATAGTATAAAAGGTACCGTAAAGAAACCATTGGTCGGCTTTTATTCCTCTCAAGTTATAACTTATTGGGTCTAACAATCTGATCCAATTTACAAGCAAATTAGGGAACCAGTAAAGCAATATATAAAAGCCAGTAATGATTATACCTATAAATAGTGCAATAGAACCTCTTGAAGTAAAGGTATTAAAAAAGATTTTATTGTTTTTAATGCCGGGAGGTGACTCTTTATAAGTTGGTATTATATAGATTAGAGCACCAATAATGATAAGCCCAAAGCTTAAAAATAAAAACAACAATGGCGCAGTTGCTGAAATACCTGTCAAACTTACAAACAGCATCAAGAATCCAAATGCTAAAATAGATAAGCCTGTTTTTTTAATTAATTCTAAATTATTATTTGGTTTATAAATTTTAAGATTTTCAATTTTTAATGGTTCCATAATAATTCCTTTTTAAGCAAAAGCTTTTTCTGTTTCAGAATTCTGTTTTTTAAATGCTTCTAAAATTTGTGGTTCAAATTTTTTAAAGAATTCAGGGTCAAAGTTAGCTTGCAATAAATTTTGAACTGCATAGTCCACAGTCTTTTTATCTCTAATCCATTCTTCAAATATTTTATGTCTCAATCTAATTCCAAAAACATTTATTCCTACAATGGACTTATCATTTTCTCTATAAACAATTCTCAGACTATGTTTCATCATCTCATCTTGCCAAAGAAATGTTTGTTCACCTTCACGCTGAACATTGCTTACAAATCCGTATGTCTGATACTCAATATCAATAAACTTAGCCGAGTTAAACCAAATTCCTCTTTCGTACTTTGTTCTGTTTCCGCAAATAGTATTAGCCAACGCTTCTCCGTGCATTCTGCCCGTGTACCAAAGCTGTTCAAACCGGTTACTTGCACCTTCTTTTGTAGCTTTTATTTCAACACAATCACCGGCAGCATAAACATCGGGAATATTGGTCTCTAAATAATCATTTACTAGTACACCCCTGCCTGTTTCAATATTTGAATCTTTTACAACATCTATATTGGGGTGTACACCCGGAGTTAGCCCAACAAATTGACATTCAATTTCATCCCCGTTTTCCGTAGTAACAGCTCGAACTCTGCCGTCATCACCTGCTAAAATTTCTTTTAAATTAGTTTTTAAAAATAAATCCATCCCATGCTGAAGAATTTCTTTACAAATTAATTGTGAGTCTTCTTTCGGCAAAATATTATCCCAGTAATAATTTTCTCTAATCAGGAAAGTAACGTGTATTCCTCTTGTGTGCAACATTTCAGCAAGTTCAATTCCGATTAACCCTCCACCTACTATTACAGCATTTTTAACATTTTGTGTGTTCTGTTCTAGCATATCCAAATCTTGTTTTGTAAATAAGCCTTGTACGCCGGGCAGCTCCTGACCGGGCCAGCCAAATTTATTAGAATGAGAACCTGTAGAAACAACAAGCTTGTCGTAGGTAATGGATCCTCCATTATTTAAGGAAAGTGATTTATTATACGTATCAATTTTATCTACGTGAGCGTAAATTAGATTTATTCTATTCTTTTCCCAAAACCAGTCTTCGTAGGGCTTTGTGTCTTCAAATCTCATATGTCCCATATAAATGTACATAAGAGCGGTGCGTGAGAAAAAATATTTTGTCTCGCTCGAAATAACAGTGATTTTCATATCACTTTGTTTACGTACATTTCTGGCAGTAGTTATTCCGGCAATTCCGTTGCCTATAATTACAAGGTGTTGCATTGTGTCCCCGCAATGTTTAAGAAATTTTAAATGTAAATATTAACTAATATATGAAAAATTTGTGTCGTTTTGTTTACATAGAAAATATTAAATCATATTTGTGATATAGAACAAAATATTTTTATTCAATTCATGATAGCTCTGTACTAAACTTAGTTTAACAAGGATGGTAACTTTTTTGAAGCTTGTGAAAAAGTGGTATGATAAATACAAAATTATTATGCTCACAAGCTGGGTTATCATTACATTAATTATCTTCCATTAAAAAATTGATCCCTTTTTGTTAACTTCAAATCAGAAAGCTGCGGTGCTTTTACTCTAATCTCCAACCTGTAGCCTCTGTATGTGCCTATCGGATTCCAAACAAAATTCATTATCCAAGCGTGTAATTCTCTTGAAATTCTTATCTGTGGAGCTACAACTTCTTTCCTTTGAAAGTCATAGCTGCCTGTAAATGACACATTCCAATTTTGAGTTAAATTAAAGTTTACATTGGCATTAATGTTTGCAGAAGTACTAGCAAATGAAGGAGTAGGTTTTAAAATAGAATAATTAAAATTAAGAGAAACATCCCAGGGTATTGTAAAATCAGCTTCTCGTTCAGCATACAGGCCTCTTGTAATAACATTGTTTTCCTGGATCAAAGCCAGTTCGTCTTTTTGCTCGGTAGTGTCTTTTTTCAATTCAGCTTTTGACTTTGAACCTGCAAGATGAGTAGACACAGAAAAATTAAAGCTTGTCATTCTGAACAAGCCTTTACCTTCACTTGCTAAAAATCTATTTATCGGACGTTTTATATTTTCATCGTAATCATAAAAAGTAAAACTTGAGGAACCGGAAAAGCTAAAAAGATTTCCAACTTGTGTCCTGTAACTTAAAAACAAATTTGATAACTTAAGACTATCAGCTGCAAAATTGTAACTAAGTCCGGCTGATAAATTTAAAAGTTGTATTTTCTTTTCTTTGGATGTTGTATCTGTTGGATCAACTTCGGTTTTCATTTCGAATATATTGGCAATGTTAAAAGAAATGCTTTGCCTCTCCCCTGCCGGAGCTCCTCCATAAATTTCATCAACGTATTTATCGTATCTAATTGTTTGGCCTTTAGAATTTATATATGTACCGTAATATCCCCATTTGGGAGATGAAAAATCCGGCTGGAAATTATAAGAGATACTTGGATTTACCGTTTGTCTTATTGCCGCAATTCCAAATACATGCGGACTAACCATTCCGTAAAATTTTGTAGAAGCCGAAATACCCACATTAAATGTTCTTACAAAATTAATTTCTTTAACATCATTAGTTAAAATAGAATCAACACCGCTTGTATCAACCCCTGCAAAAGTTTTGTTTATTCTATGATTGTACCATTTTTCCTCATAACTAAAAGTTGGAGAAATACTAAAATGACCTAATTTGGGCGACATACTCGCAGAGATAGTGTGAAGGAAACCTCCTTTTGTTGTTAAATCTCCCCCACTCCTATTTCTGTTAATCTGGAACTGTCCATTATAATTGTACCCGAAAAGCTCGTACCATTTTTGATTTGAATAATCGTTACTCTTTTTAAATGGATAGCTCTGTGCTTTGGCAAATGTAACGCTAGGAATAACTTCGTTTTTATCATTTGTTTGCAGTACCTGACGTCTGCTGTAATTTATGGCAAGACTGTTCCCTGATTCCTCCCACGTCTTAAATAATGTAGCATTTGAAACTATTTCGTTTCGTAGAACTTGACTTAAATCAATACTTGTACGATTTAAATAATTTGATGAAACAAAATCAATATTAACATCTAACCGTGTTGTTGGGTTAATATTTTGATGATGCTGCCATCTAATCTGCCAATCTTTAGATTCAGTTCTGTCTGGGTCAGTTGTTTCCCCGGTTTTAAAGAATTTATAACCAAGTTGAATACTTCCGCTATAATCATATCTTTTAGTATATCTGTATCTACTTGCAAGGCTGAAGCTGCCGCGTGTGTAGTAATCTGCTGTTAAATTAATATCCATATAATCATTAATTGCCCAAAAATATCCAAAGCGCGAAAGATACTGCCCAAACCTTGCATCATTGCCAAAAGCGGGTGGCAAAATACCTGAACGTCTACCTGAACGAATTGGAAAAACTGCAAAAGGAAGCGGAATAGGAAATGGTACACCGCCAAAATACAGCCAAACCCATCTAGCAACAATTTCTTTGTTCTGTACCATTTTCATTTTAGGAGAATAAAAATAGTAGTGTGGGGGTGTGTGGTTACAGGTTGTGTATATACCGTCTGCAATAAAGTAGGTGTTATTATTTACCTTATGAATTTTCTCCCCGGTATAATAAGCATCTCCTTCAGATGTTTTCGCTGCTGTAATAATTCCCCTTGTAGTTTTAAAATTGTAATCAATTTTATTTCCGCTATACGCATCATTTCCCTCTATCAAAACAGGTTTGCCTACTTTTTCACCTTTAATGCTGTCTGATTCCATACTTCTTGCTTTTAATAGATAAGTGTTAAAATCAACATAAATAATCGCACTTTTTAAATCGGTTGATTTATATTTTATTTCACTTTCACCGTACAAGTCCATTTTCTTTTCATTTACTTTTAATATTAAAGAATCTTTTGAACTTGCATAAATTATTGTATCAACAGAAGAAGTATTTGAAGATTTAGTAAATAATGTATCACTATTAATTTTTTTTACAAGTAATGAATCGAATTTGGGATTATTTGCTGTAGAAATACTTTGAGCTAAAACGAAATTATTGTAACAAAAGACAATCAAAACAACGGTTAAGATTTTTATTTGTTTAATGAAAATTTTCATCAATAATTAGCTCAATCAGAATTATGAATTATAAAAGACTAATGAAGAAGAACCTACTATTCCTGCTTCATTTTTTAACATAGCCGGAACAACTTTAATTCTATTTTTTAAGGTTTTTAAAACATTCTTTTTAATAGTTTTTTTAATTGAATTTATAAGGGGAGTTCCAAATGCAGAAACTCCGCCCCCTATTATAAAAGTATCAATGTCCAATAAATTGCTAACCGAAGACAACGCCACTCCCACATAAAAGCCAACCCTTTCAATTATTTGTAATGCATATTTATCACCTACAGAAGCGGCTTCGTTTATTATTTTAGGTGTTAACAAATTAGTGTTATTATTAATTATTTTTAAGATTTTGGAATCTTGATGTTTTCCAAGTTCTTCTTTTACAATATCCATTAAATAATGATTCCCAACATATGCTTCCACACAACCTTTAGAACCGCAATTGCACAATCTTCCGTTATAGTCTATAGAAATATGCCCAATTTCTCCTGCCGCTCCGGTATTGCCCTGATAAATTTTACGATTTAAAATTAGTCCTCCGCCGACACCGGTACCCAAAGTAATCAGAGCAAAGGAATTGTAATCTTTGCCCGCTCCGTATAGCATTTCACCGATAGCTGCAACATTGGCATCGTTATCAATATAAACAGGTAAGTTAAATTCTTCATTTATAATTTTCACTAAGTTAACTACTCCCCAGCCCGGCACATTCGGAGGATTTGAGACAGTGCCTTTTTTTGATGAAACTGAACCGGCTGCTCCAATTCCAATTCCTTCAATTTTAATTTCTTCTTTTAAAAGTACCTCACTAATACCTTTCTTTAATTGAGATATAACTTCTTGGGGTCCGCCTTCTCTGTTTGTAGTAACCATTGAGCTTGATATTATTTCACCTTTATCAGAGACAAATCCTAATTTGATATTTGTACCTCCAAGATCTACACCAAGGGCATATTTTTTATTGTTCATAAATTATTTTTTTTAATTGAAAAATAATCAAATATAAACACGATTGAAATTTATATGAGTTATTTTTTAAGATTTATTGAGTTGGTTGTAATAGTAAATTTGAAACGAATATCATCGAAAAAAAAATAATTCCATGATATCATTTCAATTCAATTACATATCGCTTGTCATTATTAGAAAAGGTTTGTCACTAAAGCTTTTATAATTTGGTCGTAATCTATTAACATTATAATATTTATCTACATCAACCAACTTTTTATAACTTGTAACTATTTTCAAATCTTCGTTGGAGTATTTACCATTTTTTAAAGTGACTAACCTCCCCGTTATTCCCTTTAAAATAAGATCTAAAGCCAAATTACCGTAAGCCATAGGAACTATTGAGTCTAAAGCATCGGGTACCCCGCTACGTACCAAATAACCTAGCCTCTGATTTATAACATTTATCCTTTTGCCGCTATTAAATTTAGGCGAGATATTTTTTAACTCCGCTGAAATAAGATCTCCGATACCGCCAAGTTTTTTATGTCCAAACATATCTTTAGTCTGATCTTCAAAAGTCATTTCTCCTCCATCAAACATTGCACCTTCGGAAACCAAGACAACTGAATATTTACTTGGATTTGTAAATCTGTCTTCTACTAGCAACTCTGTTAATTTTTCAATATTAAATTTATATTCGGGAATAATACATCTGTTTGCCGCACCTGCCATAGTAGGTAATAAAGCTGAAAAACCTGCATATCTTCCAAAAACTTCAATTACTAAAAATCTTTCGTGTGAGCCGGCAGTTGTCCTTAGATTGTGAGTCATTTCAATTGTGCGTGTTACACAAGTGCTGAATCCGATACAATAATCAGTCCCCGGAACATCATTATCCATAGTTTTCGGCATTGCAACTACTTTAACGCCCTGTTCGTGCAGATGAACACCGTAACTTAAAGTATCGTCACCGCCAATAGGAATTAAATAATCAATACCGAGAAAATCTAAATTTTTTAACACTTCTGGAGTAAGGTCATTTGTGTCATTATTGTATTTATCTCTTAAATGATGGGGAACATTTTTAGCGGGAACATGACTTGCTCTTGTTCTTGAAGTATGTAAAAAAGTACCTCCTGTTCTTCCCATTTTATTAACTGTCTTTACGCTTAGTTTAATAATATTATTGCTGTTGTCTGCATCTTTTTCTCTTACAATGTCTACCAATCCTGCCCAGCCTCTTCTAATGCCAATTACTTCATAACCTTCTTGAATAGCTCTAATTGTTATTGCTCTTATTGCAGGATTAAGTCCCGGGACGTCTCCCCCGCCTGTTAATATTCCGATTTTTCCTTTTTTTGTTTTTATGTTACTCATATATTTAATTTAATAATTATTTAACAAATGATTAATTAGTAAAATTTGAACTTACAATTTTCAATTCATCCGGATAATTTAATTTACCTAACGGTGTATCTATAATAGGCTTGGCAAAAAGTTCCAATTGAGTTGGTGAGCTTTTTTGCCGTGCAAAATTTAGTGCAAAATTAATTAAACTGTTATATCCTTTATTTTTAATAAAATTTAAAAGATTAAATTTTATTCCAACCGGAATATATGATATACTTTTGTTTCCCGGAATATTTACCGGTGATGAAATGTTTCCCTGTACTGCTTGTTTACCGTCTAATAATAATCTCCAGGGAAATGAGCTAATTCTAAAATCCGATTTTGATGAAACACTATTGCCTGCATTTGGGTTTTTGATTTCAACATTTAGTACAAAATTTAATGGAATGTTCTTTCTAATAAAAGATGTTGAAAGTTTTAAAACATCTAAAGATGAAATATCTCTTATCGTAGATTTATTGTTCAATGATACTCCTCCTAGAGTTATAGATTCAATATCGGCAAGTTTAAATTGTAGATGCGATAAGTTTGTAATTTGTTTTACAACTCCGCATCCTGCAAAAATAAAAACGAATATTAAAAAATATACTGACTTTTTTACCATAAATTAGTCACTTTTGATTCTTCAATTTTCTTTAATATTAAATCCGCAATTCTTAGTGCACGATGACCGTCTTCACCCGAAATTTGAGGCTTTGTTTTATTCTGAATTGACTTTATAAAAAGTTCAAGTTCATATTTTAGAGCATTAATTTCACCGGCTTGCGGTTGTTCATATATAACTCTTTTTTTCTTTTCGTCTATTCCTATTTCACCGAATGATATTGTGTGTGAATCAATTTTTTCTTCAGCTGGAACCAACCTATAAACCTCTGAGGTTCCGGTTACAAAATCCAAAGACAGATAAGTATCTTTTTGAAAGATTCTCATTTTTCTCATTTTCTTTTGAGAAATTCTGCTCGCAGTAACATTTGCAACAGCACCATTTTCAAATTTAATTCTTGCGTTTGCAATATCAATATTTTCTGAAACAACTGCTACTCCACTGGCTTCAACACTTTGCACTTTGCTTTTTATAAGACTTAAAATAATATCGATATCGTGTATCATTAAATCCAATACAACCGCTACGTCAGTTCCCCGTGGATTAAATTGTGCGAGCCTGTCGGTTTGAATAAACATTGGATTAGAAAAATATTTTTCCAATGCAAGAAGTGCAGGATTATATCTTTCAATGTGCCCCACTTGTAAATTTAATTTTTTAGAATTACTGATATTTACTAATTCTTTAGCTTCAGTTATAGTAGATGTAATTGGTTTTTCTACAAAAACGTGTTTGCCTTTTTTCAGACAATGTTTAACTAAATTATAATGTTCACTTGTTGTAACTGCAACCGAAACAGCCTCTACGTTTTCTAACAAATCATCAGGCTTTTCAAATGTGGTTGTCCCAAACTCTTGTGCTGTCAACTTGGCCTTTTCAGAATCTATGTCATACACTCCTATCAATTCACAAGAATCAATTTGAGAAAACATTTTTGCGTGTAGTTTACCCAAATGCCCGGTACCGATAACTCCGATTTTTATTTTTTCCATTTTTTATCTACTTTTAATCAAGCTGTAGCCTATAATTCTATCATATCCGCCTAAATCAGGTTCGTTATAATATAGAAAGATGTGATATTCATTTGTTGTATCCCAACTATTACCTTCTAATACAAGCCAATCATAATTTATCTCACCTTTATTGTTTTCAATAGCATTTACATATTGATAGTCATAAATCCCTCTTTTTAAGTCAACAGTTAAAGTATAAAGGTCACTATCCTTATTCATTAAAAAAGATTTTTGAATTTTCCAATTATTAAAAGCACCTACTAAATATATATCTCCGTAACTATCTTCCGGTGTTCTTAAAGAAAAATTTACATTAAGATAAGTAGCATACCTGTTATTAAATTTTTTTAGAATTTCACCGCCGTTTAAATCACTTTCACCTTGCTCAAAGAAACGTGAATATTCCATTCCATCATATTGTGCAGAAACATCTTTTGAGTTAAAACGGTTAACATCCATAAAGTTTAATTGCCTATACTCGTTCCCCGGCTGAATATCTCTTGCTGTAAAAGCAAATTTTCTATTTGCATCCCAGTAATATTGACGTTTTAAAGTATTATAATTCCTATTAATTATATAGGGATAATTTATTTTATGATTTTCAATAATCCTAACTTCATTTACATAACCGGAAAAGAAATCACTCGGGAGATTAAATTTTGTTGTTACGTTAAATACATTTCTTAATTCGGTCGGAAAAATATCGGTATCTTCTATTTGATCTTCTGTTATTGAGCTATTTAAATTTACATCTGTATAAACAACATAAAACTTACCGGCAGCATAAACTAAAGAGGTATCACTATAGTTTGTTATATAAAATCTCCAATTACCGGAAAAAGGAAAGCTGACAAAATCTCTTTTAGTTGGGAAGATACCTTTATAATGATAATTAGCCTCTTCAACAGTGTTAGGTAATATAGTTGTATTAAATTTATATCCTCTATCTTTTCCAAAATTTGCTAAAAATAAATTATTGTAAGGCTTCCAATTTCTATCACAAAAACGGAATACAGCGATTAAATTAGGTTGATAATTAGCTTTAACATCAAACTCAATAGTAATCTTATCGTGATTTTTTTTATTTATTAAAAGGATGGGTAGTTTAGTTTGATCATTATTTTTATATGCCTGAAGACTTTTAATAATTATATTTTGCGGGAATAGTGTAAATGAAAAAATTGATAGATACAAAAAGAATACTAAGTAAAATAATTTCATTTTATTAAAAGTTAAATATCTCCACACATTTAATTGATGACAAAGGAATGTATATTTTAACTTTAGTTCCTTCCCTTTCGGTTTCCAATAAAACACCGTCTTCATAAGTATTAACTAACTTACCGGATTTAAAAACTATTTCGTATATAGGCGTATCGGTTTTAGGGTCTGATGTTATGCCGTAATTTTCATGCATTGTAACATTTAAGGTTTGTCCTATATATGATTCCCAATCAAATTTCATGATTTATCATTTATTTATTAAAGTTGCTTGAAGTAAAACTTTTATGGTATGTAATGATACAAGTTTTAATACATTTTGGCAATATAAAAAAACACATTTTTATAAAATAAGGCTGCACAATTACATTGTACAGCCTTAAAGAAACAAAGTTTTTTTTACTAAAGATTTTTTATTTCAGAAGTCAATTTCCCAATAGCGTCTTTAGCATCACCGAAAAACATAAGTGAATTATCTCCATAAAATAATTCATTGCTGATACCGGCATAACCCGGATTTAATGAACGTTTATTTATTACAACTGTTTTAGCGTAATCAACATTCAGTATCGGCATACCGTAAATAGGACTATTTTGGTCGTGACGAGCAGCAGGATTAACAACATCATTAGCCCCTATTACAATAGCAACATCGGTATTTGCAAAATCATTGTTTATATCTTCCAAAGCAAAAAGTTTATCATAAGGTACATTTGCTTCGGCAAGCAGTACATTCATATGCCCGGGCATTCTACCTGCTACAGGGTGAATAGCAAATCTTACTTTTATGCCTTTTTCTTCAAGAGCCAACATTAAATCTCTTACAGCGTGCTGTGCTTGAGCAACTGCCATTCCATAACCTGGAACAATAATAACATTACTGGCAACTTCAAGTATCATAGCAAGTTCTTCTGCATCAACAGATTTAACATCACCTTTTGGACCTTCACTACCTTCGCCAGCACCATCACTACTACCGGCATTTGCCCAACCGCCAAGTACAACATTCATAAGTGAACGGTTCATACCACGACACATAATTAGGGTTAGGATAATACCAGAAGCACCAACTAAAGCACCCGCAATAATTAAGACATTGTTTTCAAGAATAAAACCGGTTGTTGCAGCAGCAAGTCCTGAATATGAGTTAAGCAAAGATATTGCAACAGGCATATCTGCACCGCCGATCGGTAGTACTAAAAGTACTCCCAATACAAGCGAAACAATAGCAATAATTAATACTAGAGTTGCATTTGCAGGATTCATTAAAACGTAAACACCTGCACCAAGAACAAAAACAAATAATAACACATTAATTAAATGTTGTCCGGGATAATGAACAACTTTACCTGTTACCAATCCCTGTAATTTACCAAACGCTATTAGAGAACCGGTAAATGTTACACTACCGATCAACAAACTAAGAACAATTGCAATACCTGTATTTAATGGCATAACAGGTGTAATTTTATAATATTCTGAAAGAGCAACTAATAAGGAAGCACCGCCGCCGAATCCATTTAACAGACCGACCATCTGCGGCATTCCTGTCATTTTAATTTTAAGTGCTAATACAGCACCTATCAAAGAACCAATAACTCCCCCTATTATAATCCATTCATAGGTCAAAACATTTTGATCTAATAAAGTGACTACAATAGCCAGCAGCATTCCGATTGAAGAATAAAGGTTACCCATTCTAGCTGTTTTAGGAGAACTTAATTTCTTCAGACCAAAAACGAAGAGCATTGATGATATTAGATATGTAATTTCAATGGCTATATTCATTTGTCATCTCACTTTTTTTTGAACATTTTTAGCATTCTATCTGTAACTAAATAACCTCCCACAACGTTTATCATTGCGAAGATTACAGCTATCAGACCTAGAATTGTACTGATTGTAAATTCCTGGGCACCTGCACTTAATAATGCACCAACTATTGTTATACCGGATATTGCATTTGAACCCGACATAAGAGGTGTGTGTAGTGTTGGAGGAACCTTAGTTATCAATTCAAAGCCTACGAATATTGCTAATACAAATACATATATCAGCATTAAAATACTTGTACCATCCATAGATTTTTCCTTTTTTAATTTAAGAGTTCTTTAATTCTTGGATTTACTACTTCTTTATTGTGCGTTATTAATGCACCTTTAACTATTTCATCCTCTAAATCTAACTCAACTTTTCCTTCTTTTGAAATATAATTTAACAAGTTAAGAATGTTTTTAGAATACATTTCACTTGCGTGTGTCGCAACTTGGCTCGGTAGATTTGATTCACCTATAATTGTTACACCGTATTTTTTAACAACTTTATCATTTTCACTTATTTCACAATTACCGCCAAATTCTACAGCCATATCAAGAATGACGCTTCCTTGCCTCATATTCTTAACCATCTCTTCTGTTATAAGAACCGGAGCTTTTTTACCGGGTATTAAAGCTGTAGTTATAACAATGTCTGCTTCGGTAACGTGTTTGAAAATTAGCTCTTTCTGTTTCATCAAAAATTCTTCAGAAGCTTCTTTTGCATACCCTCCTTCATCCTGCATATTTTCATCTGTTTCAACTTCTATAAATCTACCTCCGAGACTTTCAACTTCTTCTTTTACGGTAGGACGAATATCGGATACTTCTACAACAGCTCCCAGTCTTTTAGCTGTACCGAGTGCTTGAAGACCGGCAACACCTGCACCCATAATTACAACTTTAGCCGGTGATATTGTACCTGCTGCAGTCATCATAAGAGGAAAGATTTTTCCAAGTCTATTTGCACACATTAGCACACTCTTATAACCTGATAAGTTTGCCTGAGAACTTAGTGCATCCATTTTTTGGGCAAAAGTTGTACGGGGAATCATATCCATAGAAATAACATTTATACCTTTGTCGGCACATTCTTTTGCAATTTTGAAATTGTGAAGCGGATAAAGGAAAGTGATAAGAAGTGTTCCTTCTTTCATCAATTCTAATTCCGACTTCTTTAATTCGGGATGTTCTACCGGACGCTGAACTTTTAAAACAACATCTGCAGAATCGTACAATTGATTTATATCCTTTACGATTTTTGCACCGACTGATTCGTATTGCTCATCTGTGAAACCCGCATTTAAGCCTGCATTGGTTTCAACGTGAACTTCGAATCCCGATTTAATTAGTTTAGATGCAACATCGGGGATAACGGCTACTCTGTTTTCGCCTGGTAAGTTTTCTTTCGGTACTGTTATAATCACTTTTTTCTCCCTGTCTGATTATAAACAAAAAAAATATTTATTCTTGAAAATTAATACGAATTAGGAGCAATTCCAAATTTGAAGGTAAATAATTTATAGGGAATGATCATATTTGGTGTTATCGACCATTCGGTAACACACTTTTTGCCACTGAATGGTCAGTGACAGCAGGTAATCGTTATTTTAATAACGGTTGTTCTTTTGTAAGACAATGAATTGTTCCCAATCCCCAAACCAAATTCACAGCGTGTATGCCAATTACATTTCTGTTAGGAAATAGCTCACTTAAAATTCCCAAAGCATTTCTATCATTTTCATCGTTAAAAGTCGGGACTAAAACCGAGCCGTTGGCAATTAAAAAATTTGCGTAACTTGCAGGCAGTCGTTGGTTCTTAAAGTATAAAGGTTCCGGCATAGGAAGTTTAACAACATTTAATCTCTTTTCTCCCTTTAATATTTCCAGATTTTCTTTCAGTGGTTTGTAATTTTCATCTTTTGGGTTTTCTTCATCCGCAGTAACAACCGTATTTTTATTTACAAATCTGCAGACATCGTCAACGTGTCCGTGTGTGTCGTCTCCGGCAATTCCTTTATTAAGCCAAACAACTTTTTTAATTCCGAGATATTTATAAAACACTTCTTCGTAATCTTTTTCAGTAAAGCCATCATTCCTTACTTGTATTTTTTCATCGAGCAAGCATTCTCGTGTTGTTATCAAAATGCCTTTTCCGTTTGTATCAATGCTGCCGCCTTCCAAAACCACTTTTTTGTTTTTATGTATTGCGTCAGTGTTTTTTATATTATATTTATTAGAAATAAATGCTGGAAATTTTTCGTCTTTTTTATAATCCTCATATTTAGCCCAGGCATTGAATCTAAATGAAATCTGTTCAAGTTTATTTGTTTCTGTATTTTTGACGTAAATAGGAGAAATATCCCTAAGCCAACCTCTGTCAGTTTTAAATTTTATAAATTCTACTTGTTCAGAAAATGTGTGAGAAGATTTTAAAACATTAATTACTTCTGATTTTTGTTTTTCAGATTGAACAATAATTTTTACTTTTTCAGCCGGAGGAATTGCTTTTACAATTTCCCCATAGACCCATTTTATAGATGTAAACTTTCCCGGCCAGTCATTTTTATTGTGAGGCCAGGCAATCCACGTTGCTTCGTGTTTTTCCCACTCGGAAGGAAAACGGTATTTGGTTAATATTTTTTTGTTTGTCCTTTTTTGCATATAATTAAAAAGGGCGACTCAGTGAGTCGCCCCTACATAAAATTCTATTTAATCAATTAATCGTTTTGTAATATCTGAATATGCATCTATTCTCCTGTCTCTTAAAAAAGGCCAATTTCTTCTTACATTTTCTAAGTGATCAATATTAATTTCTCCAATCAAAATTTCTTCTTTATCTTGTGATGCTTGAGCAATAATTACTCCTTGAGGAGATGCTAAAAAAGAATTACCCCAAAATTGTATCCCATCGGATTTCTCATTTCTTTTTTCTAAACCAACTCTGTTTACAGCTGCAACATAAACACCGTTTGCAATTGCATGACTTCTTTGAATTGTAATCCAGGAATCCAGCTGAGCTTTTCCATATCTATCTTTCTCCTTTGGGTGCCATCCGATTGCTGTTGGATAAAATATAATATTTGCTCCTTGCAACGCTGTTAATCTTGCGGCCTCGGGGAACCACTGGTCCCAGCAAATTAGTGTGCCTATTTTACCATAATTAGTATCAAATGATTTAAATCCCAAATCACCGGGAGTAAAATAAAATTTTTCGTAATAAGCAGGGTCATCGGGAATATGCATTTTTCTGTATATTCCAATTGTGTTACCTTTTTCATCAATAATTACAGTTGTGTTATGATAAACGCCTTCACCTCTTTTTTCAAATATGGGTACGATTAAAACTACATTATTATCTTTAGCAGTTTTACTCATTATCTGTACTGTTTTTCCATTAATCGGTTCCGCATAATTAAATAATTTTACATCTTCAATCTGGCAAAAATATTCAGTTTTAAAAAGTTCGGGCAAACAGACAATATTTGCTCCTTTCTCAGCAGCTTCTTTTATCATTGTTACTGCTTTGTTTATATTTTCATCTTCACTTTTAGTTAGTTTAATTTGCAGTAAAGCGACTTTATATTTTTTTGGAATATTATTCTTATTCATTTTATTACGGTTAAATTATTTTGAATCATTTTTAACTTTAATAGTTAACCCGTTTTTATATTTTTTTTTTGAGAGAATATTTCCGGTTTTTGAATAAGTTGTAACCCAGCCTTCAAGTTTATCATTTTTATAAAATGATCTTTTTTCTATTCCTCCAAATTTAAAATAATTTATTTTTTCTCCTATTCTTTTTCCTTCTTTAAATCTAACAGTTGATTTCAAAAGTCCATTGTCGTAAAAAGTTTTATAAACACCGTCTCTAATTCCATTTAATAAATTTGCGGATGTTTTTAATTCACCGTTTTTATAATAAGTTAATGATATACCGTTTGGTTGATTATTCTCATAATTTGTTTCTGATTTTAATTCACCTGTATTGTAATAAGTTCTTGTAATTCCCTGCTGAATACCGTTTAAGTAGTCTCGTTCTTCCTGTAAAACTCCGCCTTCAAAATAAAATCTTGAAATACCGTTTAAAGTATCATTTACAAATGCCCACTCTGCTTTCAAATATCCATCAGGGTAATAGAAACTTGAAATATTTTGTCTTGTACCATCACGGATAAAAATTTCATCTTTTAAAGAACCGGTTTTAAAATAATCCCTAATTGTTTTTTCTTGTGACTCAAATTTCCCCCTGTAATCATATTTTGTTCTGTCCTGCAATTCACCATGTAGATAATTATCAACAACTCTTTCGTTACTCGCTAAATCATAAATTATCACCTGCTTTTCTAATCTATCATTTACAAAAAAAGCAGATAAAGCTACTTTTCCATTTTTGTAAAAAACATATGTTTTACCATTCAATAAATTGTTTACAAAATTTCTCTCGACTTCTACACCACCGGATTTATAATAAGTATAGCTTGTACCGTTTAACTTACCGTTTTTGTATTTCCACTTACCCTGCAGTTCACCGGTTTTATAATATGTTTTAGTAATCCCTTCTAACTTTCCATTTATGTAATATTGCTCTGCCCAAAGTTTGCCCGTTTCATAAAACCATTTTGATATTCCGTTCTTTTT
>Ga0114931_10000995_pt1 | contig 35751 bp, 27 predicted proteins | sample 2SBtaG_FD_89579 | JGI IMG/M metagenome (GOLD analysis project Ga0114931, IMG submission 89579) | Deep subsurface microbial communities from Kolumbo volcano to uncover new lineages of life (NeLLi) - 2SBTROV14_V59a metaG | ecosystem: Environmental > Aquatic > Marine > Volcanic | place: Kolumbo... | reverse complement strand
ATCATCGCCCTGCCCCGCCTCGGCGTCGATCTTTTTCCGCGGATCGAGTTCCCACTGGTCACCGTCACCACGGTCCTCGAAGGCGCATCCCCCGAAACCGTTGAGCGCGAGGTATCGCAAGTACTCGAAGAAGCGATCAACACGATCGAGGGGATCCGCGACATCCGCAGCGCCTCGAGCGATTCTCTGTCGCTCCTCTTCATCGAGTTCGAGCTCGAGTACGACATTCGAGAGAAGACGCAACAGGTCCGCGATCGGGTCGCGGCGGTCCGCGCCGACCTGCCGCGCGACATCGACCCCCCGGTGGTCGACCGCCTCGACCCCGACGCCAGCCCGATCCTCGCCGTGATGCTGGCCGGACCGTACTCGATTCGCACGCTGACCGAGTTCGCCGACAAGCGCATCAAGCCGAGACTCGAACGCGTCCCCGGCGTCGGCAGCGTCACCCTGGTCGGCGGACGACCGCGCGAGATCCGCATCTGGATCGATCCCATCCGGCTGAGCGGGTACGCGCTGGCGATCGACGACGTGATGGCGGCGTTGCAGCGCGAGCACGTCGAGCTTCCCGCCGGCCGCATCGAGACGTCGCGCCAGGAGTATACGGTCAAGACCAAGGGCAAGCTGACCAGCGCGAAGCTCTTCGGGGACATCGTCGTCGTCGAGCGCGCCGGTCGGGTGGTCCACCTGCGCGATGTCGCCGTCGCCGAGGACGGCATGGCCGAGGAACGTACGATCTCCCGCCTCAACGGAAGACGCGGCGTCTCCCTGCTGGTGCGACGCCAGTCGGGCGAGAATACCGTGGCGGTCGCGGCCGCCGTATCGCGGCGGCTCGACGAGCTGCGCACCAGCCTTCCCGCCGGTTACGAGATGATCGAGGCCATGGATTCGTCGCGCTTCATCCGCTGCGCGGTCAACGACGTCGGCAAAGACCTCGTCTGGGGAGCCCTCCTCGCCTCGCTGGTGGTCTTCGCCTTCTTGCGCAACATGCGGTCGACAATGATCACGGCGATCACCATCCCGTGCTCGCTGGTCGGAACCCTCGGCTACTTCTACTTCCTCGGCTTCACGCTCAACACGATGACGCTGATGGCACTGTCGCTATCGATCGGCATGCTCATCGACGACGCCATCGTGGTGCTCGAAAACATCTACCGGCACATGGAGGAAGGCGAACCGAGACGGAAGGCCGCATCGACCGCCACCGACGAGATCGGTCTCGCTGTGGTGGCGACGACCGCAGCGAACTGCGCGGTCTTCGTGCCGATCGCATTCATGGGTGGAGTCGTCGGCCGCTTCTTTCGCGAGTTCGGTCTGGTCGCCACCTGCGCCGTGCTGACATCGACCCTGGTGGCGCTCACCCTGACGCCGATGCTGTGCTCGCGCTACCTACGAGTTCCCGAGCAGCATGGAGTCGCATACCGCTTCCTGGAATCCGGCTACACCTGGCTCGAGGGGCACTACCGTCGAGTGCTCGGCTGGGGGCTGCGCCACCGCATTGCGGTGGCCCTGCTGGCAGCCGTCGCAGTACTTGCCGGGATCGCAATCGCACGCACGATCCCGATCGATTTCATGGGAATCGAAGATCGCAGCGAGTTCAACGTCTGGGTGAAGATGCCCTTGGGCACCACGCTCGATCAGGCTCAACATACCGTACAAGTCGTCGAGAACGAGTTGCGGCGCCGCCCGGAGGTCATCGCCGTGTTCTCGACCATCGGCGGTGGCCTGCAAAAGCGAATCAACGAAGCGCAGTTCTACGTTCAGTTGAAACCCAAGCGCGAGCGACGCACCGGCCAGTCCGAGATCATGGCCGACATGCGTCGCGGCGTCGCCGAGCTCGGCCTGCCGCTCGACGACCTCGCCGTCGAACCGCTGCCGATCATCAGTGTGCCGGGAGCGCGTTCGGCGCAGATCATGTACGTGATCCGCGGCCCCGACATCGATACCCTGCAACTGTATGCGCGCCGCCTCACCGACCGCATGCGCGCCGCGGGCGGCTATACGGACCTGTACGTGTCCTACGAAACGGGCAAACCCGAAATCGCACTCGAGATCGACCGCGCGCGCGCGGCCGATCTGGGCGTCCCGGCGCTGCAGATCGCCCGTACCATCTCGGCGATGCTAGCCGGTTTCAAGGCTACGACCTTCGAGGAAGGAGGCGAGCGCTACGACGTGCGCGTGCAAGTTCGACCCGAATACCGCGACGCGCCGAGCAAGCTCGATCTGGTGCGGGTCCGGGCGCCGAGCGGCGCGCTGATCCCGCTCCGCAACCTGGTGACGCCGCGGATCGGCAGCGGTCCGGTTCAGATCGACCGCGACGACCGGGCGCGCTCGATCATCGTGTACGGCAACCTCGAAGACAAAGCCGCCGGCACCGCCGACGAGGAAGTCACCCGCTTTGGCGTGGAGCTGGGCATCACCGGCGACTACGAGCTCCAGCCAATCGGTCCCTCGAAACGCCTGCGCGAGACCACAGCCGCGATCGGCTTCGCCTTCGCGCTGGCCCTGGTCGCCACCTACATGATCCTCGCCTCTCAATTCAATTCCTTCATCCATCCGATCACCATCATGATCTCGGCCCCCCTCTCCTTCATCGGCGCCGCGGCGGCGATTGCTTGGACCGGCCTCCCTCTCGATCTCATGGGAGAGATCGCCTTCCTGATGCTGATGGGTGTCGTCATGAAGAACGGGATCCTCCTGGTCGACTACACGAACACCCTGCGCCGTGCCGGTCACTCGCTCTACGACGCAGTCCTCGAAGCCGGACCGACGCGAATGCGACCGGTCCTGATGACGGCCGTATCGACCATCTTCGGCATGCTCCCGGTAGCACTGAGCAGCGGCGACGGATCGGAATGGCGCAACCCGATGGGCGTCATCGCGATCGGCGGCCTGGCGACATCGACGTTCCTGACGCTTCTCATCGTACCGGTGTTCTACACACTCATCGACGACGCCGGATCGATGCTGCGGCGCGCCTTGGGCATGGGCCCCAGCCGTAGAGAACAGAGCGATCGCGCACCCGCGCAGTAACGGCGCGCCGCTAGCCACCGGCCAGCGCTTCGAAGAGGCGCCTTTCGGTACTCGCGACCCGTTGCATGTGACGCGCCGCTTCGTCGAACAGGGAGGCCTGCACTCCCTCTTTGGCAACGCGGTAGAGGCACGCGCTCGCCGCCGTCCAACCGTCCGCCGCGGCGCGCGCCAGTCCAGCGGCCTCGGGCGGAGCCAGAGCGGGGTCGAGCGCTCGCGCCCACACGAGAAAATCGGCGTACAGCCGGCGGAAGTTTCCTCCCCCGTTGCCAAACTTTTCGATGCAACTCGCGTTGAATCCGGCCAGATCCACCGCGTCGGGGTGCTCCACCCAACCGGGCAACTCCCGGGCGAAGTGTTCGATTGCCGCGACCCCCGTGACCATCGTCGTCCCACCGTCCGCGAAGACGCCGCCGCCCGGCGCCGCTGCGTCATTAGCCGCCGCGGCGTCGTTCGCCGCGGCGCTGGCCCGGCCCAACATACGCAGCGCCGCTCGCTCGATGGCGACCGCCGCTGCCGCGGACATCGAGCGGCCGACCTCCGCGCCGTAAAAGCGGCCCCAGAGATTGTGCGTCGACAGTCCGTCCGGCGGGTTGCGGCTCATCTTCAGGGCCCCGTACGAGCACAACTCGGGCTCGGGGCGAATCCGATCGGCGATGAACGCCTTCTCGATCTCGTCGTCGAAGCCCAGCAGTACGAAACGGTGGCCGGGGAAGTGGACTTTGTAATCCCGGTAGTCGAGGTAGAGGATGTCTCCACTCAACATGGTCGGCCTGCCGGCCAGGACCTCGTCGCGAACGACTTGCCAGGCGTGCTCGTCATCCGCTTCGGGCTGCTCCCGATAGTCGACCTGCAGGATCCCGCCGAGGTCCGCTTCGAGCGAGAGCGTGCGGCCGAAGACGGAGATCGCGGGCATCATGACCGCCGAATCCAGATAGACGCACTCGATACCCGCACTGAGGCCAAAGACGGCCGGCTCCGGGAGGTCGAGTCCGCAGTAGTGGTGCAGCAGGCCGCGCATCGCAACGCTGCCGCAGTGCTCACCGGGAAAGCTCTGGTAGTTGTCGATCAGGGTCTTCGTGGTCCGTCTCCTCGCAACCTCGGGCTGAGTCCGTTCTTCACGACTCGCCGTAATGGTCCCTTGTCTTCTTCGATCTCGGTTGTCAAATTTCGGCCGAATTGCCAATGTCGATCCCGCGCAGGCTCCCTGCGCACCTATTGTTCACCGGACAACTGGCCACCCCAGAGGAAGCCCCTATGAGATTGCGCACCGACTCACCGCTCGGCATCTCCGGATGTGTGCTGATCGCCGCCCTGGCCAGCGGCCTGTTCGCGAGTTCGTGCGGCGACGGCGACAGTCGACCTGCCGACGTAGCCCTCGAAGACATCGTCGAAGAGCTCCGGACAATCGTCGACAGCTCGCGAGCGACACCGGCCAACGGCGATTTTCCCGGACGCGACGCTCGCGTTCTCGAAACCAGACTCTGGTACGCCGACACCGCTCTGCGCCGGCCGGCATGCCGGGGCAGCCGTTGCGCGCTGATCCTCCTCGCGCACGGCTTCGGCGGCAACACCGCGCGCTTCGACGCGATCGGACAACGACTCGCTGCAGCCGGCTACATCGTCGCCGCCGTTTCCTTCCCGCTGACCAATGAAGATGCTCCCGGCGGATTCACGGGAGGTATCCTCGATGTTCGCCAAGAACCCCAGGACCTGTCAGCCGTCACCGACGCGCTGATCGCAGCGAGTCACGACCGCAATGACCGCCTGTACCGGCGGATCGACAGCGAGAACATCGGGGCGATGGGACACTCGCTTGGCGGCGCCGCCGTGATCGCGGCGTCGAGACTGACCTGCTGCCGCGACGAGCGACTGCGAGCAACCGCCTACGTCGAACCCGTCGCGTCCACCGTAGAGGCGTTCTTCGGCGAGCCGTACGCTGCAGCCGGCCCGCCGACTCTCACCTTCCAGGGGGAGATCGACTTTCCCGTCCCGCCCGCAGCTACGCGCGTGTTCCACGCGGCGCTCGACGCGCCGAAAATCCTCGTCGAAATGGTCGGCGGAAATCACGTCAACATCATCGAGCGCTTCCGTGAGCAGCCCGATCCTCTACTCGACTCGACGGCGCACATGATGATTGCCTTTTTCGACCACTTTCTGACCGGCCGCGGCGACCGCGTTCGCGAGGCGATCGACGATCTGCGTCGCGACGGGCACACGGTCGACTACGCGCCCTGAGGCTCGCTTCGCTCGTAGGCTGAGGCCAAGGCAGAGGCACAGGCGGAGGGGCGGGGCGTCAATCGGCGATGGCGACGGTCGTTTCGGCTACGGCCATCTCGACGATGCGGTTGCGATCGACCAGCGCTTCGTCGACGAGGTCGGGACGCGCCGCCGCGAGCGCCCGTAAGAAATGCGGAGGGAAGGCACGGAAGCGCAGGCGCGCGCGCACGCTCAGCGGTGAAATCGCCGACACCGAGAGCGGGACATCGTAGCGAACCAACGCCGTCTGTAGCGGCGCAATCGAATGCGAATTGTCCATATGGTTGGCGAGGAAGGGCGACAGAACCTCTTCGTCAGCCCGGGCCCCAACGCGCCGGAACTTATTGCCGAAGTTGACCAGCCCCAACTGAACCCGGGGGCGCTGATCGAAATCGGGGCCCGGCTCGATGTGCGCCTCCATCGTCACCGGATCGACCACCGCGTGGAAATTTTCGAGATCTTCGTCGTCGACGTTTCCATCGGCGACGTCCTCGCCCAATTCCGGGTGCGGCTTGTCGAACAGATAACCCGATTCGTAGACAAGCGTCCCCGCGGCGTCGACGACCTGCAACTCGATCCACACCTGGCGCTCTTGCGAAAACCCCGAGGGAACGTTGTGGCCGGCGCCCACATTGGTGACGGATACGCTCAGCGGCAGGACTCCGCCCACCGGATCCCCAGCATCTACCGCGATCGTGCAAGCAGCACGCAGGAGATCTTCGCGTCGCTGTTTCTGTCCAATCGGCAGTCCGTGCAGATCGAGCCGGTCGTCATCTTGCCCGGGAAATTCAATCAGCGCGACATCGACACCGCTGAAGTAGTGTGTCGACACCGAACGCACCGGTGTATCGCCATAGGTCGCGGCGCGCTCGTCGAAATAGGTGCCGGGCGGTGTGTACGGATAGCCGGACATGTGGCAGTCCTGGCAGGAGACGACGCGACCGAATGGGTTGTCGCTGGTCGCATAAGGCCCGCTCTGCCACTCGGTGAACAAGTTCTCCAAGCGCAGGAACCCCTCACCCGTAACCGCGTCGGTACCAGCAAAACGCACGTCGTGGCAGCTCCCGCAGAACTGCGGACTGCGCAGGTAGGTGCTGGGCCGCGCCGGGTGGAACGGGCTGACCTGAGGATCCGCGAACGGACCGAACTTGGTCTCGCCGGGCTCCAGAACATAGGACGCATTGCCGATGCCGTCCCCGAGCAAGCTGCCCTCCTTGTCGGCGCTGACAACCTGGTGGCAAAAATCGCACGACAACCCGTGCCCGCCCACTTCACCCGTGAAGTCCCGCGAGGGATGCCCCTCCGTCTCGGCAAACGGTGGAAATTCCCGCAGGTCGACGCTGACCGGCGCGTGGCAGCGCTGACACAACAAAGCGGACTCCCCGTCGCTGGCGAATTCGCCGCCGGTCAAGCGATTCCCTATCGCCTCGAGAGCATTGAACACCGGGCTGACCGCCGCGTAGGCCATCATCGAGCCCTGCCACTCGGCGTATTGGCGAGGATGACAGCCCGCGCATCGCTGCGGGTGGGTGAAGCGATCGAGGCCGCCGTCCGTCGTGTCCGAGCCGCCGCCGCCGCCACATCCCGACAGCGCCAGCACAACTACCGCGCACGCCAAAACTCGGCTGTACCACATCAGTGCGTTTACTACCCGCGATTCGTTACCGGAGCAACCGAAGTCGCGGAAACCGAAGTCCCAGGCAACCGAAGTCGCGGAAACTCGCAGCGCCGAGGAGAAGCTGGCGGCGACACCAGCCCACACCGATTTTGCCGTCAACCCACCCCTGCTATGACTGGTACGCATGTCCTCCTCGATGTCCTCCCCCATCCCCCCGCCACCGCAGCCGCGACGGCGCGTCACCTTCCTGGCCGTCCTCGCGGCAACCATCGCCGTCCTCGGCGCCACCGAGGTCGCCACCAGGATCTTCCTGCCGGTTCGACTGTTCGACATCGAGAACGACACCATCCGGATCAGCGCGAACCCGGTACTGATGTACCGACTCAACCCGGATTTCGCACAACACAACAGCCAGGGATTTCGCGATGTCGTCGAATACGTACCGGCCAAGACCGACGGCGTGACACGCATCGCCGCCGTCGGCGATTCCGCTACCTACGGCATGTTGTCGGACGCGGCGGCCGCTTTCCCGAGGCAACTCGGCCCGATCCTCAACCGGCGCCAAAAAGCGGCCGGTTCGCCGCAACGATTCGAAGTCCTCAACTTCGGCGTGCCCGGCTACTCCATCATCCAGGAGGCCGAGCTGGTGCGGACGAGGATCGACGGATTTGCCCCGGACATCGTGGTCCTCGCGGTCTCCCTCAACGACTGGGAAGTCTACACCAGCCCAGAGTTCGACCGACTCGTCGAGAACAGCGCCAGCAGCGATGTGCTGGCCGACTTTCTCGATCCCGCGAATGGAATTCTCCACCAGCTACTTTTCAACTCCCATCTCTATCGACGTTTGCTCTTACTGACCCAGCACGACCCCGACGTCTGGAAAGACAGGAATCCGATTCGCAGATTCTACGCCCGGCAACACAACTGGTACGGCCGGCGTTTTGGCAGACTTCAGAATTCCGTGAGAACCCACCGAGTTCAGTCGCTCGTCGCCCTTCTCCCGATGCAAGGAGCGAGGTGGGACGCGTTGTACGACATGCGGTTGGGCGAGCTGGGCCGTTATTGTGCAACGAGCGGCTGCCGGCTGATCGACATCCGTGCCGCGATCGCCGGAGCCGGCGCCGGCAAGCGACACAGCGGCAACGTCGCCAGCGAGACCTTCGCGCCAGACGGGATCCGATTCACCAGAGACGGAAACCGGGCCATCGCCACCGCGATCGCCGACCAGATCCAGCTTCGCTGAACCCCAGCGGAACCCCGCTACCAAGCGTAGCGCCGCGTCACGTCGCCAGGCCGCTCACGCGAGGGGAATCGCGGTCAGGGTAATGAACCCGTTGTTCAACGCCTCGACGTCGTCGCGCGGCTCTATCAGGCTCGATTCGCAATTCTGCGCCGACAGCGCCCCGTCCGTCTCTGGCGCCAGAGGCACCACCACGGTGCCGCGAATCGCTCCCGAGCTACAGCTCGGGATGTTGAGATTATCGACGCTCGAGTGCGAGACCACCCCGGCCATCAACGCCTCACGGTGCTCCTCGAGCCAGCTCATCACAGCGGCGGCACCCGCAGGGTAATCGAACTCCGCGCCCGGTTGCGGCGCCCCCTGCGACGAGGCGAGCGCCGGAACACCTGCGCGCGCCGCCGTACGCGCCGCGCCGACGGTGCCCGAGATACTGCCGGCGATCAGCAGGCTGACGTTCTGACCTTGGTTGATCCCGGCGATGACGACGTCCGGCAACTCGCCGGCGGGATAGAGGGCATCGAGAGCATAGATCACCGCATCGGCCGGACAGCCGTTGATAGCGGTCGCGGGATAGCCGCTCTTGGTCGATGAGGAGGTCACGGCCAGATCGCCGCAGCGCTGCGACGGCCCCATCATGTCGCCGCTACCGCTGCGATTCCCGTCCGGAGCACTGACCACTACGTCGTTGTCCGGATCGGCGACCAGCGCCTCGACCACGGCATCGATCCCCTCGGCCGCAACGCCGTCATCATTGGTGACCAGAATCCTCAGCCTGCGCGAACCCGAGTCGTCATCGTTACCACAGCCAATCGTCCCCGCCGCCAGTAAAGCGGCACAACAGCCGGCCAGGAGTCCCACCCACGCTCGATCCACCATCACCGGCACATAGGCCGCGCGCCCCGAGTAGGTCAAGCGCCCCCCACTCCGAACGAAAACCTGGCCGGCGCCGGAGAGGAACCGCGTGACCATAAAAAGCCATACCTGCCAACGGCACTATCTGCGCCGGCCGCCCGTCGCGCCGCCCATCTGCACCAGGGCATTGAGCGACTTCATCGCCGTGAGAAACGCTGGCAGTCCCTCCATGATGATCCAGCGGCGATCGCCACCGATATCGATCCGGCCGATGTACTTGTCGACATCGTCGGCCCACAGGAGAACGCGCGTCACCGGCCCAGCGCTGCGCGGGAAGGCCGCCATCGGCCGCCACCCCTTGTCGGCAGGACGCGCATCTTTGCCATCGTCGACGATCTGCAGCCAGCCTTTGCGCGCTATCCCCGTCGCGTCGAAAATCCACGCGTGCGTCTTCTTGAGCGGGAGCTTGGGCTCCTGCTGCTTCGGCTCATCCGATTGCGACTCGTCCTCGGCCATCCACTCACCTTCTAGAGCATCGCGACACGGGGATCCAGATGGAACCTCTGACGCCGGGAGTCGGACCCCGTGCCTCAACCGCCCGGCCGCAGGGCGAAGGCCTGGGCGATCTCGCTCTGGCCAGCACCAGGCATCTGCAATCGGACCTGGTTGGCGACAACGCTACAGTCGACGCTCAAACCGTCCTCCAGGCGCTCGGCTCGAATCGGCCCCGGCAGCGGCCGCGGCGTCGTGAATTCTATAAATCCCCGCGCCGGGTTGCCGAGCACGATCGCGTAGACAGTATCCCCCTCAGCCGTGAAGCGAACCGCCAGGCCACAGCCTGTCTCCGATTCGGCCGCACCCCACGGGCGGGTGTCGTAGATCGCCTCGCCGTTGGCGGAGAGCCAATCTCCGAGCACGCGGAGTCGTTCCAGTTGAGGATCGGGAATGACCGCGTCCTCACCACGCGGGCCGACGTTGAGCAGCAAGTTGCCGTTCTTGGATACGGCGTCGATGAAGCTGCGAACCAGCTCGACCGGACTCTCGTAGTCTTCTTCGCGGTCGAAGCGATTGTAACCAAACGACGGCGACATTCCGCGCGTCATCTCCCACTTCGTCTCGCGGATCTCGGAAAAGCTGGTGTACTCGGGGGTGCGAAAGTCGTAGTGCAGCGGCGGCGGCGGAACGATACCCGGACGGTACTCACCACGCGCGGCGCGCCGGCGAATGAGCCGTGCCAACACAAAATCGAGAGCCTTTTGCACCGGCCTCGAGCCAAGCGCTCGCAGCACCGCATTGCGGTGCATCCAGCGGTCGTTGACGACTCCCTCCGGTACGGCGGAGTAGTAGTCGGCCATCAGCTCGAACATCGGCCGCGCGGCGGTCGGCCAGGAGATGTCGTTCCACAGCACGCTCGGTTGGTAGCGTTCGATCAGCTCGCGCACCTGCGCCGTGGCGTACTCGGGATAGACACCGCCGGGAACGGAACCGACGAACTCGATCAGCGTGCGTACCGGGCGCCGGTTGAACGACCAATCGATCCCACCCGAGTAGTAGACTCCGAAACGCATCCCTTCGGCGCGCACCGCGGCGGCAAGCTCACCGACCACGTCGCGCTCGCTCGTCCAACCTGCGCGGTGGCGATTGCGAACCGCGCTCGGCCACAAGCAGTACCCGTCGTGGTGCTTGGTGACGAGTACCACGTAACGAGCGCCCGCCGCTCGAAAGGTGCACGCCCACTCGGCCGGGTCCCATTGCGCCAGCCCTTCGTGGAAAGCCTTGCGGAAGTCCTCGTACGGGCAATTCCCCCAGGTTTCGCGGTGGTATCGCGCGGTCGGACTCTCCGGCACCCGCACCGCGTTGTCGTACCACTCGGTATAGGGGGTCATCACCGCCGACAGCGGATAGTGCTGCGTGAAGGCGTCCGACACGTGCTCCAGACGCGGCGCGAAGGCGGGCACCGAGAACAGGCCCCAGTGAATGAAGATGCCTAGCTTGGCATCTTCGAACCACTGCGGAACGGGATGGGTGCGCAATGAATCGCGCGTCGGCTGGTAGGTCATGCGGCCGTCACCGGGCCCGTGTCCTTCCGTGTCGATCCGTGGTTCATTGCTAGCATGCTCATCACACTCGACGGAATCACGCCACGAGTCGACACATCCGCCTATATCCAAGACACCGCGCAGATCGTCGGCGACGTCCAGATCGGCGCCCAGAGCAGCGTCTGGTTCCACTCGGTCGTGCGCGGCGACGTGTTTCACATCCGCATCGGCGCGCGCACCAACATTCAAGACAACTCCACCATCCACGTCACCAGCGGCCTACACGCGACGATCATCGGCGACGACGTTACGATCGGCCACGCGGTCACCCTGCACGGCTGTACCATCGCGAACGGCTCGCTGATCGGGATTGGCGCCGTGGTACTCGACCGCTGCGAAATTGGCGAGGAGTCGTTGATCGGTGCCGGCGCATTGCTGACGCCGGGCATGATCGTCCCGCCGCGCTCACTGGTGGTCGGACACCCGGCCAAGGTCCAACGCCAGTTGCGAAACGCCGAAATCGAGCACCTACACCAGTCAGCCGCCAACTACGTGCTGAACGCGGCCCGCTACAAGAGTCAGGGGATTTTATAGCTGTTAGCTATTGGCTAAGAGCTGTTAGCTAGCATCCGTCGAGAGCGTTGCGCACGGCTCGGACGAGCTCGTTGATCGCCACCGCTCCGCTGCCATCACCATCGACGTCGAGACAGCGCTCGAGGTTGCCGCGGCCGAGCGCGACGCCGACCCCGCGCACCAGCTCGGCGATCGACACCCTGCCATCGCCGTCGCAATCGCCGGCGCAGAAGCGCCGCTCGATCGCCCACAGCTCGGTTCCAACCCCATCCGCATCGGCCGTGAAATAAACGAGTGGGCCGGCGGATACGAGGTTGGACGGGCTCGACGAAAAGTCTCCAGCGGCCAGGTCGGCGAGCACCCGCGTTCCCGCCGACGTCCCGTCGCTCTGCCAAAGCTCGCAACCGAGGTCCGCGCTACACGCCTGGAACACCACGGTATTGCCGCCGCTCGGCGTCAAAAATGCGGGAAACGACCCGCTCGGCCCGGCGTTCAGATCGCCAACCAGCACAGTGCCCGGCACCGTGCCGTCGCTACGCCACAGCTCGATGCCGAGCTCTCCGTCGTCGGCCGCGAAAAACAACGTGCGATCGACTGTACCGAAGGAGAAGAAGAAGGTGAAAAAGCCAAACGCATCGCCAAGCGGATTGATCTCGGCGACCCGGCGCGAGCCGGACGCGGTACCGTCGCTGATCCAAAGCTCTCGACCGTGCACTCCGTCGTCGGCCGTGTAGTACAGAATGCCATCGACGTTGCGCAGGAACCTCGGCGTCGACCCTGGCGCGCCGGGAAGGATGTCGCGCACCCGTCGGGTTCCGGCGGCCGTCCCGTCGCTGCGCCACAACTCGTTGCCAGACACCCCGTCCTCCGCGCCGAAGACCAGATCGCCGTCGAGCTCGGCGAAGAAGAGAAAACCGGTTACGGGAAACGCGCCGCCCCGCGGATTGATGTCGACGACCAGCCGGGTGCCGTCGCGCGAGCCGTCGCTGACGTACAACTCCAGGCCGATCTCGCCGTCGTCGGCGATGAAGAAGAGCTGATCGCCGACGCTCGCCGGGAAGTCCGGAAAAGAACCGATCGGCCCGGGGTGCAAGTCGCGCAACAGCCTGGTCCCCGCCGCGCTGCCGTCGGTGCTCCACATCTCGCTACCCGTCTGACCGTCGTCGGCGCGGAAGTAGACGCGCCCCTGGTGGACCGCGAAGTTCGCCGGATTGGATCCACGCGGTCCCGGTCGAATGTCGGCAACCGGGTGCGTTCCAACGACGCTGCCATCCGTGATCCAGACCTCGCGCCCGATCGCCCCGTCGTCGGCAGCGAAGACGAGTCGGTCACCAAATGCCACCAGCGAGACGACCCCCGAGAAGGCACTGCCGTCGGGGTTGAGGTCGAGCAGCTGACGGGTCGTGCCACCGGCATCGGACACCCAGAGTTCGGCACCCGACAGACCGTCGTCGGCGACGAAGTACAGCAGATTCCCGACCCGGGTGAGCCCCGAGGGGAACGACGAGCTAACAGGGTCCTCGGCAGCGAGATTGCGCACCTGGCGCGTCCCCGCCGGCGAACCGTCGGTGGCCCACAGCTCGCTACCACTCACACCGTCGTCGGCGCGAAAGAATACTTCGCCGCCAACCGTGCGCAGGCCTGCCGGCGACGACGACGCGGACCCCGCGAAAATATCGGCCACCATCGACGTTCCTGCGGGCGTTCCGTCGGTAACCCACAGCTCGGTACCGGCCGTCTCGGTCTGCGCCGCGAAGACGGAGCGACCCGCCAGCCGGGCAAAGCTGAAGGGTCGTGAGCTCTCTGGCCCGGCGCGGATGTCGCGAACAAGCATCGTACCGCCGGCAGTGCCATCGCTGCGCCATAGCTCGCGGCCGTGTGCATCGTCGTTGGCGGTGAAGAGGAGCACACCTTGGAAGTCGCTGAGCACGAGCGGAACCGAGCCGTCGCTGCCGGCGACGATATCGGCGACCAATCGGGTACCGAAGGTGGTACCGTCGGTGACCCACAACTCCTCGCCGGAGACGCCGTCGTCAGCGGAAAAGAAAACCCGCTCGCCAACAGCCACCAGCGAAAGCGGGTCGGATCCGGACGCTCCACGGCGAATGTCCTTGAGAAGTCTTGTACCCGCATCGGTCCCGTCCGTCACCCAGATCTCGGGCCCGCGGACGCCGTCGTCGGCCGAGAAGAAGACTCGGCCAGCGGCCGAGACCAGACCGCTGGGCGCCGAGCTTTGCCCCGCCGCGGCGATGTCGCGCACCAGGTGGGTGCCCTGCTCGGTACCGTCCGAGCGCCACACCTCGTCTCCGGTGGCCACCGTTCCGGCAACGAACAGCACATCGTCACCAAAGGCAGTGAGGAGCTCGGGAAACGCCCCGTCGCTGCCTTGCGCGAGATCGCCAACCAGACGAGTTCCGGCGGCGGTCCCATCGGTCGACCACAACTCGACACCCGACTGGCCGTCATCGGCGGCGAAAAACACTTGCCCACCGGCGAGCGTCAGCTGGCTCGGAGCCGAGCCCACCGGCCCTGGATTGATGTCGAGCAAGGGGCCGGTTCCCGAGGTCGTTCCGTCGCTACTCCAAAGCTCGCGCCCGGTCGAACCGCTCGAGCCGACGAACAAGAGCACGTCGCCCAGCGCCGTGAGGTAGACCGGTTCGTCGCCCCTACCGGCCAGCCCGATGGGAGCGATCATCTCGGTTCCCGATTCGCTCCCGTCGCTGCGCCACAAAATCGACACGGCATCGTCGCTGGCAACGAAGTAGACGCTATCGCCGATGGCTACGAACTCGCGCGGATCGGACGAAACTACGACGAGCTGGGTGTTGATGTCGGCCACCAGAAACGGTTCGCCAACGGTCTGACCCAACGCCGCGGCGCCCCCCAGCAGCCACAGGAGGCCGCTCATAACGATTGTCGGCATCTGTCCAAGCTAGCTAGCGGTCAACCGAAACGAAAGTAGAATCCATGTCGCCTCCCCATCCGGCAAGGAGGCGCCGCCGGCCCGCGGCGGGCCCAAGCCGGAAGCAGGAAGCCGGAAGCAGGACGCCGGAAGCAGGACGCCGGAAGCAGGACGCCGGAAGCCGGAAGCCGGAAGCCGGAAGCCGGAGCCCGCCGCAACGATCACTTCCGCGCCTTGCGATCGCGTGCCTTGAAGATCAGGACGAGCGGCGTCCCCTCGAGCGGGAATGCCTCGCGCAACTGGTTTGCCAGATAGCGCCGGTAGGTCCGCGAGATGCGCTCCTCGGCGGAGCCAAAAATCATGATCGTCGGCGGACCGGTCGCCGTTTGCGCCGCATACAACAACCGCGGCCGCCTGCCGCGCACTGCCGCGGGCGCCTGGCGCCGAATGGCTTCCTGCAGCACCCGGTTCAGCTCCGGAGTCGGAATACGAGCCCGATGCGCTTCGACCACCATATCGATGGACTTCCAGATCTTCTGGACGCCGCTTCCGGTGAGCGCCGAGATGAACAGCTTGGGAATCACCGCGAGACTGGGAAAACGCTCTTCTGCCTTGGCGGTGAACACGCTCCGATCCCGCTTTCCCTTCTCGACGGCGTCCCATTTGTTGACGAGACAAACCAGGGCGCGGCCGCGCTGCCACGCATATCCAGCCACGCGGGCATCCTGTTCGGTCAGTCCTTCGACGGCGTCGATCACCAACAATCCGACATGGGCGCGTTCGAGCGCGCGGAAGGCGCGCACGACACTGGCGCGTTCGAGATGCTCATGCACCTTGGGTCGGCGCCGGATTCCCGCGGTGTCCACCAACAGGTACTCCCGTCCCTCGTGCGTCAAGGGTGTGTCGAGGGCATCGCGCGTGGTCCCCGGAATGTCGGTGACGATCGCCCGCTCGTAGCCGAGCAGCTGGTTCACCAGCGAGGACTTGCCGACGTTGGGCCGCCCGATGATGGCAACGGCCGTTCGCCGGATCGCCGGCACGCCATTCGCTGCCGGAGCCTCCGGCAACCTCTCGACGACCGCGTCCATGAGCACATCGATGTCGACGGCGTGTTCGGCCGAAATCGGAAAGAGCCTATCCACTCCGAGCGAGTAGAAGTCGGCGGGAAGATGCTCTTGCACGATGGTATCGATCTTGTTGACGGCGACGAACATCGGTCGATCGATAGCCCGCAATCTCTCGAGCAACGCTTCGTCGTGTGGGCTCACCCCCGCACGCCCGTCGACGACGACGATCACCACATCGGCCTGCTCGGCGGCGATCACCGCCTGGCCGCGCACCGCTCGGCCAATTTCGTGCTCCTCGGTGTCCTCGAAGCCGCCGGTGTCGACGAGGAGAAATCGCCTGCCCCCGTACTCGGCGACGCCGACGTTGCGATCGCGGGTCACCCCAGGCTGGGCAGCCACCAGCGCCCGGCGCGAACGAGTCAGACCGTTGAACAGCGTCGACTTCCCGGTGTTGGGACGCCCGACCAACGCCACCACAGGCAGCGCCGCAACCTCGGCGGCATCGGGCAGAAGCTGATCCCAGCCACCCTTCACGTTCTTCGTCTGACGCTTCACCGGTCCACCACCAACCCTACGCAGCTTCCGAGCACGAGGCGCTGTCGAGCCGACGCCCGTGCAACTCAAACACCGAATTCATCGAATGCGCCACGCCGTTTCGTCCACTCGCGCTGAACCCGCACGAACAACTCGAGAAACACCCTGGTACCGAGAAGGCGCTCGGCGTCGCGCCTGGCACCGGCGCCGATCACTTTGAGCTTCTGGCCACCGCGGCCGATGAGAATCCCCTTCTGCGAGTCGCGCTCGACATGGATCGTCGCCCGGATGACCGACAAATTGCGGTCGGGCTTCTCCTCGAAGGAGTCGACCGTGACCGCGACCGAGTACGGGACTTCCTGGCGCGTCTGCAGCATGACCTTCTCGCGCACGAACTCCGCAATCAACCCGCGCTCGCTTTCGTTGGTCAGCGTGTCGCTCGAGTAGAACCGCGGCCCCTCCGGCAACTCCCTCACCAACGATTTCATCAATTCGGGGACGCCTTCTCCAGTCAACGCGCTGACCGGGATCAGATCCGCGCCAGGCGCCAACTGCGACATCCTTTGGATCATCGGCAGGAGCAGCTCCTTGCGCACTTTGTCGACTTTGTTGAGGGCAATCACCACCGAGCGGCGCCCGGGCAGTTTCTGGGCGATCTCCGTTTCCAGCCCATCGGGTCCCACCTCAGCGTCGATCATCCAGAGAATCACGTCGGCATCCGGCAGCGCCTTCAGGGCATTCTCCACCATGCGCTCGTTGAGCAGGCCCGAGGCACGGTGGTAGCCAGGCGTATCGATGAAAACGATCTGCCACGCCGGGTCGGTCTTGACCCCGAGCAAGCGACGACGAGTCGTCTGCGGCTTCGGCGTGACGATGGCGATCTTCTGGCCGAGGATCCGATTGAGCAGTGTCGACTTACCGGCGTTCGGCCGGCCGAAGATCGCGACGAATCCGGATCGGTGGCCCGACGGCAGATCGCCCGGGCCCGCTATCGTCGATGAATCCTTTCCCACTGGGGGCTCCCACCGGTGGCTCGGGCGGGCGCCGGCCTCTCAGAACTGACGCCGGGCCGCGTCGATGGTGCGCTCGGTGTGACTGGCCGGCAGGCAGTTGGTCTTGTCGGGCGGCCGCAAGTGCATGGGATCACTCGACATCCTCAACAGCATGCCAGTCGGCACGACAACCAGGACATAGATCACCAACATCAAAAAGCGGGTCTGGACAACACCGATCGCGTGCGCCGCTCGCCGCCACTGTGTCCATATTCGCGACGGCAGCGCAGCCTGGTCGACCGCCGCTGAATCCGGAGAATCGGTTTCACGCCCCATCTCCTCCTTATGTCAGCCGAAGCACAGTGACTCAACCCCGTTTTACTGTTCCCGCCGTCATCATCGCGATAGCCACCGTTCCTCGCCGTTGGCAGGCGATGACGCCAGCAAACACCAGCGGGTCGAACACAGAACGCCCAGTCAGTACAACGATCGGGCTGGCCCAAACGCGGGCTCCACAGCAGCACGCAAGCCGCACAGCGGCCCTTGACGCCCCGACACCGAGCGGCATACATGATCGAATTCCCTTTCTTTTCACAGGAATTTCCTGAGGATGGATCGAGGAACAAGGAGGCAAACCCACACATGAAGCGACTGGCGACCATCCTGATCGCAGCCGTTCTGAGCCTTCAGCTCGGCTGCGGAGCGCTGCAAAAACCTTCCTGGAACAAACCCTTTGGCAACGGGACGTGGATCCCGGCCGCTGTCTGCACGCTGGTCGGCGCCGGCACCGGTATCGGCATCCAAGAAGCCCGGCGCGGCTGTAATACTCTCCCGGACGGGTCCAGGGACTGTGACGCCAAGAACTACTGGCAGGGGGCGTTGATCGGCGCCGCAATCGGCGCAGTCGCGTGTGGCGTTGCCGGACACGTATTCCTCGATCCGACACCAATCCCAGCGCCGCCACCGCCACCGCCACCCCTGCCGACGCCAACGCCGGTACCAGAACCGCCCGACGTCATCGCCCGCCGCATCGTCCTGCGCGGCATCAACTTCGACTTCGACTCCAGCCAAATCCGCGAAATTTCCGAGCCGGTCCTCGACGAGGCGGTGCGACAGCTCGGCGACAACCCCGGCGTCACCATAACCGTGGTCGGCCACACGGACGCCCGCGGCAGCGCAGAATACAACCAGGAACTCTCCGTGCGACGCGCCGAAGCGGTTTTCCGCTACCTCGTCAACCACGGGATCAAACCCGAGCGAGTCACGGTCGCGGGGCGCGGCGAGTCGAGTCCGGTCGCCTCCAACGACACCAGCGATGGCCGCGCGCGCAATCGCCGCGTCGAGCTCGACGTCGTGGATTAGGTCAGCCTTCAGCTCACAGCTCACGGCCGCCGAGTGCCGCCAAGGCGCACTCGGCGGCGCGCTGCTCGGCTTCGCGTTTGCTGCCACCGGCACCCGCCGCGAGCTTCTCACCGTCCACCCACACCTCGACACGAAAGCGCCTGGCGTGCGCCGGCCCCTCCTCCGCGGCGTGGCGGTACTCCGGCAATACGCGCCAGCCCGCTTGCGTCCGCTCTTGTAGCCGCGTCTTCCAGTCGCGGGTCTGGAGGACATCCGGTGCCGCCAGGTCCTTCTTGAAGTGCCGCCGAACCAACGCCCGCGTCCGAGAGAACCCGGCGTCGCGATAGATCGCCCCGAGAACCGACTCGTACCCAGCCGCGAGTATCGACTCTTTCGCGCGCCCGCCGCTGCGATCCTCGCCGCGGCCCAGAGTCAGCGCCCGGTCGATTCCGAGCTGTCGCGATTTCTCGGCGAGACTGGTGGTACAGACCAGGCGCGAGCGACACTTCGACAGAGTCCCTTCGTCCCGATCGGGAAACTGCGCCAACAACAGATCGGCGATCGCCAGATCGAGAACGGCGTCGCCGAGGAACTCGAGTTGCTCACCGGCGCGGACGATACCCGCCGGCAGCGCCGAAGAATGGGTCAGCGCTTCCTCGAGGAGCGAGCTGTTGCGGAACGAATAACCGATCCGTTGCTCGATCCCGGCGCTGCGTTTGCCAGTACGCGGCATCGCCTCAGGAGACCGTGCTGCCACGCACAAAATCGCCGCAGCGCCGCTCACCACGGACGGCGACGATTTGGTTCATCAGGTTGTCGTCCCCTTCGACCAGGACTCGCGCATACGCGCTACTGTACCCCACCAGGTCACCGCTCGCCGATTCGCGCCGATTCTCGATCAACACTGCCATCGACCGGCCGAGGCGACTCTCGTGGAACTCCACACGCTTGCGCTCGCCGAGCTCGCGCAGCCGCCTGGCGCGTTCGCGAATCACGCTTCGCTCGACCGGGTCGCCCGCCTTGGCAGCAGTCGTACCGCGCCGGATGGAGTAGGGGAACACGTGGAAGTAGGTAAATGGCATCGCCGCCAGGCGTTCGATTCCCTCTTCGAAGTCGGCACGCGACTCGCCGGGAAATCCGGCGATCAGATCCGTCCCCAGCCCGCATCCCGGCAGAGCCTGCGAAATCGCCGAGACCACATCGGCGAGCTCGGCCACCCCGTACTTTCGCCGCATCCTGCCGAGCACCGGATCGCTGGCGGCCTGCACCGGCATATGGAGGTGCGGACAGATCACGTCACTGCCCGACATCAGCCCGAGCAGGCGCTCGCTCACCTCCGGCGGATCGACCGACGACAGCCGGATGCGTTCGATCGGCGACCGAGCGGCGAGCATCTCGACCAGGTCAGCCAGATTGAGCCGCGGCGACAGATCCCGGCCGTATCCACCCAGATGCACCCCGGTGAGCACGACCTCGCGATAGCCGCGCGCGGCGAGACGCTCCATTTCGGCTAGGACGCGACGCGGCTCGACACTGCGACTGCGACCGCGAGCGAAGGGGACGATGCAAAACGTGCAGAACAAGTCGCAGCCTTCCTGCAGTTTGAGAAACGCCCGAGTCTGGCCGGAAAACGTCTCGGCGCCGAGAGTGCTCACCCGCGTGTCCTTGCGTACGTCGTGAACGAACACCCGCCCCTCGGTCAGGTCGTCGACCTGACCGCGCACCGCGCGCAGAATGTCGCCGAGTCGCCCGATGCCGACCACGTAGTCGACTCCGTCGACGGCGGCCGCCTCGCCCGGACTGGTCTGGGCATAGCAACCGGTGACCACCACCCGCGCCCGCGGATTGCGCCGCCGAGCGCGACGCGCCAAGCGACGGCTCTCTGCGTCCGCGCGATCGGTGACCGTACAGGTGTTGACCACGTACACGTCGGCACCGGCGTCGAATGGGACGACACGACATCGGTTGGCGGACAGGAACGTCTCCATCGTCGCGGTATCGTATTGGTTGACCTTGCACCCCAGCGTCGCGAACGCGACGGTCACTTCGGGCTGTGCGTCGCCACTCACGACGCCCTCCCCTCGACCGTCTCACAGCCGACCGCGGCGGCTAGAGCACGCTCGATCCAGCCGCCTCCAAGCACCCGCTCTCCATCGTAGAGTACCGCGGCCTGGCCCGGTGCCACGGCCTCGAGACGAGTCGACTCCAGCGTGACGGAATCCCCTGAAATCGACCGAACAACAGCAGCTTGCGGCTCAAACCTCGAACGAATCTGGACCTCCACCCGGGTCCCTACACGAGGCGCGGAGCCGAGCCAGCTGAGTTCTCGAGCGATCAATCCAGCACTGCCGACGCGGCTCTTGCCCGCCACCCGCACGACCCCCGATCGGCGATCGATATCGGTTACATACAGCGGCCGGTCACTCGAAATGCCGAGACCGCGCCGCTGCCCGATCGTGAAGCGGTGTACTCCGTCGTGGGTTGCGAGCTCGGCACCGTCCTCGCCGATCACCCGCCCCGGCACGATCGGCTCCGTCGAGGCGTGCGCCTCGACGAACGCTGCGTGGGTGCCGCGCGGAGCGAAACAGATTTCCTGGCTGTCCGGCTTGTCCGCTACCGGAAGCCCGCGTCGAGCAGCTTCGGCTCGTACCTCTTCCTTGCGCAGGTGGCCGACCGGGAAGAGCGTTCGCGCCAGCGCCTCGCGCCCCATCGAGAACAGGAAGTAGGACTGGTCCTTGCCGCGATCGACTCCGCGTAGAAGCTCGGCACCCGACGCTCCATCGCGGCGGCGCGCGTAGTGGCCGGTGGCGATCCACTCGCCACCGAGCTCGCAGGCGCGATCCCAGAAGGAGGCGAACTTGACGGTGTGGTTGCAGCGGACGCACGGGTTCGGCGTTCGACCGCGACGGTACTCGTCGACAAAATTGGCTACGACGGCGGCGCGAAATTCGTCGCGGAAATCCATCACGTAAAACGGAATCCCCAGTTTCTCTGCGACCAGGCGGGCGTCGAGAAAATCGTCGAGCGAGCAACAACCACTCTCCACCTGCCCGGCTGCGCCTGTCGGAGATTCCCACAGCCGCATGGCGACGCCGACGACATCGTAGCCCTGATCGAGTAGCAGCGCGGCCGACAACGAGCTGTCGACACCGCCACTCATGCCGACCACCACGCGCCCGCGCGCGCTCATCGCATCGCCGCTGTGGCGGGCCGCTGGGCGACCGCTCGCATGCGTTCGACGACCTCGGCTACGGTCCCGGCGGCATCGTCGATCTCGGCCGAGCCGGTGTCGCGCCCCGTACTGAAACGCACGGCGCCGCGCGCCCGCTCGTCGTCGTAGCCAAGCGCGCGCAGCACGTGCGACGGCTCGCCGGAACCAGCCGAGCAGGCCGAGCCAACCGACACGGCAATGCCCTCGAGGTCGAGCGCCGCGACGACGGATTCTCCGCGCAGGCCGCGAAATCCGACCAGCAGGGTATTCGGGAGACAGTCGCTCGGCGAACTATAGCGCTCGATCCCATCGATCGCAGCAAGCCCGCGCCACAGCCGCTCGCGTACGTCGTTCGACCACTCACCGCGTTCGCCCGCCGCCACCACAGCCGCCGCGAAGCCACAAGCGGCAACAACGTTCTCGGTACCCGGGCGCAAACCGCGCTCCTGCGACCCACCGAACAGCAACGGCCGCAGTGCAACCGCCCGCCGCCGCACCAGCGCGCCGATCCCCTTGGGTCCGCCGAGCTTGTGCGCAGTGATCGAAAGCAGATCCGCGTCGGGCAATCGCGTGCCGATCTTGCCAAAGGCCTGAACTGCATCGGTATGGAACACCACCCCGCACTCGCGACACACCGCTGCAATCGCCTCCACGTCCTGCACGGTACCGATCTCGTTATTGGCCCACCCGACCGAAACCAACACGGTCGCCGGCCCGATCGCGGCGCGCACCGATTCGGGATCGACCCGCCCGCCGGAGTCGACGTCGAGCCAGCGCACGAGCGCGCCGCGCCGCCCCAGCTCGACGGCAGATTCCACGACGGAGGAGTGATCGTGCGGCGCCACTGCAATCTCCTGCCCCGCTACCACATCGACCAGGCCGAACAACGCCGTGTTGTTGCTCTCGGTTCCACCCGAAGTGAAGAGAATATCGCGCGGCGCGACCTCGGCCGCCGCGGCGATATCACGCCGCGCCTGCTCGAGGGCGGCACGGGCTGTGCGACCACATTCGTAGGCACTCGAAGCATTGCCGAACACCGCGAACGCAGCCTGCATCGCCTCGCTAGCCGCCGCCAAGATAGGGCTGGTGGCATTGTGGTCGAGGTAGATCATCGGACCCGCCACCCTACCGGCTCGCGGCCCTAGCGCCAAGATCCCCGGGCCGCCCCCCCGGGCCGCCCCCCGGGCCGCCCCCCAGACCACCCCCCGGGCCGCGCCCAGGCCGCGCCCAGACGGCCCTCGCGTTAGCAGTCACACCGGCCGCGGACGCGCTCAGCGGGCCGCGGTGAGCTTGCCCACCCTTTTGCGTGACTGCCGCTTGCGCGGCTTGCCGCCGGGCTTCTTCGCGCCCTGGGCGTCTTTGAAGAGCTTGTATTCGAAACTGTCGACCAGCGCTTGCCAGCTCGCCTCGATCACGTTCAGCGACACTCCCAACGTACCCCAGCGCTCGCTCTGGTCGGACGACTCGATCAGCACCCGGACCAGGGCGGCGCTACCGCGCTCACCGCCGAGTACGCGAACCTTGTAATCGCGCAGCTCGACGTCGTCCACAGCCGGATAGAATCGCACCAGCCCGCGCCGCAGAGCCTTGTCCAGAGCATTGACCGACCCGTTGCCCTCCGCGGCGGTGTGTTCGACCTGCCCCTCCGGACCCGCCAGCATGACCGCTGCCCATGCGCTCGCCGGATCGTGCTCGAAGACTTCGTCCGTCGAGACGTCGAAGCTGCCGTCCTCGTTGAACCGACGCCGCATGTAGCCCTTCTCGTCGACGACACGGAACTGGATCAGGTCGAAGAACTTCGGAACCTTACCGAGAACCCGCTGCATGCGCAGCTCCAAGGATGCCTCGGCTCCCTCGAACTGATAACCGCGGTGCTCGAGCTGCTTGATCTCGTCCACCAATGCGCGCACGTGCGCGTCGCTGAGGTCGATACCGAACTGCCTGGCCTTGTACACCAGGTTGGCGCGGCCCGACAGATCGGACACCAGCACCCGCTGCACATTGCCGACCGAGGTCGGGTCGATGTGCTCGTAGGTCGCGGCGTTGCGCTGTACGGCGGCGACGTGAACTCCCCCCTTGTGGGCAAACGCGCTGCGGCCGACGAACGCCTGACGCTTGTTGGGTTCGATGTTGGCGAGCTCATCGACAAAACGCGACAGCTCCTGCAGCCTCTTCAAGTTGGCTGCCGTCAGCACACGATAGCCCATCTTCAGCTGGAGGTTGGCGATCACCGAGCACAAGTTGGTATTGCCACAGCGTTCGCCGAATCCGTTGACGGTTCCCTGCACCTGGCACGCCCCGCGCTCGACGGCGACCAGGGTATTGGCCACGGCCAGCTCCGAGTCGTTGTGGCAGTGGATTCCGATCGCCGTCCCGGTCGCCTGACCGACCGCATCGACCCCGGCCGCAACCTCGTGCGGAAGGCGGCCGCCATTCGTCTCACACAGGCAGAGCAGATCCGCGCCCGCATCGGCGGCGCTGCCGACACAAGCAAGAGCGTACTCGGGATTGTGATGGAACCCGTCGAAAAAGTGTTCGGCGTCGAAGATGACTTCGTCGACATGCTTCTTCAGGTAACGCACCGTATCGCCGATCAGGTCGACGTTTTCCGGCAACGGAATGCGAAGATCGTCGCGAACGTGGAGATCCCAGCACTTGCCGAAGATGGTGACCACCGGAGTGTTCGATCCCAGCAGCTTGGCCAGGTTGCGATCCTGACTCGCCCTGGTCCCGGCGCGCCGGGTCGAACCGAAGGCCGCGACTTTGATCCGCTTCAGTCGCAGACCTTGCACTTTTTCGAAGAACGCCTCGTCGCGCGGATTCGACCCCGGCCAGCCGCCCTCGACGTAACACACACCCATCGAGTCGAGGCGTTCGGCGATACGCAATTTGTCATCGAGAGTGAGAGCGATGTCCTCCGCCTGGCAGCCATCGCGCAGGGTCGTGTCGTAGATTTCGACGACCTTCGCCATTACGATTCCTGTTCGACCAGCGTTCGGTGCAAGACACGCACGGCGAGCTCTCCGTATTTCGCCGCAAGCACGACCGATATCTTGATTTCCGACGTCGAGATCATCTGGATGTTGATGCCCTCTCCAGCCAGTACGTCAAACATCTTCGCGGCCACACCCGCATGACTGCGCATTCCGATCCCCACCACCGACACCTTGACGACGTCCGCATCCGCCGCGACCCCGGCCGCGCCGATGTCGTTGGCTACCCGCTCGATCATCGGCAAGGCACGCTCGAAGTCCACCTGCGGCACGGTGAAGGTCATATCCGTGGTGTCACCGCTCACGCTCGAGTTCTGAATGATCATGTCGACGACGACGCCACCGTGCGCGATCGGCCCGAGCAGCTTCGAGGCGAGCCCCGGTTTGTCCGGCACCCCGCGGATCGTGATCTTCGCCTGATCGCGGTCGAGCGCGACTCCGGAGACCAGTGTCTCTTCCATTCCCGCTTCCTCTCGAACGACCCACGTCCCGGACGAGTCGTCAAAACTTGTCCGCACGTGAAGCGGAACGTCATACCGCTTCGCGGCTTCCACCGATCGGATCTGTAGCACCTTGGCACCGAGACTGGCGAGCTCGAGCATCTCGTCATACGAGATGCGGTCCAGTTTGTGTGCCGCCGGGCAGATCCGCGGATCCGTCGTATACACTCCGTCGACGTCGGTCAGAATCTCGCAGACGTCGGCGTCCAGCGCCGCCGCCACCGCCACCGCCGAGGTGTCGCTGCCACCGCGGCCGAGGGTGGTGATGTTGCCGTCGGCGTCGACCCCCTGGAAGCCGGCCACAACCGCGACCTCGCCCGCATCGAGCGACCTGCGCAGGCTCTCGATTTCGATACTGCGGATGCGCGCTCGGCCAAACGCGTTGTCGGTACCGATACGGATCTGGCCGCCGAGAAACGAACGGGCGGCAATGCCGCGCTGCTGCAGAGCGATCGACAATAGCGCCGCCGAAACCTGCTCGCCGGTCGCCATCAAGACGTCCATCTCGCGCACAGCCGGCTGCCCTGCCAAATCGTTGGCCAACGCAATCAGGCGGTTGGTCTCACCAGACATCGCCGAAACCACCGTCACCACGCCCGTTCCGTTCGCTCGCTGCGCCGCCACCCGATCGGCCACCGAGGCGATACGCTCGGCCGAGCCGACCGACGTACCTCCGTATTTTTGCACCACTACGTTCATGCGAACCTGCGCAGCCCCTCGAGCACGCGATCATAGCCGACACCGTTGGCAGCGACCACTATGCAGCGCACCTCTGTTGCCACAAACGTGAGCGAAATCGAAAGAAAGTCGGTCAGCGGCTCGGCCAGCCGCTCGAACCACTCGACCGCGGCGATTCCGTCGCCGTAGAGATACTCGCGCAGTTCCTCGGGCTCGCCGGCGCCGGCACCCTGACGAAAGAGATCGATATGATAGAGGGGCACGCGGCCGCCCGGGTACGGAAGAATCACCGCGAACGAGGGACTCCGGACGAGCTCGCCGGGCACCCCGAGCCCGGCTGCCAGGCCGCGTACCAGACAGGTCTTGCCGGCGCCCAGCTCGCCGCTCAACCCGACTCGCTGACCGCGCACCAGGGATGCTCCGATCGCCGCGCCGATGCGTTCGGTCGCCTCTTCGCCATCGCTGCTGAGCCTAATCGGTTGCAATCTCAGCGCGCTCATCCGCCGGCGCCAGTCGCGAACCTGCTTCGCGCCACCTCACACCACCTCTGCCAGGCTCTGAGCGACCGCCCGAATGTGTTCGACCAAATCCGAGGCGATCATACCGACCGATCCCGCCTCCGCGACTCGATCGCCCGCGGCTCCGTGCAGAAAAACGCCGCCGCAGGCGGCATCGTGGGCATCCAGCCCCTGCGCCAAGAGCGCTCCGATCAGGCCGGCGAGCACGTCGCCCATCCCTCCGGACGCCATGCCCGGATTGCCGGTCGGGTTGATCCACACCATGCCGTCCGGCGCCGCAATCACCGTGCGCGCCCCCTTGAGGACGACGACACAGCCATGCGTTTCGGCAAATCCCCGCGCCACGCCGACGCGATCCGCCTGCACCGCGCCGGTGGTGATCCCGGCCAGGCGCGCCATCTCCCCCGGATGGGGGGTGAGCACGACACCGGCGCGCGCCCGGCGCAGCGGGCCGAGACGCCCGGCGAGAACGTTGAGAGCATCCGCATCGAGGACCATCGGCACCGGGCTCTCGCGCAGCAACCACGCGACGAGTCTGCGAACCGGTACGGAGACACCGAGACCGGGACCCGTCACCACCGCCGCTTTTCCGTCGAGCGCCGTCACCAGACGATCTTCGTCGAAGCGCAGGGAACCATCGCGGTCCGGCCACGGATCGGTCATCGCTTCGTAGACCGCCGACGCGCAGATCAAGTGGGTCGACGCAGGCGAGGCGAGAGTCACCAGTCCGGCTCCACCGCGCAAGGCGGCACGTGTAGCCAGAATCGCGGCACCCGTCTTGCCACGTGACCCGGCGATGACCAGCAGGTGCCCGCAACTGCCCTTGTGTGCGTCCACCGGCCGTCGCGGCAGCAGCGCGCCGACCATGAGCTCCTCCATCAATCGAGCGCGTGGCGGATGCACGGCGATAGCTCGCTCGTCGATACCGATATCGACTACACCGAGCACGCCACAGTAACCGGAGCCCGGGTAGAGAACCTGACCGATCTTGGCGAAGCCAAAGGTCGCCGTCGCCTCGGCTTGCACCGCCGTACCGAGCGCGGCCCCGGTGTCGGAGTCGAGCCCCGACGGCACATCGAGAGCGAGCACCGGCGCGCCGCAGGAATTCACCAGCTCGATCGCGTCTGCGTAGAAACCGCGAACTCGCGAACGCAACCCGGTTCCGAGGATCGCATCGACGACGCATCCCGCCTCTTGCAACTCGGGAATCAAGGCCGCGAGCGCATCAGCATCACGGACGACGAGCATCCGGCCGCGGCCTCGCCGGTAGGCCTTCAAGTTGCGCAGAGCGTCCCCCCCGACATCGTCCACGGCGGCGAGGAGGGCCACCGTGGTCTTGACTCCGCGCTGGCGCAGCAGGCGGGCGAGGACGAAGCCGTCGCCGCCGTTGTTGCCCTTGCCGGCGAGGACCACCACCCTTGCTCCCTTTTTGCGCAGGTGCGGGAACTGGTCGAGCATCACTTCCAGAGCACCCTCACCAGCGCGCTCCATCAGTACCCGCCCGGAGGTACCGTACTGTTCAATCGTCAGGCGATCGAGTTGGCGCATCTGCGCCGCCGACACCAGGTACATCGGTGCCTCAGGCGTCGACTTGGCGACGCGAAGTCGTGCCGATCACGCCAGCACCGTGCGCACCGAATCCGCGATATCGGTCACCAAACGCTCCACCACGGGCAGCCGATCGCCCTCGACCATGACCCGGACCAAGCGTTCGGTTCCCGAGTACCGCACCAATACACGCCCGCGGTCGCCGAGCTCCCGGTTGGCCTTGTCGATCGCGTCCATCACGCCGGGAATCGTTCGCAAGTCGCGCCGCTCGCGCACATGGACGTTGACGAGCATCTGCGGAAAACGCTCCATGACCCGGCGCAGCTCGCTCAGCGGCTTGCCGCTTTCGATCATCAACGCCAGAACCCTGAGCACAGTGAGCAAGCCGTCTCCGGTTGTGCTCTGATCGAGACAGACGAGGTGGCCCGACTGCTCGCCGCCGAGAATGAAGCCGCCGCGGCGCATCTCCTCGACGACGTAGCGGTCACCGACGGCAACGCGAATCAGCTGCACACCGCGATCGCGCAGCGCAACCTCGAGTCCGATATTACTCATGACCGTCGCCACGATGCCGCCGTTGGTGAGTCCGCCGCGCTCCTGCAAATCCAAGCCGAGAATCGCGAGGAGTTCGTCACCGTCGACCACCCCACCCTTTTCGTCGGTGAAAATGACCCGGTCACCGTCGCCGTCGATCGCAATCCCGACCGCCGCGCCTTCTTCGACCGCCCTCTCGCCCAGTTTTTCCGGGTGGAGAGCGCCGCAACCCTCGTTGATATTCTCACCGTCCGGATCCACACCAATCGCTACGACCTCGGCGCCGAGCTCGTCGAAGACCTCGGGACCGACCCGGTAGCCGGCACCATTGGCGCAGTCGACGACGACCTTGAGCCCGTCGAGCGTCAGATGTCGCGGAAACGTACTCTTGAGGAAAACGTTGAAGCGGCCAGTGGCGTCGTCGATCCGATGCGCCTTACCGACAGCCGTCGCCGTCGGACGCAGATGGGCGATCTCGTCATGCCCGAGGAGGCGCTCGATCTCGCGCTCGGTCTCGTCCGGAAGTTTGAAGCCGGTACGGTCGAAGAATTTGATCCCGTTGTCCTGAAACGGATTGTGGGAGGCCGAGATGACCACTCCGGCGTCGGCCCGCATACTGCGCGTCAGGAATGCGATCCCCGGCGTCGGCAAAGGGCCGACCAGAAGAACGTCCACCCCCATCGAGCAGATCCCCGAGGTCAGTGCGCTCTCGAGCATGTAGCCCGACAGCCGCGTGTCCTTACCGATGATGATCTTGTGGCGGCGCGAATCCCGTTTCACCACGTGCGCGATCGCACGCCCCAGCCCGAGCACGATCTCCGAGGTCATCGGCTCGATGTTGGCCGTCCCGCGCACGCCGTCGGTCCCGAACAAACGAGGCTCTGCAGCATCACCCAGCATCGCCACCCTCCAACTCCACGACTCGTTCACCACGGATACTAGATTCGACCTTTGGCTGCGCCGGGGTCATCAGGACGCCCGGCGTTTCGGTCGACGGTTTCTCGGCGATCTCGACCTTCACCGCCGGCACATCCCGAACCAACTCGATTCCAGTCGGTAACGCAATCTGCGGCGTCAACTCGTATTGCCCGGGACCCAGCCCGGACGCATCCACGAATACCGCGCCGTCCGGCAGATCCAGCCCACGCACTTTACTACGCGCGCCGCGAACCTCGACTTCGATCGACGCGGGAACCACGCGCGCCTCGCCGTCGGCATTGCGAACGACAATCGTCAGGGCCTTCATTTTTCGCTCCTCGACCGGCTCCTGAAGCAATAGCTCGACGTTGACGGCCGGGGTGGACAGAGTCAAGAACTCGCCCGTGACGTCGAGCTCCACCTCGCGGCTCATCCGCCCCGCCCCGGCGTCGGTCAAGTCTACCGCAACCGTCTTGGCGACGGTGATGTCCTTGACCGTCGCAGCTGGACCGCTAATCTCGACTTCGTCCGGGCTCACCTTGCTCTCCGCAATGAGCAGACCGCCGGCCGGGTGACCCTCCAGCGCGAGTTCGACCGGCACCCGTTTGGTCGCCGTGGTAGCGAACTCCACCGTCAGCTCCGAAGGAGTCATGCGGATTGGAGTCACTCCGCGAGGCAGATCGAGGCGATCGGAGCGGAGCCGAAACGTGGTCACACCCGGGCGTACGCGGCTCAGGTCGATCGTGACCTCGAGAGCCGCGGGATCGATGCGGCTGAGCAACGTTCGTGGACCGCTGACTCGCAGATCGACCTCGTCGACACGCGGACTGATCAAGATCAACTGCGCCGGTTGGTTGATGGCGCGCACCGGGATCGACAATTCGGTCTCACTGTCGCGTTGCGCGGCGTTGACGAAGAACCACATCCCGCAGGCAATCAGCACAGAGAGAACCTTGAGAAGGAAATTGTGCACGAAGATCCCGCGCAGCAGTTCCCCCAATCGTCGTATCCAGCCCAACCCAACCCCCATCAAACGAGAAGCCCTTCGAGCTTCTCACGCAAGTTCGCCGCATCCAAATCGCGCGTCAGCCGGCCGTCGCGAATCAGCGAGATGCGGCCGTCTTCCTCGGAAACGACGACGACAATGGCGTCCGTATCCTCCGTTACACCAATCGCCGCCCGGTGCCGCGTCCCCAGCGCCTTGCTCACATTCGGATTCGTCGTCAGAGGCAGGAAACAACCGGCCGCTGCGATTCTTCCCACGGCAATGATGATCGCACCATCGTGAATCGGCGAGCTGGTGTGAAAGATACTGCGGATCAACTCGCGACTGATGGCGGCGTCGATCCTGGTCCCAGACTCGACGTATTCGCTGAGACCGACTTCGCGCTCGAAGACGATCAGGCCGCCGATCCGCTTGGTCGCCATCGTCACAGTCGCCCGCACCACCTCCTCGACATCGCTACTCTGCAGTACCACCTCCCTGCCGAAAAACGAGCCGGTACCGACCTGGGTCAGCGCGCGTCGGATGTCGTTCTGGAAGATGACGACGACAACGATGAAGATCGAGCTGAGAAGATTGTCGAGGACCCAGTTGACCGTGTACAGGTCAAAAAACTGCGACGACAGGAAGACCAGGAAAACAACCCCCAATCCCACCAACATCCGCGCCGCGCGCGTGCCGCGAATCAGATCCATCGTCTGGTAGACGAAGAACGCAATGACGCCGATATCGACGGCGTCCTGCAATCTGAAGTTCGCGATGAGATCCTGCACGGTTAAAATCTCCGTGCAGGAGTCGTGGAGTCGTTTCCGGCCGAGGCAATTGCCGCAGAGTTGGCTTCCGTCGAACTCACGCCGGTGAATCAGCGCCGGCCGCCGACAGGGGACTCCCCCCGCCCGACTCACGATACCGCCGGATGAGATCCTCGATCGCCGAACCATCGAGCGACTCGCGCTCCAGCAATAGCTCCGCCATGAGATGCAACAGGGCGATGTTGTCGTGCAAGAGCTTGCGCGCCTTGTCGTAGGAGATCCTGAGGATGTCGCGCACCTCGTTGTCGATTTCAGCGGCAGTCGAATCCGAGTAATCCTGCACCTGGCCAAAATCACGACCGAGGAACACCTCCTCGTCCTTCTTACCGAAGGTAATCGGACCGAGGTTCGTGCTCATGCCCCACTCGCACACCATCTTGCGGGATAGATCCGTCGCCTTCTGCAGATCGTCGCCAGCACCCGTCGTCGTCTCTCCGAGGATCAGCTCTTCGGCAGCACGACCTCCGAGCAACATCGTAATCCGATTCAACACGTGCTTGCGCGACCATGTGTGGCGCTCGTCCAACGGCAACTGCATGGTCACGCCGAGCGCCATGCCGCGCGGAATGATCGTCACCTTGTGCACCGGATCCGACCCCGGCGTGAGCTTGGCAACCAGCGCGTACCCCGATTCGTGGTAAGCAGTGTTGCGCCGCTCATCCATACTGATGATCATGCTCTTGCGCTCCGAGCCCATCATCACCTTGTCTTTGGCCACCTCGAAATCGTCCTGGTCGACCTGGTCCTTGCTCTGGCGCGCCGCGAGCAGCGCCGCCTCGTTGACCAGATTCTCGAGGTCCGCACCGGCGAACCCAGGAGTCCCACGCGCCAGCACTCCGATATCGACATCCTCGGAGAGCGGCAGGCGTCGCGTGTGAACGCGCAGGATTCCCTCACGCCCCTTGACGTCGGGCCGCATGACGACGACACGGCGATCGAACCGACCGGGCCGCAACAGTGCCGGATCGAGCACATCAGGTCGGTTGGTCGCGGCGATGAGAATGACGCCTTCATTGGTCTCGAAGCCGTCCATCTCCACCAGAAGCTGATTGAGCGTCTGCTCGCGCTCGTCGTGGCCGCCACCCAGACCGGCCCCACGGTGGCGTCCGACCGCGTCGATCTCGTCGATGAAGATAATACAAGGAGCGCTCTTCTTGCCCTGAACGAACAGGTCGCGAACCCGCGAGGCACCGACACCGACGAACATTTCCACGAAGTCGGAGCCGCTGATCGAAAAAAACGGCACGCCCGCCTCACCGGCGATCGCGCGAGCCAGCAGCGTCTTGCCAGTCCCCGGAGGACCGACCAGGAGAACGCCCTTGGGGATGCGACCGCCGAGCTTGGTGAACTTCTTCGGATCCTTGAGAAAGGCGATGATCTCTTCCAGCTCGTCCTTGGCTTCGTCGATGCCCGCGACATCGCTGAAGGTGACCTTCTGTGAGTTCTCATTGAGGAGCTTCGCGCGGCTCTTGCCGAAGGACATCGCCTTGCCACCACCGACCTGCATCTGGCGCATGAAGAAGATCCACACACCGATCAGTAGGAGGATCGGGAACCACTGGACCAAGACAACATAGTAAATGGGATCGCCGGCTTCCGGCTCGGCCTTGACGACCACATCCTTGCCCTGGAGCAGCTTGCTGACCTCTGCATCCTGCGGGGCGAATGTCTTGAACTCGTCACCGGCCGTGTACTTGCCGGTAAGATTTTGCCCTTGGATCAACACCTCGACGACCTCGCCAGCCTCGACCGAGGAGACGAACTCGCTATACGGGACTTCCGGGGGCTTGGACTGCTGCTTGTTCAACAAGTTGACCAGCAACAGAAACATCAAGGCCAGTACGAGCCACAGTGCAACGCTTCGCGACAATTGATTCACTACTCCCTCAGAAAATACTTACCCGCGAACGGTATCATGAGGCATCGCCCCCGGCAACGGGAACCCTGAATGCCCGGATCAGCGCCACTCTCGACGTCCCGCCGTCGACGGTGGAGGCATCCGAGCGAGCAATTCCGGGAATCCACAGAGCCCGCTCGCCCGCAGCCACGATGGGATAGTTACCACGTTCGTGGCGAGAAATTCGCCCCTCGGCAAGGATCCTGGAGATCGTCTTGCTCCCGGATAGCCCAATCAGCCGAACTTTTTCGCCGGCGCGGGGCCGCCGAACCGTCAATTCGCCGCATTTCTCGAGATCGCAGACAGCGCTCCACAGATCACCCGGCAAGGCCGCCGGCGGCGTTTCCTTCACTTCACTACACAGCACCCACCCGTTGCCCAACTCGACCCGGCCGCTCAACGGCAGCCGGCGAGCGATAAACGAGCCTCCGCCTCGGCTGGCCAGCAAACTGAGCCGGTCACCCAACCTTTCGACCCGCCAGCCGGCCGGTAAGTCGACCACCGTGCCCGGATTGCGGCGATCCGAGATCGATTCCAGCGCGGCGATGTGGCGCGCCGACAGTGCAATACCCGGAGCCTCGCAGCGAACCCAGGCGCGCAGCAGAATTCCGCGCTGATCCCGGTCGACCCGGTCGAGCTCGGCGAGGAGGAGGGATCCGCGCGCGCTGCCGAGTTTCACCGCCGCCCAGTCCTCGATCACCGTCGAGACCGCTCGCGAAGTACTCGCCGTGCGAGCGCAGATCTCGACGATCTCCGGATTGAGCTCGCGCATCAGCGGTAACAGATCCGATCGGATACGGGTTCGCAAAAACCGCCGATCGCGATTCATCTCGTCGTCACTGGTTTCGACTCCGGCCGCCCGGACCACCGCGGCAACGCGCTCGCGTGCGCAGTCTAGCAACGGGCGGATGACGCCGTCGGCGCGCACCGGCTGGATCGCGCCGAGGCCGTCCGGGCCAGAACCGCGCAACAAGCGCATCAGGAAGGTTTCCGCCTGATCGTCGCGCGTGTGCCCGGTGGCGATGGCGGCGCAGTCGTGCGCGGCGGCGATCTCATGCAACGCGGCATAGCGGGCGTCGCGCGCCCGCGCCTCGAGATTCCCGCCCGAACCGAGGGCCACCGACGACGACACGAAGGGCAGGCCGAGCGACTCGGCGAGGCGCCGCGCCAGCCGCTGATCGCGGTCGGCGGCAGCGCCGCGCAGACCGTGGTGAACGTGACCGACGATGAGCTCGCAACCGAGACGGCGGCGCAGCTCGCTGAGCACCAGCGCCAACCCGGTCGAATCGGGACCCGCGGATACGGCGAGCAAAACACGATCGCCACCGCGGATCATGCGGTGGCGCGCCACGGTCTGTCGGACGACCCCAAGTAGAGAAGCCAGCGCGTGCTGCACTGGCTCAATCTGTCAGCCGCGCTCGGCTATGACAACCTGCTACTACAACAATAACCGGCTATGGGGGTACGGCGGATCCCGGGCGGGACTCCAACCGTACCCCCAACCCTGCGCAACGTCGCCGACGGGCTCAGGGCAGCGCGGCGAGCAGTGAGAAGAGCTTGCGGCGGCTCCGGGCGTCCGTCGCGCTGCGCACCCGCTGGTTCTCGACCGGCAACGGCGTCACGCCGATGCCCGCCAGGTAGGCATTGCACTGCAGCGGCCGGTCACTCTTGGCTACTCCCCAACCGACGAACCGGTCCCTGTCGTCGTTGAGCAGCCGCGAAACCCAGATTACCTCGAGAGCTCGCGGCGCCACGGTGACGCTCCCACCACCAGCGACCTTGCCCTCGTTGTCGTAGAGCTCGATCTTGAAATCGCTCGGCCGCCCGTAAGGGTTGGTCAAGACGATCGCAGAGTTGATCGCGAACGACGGCGGCTGCGGCTCCACCTCCCTGATCAGCTCGGCCTGATCGGGCGAACCGTTGTCCACTGCCAGTTGCGCCGACGACATGCTCGCCCACGCGACCGTGACGGTCACCGCCAGCCCAAAATAGAGTGGCCTCATTCTCGTTCCCATGGTCCTTCTCCTTTCGTCCTTCGATTGTGCGCCAAGCGGCGCTCTGGTCCTCGAAATAGAAAGAAGCGTGCCAGCCGCACGCCGCTCGCTCGGCAGCCAGCGCGCCCCGGAAGAGGGCGCGCGACGTCGCAGCGAGCCCCACGCCCGATCCGTTCCCCGGCGCCAAGCCCACGATTTCATGGGCATTTTGGATTCCCCGTGGGTTCGCACCGCAACCCGTACGAGGCGTCGCAGCCAACCCCAAAGTCCCGCTTCGATCGGCAGTTCCGGCGCACCGCCGACCGCCGATCAGGAGAGAAACTCGGCAATCGCGATCACGGGTGGACGCGCAGCGCGCCTCGGCTACAGCTATTGGCTCTTGGCTCTTAGCTCTTAGCTTTTGGCTCTTGGCTCAATGACGAATCGTCGACTATCGTCGCGCAGCGACCACTACCCTCGGCCTGAGCCTTCGCCCGTGCCTCAGCCTACGAGCGAAGCGAGTTGCGAGCTAGCCCCACCACCGGCGTGCCGCCGGATCGTTCGGAAAAAAACTCGCGAGCGGCGAGCGTTGCCACCTATTCGGAAGGGAGCGTCTACATCCCCTCACCCCAACCCTCTCCCGGAGGGAGAGGGAGCTTGATGGGTCCCCTCTCCCTTGGGGAGAGGGCCAGGGTGAGGGTAAATGAGATGCTATCTTCCTT
>Ga0114931_10000994_pt1 | contig 35799 bp, 31 predicted proteins | sample 2SBtaG_FD_89579 | JGI IMG/M metagenome (GOLD analysis project Ga0114931, IMG submission 89579) | Deep subsurface microbial communities from Kolumbo volcano to uncover new lineages of life (NeLLi) - 2SBTROV14_V59a metaG | ecosystem: Environmental > Aquatic > Marine > Volcanic | place: Kolumbo... | reverse complement strand
GATCGGCCCAGGGCGGCCTGCAATTCGGACTCTAGGGTGAAATCGGGCATGGTCAGGACGCGTCCCTGGGGTTGCCGGCCCGGCGGCGCAGCCGGGCGAGCCCGCGCGCCGCGCCGCCGGCCAGGCGGACCATGGCGGTTTCCGCCCGCGCGGTGGAGCGGCGCACGGCCTTGGCCTCCTCGCCGAAGGTGAGGCGCAGTATCTCGCGCCCGGAGGTCACGCCGAGCAGCCCCACGCGCTGCACCCGGCGCGCGGTTTCCAGCCAGAACGGGCTGCCCAGGAGAGACAGCACGGTGACCGCGACGATCAGCCGGTAGCCCGGGTCGGTGATTGCCCCCGCGGACAGGCCGAGGGCCGCCAGCACGAACGAGAACTCACCGAGCTGCGCTAGCACCGCGCCGGACAGAAAGGCGCGCGGCCAGGGTTCGCCCAACAGACGGATGAACCCGATGTTGAGCGCCGTCTTGAACACCGCGACGAAGGCGACGATGAGCACGACCGTGCCCAGGTTGTCCCAGATGTAGCCCACATCGAGCAGCAGGCCGATGGACAGGAAAAAGACCATCAGCAAGACCGCCTGGATCGGCAGCATGTGGTGGATCATGGCGCGCCGGCTGGTGGAATTGCCGATGACCAGGCCGGCCAGGAACGCCCCATAGGCGGTCGACAGGCCGAGCAGCCCCGAGAGCGCCGCCGCGCCGAAGCAGAAGCCGAGCCCGGCCAGTGGCGTTAGGTCCTGGTGATTGCCGACCATCCGGGCGAACGGCAGGCGCACGCGCTGTCGGCGCAGGAGATAGAGGATCAGGAGCCCCAGGAACGCCGCCGAGAGGACCACCTTGAGGAGCGCGTCGGCGCCCGCCGCCTGACCGTCGCGGAAGGCGCCGATGATCAACATCATGGGCACCACCGCCAGGTCCTGGGCCACCAGGATCGCCACGGTCACCTGGCCGGCGCGGGTGCGCAGCTCGCCGATATCCTCCAGCATCTTGATGGCCACCGCCGTGCTCGACAGGGCGACCACGAAGCCCAGCAGAATGCTCCGTGGCAGGGGCCAGTCGAACAGCGCGCCCAGGGCCAGCATGGCCACCAGGCCGACGCCGATTTGCAGGGCGGTTGCCGCCAGGGCGATGCGCCACACCTCGCGCACCGCGCGTAGCGATATCTCCATGCCGATCAGGAACAGCAGCATGAGCACGCCCAGCTCCGCCAGGAGCGAGATCAGCTCCCGGTTCTCCACCAGGGCCAGTCCGCCCGGGCCCAGGATCGCGCCCGCCAGGATGTAGCCCATGACCGCCGGTTGCCTGAGGTGCTGCATGGCCATGCCGCAGACCAGCGCCGCGAGCGCGACGATCGCCAGGCCGGTCAGGCTGCTCGCGGGTTCGTGCATGGCCGCAATTTAACTCGAAGAGCTTTCGATAGGGCTACCGCGCGCCGCCGAGTCGCGGCAATCGCCGCGGAGCGGCACTCAATCGAAAAGCTCGCCTTGCGCGCTTGGTCGTCGGAACCGCGTGGTATCCAGCGTCCAGTCGCCGCGGTTCAGGCCGTGGCGCTTGCAGGCCAGCGCGAAGCGCCGTTTCAGGAGGTCCGCGACCGGCCCCTGGCCGTGCATGCGCGCGCGCCACGCGGAGTCGTAGAGTCGGCCGCCGCGGGTTTGGCGCACCAGGCTCAGCACCCGCGCGGCCCGGTCCGGGTAGTGGGTGGCCAGCCACTCCGCGAACAGGTCCTTGATCTCCAGGGGCAGGCGCAACAGCACATAGCCGGCGCTCGCCGCCCCCGCCGCCGCGCTCGCCTCCAGCACCGCCTCCAGGCCATCGTCGTTCAAGCCCGGGATCATGGGCGCGGCCATCACCCCCGTGGGCACGCCGGCCCCGGCCAGGCGCCGGATCGCCGCGAGGCGCAAGGCGGGGCGCGGCGCGCGCGGTTCCATGCGCCGGGCCAGGGTGGGGTCGAGGGTGGTCACCGAGACCATGACCCGCGCCAGGCCGGCGGCGGCCATGGGCGCCAGGATATCCAGATCGCGCACAACGAGGTCGGACTTGGTGACGATCGCCACCGGGTGGCGCGCGCGGGCCAGAACCTCCAGCACCTGGCGCGTAATGCCCATGCGCCGCTCGACCGGCTGGTAGGGGTCCGTGTTGGTGCCCAGGGCGATCACCGCCGGGCGGTAGGCGGGCCGCGCCAGCTCCGCTTCCAGCAGGCGCGCGGCATCCGGCTTGGCGAACAGGCGGGTTTCGAAATCGAGCCCGGGGGAGAGGCCGAGATAGGCGTGGGTGGGCCGCGCGAAGCAATAGACGCAGCCGTGCTCGCAGCCCCGGTACGGGTTGATCGAGCGGTCGAACGGGATATCCGGCGATTGATTGCGCGCGATCACCGTGCGGCTGGCGTCCAGGGTAACCACCGTGCGCCGCGCGGGCGCCAGAGCGTCCTCCGCCGCCGCCGCATCCGCCCCACCGCCGGCCCACCCGTCGTCGACCGCGACCCGGCCATGAGGCTCGAACCGCCCGCTGCGGTTGCTGATCGCGCCGCGCCCCTTCAGCGGCCGGTCGGGCACCACCTCCACCATCGCGCCAGGATAGGCGGGAAATTAGAACAAATCAAGAACAACAGTGAATCCGGCTAGAGTCCGGTCAATCGACGATGCAGGAGAGTGGGATGCCGAAGGCAACAATCGGACAGGGACTGCCCACGCCACGATCGAGCCGCGCCTTGAGTTTTGTCCAGTGGGTCGTGGCCGTGCCGAACTTATCTCGGAAGAAGTTTACCGCCCACGCCTCCGGAAACGTGCAGCCGTGCTGGCGGATAAACTTTTCCACCGTATCGGCCTGCCGTCGGGTCGGTTCGATGCCGAATTGGGCGAGGTCGGAGAAGGACCGAAAGTCTCGCGCGAGCGCGAAGTCTCGCAGGCGTTCCTCGACGCCGTCTTGAATCGATCGCCCCCTCGTGACGATGATCCCCACGCTTATGCCGCCGTCGGCATGAAGTCTCGAAAAGTTCTCCAGGTCTCTGTCGAAAAACGGGTCTTTATTGTTCCACTCGATCTCCAGCGCGATGGTGCCATTGTCGAAATCCTTGACGTGATCCACCTCGTGGGATTGCGAGAATGTTGTCTTGTCGTTGATCTTTTTCTCAACCTTGAAAACTTGCTTGGTCCAGCCCAGGCCGTTCAAGGCTTTTCGCAGGCGCTGCGTCATCAATGCCTCGCCGCCCCCGCCGCGAACGAGCTCGACGATCGGTATCGAGATGTTTCCAAGAATCCCGTCCAGCTCGTCAATCGCGCGCTCGAAATGCTGACTCAAAATAGCGTCCGCGTGATAGCTGAACGCCAGATCGAAACCTTTTGAATATATTCGCGGGAAAATGCCGTCTGTCATGAAGTCAAACTGGCAAAGCGTTCTGTTCGCAGTCAGAATTCATGTGGCGGCAATCGCAATTCAGCGACATTGCGGCAACGTGCCTGTCGCGGTTACTTCGCATCGCTCGAGGCGCCGGCATCCGCCCAGTCCCACTCGTACCCGCGATGACGCGGTCTCGTCGACTCGTAGCTATCCACCTCATCGCCCCAGTGGTGCCATCCAGGTATCCGATCCCGGGCAAACAGCTCGACAAACGGTCCCGGACTGCATTCTCCGATGATCCCGTGAAGCGTTGGCGGTTTGCGGGAATGCTCGCGCTTGCGGTGGACGATGATATTGGTTTGCCGCCGGCCGGGCGCCAAGGTCCTGAGCTTGCCCTTGACCCCGAACAGGACCAATTCCGTCACGTTCCGAAAATAAAACCCGACGCCCCGGCCGTCGGGACCGCCGTCCTTGCGCACTTTGTACCAAACGATGTTGGTTTTGTATTCGAAGCCCCACGCTTCCATGAGCCGCAGGCCGTCCGCGAGCAGAGCGTTCGGGCACCACAGGTATAGATGGCTTTGGGGCCGCGCGAGAGTCCCGACCGGCAGGGCCGCCAAGTCCGTGGTGGCCATGGTCTCATATCGCGCCAATCGCTTATGCTCGGGCGCGACTTTCCCGGTTCTGTTCATGAATCGCCACGGCGGATCGATGAGTATCGCGCCGAATCCTTCCGGATTCGCGTTCGAGAACGCGGCTAAGGATCGAATCGTTTCGTCGGGCGAAGCCATGTGTCGCTTACCTCTCGTGCCGGCGTTCAGGCCGCTGATCCGGCGACTCGGAATGATTTCTTGAATCATCGCATAACACGTTCGGAGAAGGCTACGGATCGATATCGTGCTTGCTGCGTTGTATGATACACAATAGCTTAGAACAAAACAAGAACGATCAATGAGCCGCCGTCGCGCTTAGATAACCTCCCCGAGCGCCGGGTGGCCGAGCCATTCGGCGCGCATGCGTTTCAGGGTCGCCGCGGAGAGGTATTCGGCGACCCGATCCGCCACGTGGGCGATCAGGGCCGGGTCGCTGTTGTCCGCCGACCAGTCCTCGGTGCTGGACGCGGCGTGCTTTTCCGCCCGTGCCGCGCGGCCGTGGAGCACGCGCCATTTCACGCACCAGGTGATGGCGCGCAGCATGGTGATGCGCCGCATGGGCACCAGCCAGGGCTTCAGCGTCCCCGCCAGGGCCGGTCCGGCGGCCTCCAGGTAGGCGCGGTAGAAGCCGGCCACCTGGTCGAGGGACAGATCGGCCCAGGTATCCGGATCCCAGGTGGTGGAGGAATAGATCGTGGCATGGGCGAGATCCGTGCCCGGCGAGCCGTAGAGCGCCTTCTCCAGGTCCACGATCACCGCCCGGCCGGTGTCGTCGATCAGGAAGTTGCCCGGATGGGTATTGGTCAGGACCAGGCGTACTGGATGCGCGCCGTGAGGCGCCCCCGCGAAGTCGCGCGCCCAGGCCAGTTCGTCGTCGATTTCGGCGCGGGCGGCCGGGTCCAGCCCGGCCTCGTCCAGGAACCGCGCCTGGGTCTCGATCTCGGCGAGCGCCCCGCCGATGGGATCGCCGTGATCGGCGAGCGGCGGACGCGCTACGCGAGGTGGCACCGGCAGGGCATGGACCCGCGCCATGCAGGTGGCAAGCGCGGTCAGGTCCCGGGGCAGGGCGGGCGGCCGGCCGGAAATGCGATCGACCACCAGCGCGCCCATGGGGATGCGTGGGGCCGGCGCGATGGCGCCGTGTAGACGCGGGGCGTGGTCGCTGGCACCGACCCGGGAGAAGCACGCGGCCTGGTACGCCAGGTTGTCCCTTGCCGAGAAGGCGAATTGGCTTTGCTTGGGGACGCGCAGCAAGACCGGATGCCCACGCACGGCCACATGGTCGTGGGCCAAGCCCTTGACCTTCATGACCGCCAAATCGGCGCGCCCGACGCCGGAGAAGCCGGGGGTTTCGTCGAGCGCCTGGGCGAGCGCATGGAGATCGGGGTGGGCTGCCATGGCCCGGGGCACATATCACGGGCGCGCGCGCGCGCAAAGGGGCGCGGGGGGCCGTGCCCCGCCCGGTGCGCGTGTGCTATCACCCGCCCCATGAGCGAGCGGCCGATCAGCGTTGTCATTCCCGCACTCGACGCGGAGCCGGTTTTGCCCGCGACCCTTGCCGCCCTCGCGCCGGGGCGGGCGGTCGGCGTGGTTGGCGAGGTGATCGTGGTCGACGGCGGATCGAGTGACACCACCGCCGAGATCGCGGCGCGTGCCGGCGCCACAGTGGTTTCGGCTCCACGGGGGCGCGGCGCGCAGCTTGCCGCCGGCGCGGCGGTGGCCAAGGGAGAATGGCTCCTGTTCTTGCACGCGGACACGGTCCTGGCCGCCGAGTGGCCGGGCGCGGCGCGCACTTTCATGGCGCGGCCCGGAGCGGACGGGTGCGCGGCGGCTTTTCGACTGGCCCTCGACGACGCCGATCCCCGGGCCCGGCGGATCGAGGTTCTCGCGCGTTGGCGCGGGCGGTCGCTCGGTCTGCCCTACGGGGACCAGGGCTTGCTCATATCCCGGACTCTGTACGACGCGCTCGGCGGTTATCGGCCTCTGCCCCTCATGGAGGACGTGGATCTGGCGCGGCGCCTGGGCCGCCGGCGCCTGGTCGAGATGGACGCGGCCGCGGTGACCTCGGCGGCGCGCTATCGAAGCGGCGGCTGGTGGCTCAGGCCCGCGCGCAATCTCGCGCTGCTCGGGCTCTATTTTCTCGGGGTGCCGCCGGCCATGTTGCGGCGGCTCTACGGATGAGGCGAATGGGCCGCCTCGTGATCATGGCGCGCGCGCCGCGGGTCGGCGCGGTCAAGCGGCGCTTGGCACGGGATATCGGCGCCGTGGCGGCGTGGCGCTTCTATGAGGGAAACTTGGCGGCGTTGACCCGCCGCCTGGCGCCCGATCCCCGGTGGATCACGTGGTTAGCGTTGACCCCCGACCGCGCGGCCTTGCGCCCGCCACGCCGCGCCGCGCGGCGCGCGCGCCCGGTCGGGCAGGGGCGGGGCGATCTGGGCGCGCGCATGGGGCGCTTCCTCGCCGGTGCTGCGCCGGGGCCCGTGGTGATCGTGGGCAGCGACGTGCCGGCCATCGAGGCGCGGCACGTGGCCCACGCCTTCCGCGTGCTCGGCCGCGCCGATTGGGTGTTCGGCCCCGCGTTGGACGGTGGCTACTGGCTAATCGGCGCCGCCCGGCGGCGCCCGATGCCGCGCGATCTCTTCGCCGGTGTGCGCTGGTCCACCGGCGACGCCCTGGCGGACACGGTGCGGGCCCTGGGCGATGCCCGGGTCGCCTATCTGGAGACGCTCGGGGACATCGATACCGGCGCTGATCTTAGGAGTCGAGGTGCTCCTTGAGGCGCGGCATGAGCTCGACCAGGTTGCACGGGCGCGTGCGCACATCGAGCTGGTGGCGCAAGATCTCGGACCAGCCGTCCCGGCACGCCGAGGGGGAGCCGGGCAGGGCGAACAGGTAGGTGCCCTCCGCCACGCCGCCGATGGCGCGGCTCTGGATGGTCGAGGTCGCGATCTTCTGGTAGCTGATCCAGCGGAACAGCTCGCCGAAGCCTTCGATCTCCTTTTCCATGACCGCCTTCATCGCTTCGGGCGTGACGTCGCGCCCGGTGACCCCGGTGCCGCCCGTGGAGATCACCACCTCGATGTCCGGGTCCGCGATATAGGCGCGCAGTCGCGCCACCAGGGCGTCCAGGTCGTCCGTGACGATCTCGCGCCGGGCGATCGTGTGGCCGTCGGCGGAGATCATCTCCTGCAACGTGCGTCCCGATTTGTCCGTCTCCATGGTGCGGCTGTCGGAGACGGTCAGGATCGCGATCCTGATGGGAAGGAACGGACGGCTACTATCTATCCTGCTCATTGCTGGCCAACTCCGGAGGCTCGATATCGAGCGATTCGTAGAGCGGCCAGAGCCCGGCGGCAATACCGTCCAGCGATGGCGTGGGTTGCCCCAGGCGCATGCGATAGATCCACAGGTTGGTCAGCACCCGCTCCACGAACAGGCGGGTTTCGTGGGAGGGCAGGCTTTCGATGAACAGGAGCGGGTCGTCCCCGTACTCCATGTTGCGCTGCCACTTGTTCAGATTGCCCGGCCCGCCGTTGTAGGCCGCCGCGAGGCGGAACAGGTTGCCTTGCACATACTCGTGATCCAGAAGGTGCGCGATGTAGCGCTGGCCAAGCTCCAGGTTGATCGCCGGATCGAAAAGCTTGCGCCGCTTGGAGCGGCGGAAGCGGCGGTCGCGGGCCATGAAGCTGGCGGTGCGCGGCATGAGCTGCATGAGACCCCGGGCGCCGTCCGGGCTCTTGGCCTGGGGGTTGAACCCGGATTCCTGGCGAATCAGAGCGTAGACCAGGGCGCGATCCACAATAAAGCCGTGCTCCGGTCGCCACGGGGGGATGGGGTAGAGCGCCATGTCGAGCGCGCCGGAGGACATGGGGTGCTCGACCGCCGCCAGGCGGTTACCCAGGCGATAGGCGAGCCCCGCCATCCGCGCGCGCTCCGCCAGGCCCAAAAGCGCGCCGGTCAACTCGGCGTCCGCCCAGTGATTGACCCCGCGCAACTCGCGCTCGGCGCGCCGGTTCTGGCCGACCTGCAAGAGCGCGAGCGCCCGCGCGCTGGCCGGCACCGCCGCGAGGCGGGCGATCTGGTCCAGGGTCAAGGGGCTGGACCGAAACTCGAAGCGCGCGCGCATGCCAAGCGCGCGCCGCGCGAGCAGGCCGTAAAAGGTGTGCGGATACCGCGCGGCCAGGGCCAGCCAGGCGCTCATCCGCGCCGGGCGACGCAGGCGCAGGTTGCCGCGCGCGGCCCAATAGGCGCCGGACGCCGCATTCCAGTCGGATACCCTGTCCGAGCGGGCCAGTCGTTTGAAGTGGTTTGTCGCGTCCTCGATCCGGCCCAGGCGCCAGGCCGCCAGCCCGGCGATCCAATGAGCGATCGGCACCTCCATGCCGGAGCGGTCCGCCACGGCGTGGGCCAGATCGTAGGCCTTGTCGTTGCGGCCGTAGTAGTACCAGCCGGCGGCGACCTCCGCGTAGCCCTCGTCGCGCTCGACCGTATCGAGCAGGCGCTTGGCCTGCTTGCTGGCCAGCAGCTTCTCGGACACGCTCAGGCGGGTGCGCAGGACGTTGCGCCGAACCTGGCGCTTGAGCCGCGCCGCCTTGCGCCGCCCGTCGCGGTTCAGGCGCATGGTGGAGCGGTAGGGCTCCGCCTTGGTGATCCGGGGCGGGGCGCCGCCGGCTTTGCGGAGCGCGGGCGGGCGCGGGCGCTTGTAGTTCTTGGGTCGGCGCTGGAGCGCCAGCTTATAAATACGCTTCGCGTCCGGGTGGTCGGCGTACCGGACCATCCAGTCGCGCAGCTCCTTGTACTTGGAGCGGTAGGCCGTGGGGTGCAGATAACGTTGGGCCAGCACGTGACCCATCAGGCGCTTATCGTCGAGACGCGCCATGCGCTTGTCGGCCGCGCGCCATTTGCCCCGTTCCTGAAGCGCGAAGATTTCGCGGTAGAGACCCGCGTCCGCGCTCGACAAAATCTCCGGCAAGCGTAGCGCGTCGGTCGACTCCGGCGACTCCGGCCCCGCCGGCAGCGCGGTACCCGAGTTCGCACCGCCGGGCACCGGCGCCAGCACGAGCCAAGCCGTGACCGTCGCCGTGACCGCGCAGAGACCGAACCGGCTACACCGGAATTTCGAGCGAAATCGCAATAATGCCCCCTGCCCTTGGCGCCTACGTTAACCAATGCTCGCGACCCGGGCAACCGAGGGGCCGCCGGGTCCTGTATCAGGATCGGCCCGCTCCCTGAAAATCACGTTAACGAATTAAGCTTGGGGGCTCATGAGCGGATCGTGGCCGCCGCGTAGCGCCTCCTTGAGGGCCAGGAGGTCGCGCCAGGCCAGGCGCTTTTGCGCGGGCTGGCGCAAAAGATAGGCGGGGTGCAGGCTGGGCAACGCGGGGATCGGCCGGGTCAGGCCCGCGTGCTGGTAGTGGGCCCAGCGCCCGCGCAGCTTGAGAATGCCCTCCTGGCGGGCGAGCAGGGTCTTGGCGGAGGCGCCGCCCAGGAGTAGCAGATAGGCCGGGTCCACCAACTCGATATGGCGCTCCACGAAGGGCAGGCAGGCGGCGGTCTCGCTGGCGGTCGGCGAGCGGTTGCCCGGCGGGCGCCAGAAAATGATGCTGGTGATATAGACGCTCGCGCGGTCCAGCCCGATGTGGGACAGCATGCGGTCCAGCAGTTGCCCCGACGGGCCGACGAACGGCAGGCCCCGCCGGTCCTCCTCCGCGCCCGGGCCTTCGCCGATGATCATGACCCGCGCCCGCGGGTTGCCGTCGGCCAGCACCAGGTTGGTGGCGGTCGCCTTCAGCGGGCAGTAATCGAAGGCCAGGAGCGCAGCGCGCAACTCCTCCACGGTGCCGGCGGCGCGAGCCAGGGCGCGGGCGGAGGCAAGGGCCTCCTCGGCGCCGGCAAGGGGAGCCGGTGGGCGGCGCGCGGGCGAAGGCGATGTGGGCTCGGCGGCGCGCGGGGGCGGGGCGGCCGGCTTGTCCCGGGCCATGTGGTTACGCGGCGCCGAGCCGATCGCCTCGTCGGCGCCGGCGGCGATCTGCCATTCGAGCGCGGCCAGCATGTGCGCGCGGGTCTCATTCATGGCCGCTAGGGTAGAGCAATTATCGCCGCCGTGGAATCGCGCCGACGCTTTGCGTACAAAACGGGGCGCAAACCCGGTTGGTTCTTGGCGGCGGCGATGGCTATATAGGCGCGCCACCGCCGCGCCGGCCGCCCGGCGGGCCGTGATACTTGGGGGACGGGGCGATGGAACGGGAATCCATGGAGTTCGACGTCGTGATCGTGGGCGCCGGCCCGGCCGGGCTGGGCGCGGCGATCCGCTTGCGCCAACTCGCCGCCGACGAGGGCCGGGAGGTTTCGGTCTGCGTACTCGAAAAAGGCCCCGAGGTGGGGGCGCACATCCTCTCCGGCGCCGTGTTCGAGCCGCGCCCGCTCGACGAGCTGATCCCCGACTGGAAGGAAAAGGGCGCGCCGCTCAACACCCCGGTTTCGCAAGAGCGGCTTCTCTATCTGACCGCCAAGGGGTCGTTCGGCCTGCCCTCGGGCCTGCTGCCCCGCGAGATGCGGAACCACGGCAACTACATTATCTCCCTCGGCAACCTGTGCCGCTGGCTGGGCGAGCAGGCCGAGGCCCTGGGCGCGGAGGTTTATCCCGGCTTTGCCGCCGCCGAGGTGCTGTACGACGAGGGTGGGCGCGTGTGCGGGGTGGCGACCGGCGACATGGGCGTGGCCAAGGACGGGCACCACAAGGACACCTATCAGCCGGGCATGGAGCTGCGCGGCAAATACACCCTGTTCGGCGAGGGCTGCCGGGGCTCGCTCACCAAGACCCTGTTCGAGCGCTTCAACCTGCGCGAGGGCGCGGACCCGCAGACCTACGGGATCGGCCTCAAGGAGCTGTGGGAACTGGCGCCGGACCAGCACCAGCAGGGGCTGGTCATGCACACCGCGGGCTGGCCGGTCGACCGCAAGACCTGGGGCGGCTCGTTTATCTACCACCTGGAGAACAATCAGGCCGCGATCGGCTATGTGGTGGGGCTGGACTACGAGAATCCCCACCTCTCGCCGTTTGATGAGTTCCAGCGGGTCAAGACCCATCCGGCGATCCGCCCCATGCTGGAGGGCGGCAAGCGGCTCGCCTACGGCGCCCGCGCCCTCAACGAGGGCGGCCTGCAATCCATCCCCAAGCTCGCCTTTCCCGGTGGGTTGCTGATCGGCTGCGCGGCGGGATTTCTCAACGTGCCCAAGATCAAGGGCAGCCATAACGCCTTGAAAAGCGGCATGCTCGCCGCCGAGGCCGTGTTCGAGGGGCTGGCGCGCGACGAGGCCGGGGGCGAGCAACTCGACGGGTACGCCGCGCGGCTGCGCGCCTCGTGGGTGTACGAGGAACTGCGCCGGGTGCGCAACTTCCGCCCCGCCTTCGCCCGCTGGGGCTTGGTTGGCGGAACGCTCTATGGCGGGCTGGACCTCAAGGTCTTAGGCGGACGCGCGCCGTGGACCCTGCACCATCGCCACGGGGACAACGAATGCCTGAAGCCCGCCGCCGAGATGCCGAAGATCGCCTATCCCAAGCCGGATGGGGTGGTCAGCTTCGACCGCCCGTCGTCGGTCTTCCTGTCCAACACCAACCACGAGGAGGACCAGCCGGTCCACCTGCGGCTGAAGGACGAGAGCATCCCGATCGCGCACAATCTGGCGCTCTACGACGCACCGGAGCAGCGCTACTGCCCGGCCGGGGTCTATGAGATCGTGCGCGACGCGGACGGCGCGAACCCGCGCCTGCAAATCAACGCGCAGAACTGCGTGCACTGCAAGACCTGCGATATCAAGGACCCGTCGCAAAACATTACCTGGGTTACGCCGGAAGGCGGCGGTGGGCCCAATTATCCGAATATGTAATACCCGCGCCCGCGCCATTGCGGCGATGCCACCGCGGCGGATACACTGCGGCGCGGAAAGGCGACCGCGTGGGCCAACTGACGCCGAGTCGAGATGATCGAATTCCCCACAAACCGGATTGCCCGCGTGGCGCTACCGCTCGTGCTGTCCCTGACCGCCGGATGCGCGTTGATTCCCGAATCGACCGACACCGGCCACGCGCCCGCCGGCGTGGTGCTGATCGCCGCCGCGCAGGGCGAGGTGCGGAGCGACGCCGGCGCGCAGATCGGCTCGCCGTACGGCTCCTATCTGGCCGGCCTGTTCGCGGGCCGTCAGCATGACTTGGCCTCGGCCGCGGATTTCATGCTGGACGCCCTGGCCTTCGATCCGAACAACCCGCGGCTTCTGGGCCGTGCCCTCATGTTGCTGGCCGGCGATGGCCGGCACGAGGCGGCGGTCGATGTGGCGCGCCGGGTGCGCGCGCTCGATCCCGGCAACGGTCTGGCGGGCCTGGTGCTCGCGGTGGACGCGGTTTCGCGCGATGCCTACGACGAGGCCGGGTCTTTGCTGGAGAGCCTGCCCAAACGAGGCTTGAGCACCGTCGCGCGGCCCCTGCTGCGAGCCTGGTTGCAACTCGCCCGCGGCGATGTGGACGGCGCCATCGAGCGCATCGATCCGCTCCAGAAAACCAACGGTTTCCGCGTTCTCTATCACCTGCACGCGGGTCTGATCGACGACGTGGCCGGGCGCGCCGAGCCGGCGCGCGCGCACCTGGACGAGGCGCTGAAGCAGGCGGGCCAGCCGAGCCTGCGCATGGTTTGGCTGATCGGCAATTTCCTCGAGCGCACGGGCGCGCGCGAGCGGGCGATCGAAATCTATCGGGACTATCTGGCGCGTGGCGTGGGTTCGACCGTGATCGCCGCCGCGCTCGCGCGCGCCGAGGCCGGCGGCGCGGCCGCGCCAACGGTAAGCGACGCCAGGGCCGGCATGGCCGAGGCTCTGTTCAATCTGGCGAGCCTGTTGTCCCAGGAGCGCGCGGAGGAGATTGCCCTTGTCCATGCCAACCTGGCCTTGCGCTTGCGGCCGGATTTTATCGTCGCCCAGGTTCTGATCGGCGAGGTGTTGCAGGCGCAGGGGCGCGGCGACGAGGCGATCGAGATGTATCGCCGCATACCGCGGGAATCGCCGTTCGCGTGGATGGTTGGCCTGCGCATCGCCGAGGAGTTGGAGCGGCTCGACCGGGTCGAGGCCGCCGTGGGCGAGCTCGAGCGCCTGGCCGAGGCCAAGCCGGACCGCTATGAGCCCCTGTACAGGCTGGGCAATCTGCTGCGCAACAAGGAGCGATTCGCCGCGGCGGTGGATGCCTACGACCGCGCGGTCAAGCGCGTGGCCGTGCCGGAGCGGCGCCATTGGAGCCTGTTCTATTTCCGCGGGATCGCCCTGGAGCGCCTTTCCGATTGGGACCGGGCGGAGAAGGACTTCTTGAAGGCGCTCGATCTGGAGCCGGAGCAGCCGTTCGTCATGAACTATCTGGCGTACACCTGGGTTGAGAAAAAGATGAACCTGGACAAGGCCAAGGGCATGTTGGCGCGCGCGGTGGAGTTGCGCCCCGACGACGGCTTCATCGTCGATAGCCTGGGCTGGGTCCATTACCGGCTCGGCGAATACCGCGACGGCGTGAAATACCTGGAGCGCGCGGTCGAGTTGCGCTCCCAGGACCCGGTCATCAACGACCATTTGGGCGACGCCTACTGGCGCGTGGGCCGGCACCAGGAGGCGCGCTTTCAATGGCGCCGCGCGCTTAGCCTGGATCCCGAAGACGACGTGGCGGCCGAAATCCGGATCAAGATCGAACGCGGCCTGGGCAAGGCGCCCGACGCCATTTAGAAGCGGTTGCCCGCTTAAATGGAATCTCGGGGACAACTGCCGCCGCCCCTGCGGCGAACCGCCTGGGCGAAGGTCAATCTAACGCTTCACGTCATCGCCCGGCGCACCGACGGCTATCACGAGCTGGACAGCCTGATCGTCTTCGCCGGGTGCGGCGACGAGTTGGAATTCACCCCCGCCAAGGAGATATCTCTATCCATCGAGGGGCCGTTCGCGCCGGCGCTCGGCGGCGCGGCGCCGGAGGATAACCTAGCGATGCGCGCCGCGCGCCGCCTGCGCGCCCACGGCGGCACGACGGCCGGTGCTCGGATCGCGTTGCACAAGGCGCTGCCGGTGGCCGCCGGCCTGGGCGGTGGATCGGCGGATGCCGCCGCCACCCTGCAAGGGCTCAACGCGCTTTGGGGGCTCGGCGCCTCGGACACGGACCTGGCCCGCATCGGCCTGGATCTCGGGGCCGACGTTCCGGTCTGCCTGGATGGGCGGCCGAGCATGGTCGGCGGGATCGGCGAGCGCATCGCGCCCGTGCCCGCCTTGCCACCGGCGTGGCTGGTGTTGGTCAATCCGGACGTGGGCGTTGCCACGCCGGCGGTGTTCGCCGCCCGCCAAGGTGCGTTCGCCACGCCGATCTCGCCGCCCGGGGCCTTGCGGAACGCGGCGGGCCTCGCGCGCTGGCTGACGGCCGGCCGCAACGATCTGGAAGTCGCGGCGCGGGGCTTGGCGCCGGAAATCGGCCATGTTCTGGCCGCGCTGGGTGGCGTGGAGGATTGTCTGCTGGCGCGCATGTCCGGCAGCGGGGCGACGTGCTTCGGTCTGTTCGCGGCGCGCGCGCCGGCGGAGGCCGCGGCGGCTCGACTACGGGCCGCTCACGGCGGCTGGTGGGTCCGCGCCACCGAGATGCGCGGAACTACTCGGAATTATCGAGAATCTTGACCACCTCGCGCATGTCGTCGAGCAGGTCCTTGGACGGTTTGCCGTCCTCTGGCAGGCCGGCGATCCGCTGGTACATGCGAATCGCCGATTCGGTCTTGGAATCGACAACGCCGTCGGGCGTGCTGGGATTCAGATCCAGGCGCACCAGCATGCGCTCGATTTCGACCAGCTCCAGGAGGTTCAACCCGCGAGGAATTGCGAGCGCGGCGGTTTTCCGCGCGGGCGGTCGGGGCTCGGGTTCGCCAACCGCCGGTGCGCGGTCCTGGACGGCGACGGATCGGTCCGCGTCGTCCGACGGGGCCGGGGCGGTCGAGGCCGATTGCCGCTCCAGGGGCGATACGTCGGGCGGCTCGTTGCGCCCGCCGAGGACGAGCAGCCCGATGATCGCGCCGGCCACGACGACCGCGAGGGCCTGGCCGTGCCAGTTGGCGCGGCGCTGCCGGCGCTTGGTCGTATGAACCGCGTTGGTGGGCACGAGCCGATTCGTGCGCGCCGGCGCCTCCGCGCTGTCGGCGGCCTCGCCGTCGGGCCGGTGCAGGACCTGGGGCGTGGGCTCCGGCGTTGGCACGAACCCATGGGTGCCGGCGTCGTCGCGCGTCTCGAGGGCCGGGGCACCGTTTGGCGTCCGATCGAGGACAATCTTCTTCGGCGTCTTGGGCGCGGCCGCCCGATGCCGCTTCGGCGGTGTCTTGGGCCTCGATACTCGCTTGGGCTTGGCCGCGACCCTGGGCTTCGTGACGGCCTTGCGCTTCGCCGCTGCCTTGGGCTTGGCCTTGGCCGCGACCCTGGGCTTCGTGGCGACCTTGCGCTTCGCCGTTGCCTTGGGCTTGGCCTTGGCCGCGACCCTGGGCTTCGTGGCGACCTTGCGCTTCGCCGTTGCCTTGGGCCTGGGCTTGGCCGCGACCCTGGGCTTCGTGGCGACCTTGCGCTTCGCCGTTGCCTTGGGCTTGGCCTTGGCCGCGACCTTGGGCTTCGTGGCGGCCTTTGCCACCGCTGCCTTGCGTGCCGCCGTCTTGCGCGCGCCCGGCTTGGCCGCCGTTGCGCGCTTGCGGGCCGCTCCCGATCGTTTGCTGCGACTCACCTTCAAGGTCCCCGAACGCTTGTGATATATGCGGGGTATTTTGCCCGAGCAGGTCTTAATCGCCCCTTAACCCTGGCGCGGGCCAAAAAAAGGGTGGTTTCAGGCGCTTGTGGCCGACCATGGGCGTAGCTAATGTGCGCGCCCATGAGCCACGATACATGGATGCACCGCGCGGTGCGGGTGGCGGTGCGGCCGCTTGCGCGCACCCGTGCCGGAGAGCTCGGCGCCGCCGCCGGGTTCGATCCGGACGATTCGCTCCTGGCGTTTCCGGTTTTGATCTGGTTCGACTGGGCGGAAGGGTTGCTCGCCGCCGCGTCGCTAGGCGCGCCGGTTTTCGTGCTTTTCATGTTCGCGAAATTTCGCGGCCGCCTGCGCATCGGTGGCGCGGGCTGAGATGCCGGCGAGTATCAGGTCGGATCGCCGCCGCCGCGACGTCGAGAGCGGCCGGCCAACGGGCCTCGGCGGGAATTGAATTCGCGTTGTGCCGCGCGGTGCTGGCAATTAGGTTTCGACCGGGCGCGGGCGCGCTCGCAACCTCAATCTAAACCTAAACCGCGATAGGCACCCGTTCGGTGGCACCGAGACAGCCCGATCGATTGTATTCCTTGTTCGCTGGCTGGGTCCGATTGGTTCGGCGCCGCGCCGTGCTGGTTCTGGTGCTGTCGGCCGTCCTCGCCATCGCCGCGGGCTATGGGACCGTCACCCGGCTCGGCATCAATACCAACGCGACCAACATGCTGTCCGAGGATCTGCCGTTTCGCCGGAACGACGCGGCGATGACCGCCGCGTTCCCGCAGTTCACGAATGTTCTCTCGATCGTCGTCGAGGGGAATACGCCGGACCGGGCCGAGGACGCGGCGGCGCGCCTCGCCGATGCCTTGCGCGCCGAGGGCGATCTGTTCCGCGACGTGTTTTACGCGGAAGGGGACGCGTTCTTTCGCCGCAATGGTTTGTTGTATCTGGATCGGGACCAGTTGAAGGCCCTTGCCGATCGCCTGGCGGAGGCCCAGCCGCTGTTGTCGGCGCTCCAGGAGGATTTGTCCCTGCGCGGCTTGTCGCGGGCGCTGATCCAGGCGCTCGACGAAATGCCGGCCGGAAACGAGAATGCCGTGGCGGCGCTCGCGCCGGTGCTCGACCAGATAGCGGCGAGCGCCCGCTCCCTGGCCGATGTGGCGTCGGGCAAGAGCATGGGGCCACCGCGGCCTCTCTCGTGGATAGCGGTCATGCGCGGCGGCAAGATCGAGCCGGCGGATATGAGGCGCTTCATCCTGGTTCAGCCGGTGCTCGATTTCGAATCCCTGCAACCGGCGGCGCGGGCGATCGCGGCGGTGCATGCGCGCGCGGCCGCGCTCGGCCTGGATCGGGCGGCGGGTCTGCGCGTGCGCGTCACCGGCTCGCCGGCCATGCTGCAAGACGAGTTGAAAAGCGTGCGCGATGGCATGGGGCTGGTTGGGCTTGTCTCCGCGGTGCTGGTCCTGGCGCTCTTGATCGTCGGGCTGCGCGCGCCGCGGCTGATCCTGGCGACCGTGGTCGCTCTGGTCGTCGGGCTGATCTGGACCGCCGGATTCGCGACCGTGGCGGTCGGCGAGTTGAACCTGATCTCGGTCGCGTTCGCGGTCCTGTTCATTGGCCTGAGCGTCGATTTCGGTATTCATTTCGCCTTGCGTTACCAGGAGGCGCTGCGCGGCGACCCGGCCGAGCGGGCCGATCCCCTGAGCACCGCGGCGGGCCATGTGGGCGGCGCGCTCGGCTTGTGTGCGCTGACCGCCGCCATCGGCTTTTTCTCGTTCGTGCCCACGTCCTATCGCGGGCTGGCGGAGCTTGGCCTGATTTCGGGCGCGGGCATGTTCATCGCGCTGTTCGCCAATCTCACCGTATTGCCGGCGGTGCTCGCCCTGTTGCCCGTGCGCGCCAACGGCCCGGCACCGGGCAGCCCGCTCGCCGCGCGCGCGCAGGCGCTTATCCTGGGCCATCCGCGCGCGGTGGTCGGCGGCGCGCTCCTGCTCGGGCTGGCGTCCTTGGCTTTCCTGCCCTACGCGCGGTTCGACGACGACCCCTTGAACCTGCGCGACCCGCGCTCCGAGTCGGTTGCCACGCTCCTGGATCTGCTGGACGATCCACGGGTCAATCCTTATAGCGCGGAGGTTCTGGCCCCCGATCTGGACGCCGCCGGCGCCCTGGCGGCGCGCCTGGAGGCCCTGCCCGAGGTCGACTCCGCCGCGACCCTGGCCGATTACGTGCCGCGGGACCAGGACGAGAAACTCGCTCTGATCGAGGAGATGAGCTTTTTTCTAACCCCGGTATTTCTTCCCGGCGGTGGCGCGCCGCCCTTGGATGGGGCCGGGCGCCGGGCGGCGCTGGATCGCCTGATCGCGCGCCTGGCGGTGGAGAAGGGGCCGCTCGCGCCGGCGGCGCGGCGCCTTGCCGACGCGCTTGGCGGCGTGCCGAATGATCCGTCCGCGCTGGAGGCGCTGGAAACCCTGCTGCTGGGCGGGCTGCCGGCGCGGATCGCCGCTCTGGGCGAGGCACTGGACGCGGATACGCCCGTTACCCTGGCGGACCTGCCCCCGGCGCTGCGCGACCGCAACGTGACGGCGGACGGGCGGGCCAGGGTGGAGATTATCCCCCGCGACGACTTGCGTGACGCCGGCGCGCGGCGGCGGTTTGTCGACGCAGTGCGCGCGGTGGCGCCGGACGCGGGCGGAATGCCGATCATCATCACCGAGGCGGGGCGCGCCGTGGTGCGGGCGTTCTTCGAGGCGGCGGGCTACGCCATGGCGCTGATCGCGGTCGTGTTGCTCGGCCTTTTGCGCAGCGTGCGCGACAGCCTGCTTGTGCTGGCGCCGCTGGCGTTGGCGGCGAGCCTGACCATGGCGGTGACGGTGATTTTCGCGACCCCGTTCAATTTCGCGAACGTGATCGTGCTCCCGTTGCTGTTCGGGCTCGGGGTCGCCGGGGGCATCCATATGGTCATGCGCGCGCGCGCGTCGGGCGCCGGCGCGTTGATGCGAACCAGCACCCCGCGCGCGGTGCTGTTCAGCGCGCTGACCACCATTGGCTCGTTCGGCGCGCTGGCGCTCTCTAGCCACGTGGGCACGGCGAGCATGGGCTTCCTGCTGACCGTGGCGATCGGCCTGAGCCTGGTATGCACCCTGGTGACACTGCCGGCCCTGTTGTCGCTGGTGCCGGCGCGGGCGCGCGGCGCCGGGGACCGCTCATGAAGCGGTTTATCGCGCTCCTGATAGGGCTGGCTCTATCGCCTGACTAAGATCCGCCTCGTCGGCGAGGCGTTCAACCTCATTATCCCGGCCGGCACCATGGGTGGCGAGCCGGTCAAGGCAATCCTGCTCAAGCGGGCCCATGGCCTGGGGTATCGCGAGGGCGCGGCGTCGCTGATCATTGCCAAGACGGTCAACCTCCTTGCCCTGATCGCGTTCTGCGCGGTCGGGCTTGTGCTCCTGCGGCGAACGCCGACCCTGGCCGGCGGCTTCGGGGCCGCGCTGGCCACGGGGCTGGGCCTTCTGACGCTGGGGGCCGCCGGGTTCTACGCGGTACAGCGCCGCCGGGTAGCCAGCCGTCTTGCCCGCTGGCTGTCGCGCCATCGACTTGGCGGCGGGCTGGTGCGGTTTCTGGAGGAGATCGAGGAGGTCGACGGCCGGCTCGTGGCCTTCTACGCCGGCAAGCCGGGCGCGTTCGCGGTGGCCTTGGCGCTGGCGTTCGGCAACTGGCTGATCAACATGGCCGAGCTCTACCTCATCATGTGGCTGCTAGGCCATCCGGTGAGCTGGGGCGAGGCGTGGATGATCGAGACCGCGGCGCAACTGGCGCGCGCCGGGGCCTTTCTGATTCCAGGCGGTCTGGGCGCGACCGAGGCGGTCATGGTGCTGATTCTCGATGCCCTGGCCGGGCGCCCGGCGCTTGGCCTGGCGGTGGCGCTGGTGCGGCGCGGGCGCGAGGTCCTGTGGATCGCCTGGGGCTTGTGGCTCGCCTGGCTCTACGCGCTGAGCCCGGCGGAGGTGTCGTCCTTGACCCTGGCGCCGGCACCGGTCGCGCCCGAACGCCCGGCGGCGCGCGACTCGGCCGCCGGCGAGCCTTGAGACAGCATCGTTGCGCCGTTGCGGGCTTCGGCGTTAGAACATGGCCGGCCGGCTTGTCTTGCACGGGCTTTGGGGCGTAGCCAAGAGGTTAAGGCAGCGGGTTTTGATCCCGCGATCCCAGGTTCGAATCCTGGCGCCCCAGCCAACCGACATCGGTCTCGCCTCGCCTTCAGCCGATTTTCCGGGACCAGATCAAAACCCTGAAATCGCTTTCATGAATGCCGCCACGATGGTTGACTCCCACTGCCTCGATTGTCGAGGATTCGGCTCGCTTGGGACCGTTTTCGGGCGCCACGGGCCATGAAAAAGATTTCCGGGCCGGCAACCACCGGTACCGCGCGCGGGGCATCCGCGAGGAACATTCGCTAGGAAGAATGGGGCGAGAGGGGAACGAATGACCACCATGGTGTTCCAATCGTCGGTCGACAAACCCGAGCGTTGGCTGCCGGAGCTTCAGGCGTGTATGCCGGAGTTGGAGCTGCGGACCTGGCCCAACGTCGGCGATGCGGCCGAGGTGGAGTACGCGCTGGTGTTCGAGCCGCCCGAGGGTATGCTCGCCGGCCTGCCCAACCTGAAGGTGATCTTCTCGCTGGCGGCTGGCGTCGACCACATCCTGCGCGATTCGAGTATTCCGCCGCGGATTCCGGTGGTGCGCATGGTCGACGATAACCTGCGCAACATGATGAGCGAGTATGCGACCTTGGCGGTGCTCTATTACCACCGCTGGCTGCCCGAGTATTTCGCGCGGCAAGCGGAGACGGTCTGGGAGACGATCTGGCCGGCCTATACGCCCGATACGGTGGTCGGCGTGCTCGGGCTTGGTGCCATCGGCCGCGACGTTGCCGCCAAGCTGGCCGCCTTTGGATTTCGGGTCCACGGCTGGAGCCGTTCGGAAAAGAGCATCCCGGGCATCACCTGTCACTGGGGCAACGGCGGATTGATGGCCATGCTGGGCCAGAGCCATTATCTTGTCTGCGTGCTGCCGCTGACCGCCGATACGCGCGGCATCATCAACGCCCGCGCCCTGGCGGCGCTGCCGCGAGGGGCTTGTGTTATCAACATCGGGCGCGGCGGACACGTGGTCGACGACGACCTGCTGGCGGCGCTCGATTCCGGCCATCTGCGCGGCGCCTTTCTGGATGTTTTCAACACCGAGCCGCCGCCGCCCGCGCATCGCTACTGGAGTCACCCGAAGGTCCGCATGACGCCGCACAACGCCGGCGAGGTCGTGCCGCGCTCCGCGGCCAAGCGGGTGATCGAAAATCTGCGCCGGCATTTGGCCGGCGAGCCTTTGCCCAACCTGCTCAACCGCGGCCGCGGCTATTAAGAGAGCGGGAGAAGCGGGCCGGATGGCAACAATAAACACAACGGCGAATCAGGGCGACGGGAAGCGCGCGCGGCGCAAGGCGGCGGGCAAGGCGACCCTGGCCGATGTGGCCGCGCGCGCCGGCGTTTCGATGGCCACCGTTTCGCGGGTCATCAACGAGCCCAAACGGGTCAGCGGCGAATTGCGGGCGCGCGTCGACTTAGCCATCGACGAGTTGTCCTATGTCCTGCATGGGGCGGCGCGCGCCTTGGCGTCCAGTCGCACGCGGACCATCGGCGCGGTGGTGCCAACACTGGATATCGCTATCTTCGCGCAGGGCGTCAGCGCCTTGCAGAAGCACCTCAACTCAGCCGGCTACACCCTTTTCATCGCCAATTCCGAGTATGACCCCAAGCGCGAACTAATGGAGATTCGGGCACTGGTGGAGCGCGGCGTCGACGCTCTGGTGCTGGTTGGGCAGACCCGTCCAGCCGAGGCCTATACCCTGTTGGAGAGCAATGGCGTCCCCTTCGTCACCACCTACTTCTACGATCCGGCGGTGGTGCGCCCCTGTGTTGGAATCGATAACCGTGCCGCCAGCTATCGCATGTGTCGCTATCTCATCGAACTCGGTCACCGGGCCTTTGGCGTCGTGACCAGCCCGACTGTCAACAACGATCGCATCGCGGCGCGCCACCGAGGTATCCTCGACTGCCTGGCCGAGCATGGCCTGTCGCCTCCGCCCGAGAGCGATCTGGAGATGGCCTACTCGTTGGCCGACGGGCGCGCCGCGCTGCGCTCGCTGCTCACGGTGGCGCCGGAGATCACGGCGATCGTCTGCACGACCGACGTGCACGCCATTGGCGCGCTGCTCGAGGCGCGCAGTCTAGGGCTCGAGGTGCCGCGGCAGCTTTCGATCAGCGGCTTCGACGGCCTCGACCTGGCGGCGGAGATGGAGCCACCGCTGACCACCGTCGACGTGCCCGCCAACGAGATGGGCGAGCGGGTCGGCGACTACCTGGTCAACCGGCTCGACGGCCAGGCGGTGCCCTTGATCACCACGCTTTCGGCGTCGTTGGTCGTGCGTGGCTCAACCGGCCGTCCCAGGTCGGGGCGGCTGCCGGCGGTTCACCGGCGCGGCGGACCCGCCTGAGACCTAGTTGCTCTGCGGCGGGCCGACGGCGCCGGCCCGGGCCAGTTCGGCGATCTCCGCCTCGCTGTAATCCAGTTCCGCCAGGATCTCGCCGGTCTGCGCGCCTAGCGGCTGCGGCGGCAGGCGCACCTCCGGCACGTGGCCGTTGTAACGCACCGGGTGGGCAACCACCGTGATCGGGGTGCCGGTGGCGCCGGGCAGGGTCACGAAATTGCCGTTGTGCTTGACCTGCGGGTCCTCGACGACCGCATCGTAATCATTGACCCGGGCGTGCCAGATTCCCCGTGCCGTGAAGCGGCGCTCGACCTCGGCGATGTCGAGCCGGCCCAGGGCGTCGGCCAGCAGGTCGCCGACCTCCTCGCGTTGCACGAAGGCCTGTTCATCGCTGTAATCGGCCAGCCGTGGTTCGTCGAGGGCGTCGGCCAGCTTGGCCAGGGGCGATAGGGAGATCGCCAGCTCGCTGTCGCGGGTGCGGTAGACGCCGTAGGGCGCGCCGTAATACCAGCCGGCGATGTGCCGTGGCTTGCGCACGCTTTCCGGCCGCTCGCCATTCAGGTAGCAGACAAAGGATTCCATCTGTAGGTCGATGGCGGCCGAAAGCAGATTGACGTCGACGCGGCAGCCCTTGCCGGTCTGGCTACGGCCGACCAGGCCGGCCAGGATGCCCATGGCCATCAGCGCGGCGCCGTGGTGGTCGGCGGCAGAGACGCCGACGGCGCGCGCCGCGCCCGCCTTGCCGGTGATCGCCATCAGCCCCGACATGGCCTGGATCAGCAGATCCTGGCCGGGCCGGTCCACATAGGGGCCGTCGGCGCCGAAGCCGGAGGCCGAGGCGTAGATGATGCCTGGGTTGAAGTCGCGCACCGCCTCATAGCCCAGGCCCAGCCTGTCCATCACGCCGGGGCGGAAGTTCTCGGCCAGCACGTCGGCGCCGGCGATCAGCTTGCGCGCGACCTCGGCACCCTCGGGCACCTTCAGATTCAGGGTCAAGCTGCGCTTGTTGCGGTTGCCGGTCAGGAACAGCATGGACTGGCCGTCGACCTTCTTGTTGGCGCCGCCCCAGTGGCGCTGGAAGGCGCCGTTGAGGGGCTCGATGGCGATCACGTCCGCGCCCAGGTCGCCCAGTGCCTGGATGCCGACCGGGCCGAGCAGGAAGTGGTTGAAGCTGACGACGCGGATACCTTTCAGCAGGTCCATGGCGGGGTTTCCTCGATCGGGCGTTTCAGGCCAGCCGGGCCGGCGGGGGCCGGCAGGCGCCGGGCATGAGCAGGGAGGTGAGCGCTTCGACGAAATAGAAATCGCCGAATAGCACCGCGCTGTCGGCACCGTCGTTGTGGGGTTTGGAATAGACGCCGTGCATGAGCAGCCCGCGATGCTCGGGCTCGCGGGCCAGGTAGTCGCGGCACAGGCTTTCCAGGATCGCGGCGCCCCGCTCGCCCCAGCGCGCGCCGGCCGCCGGGTCCGGATGCAGGGCGGCCAGGTCGATCAGAGCCGAGGCGACGATGGCCGCGGCCGAGGAATCGCGCGCGGTCGCCGGGATCGCCGGATCGTCGAAGTCCCAGAACGGCACCAAGGTGCGATCGAGCCGGTCGAGAAAGTACCGCGCCAGGCGCTCGGCCAGGGCGATGTACTCATGCTTGCCGGTCGCCGCGGCACTGGCGACGGCGCCATAGATGGCCCAGCCCTGGCCGCGCGACCAGCAGGACTCATCGGCATGGCCTTGAAAGGTGTAGCCGCGCATCCGATCGCCGCTCGTCACATCGTATTCGACGGCGTGATAGGTCGAGTAGTCGGGCCGGATGAACGCCTCGGCGGTCATCCTCGCGTGGGCCTCGCCGGCCAGGCGAAAGCTGCCGTCGTCGGCGTGTGCCGCCGCCCAGTAGAGCAGGGGGATATTGGCCATGGTGTCGATCGCCGAGCTGCGCCGGCCGCGCTCGTCGTCGAGGGGCCCCCAGGATGAGATATAGGCGCCCTTCGCCGTGGTGATCAGGCGCGCGCGCAAGCGGTTGGCGGCCCGCAGGGCCAATTCCGCATACCATTCGTCGCCGGTGATATGAAAGCCGGGCAGGGCGCTGGCGTAAAAGATAAAGCCGATATCGTGGGTGTTCGGGTCGTCGGCCCGGGGCGCGATCAGCTGCATGCGCTCCCGCGCCCAGCGCAGGAAGCGCGCGTCGCCGCCGTGCATGTGGGCGGACAGCAGCAGCCCGACCCAGAAGCCGCAGAACCAGTTGCCATGGCTCCAGTTGGCGCCGTCATAGCCGGCCGAGCGCGAGGCCGGCATGGTGCGCCAGGCGCCGTCGGGACCGGTGACGTAGGGAAACTCTACGCCGATCCGGCCCTCGTCCTCGCCCAACTTCGCGGCCAACAGGTCGAGGGCCTCGGTGAACAGCGCGCAGCGCGTGTCGGTAAGCGATTTCACCGGATTTCCTCTTATCGGTCCCGCCGCGCGGCGCGTCCACGCTGGCCGCCAGTCTGGCTGTCAGCCTGGCTGTCCGGCCGTCTGTCCGGGGCCGTCTGTATTGACACCGGGCCAAGGGGCATGTCAACTCGCGTGGCGTTTTGGAAAGCGGTTACACGGGGCCGGCCGCGCCGGACCGGCGACCGCGTCCGCCGAGAGAGGGAGCCCCGCCATGGCCGCGTTCATCGCCACCTCCCGCCCACGCCCGGGCGTGCTGCTGATCGGCCTCGATCGACCGCGACAGATGAACGCCTTGAGCGAGGCACTGCTGATCGAGCTGGCGGCGGCGTTGAGCGCGGCCGAGGTCGATGAGGAGGTCCGTTGCGTCGTCCTGACCGGCAACGAAAAGACCTTTTCCGCCGGCGCGGATATCAAGGAGATGCTGGCCCGGGGCCTGGAGGCGATCGATAATCGGGAGCGGCAGGGCGCCTGGCGCGTGATCGAGAGTTTTCAAAAGCCGCTCATCGCCGCGGTCGCCGGCATCGCATTCGGTGGCGGGCACGAACTGGTCATGCTGGCGGATATCGTGATCGCCGCGGACAACGCCCGCTTCGCCCAGCCGGAGATCGGCATCGGCATCCTGCCCGGCGACGGGGCGACCCAGCGCCTGACCCGCGTGGTCGGCAAATCCATGGCCATGAAGCTGGTGCTGACCGGCGAGGCGATCGACGCCGCGACCGCGCACAAGCTGGGCCTGGTCGCCGAGGTCGTGCCCCTGGCCGAGACCCTGGAGCGCACCCTGGAGCTGGCGGCAACCATCGCCACCAAGCCGCCGGTCGCGGCGCGCCTGGCCAAGCAGGCGGTGCTCAGCGCCTACGAAACCACCCTGAGCGCCGGTTTGGCCGTAGAGCGCCAAGCGATCCGGCTGGCCTTCACCACGGCCGACCGGGAAGAGGGCATGCGCGCCTTCGCCGAGAAGCGCGCGCCCAAGTTCACCGGCCGCTGAGCGCGCCGCCTTACGCGGCCAGGACGTGGGCGCCGTCGGTCGCTACGTGGGCTTCGGCGAGGGCCTGGCCGAGGGCCAATATCTCTCGCTCCGAGAGCTTCATCAGGGGCGGGCGCACCACCGCGCGCTGCTGGCGGTTGAGCAGCACCAGGCATTCCTTCATGCGGTTGTGCATGTCCAGGAACGGCGCTTTGTAGAACTGCTGTACAAGCGGGTAGAGGCACTCGTTGATGGCCCGCGCCTGGTGCAGATCCTCGGCCTGAACCGCGCGCCAGAGCGCCACCTGGAGGTCGGCGACGACGCTGCCGGCGCCCGACAGCAGGCCGTTGCAGCCAAGGGTCAGCGAGGCCATCAGCCAAGCCGTGTGGGTGGTCAGGACGTTGACCGGGCGTGGCAGGCTTTGCAGAGTCCTGATCTGGCGCTCGTGCAGCATGGGGTCGTTGCACCAGTCCTTGATCGCCCGGATCGTCGGCACCTCTTCCATCAGCCGCAGCAGGGTTTCGAAGGGATAGCCCAGGCCGCCGCCGAGCGGGTACTGGAAGCAGATCATCGGCAGGTCGGTGGCGTCGGCGATCATCTTATAGTGGGCCAGCGCCATCTCGGGCCGCAGCTGCCCGCCCATGACCATGCTGTTGGGCGGGAACACCAGCAGGCACGAGGCGCCGCCGGCCTCGGCCATGCGCGCCAGGTCCGCCGCCTTGTGGCTGCCGTCGGCGTAGATGCCGTTGACCACCGGGATGCGCTGCCCGATGGTATCCATGGTCAGGTCCAGCACCCGGCGCTGCTCGTCGAAGGTGCAGGCATGAACCTCGGAGGCATGGGCGTTGACGGTGATGGCCGCCAGGCCTTCCACCGCGGCGACATGGCCCAGGTGGCGGCGATACTCGCCCTCGTCGATGCTGAAATCCTCCTTGAACGGCAGCAACGTGGCCGGGATTACGCCTTTCGGCTCGAAATTCTTGAAGGGTGGCATCGGTTTCCCCTTTCGTGGATGCCGGCCGGGGCGGCGGGTGCCCGCGCGGCCAAGTCGGTCTTGGGTTCCGTGACCCGCGCATGGATGAAATCGCTTTCCAGGACCGAAGCATGAAAGAAGAGGCGCCCCTTGGCAAGCCGTCCTGGCGGCCGTCATGCTCATGGCCGCGCCGGCGCTGGCTACCCGCCGCGGAAACGTGGCGCCTTGGACATTAACGCGCTCTCCAGGGGCGGCAATATGGCGGACTGGGCGTCGACGCGCCTTGACTTGGGTTGGGCCCCGCCGTTAACCTGATTTGTGTAAGCGCTTACTTTTATAGAGCGGGGGCTGAGTTTTTACCCAATTCACGGGGGCCACGGTGGCCCGGGGTTCGATGACAGGTGCTTGCACCGACGCCGCGCAAAGGGCCGACGACGGAACAAGGCCAGCGGCGTCTCAACGTGGCGCCAACCGCGCGAGACCCGCGTGAGCGATGCGGGGCTTCGCGGGACCGGCGAGCATAACCGTCGCGGCAGAGGATCAGGGAGTGAGACATGCCGAGACGAATTCCACCCACCAAGCAGAGGATCAGGGAGTGAGACATGCCTAGACGAATTCCATTCACCAAAGTGCTCGCGAGCCTGGTGGCTTTCGCTTCGGCGGGGCTGCTGGCGGCGCAGGTCGCCAACGCCGAGATCGAACTGAAAATCGCCTACATGAAGCATCCGATCCATCAGGCCAGCGTCGACCTCATGAAGCAGAACGCCAAGAAACTGGGGATCAAGGTCACGGCCATCCCCATGGCGTACAGCATCTTTCAGCAGAAGGTGACGGCGACGCTAACATCCAAGGACGACCAGTTCGACATCATCTGGCACAACGACGATTGGGGTCAGCTGTGGAAGAAATGGGTCGAGCCGGTCGACGACGTGGCCGGCATGAACGACGTGGCCAAGAGCCCGCTGCTGGCTTTCTACAATGACGACGGCAAGGTCACGGCGGTGCCCATGGCCCACACGGTGGGCACCTTCTTCTATCGCACCGACCTGGTCCCGGCGGACAAGGTTCCAACAACCTGGGACGAACTGGTCAAGGTCAGCAAGGAATTGCAGGACGCCGGCAAGGTCAAGTGGGGCTATGTGGGTGGCATGAAGATGAACAACACATGGTTTACCCTCTGGTGGACCATGTGGTCGGACGCCTGCGACATCTTCAAGCCGATCTACTCGCGCGACAATAAGGTGCTGGAGAAGGCGGGTTGGACCCCGGCGATTACCGAGCCCTGCACCCTCGACTACATGAACTTCTGGTGGGACGCCATGAACACCAGCAAGATCAGCCCGAAGGCCATGACCTCCTACGGTCGTGACGAGGCGAACGCCATCTTCATGGCCGGCGAAGCCGCCTTCACGCTGGTCGATTCAACCCACTACGGCGATTTCAACAATCCGAAGAAATCTCGCATCGCCGGTAAGATCGGCATGGCGCCGTTCCCGATGGGGCCGCGGCGCGACAAGCCGGTGTCGTGGAACGAGATCTGGGGCTGGGCAATCCCGAAGGGCATTTCCGCCGAGCACAAGGCGGCGGCCAAGAAGCTGCTGGGCGCCATGCTGACCGATATCGACGGCCAGGTGGAGATGTGGAAAAAGACCGGCGGCCCGCCCCCGAACATGAAGGCATGGGACGTGATCGCGAAGCAGGATCCGGTCTTCGCGCAGCTCAAGCACGCGGTCTTCGATCAGGAGCACCCCATGCACGCGGCCTACTACTTCCCCAACTGGCCGGCCGTGCACAAGGCCTACTCCGACACCATGATCAAGGCCTTGAGCGGAGCCAGGGAAGACATGCCGCAGGTGTTCAAGGAAGGCATGTCCACGATCCACGACGCCGCCGTGCAGTGACCCTAAGCCGCCGCCGTACAGAATGAGCGTACAGTGACGGAGAGGTCGTCGAACGTGATGGGAACCCCGGGGTCGAAGTCGGCCCCGGGGACTCCTCGGCGTCCGCGCCTGGGCGAGCGGGAGCGGTTTATACTCCTGCTGCTGCTACCCTCCGCGACGCTGCTGATCCTGTTCCAGATCGTGCCGATCGTGATCGGCGCCAACGCGAGCTTTCGCGACTGGAGCCTCTACGACCCGCAGAAGACGTGGGTTGGCCTGAAGCATTACATCTATGTGCTGACCGACTCGACCTTTCTGAAGCTGGTCCTGCCCAATACCTTTCTTTTGATGTTTTTATCGGTGTCCATCGGGCTGGCCCTCGGTTTGGCGCTGGCGCACCTGCTCAATCGTGATTTCCGCGGCCGCTGGCTGGTTCAGACGGTGATTCTGCTGCCGCTGATGGTGGCGCCGGTGATTGCCGCGACCATGATGCGATGGGTCTTCAACGACCAGTTCGGGATCGTGGCGGCCGTGCTCGAGTCGTTCGGCGTCGAGCAGATCGCCTGGCTGGCCGAGCGCTGGCCGTCGTTCGCGATCATCGTCTTTACCGACGTTTGGATCTGGACCCCCTGGTTCACCATCATCCTGCTGGCGGGCCTCAAGAGCCTGCCGAAGGAGCCCTACGAGGCCGCCGCCATCGACGCCGCCAGCAAATGGCGCGTCTTCACCCACCTGACCCTGCCCATGCTGCGTCCGGTGATGGCGGTCTGCATCGTCATCCGCTCGATCGACGCCTTCCGCACCTTCGACCAGGTCTGGGTCATTACCGGCGGTGGACCGGCGCGCCAGACCGAGGTGTTCAGTGTCTACGCCTATATCGAGGCGTTCGAGAACCTGAATTTCGGGCGTGGCACCGCCGCGGCCATGATCGGCGCCGTGATCATCGGTGTCGTCGGCTGGGGGCTGTACAAGGGGTTGCAGCGGGTGCTGGAGGTATCGAAATGAGGGCCGAGGCGATGACCGCCGGGCGCGCTGGCGGCGGCTTCTTCGATGCCCTGGCGCCGGGCGGCAAGCGGGCCCTGTTCCTGCTGTCCCTGGCCGCGGTGCTGTTCCTCTTCGCTTTCCCCGTATTCTGGCTGATGCTGACGTCGCTGCGGCCGGGCTGGGCGGTTTTCTACGTCCATCGCGGCACCGAGTTCACCCTGCAGAACTACGTCGACGTTCTGCAGGAAAGCCAAGTGCTCCCGGCCTTTATCAACAGCTTCGTGATCGCCACCCTGGCGACCTTCTTCTCGCTGGTGGTGACCGTGCTCAGCGGCTACATGCTGTCGCGCTTCACCGGGCGCATCGCCAATACCTGGTTCGGGACGATCTATGTCTTCCGCACCATCCCCTATATCTCCTGGGTGCTGCCGCTCTATGTGGTCACCCAGTGGTCGGGGATCTTCGACACCTACCTGGGGCTGCTGCTGCCCTACATCGCGGTCCACATCTGCTTCTTCTCCTGGATCATGAAGGGCTTCTTCGACGGTATCGACCCGTCCATGGAGTACGCGGCCTTGATCGACGGCTGCACGCGCTGGGGCGCCTTTCTGCGCGTGGCCTTGCCGTCGGCGATTCCCGGCATCGCGGCGCTGGCTATCCTAAGCTGGCTGTGGACCTGGAACGAGTTCCTGTTCGCCCTCATTCTGACCAGCCACAACACGCCGATGATTACCGTTGTGATGGCCCAATTCGTCAACGAGCTGGGCACCGAGTGGAATTTGATGAGCGCGACAGCGGTGATGGCCATGGGGCCGGCCCTGATTGTCGCGATCTTCGGGCAGAAATATGTGGTCAGGGGACTGCGTGTCTAACCGGCGCGGCGCCGGACCGGCGGATACCGGATCAACCTTCCAGATCGAGGGTGTGACGTGGCGGAAGTAACCCTTACCAACCTGAACAAATTCTACGGGCAGACTCACGCGGTCAAGGATTTCAACCTGACCGTGGCCGACCAGGAGTTCGTCGTTCTGGTGGGTCCTTCGGGTTGCGGCAAGTCGACCACGCTGCGCATGGTGGCGGGGCTGGAGGACCTGGGCAGCGGCACCATCGTCATCGGCTCGCGGGTGGTCAACGACCTGCCGCCGCGCGACCGGGATATCGCCATGGTGTTCCAGAACTACGCCCTCTATCAGCATATGACCGTCTACGATAACCTCGCCTTCGGTCTGCGCAACCGCAAGGTGCCGGCGGCCAAGATCGACGAGGAGATCGATCGGGCAACCAACATCCTGGGTATTACGGATCTGCTCAAGCGCAAGCCGCGCCAGCTTTCCGGCGGCCAGCAGCAGCGGGTCGCCCTGGGCCGCTGCATCGTGCGCCACCCGCGGGTGTTCTTGTTCGACGAGCCCCTGAGCAACCTGGACGCCAAGTTGCGCGCCCAGATGCGGGTCGAGCTGAAGCACCTGCGCAAGCGCGTCGCCACCACCTCGATCTACGTCACCCACGACCAGGTCGAGGCCATGACCCTGGGCGACCGGGTGGTGGTCATGCACGACGGCTACGTCCTGCAGGTCGGTACGCCCCTGGAGATCTACAACGAGCCGCGCAATCTTTTCGTGGCCGGGTTCATCGGCTCGCCGGCGATGAACTTCGTCGGCGTCAAGGTGGTCAACCACGGCGATGCGCTCTATGCCGAATGCGACGGTTTGCGCGTCCGTGTGCCGGAGCCGCGCCGCGCCCACCTGTCCCGGTACACGGACCGGGAGGTGACCCTCGGCGTCCGACCTGAGCACATCGCCCTGGGCAATCCTTCGCCGGAGCAGGGCACCACGATCGACGCGGTGGTCGCGCTGACCGAGCAGCTCGGCTCCGAACAGCTACTCGATGCCCAGGTCGGGCCGACCACCATTGTCGCCTCGCGGATCGATCCGCGCACCAGCCTGCGCCATGGCGAGACGGTGCGTCTGACGCTCAATCCGAACGGGCTGCATTTTTTCGACAACGACAGCGAAGAGGCCATTGTCTAGGCCACCGCGTTGCGACCAGGGAGACGGGCGAACATGCTCAGCCGAATGCGCGTCGTCAGCTTCTGCCACTATCTGCAGGGCCCGGCCGCGACCCAGTACTTGGCCGACATGGGCGCTGACGTGATCAAGGTCGAGCCGCTGGAGGGCGCCTTCGAGCGCCACTGGTCCGGCGCGCGCACCTTCGTCGATGGGGTCAGTGCCTTCTACCTGAGCGCCAATCGCAACAAGCGCAGCCTGGCCATCGACCTGAAGCGGCCCGAGGCGCGCGCGGTGATGCTGCGGCTGGCGCGCTCCGCCGACGTGGTGGTGGAGAATTACCGCCCTGGCGTCATGGAGCGCCTTGGGCTCGGCTACGCCGATCTGAAGGCGGTCAAGCCGGATATCATCTACGCCTCGGCGACCGGGTCCGGCGCCGACGGCCCGCTCAGCGACAAGCCTGGCCAGGATCTGCTGGTGCAGGCGCGTACGGGGGTGATGGCCGCCAGCGGCGACCCCGCGCGCCGGCCGACGCCGGCTGGCTTCGCCGTCATCGACCAGCACGGGGGCGCTTTGCTGGCCATGGGCATCCTGGGGGCCTATGTCCGGCGCCTGACCACCGGAGAGGGCACCCGCGTCGAGGGTAACCTGCTGAATGCTGGCATCGACCTACAGAGCGAGGCCCTGACGCTTTACTACTCGGGCGCTCGCACGCGCGCCGTGATGCGGCGCGACGAGAACCTGGCGACCTGGTTCCACGAAGCGCCCTACGGGGTCTACAAGCTGGCCGATGGGTTCCTGGCCCTGTCCTTGAACGATCCGCGCACGGTGGCGGCCGCGCTCGACAACGCGGACCTGGCGGCCCTGGCCGAGCACGACATGTATGCAACGCGCGACCGCTTCGCCGCCGCCCTGGCGCGCGCCCTGGCGCCCCTGAACCTGGTCGAGGCCGCCGCGCGCTTCGACCCCCACGGCATCTGGTATCAGCGGGTCCAGGACTACGACGACCTGCGCCGCGATCCCCAGGCGCTCCATAACGGGGTGTTCCGCGAGGTGCCCGTGGGCCGGTCGAGGGCGACCCTGGTCAATCATCCCCTGCGCTACGACGGGCAAACGCCCGAGTATCGGGGCATGGCCCTGGAGCCGGGCGCGCACACCAACGAGATTTTGGACGAATTGGAGTTCACGGCGCCGGAGGTCGAGGCGCTGCTGGGCGCGAAGGTCGTCTTCGCGCCGCGGCGCCGGGCCGCCGACGAAGCCCGGGCGAAGGAGGCGGAATGTCAGGGTTCCATGTAAGCATCGGCGATCAGGTTCGGTTCTCGAAAACCGTCGGCGAGACCGACATCTATCTTTTCGCCGGAATCACCGGCGACTTCTCGGAGAACCACGTGGACGAGGAATACATGAAGAAATCCGCTTTCGGCGCGCGTATCGCCCACGGCGCGCTGCTGGTCGGCTTCATGTCCACCACCTCGTCGCTGATGATCGACACCTGCGTGAAGGCCGGCATCGACGAGACGCCGGTTTCCCTGGGCTATGACCGGGTCCGTTTCCTCAAGCCGGTCTATATCAACGATACGGTCACCGTGACCTACACGATCGCCGAGATCGACCAGGAGCGGCGCCGTTCCCGTTCCAAGATCGAGGTGTGCAACCAGAAGGGCGAAACCGTGGCCGTGGCCGAGCACATCCTCAAATGGGTGCGCGGCCCCTGAACCCGGGGCCACCTGCGGACGGCGGAAGAGGAGCGCCATGACCGAGGACGGCACGGGCGGGTGGGACCGCCGGGTCGCGCTGGTGACCGGCGCCGGTCGTGGCATCGGGCGCGCGATCGCCTATGCCCTGGCCGACAGCGGCTTCGATATCGCGGTCAACGACCTGGCGCGCGACGACAATGCCGAAGCGACCCTGGACGGGCTCGAGGCGCGGGGCGCCCGGGCGCTGTTTCTGGCCGCCGACATCGCCGACGAAACCGGCCACGAGGCGCTGCTCGATACCCTCTGGGCGCACTTCGGGCGCCTCGACTGCCTGGTCAACAACGCCGGCGTGTCCCAGCCGCGCGGCGACCTGCTGGAGCAGACGGCCGAGACCCTGGACCGGGTGCTGGCGGTCAACCTGCGGGCGCCGTTCCTGCTCAGTCAGGCGGTGGCGCGGCGCATGGTCGCGGTTCGGCCGGCGCCGCCGGAGGCAAGCCGCAGTCTTGTCTTCATCACCTCGGTCAATGCCACCATGATCTCGCCCGAGCGTGGCGCCTATAACGTCTCCAAGGCGGCGCTCTCGGCGGCCAGCCGGGTGTTCGCGGCGCGGCTGGCCGAGGCCGGGATCGCGGTCTACGAGATCCGGCCCGGCGTTATCGCCACCGACATGACCGCCGTGGTCAAGGAGACCTATGACCGCCGCATCGCCGAGGGCCTGTCGCCGATCGCCCGCTGGGGTCGGCCCGAGGAGGTTGGCCGCGCGGTCGCGGCACTGGTCAACGGTGCCTTGCCGTTCAGCACCGGCGATGCTTTCCGCATCGATGGCGGCCTGCACATCCATCGGCTCTAGCCCATGACCGTCGATCTTTTCACGCCCGGTCGTATCGGCGCCCTGGAGGTTCCCAACCGCATTGTCATGCCGTCCATGACCACGCGCCTGGCCGATGCCGAGGGCCATGTGACCGACCAGAGCCTCGCTTACTACACCACGCGGGCACGCGGCGGCGTCGGCCTGATCACCGTGGAGATGGCGGCGCCGGAGCGCGCCGGGCGCCACCGGCGCAACGAGCTCGGCATCTACGACGACCGGTTCCTGCCGGGACTGCGGCGGCTGGTCGACGCGCTGCACAGAATTGGCAGCCAGGCGGCGATCCAGCTGGGCCACGGCGGCGGCCATACCCGGGCCGCGGTCTGCGGCGAGGCGCCGATCGCGCCCTCGGCGATCCCGCACCCGGTGCTCGAGATCGAGCAGGAGCTGGTGATTCCCCTGGAGATGACGCTGGAGCGTATCGAGGAGACGACGCGCGCCCACGTCGAGGCGGCGCGGCGCGCGCGCATGGCCGGCTTCGACTGCGTCGAGCTGCACGCCGCGCACGGCTACCTGATCTCCCAGTTTCTCTGCCCGTACGAGAACCGGCGCCAGGACGCCTATGGCGGCTCGCTCGCCAACCGGGCCCGCTTCGGGCTCGATATCATTCTCAGGATCAAGGCGGAGCTGCCTGATTTTCCTGTCATCCTCCGCTTCAACGCCAACGACTACATGCCCCGGGGGCTGGGCTTCGAGGAGGCCCGGCAACTGGCCGTCTGGGCCGCCGAGGCGGGGGCCGACGCGCTGCATGTCTCGGCCGGGCATTATCGCTCGCTGCCCTCCGCCGAAGTCATGATCCCGCCGATGGCCTACCCGGAGGGGGTGTTCCTGGACTATGCGGCGGGCATCAAGAACCTGGTCGATATCCCGGTGATCGCGGTCGGGCGGCTTGGCGATCCCGCGCGGGCGGCCGCGGCGGTGGCCGAGGGAAAGGCCGACTTCGTGGCCCTGGGCCGCACCCTGATCGCCGACCCCGACTGGCCGCGCAAGGCGCGGGCCGGCCGACCGGTGCGTCGCTGCCTGTCCTGCAACACCTGCGTCAACGAGATGCGCGACGGGCGCCCGATCGGCTGCCTGGTCAACCCGGCGGCGGGGCGCGAGATGGAGTTCGCCGCCGGCCGGCCGCCTCGGGGCGCGCGCATCGCCGTTATTGGCGCCGGGCCGGCGGGCTTGTCCTATGCCGCCGCGGTCGCCCCCGGCAACCGGGTGACCCTGTTCGAGCGCGACGAGGGGCCCGGCGGCGCCTTCCGCCTGGCCGGGCTCGCGCCACGCTTCCAGGATGTCGAGGCACGCGAAGCGGCGCTGATGGCCTTCATTGGCGAGTTGGAGCGCGCCTGCCGGGAGGCCCGGGTCGAATTCCGCTACGGGGCGACGATCGCGCCCGGGTCCGCGGAGCTGGCCGGTTTCGACCGCCTGGTGGTCGCGACCGGCGCCGGGTATCGCTTCGGGCTGGGTCCATTGGCCCGCTGGCTGCTGCGCGGCGGGTGGGCACGGCGTTGGCCGTTGCAGGGGCTGTTCGAGTACCCCGGTCTACGTGCCTGGTTTTATGTCGGCGCCCGGCAAGGCCGTGGCGCGGCATGGAGACGGGCGGGACGCCCCGACTGCCCGGCCATCCAAGTCATTGGCGATGCCGTCCGGGCGGGCAAGGCCAAGCCGGCGATCGAGAATGCGGTGCGCGCGGCACTGTGGCCGTAACGCGG
>Ga0114931_10000993_pt1 | contig 35816 bp, 32 predicted proteins | sample 2SBtaG_FD_89579 | JGI IMG/M metagenome (GOLD analysis project Ga0114931, IMG submission 89579) | Deep subsurface microbial communities from Kolumbo volcano to uncover new lineages of life (NeLLi) - 2SBTROV14_V59a metaG | ecosystem: Environmental > Aquatic > Marine > Volcanic | place: Kolumbo... | reverse complement strand
GAATTCTCCGATAATTTGATTTGTTCCGAGATTGAAAGGAGATATATTGGGTACACCTTTGAGAAGGAAATCAATGCGTAGATTAGCTGTTGGGACATCAAACTCCGTTATCACCTCACCTTCCGTTAGGAACAGTTTGAGGAGATTCTTAAAGCTCGCATCCCAAGCCATAATTGATCTTCAGATATAGGTAATAAGAGAATTTCCTTCGAGTAGAAGCGATTGTTACCTTTTTCCCTCCAGAGCTGGATTTGCGAGTATTCGGTGAGTATTTAATAAGAGCTGTCCTTATACTGTACTGAATTAGTGATAACACCATAAGCTACCTAAGCAGGACAAATACTCATTGATCCTTTGAATCTGGAAAAACTAAAGAATTAATACGTGGGTACTTATTATACATGTGTCGATAATTGAAAAAGGGAGCACAGGTGCCACAAGAGATTTCGAGAGTTAAAATTAAGAATTTAAAACATACAGTGACTCTTGAGGCTGACCTAAGTAATCTTAACATCTTAATCGGTCGGAATACAACAGAAAAATTGAATTTTGGTTACATGTTTAGATTCATAAAGGATACTGTTGCGCTTAGATGAATCCTTACAGAATCATGGAGGGATTAATGGTATACAATCAATTTACATGGATGATAATATCACAGAGATTGAATTGGAAGGAATAAAACTCATCAATCTCATATGCTCTAGTTTGAAGAGTTTGTACACTTCTTTCTCCTCCTCTTCTAAGGGTCTTTGGATGAGATTTTTCTCAGAACCATACTAATCTATTATCAGTTTCTTCGATTGGGATCTTACATCGACTAAATCCTTCTCATATCCTAGCAACAGTGCCCAGCTACTGATAATAGCTTTTCCTGAATGAGAAACATCTGTGTGTGATATCGTTTTCGAATAAATAATCTATCTCTTCAGAGGGATCTAAGAAGTGAGAAAACTGGATTATTCTGTTTTGATTTCATATTTGTTCTGCTCGAATCTCTTGGGATCGAAAAAAGTAGGAGATGCAGTCTAAACCTTGGAACAATACATTCTTGTTTACCATCAAATTACTGCACTACAGAAATATTAACCGCGAAGATACTCGTGTCATTCTCAGAAACTCGTCGTTTTCACACGATATTCACCGATTAATCAGATGTGCGCCATACTAGATAATGGGAGTATTACTATTGACAGTTCATATTTCCTCAATTGATTCTGGTAAAGTATACTTGCATATAGGCTCATTTCATACATCTTTGTGAAAGAAAATTATTTTATACCCTCTCCTTATCGATCACATGTTTATCTATTCAATAGATGGAGAAAATTAGTATGAAAGTCAAGGCAATACTGCTTCTCGCAATACTAACTCTGGGTACGATTACCTTCTTCGGATCCACTGCTGCACCTTCTCACCTTCTGATCACAGAAGTTCTCTACGACGCTCCCAACTCTGACAGTACAGAGGAGTGGGTCGAGTTGTACAATCCCACATCCACCACATATGATCTGAGTGGGTGGACTCTCTCCGATAACACGAAGAGTAACTCACTACCCTCGGTTCTTCTGGCACCCGGTAGTTACTTTGTGTGGTCGAGGGATGCGGTTGCATTCACTGCACTGTACGGATTTGCTCCGGACAGTGAGACATTGACTCTAGCCCTTGGGAATAGTGGTGATCAGCTGTCATTGAAGGACAGTATTGGTACTGAGGTAGATTTTGTCTCCTGGGAAGGTTATACAACCGGTTGGACGGTAGCAGCGATCAACAAACCGATTCAGAGAATAGCTGATGGACTTCAGGAACCTGTTGATACAGATTCAGGGAGTGACTGGGCGGCAGCAGTCGATCTCGGTAATCCCGGTTCGGGTTACAGTTCAGGAAGTGACATCATTCCACCAGTTGTCTCGATAAATTCTCCAGTGGATGGGAGTACTGTCTCCGGTGTAGTTGGAGTGAGTTGCACCGCCACAGATGACAGTGGATCAATTGCCTCGTACTCTGTTGAGATTGATGGCTCTGTACGATCATCCAGCAGTACGTACTCATGGGATACAACCGCAGAGTCAGATGGTACTCACGTAGTCACCTGTAAAGCCACAGATCCATCTAATAACGTGGGTTCGTCAAATGTAACTGTTACTGTATCAAATACTGCACCTTCTGAGCTGTTCAAGGTTTATTTCACTGATCCGCTCTCTGGGGTACCGAGCATGACAAACTTCGCATCGCAGGAGGGTAATATCTCCAGTGGTATCACATCTCTCTTGGATGGAGCTACAACAAGTATCAGTGCAGCCCTCTACCATCTTTCATGGCAGCCCATCATTGACAGCCTACTTGCTGCACACACAAGGGGTGTTCAGGTGAAGTTGGCTGTACATTTTGAAAGCTACTCTGAATTCCAGAGCTTGATTGATGCAGGAATTAGTGTCCAGTACGTCAACACCTCGTACATCATGCACAATAAATTCTTCATTGTCGACTCGACCTATGTCTGGACAGGAAGCTACAATCCGACGGAGACCGGGACTTTGTTCAATGCCAATGACGGTATCCAGATCAAGTCAGCAGCAGTAGCCCAGATCTACCAGAGCGAATTTGACCTACTCTTTGCAAATGTGAGTGGAAAGAGCAAGACTGACAATAACGAGGAGATCACCAATGTCGGAGGTAATCAGGTGGAGGTCTACTTTGCACCCAAGGACAATGGTCTCAACCGCATGATTCAGCTCATCGATTCTGCCAACCTCTCTATCTACATCTCAATCTTCTACCTCACAGAGAATAGTATCTATGACGCAGTCGTCCGGGCGAGGGATAGGGGTGTTGTGGTTCATGGGGTCTTCGACTACAGAGGTTGGAGAAATGTGTATGCAGAGGCAGATGATATTATCTCATGGGGTGGTGGAGTAGTCGACGCCAATCCTGGGGTTTACCATCATAAGTTCATGGTTATAGACGGAGAAATTGTCTGGACAGGTAGCACGAATTTCAGCGCATCTGGCTTTAATAATAATGACGAGAATAGTGTTGTCATCCACAATGCAGCTGTTGCATCGCACTATGTAGCAAGGACTGTTCAGTATCTCGATGATGCCAATGGTTATGACTCAGATCCCACGGCAGCTCCGAGAATAGTCACTCGTCATTACAGCGGATACCCTGGATCGAATTTCATCTCATGGAGACCACATCTCAATGGTAACACCCCCTCCGAAATAGTGAAGGAGTATCTTGTCTACAGGTGGAATGATTCTTTATCAAGCTATGATCTTCTTCAAGAGGTCAATTGGGCTGTTGGATACTACTCAGATGCTGATGTGGTATACGAACAGACGTATTATTATTGTATTTCTGCAGTCATGTGGGATGGATCCACAACTGGATGCTCTGCAGAGTTTGCAGAGGTACAGCATGCTGGTGGAACCAACAGTCAACCTCCGCAATATCCTGGTACTGGACACTCATTCAGTAATGATCTCACTGCACCAACAGTGAGCATCCTCAATCCGATTGACAGCTCTGCAGTCTCCGGATTTGTTGACATATCTGTTTCTGCATCTGACAGCTCATACATATTCTGGGATATTAAGATCGATGGAGTCTCAGTTGCATCGAGTAGTTACTTCCTCTGGGATACCACATCCTACTCCACAGGGTCACATAGCATTACCGCAACAGTGACTGATATGGCAGGAAATATCGGATCTCAGGTAATATCAGTATCGGTGAATAATACTGGGTACGTAGCACCGACAGCAGACTATGCTGGAGTTAAGTTCATGAGCTACAACATCGAAGCATCTGGGATCAATCCTGCATTTGTCGATGTCCTCAAGGAAGAAAATCCAGATATTGTTGTGCTTGTTGAGGCAGGTAACATGGATGACAACGGCAATGCATCTCTCAATGCCCTTGTTGTTGATCTCAACTCGTACTTCAGAAATGAATTACCGTATGAAAGCTCCCTACTCTACGGGCAGGGAAGTATGTACACTGGTATTGCAGTACTCAGTAGGTTCAATATTCTCTCAGCCAATCTTATAGCCCTTGTCACGCTGGATGATGGAAGTCTATTCGATGTCTCCCATGATTTCTTAAGTGTGAGATTACAGGTGGGAACACAGGAACTCTATGTTGTGGGAGCACACCTCAAAGCGACCTCTGGTGCTTCAAACGAGGTGAAAAGAGAATTGGCTCAGGAAGGTATACTCAATTACATGGACACCCTCGGCTCTGCCAATATAATCTATGCAGGAGACTTGAACTCCTTCTCACCTGCAGATACTGGTGCCCTTGCTCCTAATGGCAATCTTGGATACGGTCCCGTCAACATGACGATCAATCCCCTTCATCCACATGCACCCATGAATCAGCAGTACACAGATGCCTTCAGGACTTTGAACCCAACTGATCCCGGATACTCGTACTACACCTCTCCATACGAGTCAAGAATAGATTTCATTCTGGTCAATCAGCCATTGGTGTCTACGATGCTCACCTCGACTGTCGGAGATACTGCTTCTGCTAACCTCGGATCTGATCACTACTCAGTCGATCTTACGATGGATCTCAGAGCATGGGCTCCCGCAGATACGACTGCTCCTCCACAGGTTACTGGGCTAACCGAGGACTTAGTATCACAGAACTCAATTAGTTTCTTATGGAATCCAAGTAGTGCGATCGATCTAGCGTACTATATCATTTACCGAGATGGAGTGCAGATCGGTACCACAACATCGACGTCCTACACTGATAGCGGTCTCGCACCATCGACAATTTACAGCTACACAGTTAGTGCGGTGGACTCCTCATCCAATGAAGGTGTGCCTTCATCTCCACTTGTCTCAACAACTTCCTCAGCAGGAGGTCTCAACCATATCATTATCTCGGAAGTGTACTACGATACAGTAGGTACAGACAGCAAAGAGGAGTGGGTGGAACTCTACAATCCAACTAATTCCTCAGTTGATCTCTCTGGTTGGACTCTCTCCGACAACAGCAAATCGTTCTCACTCCCAATTGGTACAGTTATTGGAGCTGGTACCTATTTAGTCATTGCTCGTAATGCAGCTGGATTTACCGCTCTCTATGGATTTGCTCCTGATGTCAGTGGAATGACAATTTCATTGAGCAACTCAGGAGATCAGGTTGTACTCAGTGATAATTCAGGAAATCAGGTAGACATGGTTGCATGGGAAAATTACCTTGCTGGCTGGTCTATTACCGCATCAACAGGCACTAGTATAGTTAGAATAAATCTCAATGACACCAATACTGTTGCAGACTGGACTACAGCGCCTTCCAATGGTAATCCTGGAACTGGAACCTACTGATTCCCTTACCAAATAACTAGCGATTTTTGTCACATTCCCATTATTGATCAAATCATATCTTACTACTGATCCATTGAACTGAATAAGTAACTTGACTCACCATTACGATATTCTTCAAGATTATCACTACTTGAAATGAGTGTCATTTCATGTGTGCCATTATAACTATTCAATACGAAATTTCACACTAAGAATTTCTGGAGTAAGGTACTTATTCAACTATATTAGTATTGAAATATGGTATTCGGAGAAATACTTGCAGGATTTATTGCTACGGCAGTGATGACTATTGTGATGGTCTATTTAGGGCCCATGATGGGAATGATGCCTAAGAATTGGAATATAATCACCGACGGACTCGGTGGGATGATGAATAGAATGATGGGTGTGTCCAAATCAATGGGATGGCTCGCACACTTCACAGTGGGTACGATATTACACCCATTTGTCTTTGCCTTAATCTGGCAGTTGATATTTAGTAGTCTACTCGGTGGCGCATCATTCTATGTATATGTCTTGGTGTTTGCTGTGATGATGATCATGATGTTCCCAATGCTGGGCGTACCCAGTGATTTCAAGAGCAAGATGATGATGGGTGTAATTGTAGTTCACCTCATTTATGCTGTTACTTATATCTATACATTACCTCTATTCAACTTCTAAGTAATAATAGTTAATTCTACATAGTTTTAAGATTTAACTTATTTGAATCTTATTTTAGACATCTCTCAGATATATTGCTAGTTGATTTATTGTACCAGAGTTCTACTTCTCCCGTAAATAGTGATTAATTCCTCACTCCAGTGCTAATCTAAAAGAATCTAAGAATATCTGCTATTTACAATCTCATCCAGTATGTACTGCTCTAACTGGTCTAATCCTTCTTTGAAATCCTTCTTTCCAAATCCAATCCGAAAATGGGTATCAGTGTATAGGTAGGTTGTACTAGGAAGGAGAACTAGCCCTTTCTTCTCAATCAGATCCATGCAGAATCTTTTGACACTGGTTGTTTTGAATATCGGACGAATGAATGCGATACAACCAGCCTGTGGATGAACCCACTCAAAAAGATCTGAATATCTCTCCATGAATCCTTCTAGATAACTTAGATTCTCCTGAATTATACTATTATTCCTCTCTATAAGCTTCTCCCAATTATCCAGTGCAAGTTTTGCTAGGAATTCGGAGGGGCCACTTCCACAGATAGTTGTGTAGTCCTTGAAAATTTCCAGAGATTCCATAATCTCTAAATTCTGAGTAGCAATCCACCCCATTCTCAATCCTGGTAGACCAAGTGATTTGGAGAGAACTCCTAAGGAGACTGCTTTTGGATAGAGATCTGCAGCAGGAGGTAATCGATGTCCTACATTATGCTCTCCCAGTCTATATACTTCATCCGAGAAGAGATAGAGATCATTCATCCTGCATATCTCGATCATTCTACTCTGCTCTTCCCTAAACAAGTTGATACCCGTGGGATTTTGTGGTGTATTGACCAGAATTGCTTTGGTCTTCAGGGTGATAAGTCCTTCCAAGTCATGGAAGTTTGGTCTCCACCCTTCCTCTTCCCTCATCTCCCAGTAAATAATTTTGACACCATTCGCTCGGGCTACTTCATGAAGAGACTGGTAACAAGGATATTGTACTATTAACTCATCCCCCTCCTTGAGAACTCCAGACATGTAACAGAAAATTCCTTCCTCTGCACCTGAGAAGGTAATAATTCCATCCTCGCTGATCTCGGTGTACAAGTTCGAGATCTCTCTCCTCAAGTCATAGTCTCCTTTGGCCTCAGTGTAGCTTAATTTTAATTCTAGCATCCTCCTCAGATTCTCCTCTCCCCTCCCATCCATATTCAACAATTCTTGAATGGTTACAGTCTCAGCATCGCTCCCACTGATCATGTAAGGGGTCGAAAACTCATACCTCGCATAGAACCTATCAATTTTGAATTCCTTTATTCTCACATATTAGGTGAGAATGTTCTCTATAAATTTCTTGGGGATTCAGCAAATATATTTACCCTGCGTAGAAGTAGTTTAATTGTAGCAGAAGGAATTGGTGCTATGAATGACCTGCATGGTTTACCTATTTCAGAGATGAAAGAACGATGGAGAAGAGCTCAGCACCAATTATATGAGAAAGAATATGATGCTATGCTCATTCCACTTGGAGTGAATTTTAGATACTTCTTCGCGAAACCGGGATTTCCGACAGAGAGACTAATAGCTGGGATTATCCCATCTGAAGGAGATCCATTTATCATTGCACCAGCATTTGAGCACAGCAACATACAACGATCAACGGGTCTAGAGGATATTGTCATTTGGGAAGAAACAGAATCTCCTTACAAGATACTTGAAAAAGAATTCAATGACCGTGAAATTGGAAACCGCATTGGTGTAGATCCAAAACTATGGGCCGTCGAAGTTGAGAGAATGCAGAAATCAGGTACCCGCAAATTCAAATCTGTGGAAGATACCATCAATATTCTGAGGAGAGAGAAATCAGAATGGGAGAAGCAACAACTAGCTTCCGCTGCTAAGGTAAGTGCAGAGGGAATCCTCGCAAGTATAGATCGACTCAAGGAGGGTGTCACAGAGAAGGAGATGGTTCCAGTGCTGAGCGAAGAATTAGGCTCTAGATCTGGGAACCCCCTAAGCTTTGCTGCAGTACAATTTGCAGAGAATTCCGCATTCCCCCACGGTCAACCTACTGACAAGAAACTCAAAAGAGACTCTGTCGTCCTCTTTGACGTAGGTACAAGTGTCAACGGATACCAGGGAGATATTACCATAACAACTACATTCGGTAAAGCACCCAAGAAATTCTATGAGGTGTATGACGTCGTCTATGAGGCGAACAGAACAGCTTTCGAATTTGGAAAGGTAGGAACTCTCCCAGCTGATGAGGACACAGTAGCACGAGATCACATCACCTCCAAAGGATATGGACAGTATTTCACCCATCGACTTGGACACGGAATCGGACTGGAAGTTCATGAGCATCCATACATTGTCGGAACTAATCAATCTCCACTTGTCGAGGGAGATACACACTCAATTGAACCCGGGATCTACCTTCCAGGTGAATTTGGCGTCAGAATCGAAGATGATGCAATTGTTGCCAAAGACCACACAGAGCGATTATTCGACACCCCTCGCCACAATTTCCGATCCTGAACTCTTCAATTATTTTGGATTATGCTACAGATATTCTTTGTAATTCTGCTTCTACCTAATTTAATCCTGATAGCTCAGGAATGGTAATATCCATGTATTGTGTTGTTCTTTAAATTCCTACTTGGATTGTTCATTCAAATGTCCTTTGATTTTCATGAAACTGTTAAAAGATTCACCAACCAATATCAATAAATAGATCTTCCCTTAAAATAAGTGCTCAGTAATAGAGAAAAATAACTCCTTAGTTATCGGAGTGTGCTTGAAATCTATGGACGAACAGGGATTTGAACCCTGGGCCTTCTCCACCTTGTTTCCCTATATTTAGGAATCGCCAAGGAGACGATCTACCGGTCTGATCTATTCGCCCGAACTTTTGTAACAGATTCTCCACGTAGGATATGTCTGCACAATCAAATCACATTGTCTCTCTATTAAATCCTTTTGTAATGTCACGGGTTGATGAAGAGCTACAGCAGGGGTGTGAGTCGTTCATAGTATTTCGTTCGATGTAAGATAGAATTGTTGAATAATAAGGAATTCTGATTTTTGACCCTATTATCTCAATCTACGCAAGATAATAATGGTGAGAAACACAGTAGTCATCAAGAAGAGAATATCATTCCTTCCAGCCGTCTTATCATCAGTTATTGAGTTTCCTTGAACAGAACTACCTTCCTCACATCCTTTCTCCCCTTGAGCGTACATATGATATACTGGTAAGTTCTTTCCAACTTCTGGTGTGCTGTACTGACATCCCATCTCAAGCAATCTAAAGTCCTTAATGGAAATCTCCGCATTGAACAATTCAGAGAATCCTTCACTTTGATCTATCTCATCAAAGACAGAACTCCAATCGTAATTGTCTGGACGTGCCGCATAGAATTGAATACCTCCACCCCTGTCTCCTAAAATGATCCCATAATTCTGCATTGCTGTAGCAATTGTCAATTCATACGGTAGCAAATCTAATGTCGATAGATCGATACTTGGATCAAGTTGCAATCTTGCTCCCTCTGGAATGGCGAAGGTCTCTGTAGATCCCCCATCACTTTCGGATGCGGGAGAGATAGGACCTCCTGCTTTGACATATTTGTCGTCAATTGAGAAGAAGAGAGCATGTTCTATTCTTCCTGCATCGATCTCTTCAGGCCAGACTAGTCCTTGTGAAGCTGCAAATCCTGATCCTCTAGCAGATAGTCCATGAGGGTACACGCCATCTCCACTTAGAAATATCTTATTTCCCCATCCAGCTGTCCATGTATCTCCTGTTTTCTTAGCCATCCAATAATCGTACTCTGTATCTGCAGCTTTGTCAATGATGACCATATGTCCGTCATCCTGGGGATCTGGAATTGCATTATCTGGAATTGGAACCCCACGCAGTATGTTGTCCTCACTATAGTTCTCTGTAAAAGTTATGTCATAGGTAGGAGTGGAATCATCAGCGTAGAAAATTGGGTAAGTCCATCCCGCTACTCCGATAATGAATCCAAATTCTCCTGCTTGGTTTGTTGCAAGAAAATCAATTACTTGTGAAGATTTTTCTGCAATTGCAGGATCCTCACTTATTTTCATATTAAACGCGGATGATGGGAACAGCGGCGAAAGTGCTACACTTGTACTGTGCGATAGTAAGAGTAATCCAACAAGTGAGTACGATATGATTCGCATTGTATAATTTCTACTGATCAATACTTAAAAAATCTAACGAGGATTATTGGAGTAAGAAATCGAAAAATAATTAGGTGCTAGGGTCAATTGTCCTCTATGGTGAAATGTTCTATCTGCGGACGGAGGATGGAGGAACCTATATACCATATCGATCGGTATCATCCCGAGTTGATTGTGACTCGACCACAATCTCGGAGAAAAGTTCGTACCATCCCTTCCAAGGATCGTATTGTTGTGGATGGGAACAATGTTGCATATTCTGGTGATAGCATAAGCTTGCGCAATATAAAGCTTGCACGTACTTCACTGATAAAGAAAGGATTTGATCCGATTATTATAATTTCTTCGGCGCTCTTTCACGCTATAGATGACAGGGATGAATTGAAGCGTTTCTACAATATAGGATGGGTAAAAGTTGCTGATGACCAAGAATCAGATGACGTAGAAATTATTGAGCAAGGTATGAGGTATCAGTGTATGATTGTGAGTAATGACCGCTACTCAGAATACCGAGAGATCTATGCAGGACGATTTGATTTCAGCAAATTAGTGAGATTTGCATTTGCGAAAGGAAGGTTCATACTTGAAGAATTCTGAGTAACCTAGATTTGGCTGTGGGCAAGTTCGGTCAAATGTAAACTTTGCATCGATTTTGAGAGGAAAGTGAGGAAAAAATATACATTTATTAATGATCAAGTTTCGAGCTAATTTTCTTACTCGACGAGAAACAGGAAGAAGAATAGATTTTTCGTCCATGATTAACGATTATCGTATCCACCTTTAATAATTCGCAGAAGTATGAATAGTAGTGAAATATACCCGGATTCTTATTTCTAGAGTAAATTCTAAAAACGCTTATTAGTACATGTAGCCTTCAATTATTATTTAATTGTGATTGTTTTCATACCTTCTATTTTAAAAAGAGTGGGTGGAGATAAACTAATATTATTAAAGTAATTTACTGATCACTGGTTGAGGAATTTTCTTAACTGAGAGTGGTAAATATTCTTAATATTGGATTAGAGCTTTTCTCACTTTAAATAACAGGTTTACGTTTCTGTGCAAGAAATTTATGAAGAGACAATACTCAAATATCAAGTCGCGCAATTAATTATTTAAACCGAAGGTCTCAGTAAGCTTAGGAATATCATGAAAGTTCCAAAACTCGCAATCCTATTAACACTCTCCGTTATGGTCTTTGGGACATTCGCTGCAGCGTCTGCCTTGACCGTACCCGGAGAACCAACTGTCGGAGTTGATTATTTCAATGAAGACACAAAGACTCACTCAGTAGGTATCTACTATGTAGGGTCAACATCAATTGAAGGATATGGAAATCTAAGCAAGTCGGCCACTCAGATAAACGGGCTTGATGTGTACAATAGACCTTCTACTTCTCAGTTTGCGGCTATTGTTGTCAAGGCAAATGTCTCTGGTATGTTGCCAGCAGGTGATTTCAATGACAACGGTACTGTCATGTCAGATGCCAATATCACTGGATCCGTTTTTCTTATAGTTAATGATGCGGTCAGCTATGTCAGCTCCGCATCTTCCTTGGGCAACAATGCTACCTTGGGCGAAAGTGGTATGACTGGTTACGTCCATTATGGTTACAATACAGTTACAGTCTTGTACATGAACATGGATGGTAATGGTACGATCTCTTGGGCATCAGATACCGTTCTTGTCAGAATGGACACACCTGCTAACCTTGCTAATCCATTAAGTACCCCATATACCGTTCCTGTTACTATGTCATTCACAGATAACTTTACATCTGGTACTGTTGATTTCAATGATCCTGGTGTTACTGCATCTTACGGAGTAAACTACCTCACTCCTACAAATATAGTCGATACAGCTACCGTTGACGGGGCAAATGTCTACACTGGCATTTCAATGACTGGTACTGTTGATACAACAGGTTCTGCACTTCTCGTCGACGACATTCTTACAAATGGTACAACCGTTGACTACTCTGAGCAAGATGCATACTACGATGGATTCAGTAACGTCTGGTACAATGTCCTAAACGGTTCTACCGCAGTTCAGGGTACTGTCCTCTTCTTTGATGCCATGGGTGTCCGCACCGCAAGTTCTGTTACACAAGCCACATTATTCCAGGATGCTGGAAGTTATGGTATTATCGCATTCAATCCTATGGGTAACACACTCAATGGATGGGAAACCGGTCAGCACATCACTCTTGGTTATGCTGCTAACTACTCTGCAAACTTCGGTCTGGATGTTGCTTCATCATCATTCAACTTCAGGAATGATACATATACAGTTACATCTACTGATGTTTCAGTTGGTAGCTCAACTGGTGTAACCGTCACCACAACTGATGTCAGCATCTCAAAGACAACTGGTACAGAGACAAACACTATCACATCCCAAACAACTGTGGATTCAACTGTTGTGTCAACAAAAGGTGCTCCATTGGCTAGTGTTGCAGTATTCTTCGCACTTCTTGTTGCAGCTCCTGCAATAAGAAAATTCAGAAGATAATGTTTCAGTCTAATTAGATTTTAATAAAATATTACTCAAAATTAATCATTGCAATCAATTATTTAAATCAAGGTTGTAGATTGACATTAGGTTATCACGAAAGTTTCAATTTAGCTTCTTGACTTTCTTTGTATTGATCATTGGGACATATACATTTCCATCTACTCCTATTGTAATTCGAGAACCAAATGTCAGAGTTGATTATTTCAATGAAGTCACAAAAACACATTCTGTAGGATCTATTATGTGGGTTTATCATCATCGTATGACTTCAGAGATGAAATAATCGTTGTCTCATCCAACCAAAATCTACAACTACACTCACATCAACATTTACATCCACGTTTACACCTCCATTTACCTCTAGACTAACAACTAGATGAGTATCTAGTACCACTTCCACAACCACATCCACTGCATCACAACTTTTTCCTCATAGTAGATATTTTCAATTAACATCGTTGCAGTACTACTTCTCGTTCTAACTCCTGCAATTAGAAAATGCAGAAGGAAAAGAAGCTAGTATGAATTCCATTTGACCCGTTATTCAGTTCTATTTATTTCGAATTGAGAAGTGTTCCTTAGGACATTTTATATTATACTTTGAGAGAAATAGCTATGAGGATGATTGGGAATAGTGTCTATTCATTTTGTCAGGTTATTGTACTTTCGCTGTCAGCCTCAGATGAAATCATCCTCGATGTGAAATTAACCGACGATAAACTCTCTTTAGATCTGGATTTCTTTCTTGATCTTGTAATATCGATTGGATCATTTGCTGATGAGGTATTTGGTCAATCATTCGATGATATAGGGATAGGTGAATACCGACTGAGATATTACTTTGGAAAGGAGCTTGTGCTACTGACGGTTATTAAGGTTGGTGAGGATATTCCTCTGGGATCGACATCAATTCTTAGCAACGAATCAGAAGATCTAGCCAAAGAAATTCTTGATTTTCTAGAGAAGAAGAAAATTCGTTCAAGAAGTGATGTAAATTTCTCCATAAAGGAGGAAGTACGTGAGATGATACAATGGAGGAACTACCAGGGACAGATTCCAATTGAGGAGAATGCAAATTATGATGATTGGTTCATTTATAATGTTCTCATCATCGAGAATGGAATTCCAATAATCAACGAGAATTTCAATCAAGTCAAATCTTCTATTAAAGAGATAGATTCATCCATTCTGATGGCTGGTTTTTTCACAGCAATCAGTGGTATTACCAATCACCTGCAGACGATGGGAATTGAGGATATAATACTTGAACGGCTTCGTATATTTATTCGGACATTTGAGCAAAGAGTCAACATCGTAATATTTGAAGTGAAGGATAATGTTTCACTACCTAGAAAAAGTAGGATACACGAAAGTGCAGATCATTTTCTCCTTGCACTCAATGGTGCAGTCTCACTAATGGACTCTATGGGTATCGATTACATATCTGAAGAGTCTTCAGTATACATTCAGAATATAGTCAAAGAAGCCTACAAGGAAGGACTGATCAATCTCTGAGAGTTTACATCGGGATATTCCCATGCTTGCGAGGTGGCCAGTACTCCCTCTTGTCAGAAATGATTTTTAGAGCTTTAATCAGTGAATCTCTTGTCTCTTCGGGGAAGATCACACTGTCAATCAGACCTAACTCAGCTGCAATGTAGGGATTCGCGAACCTCTCCTTGTAATTCTCAATAAGTTCCTGTCTCTTCTTCTCTGGATTTTTTGAGGCTTGGATCTCCTTCCTGAATATTATATTTGCTGCGCCATCTGCACCCATAACTGCAATCTCAGCAGTTGGCCATGAAAAAACATGATCTGCACCTGAATGTCGTGATCCAAGGACGTCATATGCTCCTCCATAGTCCTTCCGAAGTATTACTGTCAATTTTGCAACAGTTGCTTCACAGTATGCATAGAGAAGTTTCGCACCATGTCTAATGATCCCTCCAAATTCTTGGTCTGAACCTGGAAGAAACCCAGGTACATCTACAAATGTAATGACTGGGATGTTGAAGGAATCACAGAAACGGATGAATCTTCCTCCTTTGTCAGAGGCATTAATATCCAAAGTTCCCGCCATAGACATCGGTTGATTTGCAACAATTCCTACAGAATAGCCCCCTAACTTTGCAAAACCCACGACAAGATTTATCGCAAAATCCTTCTGAACCTCAAGGAAACTCCCTCGATCAATGACAGCATCAATCACCTCTTTTACGTTGTACGCCTTGTTAGGATTGTCTGGAATAATATCTCGAATATCTTCTGGGCTAATTGTTGGTGGCATTACCTTATTCTCAGGAGGATCCTCCATGTTGTTGTCAGGAATGTACTTCAAGAGCCTCATCACCATTGCTAGTGCTTCATCCTCGCTGTTAGTTGTGAAATGGGATACACCTGATTTACTGCCATGAGTGCTTGCTCCTCCTAGATCCTCGAAACTAATATCTTCACCAGTCACAGATTTGACCACATTTGGACCAGTGATGAACATGTACGATGTTTCCTTTACCATAATAATAAAATCAGTTAAAGCAGGGCTATAGACTGCACCTCCTGCACAGGGACCCATGATTACACTTATTTGAGGGATCACTCCAGATGCTCTGACATTCGCCCTAAAGATATCTCCGTACCCAGCTAGGGAGGATACTCCTTCCTGAATTCTTGCACCAGCTGAGTCATTTAATCCGATTAGAGGACTACCTGTCTTCATAGCAAGGTCCATTACCTTGAGAATCTTTCTGGCGTGCATTTCTCCAAGTGCACCACCAAATACTGTAAAGTCCTGAGCAAATATACAGACATTACGACCGTCTATTGTCCCATAACCTGTTACCACTCCATCCCCTGGATATTTCTGTTCATTAAGACCGAAGCTTTCCGTTCGGTGGATGACAAATTTGTCGATTTCCTGGAAGGAACCTGGATCAAGAAGTTTCTCGATTCGTTCCCTAGCGGTCATTTTACCTTTTGCTTTCTGGCTAGCGATTCTCTTCTTTCCACCGCCTAGCTCTGCCAATTGGTTCTTCTCCTCCAGAATTTTGAATCTGTCTTCCTTGTTCATTACTATCTCAATTTTCTGCGATTTGAAAAATCATTCTCTACTATCTCATTTCTTGTGATATATACATCTGAATCTCCGCAATTTCGAGACTTTGATATTCCCTGTAAATTTGATCTTCCAAAGTCCATGTGATTGGTCTCCCCCTCTTTTTGTTCTTGGTGATTAAATTCCTCTCAGACATTCTAGTGAGGTATTGTGCGAGATTCGACTTTCCTATCATTAGATCGTAGTTGTCCCTTGCAATGAACTGTGTCCAATCCTTGTGGATGTCAAGTGTACTTAGAACCATGCCTTTAGAATACTGTGACACGAGGAAGAAGGCGAATTTATCTATCTTACTCCCATGTATAAAGTCCTCGACGGTCTTGATTTCAACTTCAAGCTCTTCATGACCTCCATTGGCTGGAGTACCGGTCAGTACGCTTAGGAGGATATCTTTTGGGATGGCAGCAATGGCTGACTTATCAACCTCGACTACGGTTCCATCAGGCTTCGTAATTTTTAAACCTGCCATCTCTTCACCTTGTGCGTATGATGAATCACCTTCTATTCTATATAAACTTGTATGTCACATTCTTTTAACTAAAAATTGTAGCCTAAAATACCCCGAGTTTAGTCAATCCAATGTAACCCATAACAACCGAAAGAGTTGTGAATAGCCCGATCAAGAATTTCTCTGCGGTATGTTCCGAAACTTTTGATGATGTGTGCGATCCTATCTGCCCTCCTATCAGCACCCCTGGTATGGTAAACATGACTAGTGTCCAAGGGATAGCATCAATTCCCGCAATCATGATATCAACCACTGCAGAAGAAAGTACAACTATGATCACCACGAAGACTGAAGTTCCTGCAGCTACTCCCATTGGAAGATTGCATCTTCCTCGTAATGTAGAGACCACAGTTTCTCCAATTCCTACACTAATCATTCCTGTGGTTAGAGAACCAATGCCTGCAAGTAACCCTCCCTCAGACTGGTTGCAGACGAGATATTCGTGCACAGTACCCTCTGCATCAACTATAGATCTGAGCATCCCTTGGCTGGTATCAATCTCGGTGTTTTTGCTCATTCTATATACATAGCTTGCAAGGAAAAGCATTCCAGCTGCAAAGGCCATTGTAAGAAGAGCTGCGTTAATTGACCTCTTGATGATAGTTCCAACTATGACGAGAGGGACACCAATCATCAGAAAATACTTTGCGGTTTTGAAATCGATAAGTTTCTTACGGTAGTAACCGATGAATCCTGAAGCAAACCCCGCGACCTCGGTCAGTAGAGCTGCACCGAAGGCATTTGCCGGATCCAAAGGTGTTACATGAACCAAAGGAAAGAGTATAATAAAAACTGGAGAGAAGAGGACTGCTCCTCCAATCCCAAAGGTCATTGCAATTGTTGCAACGATGATAGAAATAAAGAACATAAACCAGTATTCAAAGAACATAATTCTTACCTGATTTTGATCACTTTAATAGTGTTGTAGGATTTTTCGAAGAAAAGTTGGCAAATATTCTCTTCATTGTTACCCTCTGAGTGGTAACGATCATACAGGTTTATATAATCATTTCCCTATGTAGAAATATATGGAATCAAGATCAGTGCACCCATTCATTTCAAGTTTAGTGGGTCTTTCTCTGATAGTTGAATTGTTGGCTGTTATTTCAAATTCAATCACTGCAGGTCTTTCATATAATGGAACAATTGATAAAATACTCATCATATCCATTGTTACCCATTCGGTTCTTTTTGTGGTTTTAATCATCATAACTAGTTTAGTATTCAAGGAGGTGTATACTGGAGATGGAATCATTTCAAGAAGCTGGGTCAACTCATACTGCTATGAATTCTTTGGAACAGCCCCAACTTGGCAAATTGCAGGACTTCTAATTGGTACAATTATTGCAATGTTTAGCCTCAACTCAGATCTTTCTGGATTCCCAGTTGGTATACTTATCTCCGGAGTAGTCATTGCGATATATGAAGATAATAAAAAGGTGAAAAAAGCTTTACAGAAAATTCTTCCTCAGCATGAGACCATCTCCTTAAATGAGCTAAAGAGACTTATTCCCGTATCGGCCGATAGTAAGAGAATAAGGAGAATTCTCTTGCGGATGATATTATTTGAGGGTTTTCCTGCCAAATATGATTTATCAACAGGAATTGTGAGCTATGGATCTCAAGTCACGCAAAAGCAGGAGATTACCTCAACGGTAAATAGTGGTAAAACATGGTCCAGTTGGGAAACAAAACCTGATGACACTCAAACGCTGGGAACTACATCAACTGTAAAGGTACCTGTCAGCACTTCTCCTCTTAAAGTCAAAATGAAATCGAGCACTGGTATTCCAAAGTTGGTATGTGCATATTGTGGTGAAGAAGCTGATTTTGATGATGCAAAATTTTGTGCAGGGTGTGGTGCTTCTCTTAGCCCAGCGAAGTAGGTGAGATCTTGAGTTTCTCAGAGAAGTATCCTGAGCTTATTGAGCTTCTAACATCTATCAGCCAATTCGGTTTTACCAATCTCCAAGCTAAGGCCTACATTAGTCTGATTAGTCTTGGTGAATCTACCGGGTCTGCGATTGCAGAGGATTCTGGTATTAATAGATCCAAGGTCTATGATACACTGAAGGATTTGGAAGAGATGGGTGCAGTTAGAAGAGTTTCTCGAGACAAGAAAACTAGATATATCGGAATTCCTCCTGAACAGGTTTTCTCATCCATTATTGGGAATTTTACTTCAAGAATAAACGAGGGTACCGATATGCTCAAAGAATTGAGCGAGTACATTCAAGCGGTTGACGAGACTAAGGTTACCTACTCTTCAATGGAGATGAGAGAATTAGATGTCAACGAGTACAAGTATCTCATAGTTAGCAATCAGATGTCACTGGCAAAGTTAATCAATGGTCTCAGTCCGAGGAATCAACCAAAGAATGACATTGTGATCCTCCATTTGCAGATTGAAGAAGGTCCAATCATCTTACTTTCTGATGAGAAAATGGTCATATTTCAAGTACCAATTGGGAAGATTATTGAGAACCTAATCTCTTTTGAAAGTCCGAAAATAGCTAGAATATTTGTAAATTTACTCATGTCAAGCTGGAAATTGCCATCACCCACAATCTTAGAACAACTGGATAGGAGTGGTACTCGACTCCTTTATACTGGAGTTGCAATTTGGGTCGACCAACCTATGGAGAATTCTGTCCATTATGAGTATATGAGGCCTGTCTTCTTTATAGTCTCCGATACCCATGTCATCTTCTATTATGAAGGTGAAGAAGACCACAAAGTTCCTGCAATATCGATATCAAAAGTAGACCTCATAGAATGGGATTCCGTGGAATGCCAACTTACATCTGCTAAGTCTGGGGTGTATCTCGGTAGGTTGAGAATCAAAACAATAGGATCTGCTCTCACACTCAAGGGAGTACTTGAAGTGATCTCTCCTCGGATTACCTAACTTAACCTCCATGAAGAACAGGTACAATTTTAATTTCCATGTCTTCATCAATTTCTTCTTCTAAAAGACCCAATGAGGATAACTCAAGCTGATTTGATATATAGAGAATTCCTGGTCGTATTTTGTTACTATTAAATAGCTGAGAGTAGATTTCTTGGTAGGGTGATATCATCTCTTTAATTGCATCTATCAGAATACCTTCTACCTCTGCATTTATCTTCTCAGGTTCATTTATTTCTCGCAATGATCGATGAATCTTCAACGTGAGCTTCACAGGATTTACAATGTTCTTAGCTTTATTTGAATTTACTTCAGTACTGCTTCTAATGTAATTGCATGTCTGCATAATCCCATGATACATGTTTGATTGTCACAGTCCCCGTATTTGACACTCCATTTCCTAAGATCCTCAAGGATGGGGATTAAGTCTCTTCCACTCTGAGAAAGCCTGTACCGAACCTTTTTTGGAGTCAGTTCATTATCCACACGATCGATAACTCCCTCATTCGTCAGGTACTTCAATCGCATGGCAAGTACCTTAGTGCTGATATCTGGGATGAGATTTTTTAAATCTGTATAATTTAATGTATTCTTCTCAGACTGAATTGCATTAATTAGCTCGAGTATAATCGGAATATTCCACTTTTGACCAATGATGTCCATGACGAACCACATGGTACAATCCTTTTTTCTAACCATTCTAAGTATATATGACTTTGTTTCTGCTGATATTAAAGATTGATGAAGTGGTATGATTCAATAGCTAACTTTACTGACGTTAAGGAAGGAATATTGCGAGGTAGATATAAATATCCTCTTACAAGCAAGTATGTGAGTGTCAGAGCAATTGGAAAAAGTACCCAAAATGGAACCTACCTCCTGAGAATTACGCTGGATAAATCCCATACTCTCTCTTTTGGGAGATTCGATGGAGGAAGGAAAATTGAGGTAATCGCTGGTGAGTACTTTTACATAGGTTCAGCGCTCGCGAAAAGAGGAGCAACATCCTTGGGAAATCGCCTACAGAGACACTGTAGGAAGACTCCCAGTAAGACTAATCATAGAATTTTGCATGAGCTTCGAAGTTATTTCGATAGTGTTGGAATCAAGTACACTAGTTCTCCATCTCCTAAAAAACTATTCTGGAATATTGATCATCTCCTCGACATTGATGATGCAGAGGTGATAGGTGTGATCTTTGCCAGAAACCCTATTCCTCTTGAGAACGACTGGAGTAAATTCCTTGAAAAATCTGGGAGAACCTCAATATTCGCCAAAGGACTTGGGGCGAATGACTCCCCAGGTCACACCCATGTCCAAAGATTTGATGAACCTGATGAAATATGGTGGGAGCAGTTACCCGCGCTCCTCCCAAAATAGATATTAGGGTGAGGGTGAACTGATAGTTATGAGCAATAAGATCAAAGCGTCTCACATACTAGTAGACAAGCTGACAAAAGCCCAAGAGATTAGAGATGTGGTTACTCGAAAGAATTTTGCTAAATTTGCAAAAGAGCATTCTACATGTCCAAGTCGGAAAAAAGGTGGGAATCTTGGAGAATTTGGGAGGGGCCAAATGGTCAAGGAGTTCGAGAAGGTTGCATTTGATATGAAAATCGGTGATATATCACAACCCGTGAAGACAAAATTCGGTTATCACATAATAATGAGAACAAAATGAAATGCTAGAGGTTAATGTCATAAATCTTCGATATCTTCTTAATTTCTGTAAATTAATGAGTAAGAATAACTAGGATTTTAATAGATTTCTTCGGACATGACCATGTTACATGACTGATTCGCCAGTATATGAACCTCTATTACAGCCTCTGTTCAACTTTCTACCGGACAAAATGACCACTGGAGTTGTTGTAGCTATTACCACATTACTTTTAGGATCGTGGGTGATGATACAGCAACTTTTCGGTCCTTGGGTAGAAAGGAAAGTTATGGCTAGAATGCAGGGAATACGAGGTCCCACATATGTGGGCTGGAAAGGAATTCTCCAAATTCCCGCAGATCTCCTGAAGCTTATCTTCAAGGAGGACATCATGCCTGCAAGAGCAGACCGATTAGGGTTCTTTATTTCAATTGCACTTATTTCGATCACGTCAATAATTAGCTTCGCACCATTGCCTTGGGGAACCAATTTAATGGGTGCAAATTTCGGAGTAGGAGTTCTCTATGTCTTTGCAGTCTTCAGCCTGTTCCCACCCGCTATGTTCATTGGTGGATGGAGTAGCAACTCAAAGTACGCTCTAATCGGAGGTTTCCGGTCCGCAGGGCAACTTCTTGCTTATGAGATCCCGATGTTCCTATACGGAATAGCGATTATTGCGGTAAATGGAACCTTCTCCCTCAGAACCATCACTGAGAATCAGATGGCATCTGGAGTAGGATGGAATCTCTTCTCCCATCAGCTAGGCTTTCTTGGACTAATTACAGGATTCATCTTTTTCATTGCTGGAGTGGCAGAATCTGAACGAATTCCATTTGATATTCCTGAAGCAGAAGCTGAACTTGTCATGGGACCAAGAACTGAGTTTTCTGGATGGAGGTATGCTCTCATCATGATGGTGGAGTACATTCATCTTACAGTGAATTCTCTGCTCTTCATCTACCTCTTCTTTGGTGGCTATGATGCAATCCCATGGGTCGATTTAGCTTTTGAACACAATTGGGCAGTACAGATTATTGTACTTACCGCCAAGCTCTATCTCTTTGTCATGATTGCAGCTTGGTTGAGATCTGCCCTTCCAAGAATGAGAATCGATCAATTGCTCTCACTGGGTTGGAAGCAACTTCTACCCATAGCCATAATAGCTTCGATTGGAACCCTTGGATTTGTAAAACCATCACTTCTCGGACTTGATGCAATGTTTAAATGGATAATCAGTGCAGTCACATTTGTGCTTATTTTCCTCTTCATGTTCCTACATTTCCGCTCCACCAGGAGGAGGAATTAATTATGGTAGACTATGGAATTTTACTTGCCGCCCTTGGAATCTTATTAGTGTTCCCCCAAATCATGCGTCTATTCGATAATACTCTAATTCACGTAGTATTATATGTCGTATTTTCAGGAATACTTGGATATCTCATGGGCACAGATGCGATACTTCTCGCCCCTCTGATGTTACTTACAACCTACTTTGCAGCAATGGCAGTCATTGAAACCAGAGTCATGAGGGCAGCAATATACCTGCTCTTGGCAATGATATCACTCGGTTTCTCATACATCTTTCTGAATTCAGAAATATTGGCTGCTCTGCATATCAGTGTCTACGGTGGTGGAATCGCCATCCTTGTGCTCTTCGCAGCAGTACTGATCGATGAAAACTCTACGATCGTCGATGAGCGTACTCAGATAAATGGATACATTATCACTTTCGCACTTGCAATGATAATGATCTCCCTCGTTTTCAAGGGTGTTCCTAAATCAAATGTTGCAACTGCTATTATCAATCTCGATGATGGATTTGCACTCGTTCATGATTATTCATACTTCCTCTGGACAACATATGCTCATGTCATTCCCTTCCTCGCCATGTTAATCCTTGGATCATTAATCGGTGCTGTTAGACTTGCGTTAACTGACAAGGAAGTATTACAAGAAGAAATGGAGGTAGCAATATGATTGACATAATTTGGTTCATACTTTTCTCCACAGCCCTCTTCGTCACTGGACTGCTCGGAGTAATTACTCAGACGAATGGTATTAGGATACTCATATCTGTTGAGTTTATGCTCAATGCCGCAAATATCAACTTCATCGCCTTCAACTCTTATCTCGGATTGGTGGATTTCAGTGGATGGTCTATGGCATTATTCGTCATAGCTATTGCTGCTGCTGAGGCTGCAATTGGTCTCGCAATATTCATATCGGTCTACAGGTCCTTTGGTGATATTACCCTAGGGAGCATCTTCTCCCTCGGTGAAGCAACGGAGGTAGAATAAAATGGCAGGAGAAACTACAATCGTTCACGGTGGGGTTTTCATCAATTTGGCATTGGTGATCATGCTAGCCCCAATTATCTCATCATTTATTTTGATGTTCATTAGATACTTCGAGATTAAGAGAAATACACAAATTCACGGTGTACCAATATACTCTGCGATACTTGGTATAGGTTCACTTCTGATCTCTTTTGCTATGAGTGTAACTATGACAATAATGTACTTTACTGGCGAGTATGGTAGTGATCCAGAGCATTTGACCACCGTTGTGGCTGATGCTGAGATGATTGTCGGTACCAATTTCAAATTCGGGTTGATGATTGATCCCCTCAGTGTGCTGATGACACTCCTTCTTGGAGTCATTGCATTTTTGATTCACCTCTACACATACGAGTATATGGATCATGGAGAACCAGAGATCACAAGGTTTTATGCCTTTCTGAATTTCTTCACAGGATCAATGTTTGGATTTATCCTCTCAGGAAATCTCTTTATGAGTTTCATTTGGTGGGAAATGCTTGGTGTCAGCTCATATTTTCTGATTGGATACTACTGGAAGAAGGACTCAGCTAGAAGAGCTGGAACGAAAGCATTCCTCTACAACAAAGTTGGAGATGTAGCCTTCATGGTTGCAATATTTCTCATTCTTATTCTCCCCGAGAATACCGAGCGAACTCTTGACTACCACCTTCTTGCCGAACTCAGCATACCTGCCAAGGAGCTTCTCCTACCTGGAATACTCCTTTTTGGAGCTGCAATTGGAAAGTCATCCCAATTTCCACTCTTCGGGTGGTTGCCAGAGGCAATGGAGGGACCAACTCCAGTGTCTGCGCTTCTCCACTCTTCTACAATGGTCAAGGCAGGTCTTTACTTGATGATCAGGAACTTTGCCGTTATCTACGATATCCGTAATTTCGATGTTACTCTTCCTGTAGTTGATCCACTGGCAGCTGCAACATTTATCCTCTTCATAGGAACTGTTACTGCGTTCATGGGTGCATCTATGGCTACGGTCTCAACTGATTTCAAGAGGATCCTTGCATTCTCAACAATTTCTCAGCTTGGATATATTGCGATGGCAATTGGTGCAGGAGGAAAAACTGCTGCATTCTATCATCTCATTTCCCATGCAACTTTCAAATCACTTCTGTTCCTCTGTGCTGGTTCAGTTATTCACGGATCAGGATTGACTGATATCAGAACAATGGGTGGTCTCCATAGAAAGATGAAGTACACAATGGCTGCAACCTTTTTTGGATTATTTGGATTGTCCGGATTTCCATTTATCTCTTCTGGATTCTTCTCTAAAGATGCAGTTCTGCTTGCTGTTGAGAAATCATCAGTACCTTTTGCAGAAGTGTACTACATTATCGGAGTGTTTACTGCGTTCCTCACTGCCTTCTACTCTACCAGACTTTTCATAGAAGTGTTCTTCGGTAAGACAAAGGACGGAAAGGACAAGAAGTTTGATACAAGAATATCCAACCCACACGAAAGTGGTAAGTACATACTTACTGCACTTATATCATTATCTGTGCTGATAGTTCTTGAATCACTTATGTGGGCGATTAGTACCTACGGTGGAATTAGCTTCTTCCTCACTGAAGAGTGGTTGGCAGATATGCTAGGTGTACACGGTCATGCATTTGAATGGAGTGGCGCATTTACCTCATTTGGTGTAGTGACACTAGGATATTTACTTGGTTTCTACCTGTATCAATGGAACCCTTCATCAAGAGATCTGCTCAAGAAACCATTGGGTTGGATGGGAACCATCGCCGAGAACAGATTTGGTGTTGATATACTCATTAATTGGATTTCAATGGGAATTGTTGTCAAATATGTCTCCCCCGCACTTGCTACGGTTGATGAGAAGGTAATTGACGAGTACTTAATCAATACTGTGATTAGTCAACAAGTTGGACTTGGCAGTGCAGAGCTTGCAGATACTATTGATCGAGATTATGTCGATGGAGCTGTCAATGCAACTTGGAGAAGTACACGGTACATTGGAAGAGTCTTCAGGAAACTCCAAACCGGGCTTACCGGAAATTACGCACAGTACATGGCTGTTGGTCTAGTTCTACTTCTTGCACTGGTTACTGTCCTTAATGAATTTGGTCTCGCAAATCTTTACTAATTTTCAGGAATTCAATAACGCGACCTAAAATTTTTACACATTTGCATTCTGTCAGTGTTAATTATTGATTTTAAATTGAGCATAATTTCACGATTTGCTAGAGAAATATTGTTAGAAATGCATTTTGGGACATTCTAAACTGAATTGTGTAAATGCATAATTTCTCAATCTATCTTTCATCTCAAAGAGATTCAAGTCCTAACAATTAAATTATGAAGCTATGACCATGATGTGAGAAAAGCAGTATGTATTCAGCTGAAATAACTCTCTTACAAACAATCCTCTACCTTCCATTGGTTGTATCGATTTTGATATTTCTTTTTGGAAAAATGTTCTCAGGAAAAACAAAGTGGGTTGCTACTTTTGTTGTCGTCATTGAATTTATCCTTACACTTTATCTATGGATTATTCAATTCCTTGATGGAAATGGCCAAATGATGACAAACGACCCTATCACATGGTTCTCTGTCCAAGGAAAATTCTTGGTAACCTATCAGGTTGGAGTGGATGGTCTTTCCATGCCATTACTCTTTTTGTCTATGATTGTTTTCCTAGCATCCGTCCTTTCAAGCTTCTATATTAAAGATCGAGAAGAACTCTACTATGGTCTTTTCCTGATGCTTATGACAGGTCTCATTGGAACCTTTGTGTCACTTGATCTCTTTGTGTTCTACATCTTCTGGGAAGTCACCCTCGTACCAATGTTCTTCATAATTGCAATTTGGGGTGGTCCCAATAAGTACTACGCATCATTCAAGTTCTTCATCTACACCCATCTTGCATCACTTGTAATGCTCATTGGTATATTCTACATGTATATCAATGGAGATGGATCATTTAACATGATCACACTTCGTGACTATTTTGCCACATCTGGAATCTCAAATGGATTGATTATGTTGATCTTCTTCTTGGTGTTTATTGGGTTTGTGACCAAATTCCCTCAGGTACCTGTACACACATGGCTACCTGATGCTCACGTTCAAGCACCTTCACCTGGATCTGCTATCCTTGCTGGATTGCTTCTAAAAATGGGTGGATACGGACTGATAAGAATTGGATTCTGGATATTCATGAAGACCAATTTCTTCACTTCCGAGGAAGGAAAGATTGTGAGAGTAACCCTTCTTGTTATTGCAGTTATCTCGATGTTCTATCCTGCTCTCATCGCACTGAAGCAACAAGATCTCAAGAGGATGATTGCATACTCATCCATTTCTCATATGGGTGTTGTCCTGATCGGTCTTGCTGCATTCAATGAGACTGGATTTATCGCAGCTATCTTTATGATGGTTGCACACGGTGTTATCTCACCCGCACTCTTCCTTCTCGCTGGAATTATCGAGCACAATACTAAAAATCACACTCGTATAATTGATAAGATCGGAGGTCTTGCTGAGAAAATGCCATTCGCAGGTGCTCTTTTCGTCTTCATGGGATTTGCCTCCGCAGGATTACCTCTTCTAGCTGGGTTTGTTGCAGAATTTCTTGCATTCTCATCAATATTTGCTTCCGACCTCTTTCCTGCTTATCAGGGACTCATCTATGTCGGAGTACTTAGCATTATCATCACAGCTTCATACTACCTTTGGGCCATGATGAGAGTCGTCTTTGGAAGCTCTGGGGAAGAACTTGAAAATGCAAAACCTGCCAAGTGGTGGGAGATTGTTCCAATCTATATTCTTGCATTCTTCACCCTTCTCTTCGGAGTTGTTCCTGGTCTCATCGAGAAAGTCATGGATAGCTGGGCGAAGGCGATATTTTAGGGGATGTATTAAATGACATTTGAGAATACATTATCTGCATTCCTCCCTGTTTACATTCTTGTTGGAGGTATTATTCTGCTTTTATTGAGTGATATCTTCGTCAAGAAGAGGGGAGTTTCCTTCGGCCTTACTGTTGTCACACTCTTCAGTACGATCCTTGGAGTTTATGCATATGATGGAGTATTACCTGGAGATAGCAATTTCCTCTTTGGAGTGTTCTACAGGAATTTCGCGACACTTATGCTTATTGGAAGCATATTTGTTGCATTCCTCATCTACTATGAATTCGCTGATGACTGGTTCTCTTGGGATCTTGGTGTGGTATACACTCTTATGCTACTATCGAATGCAGGAGGTCTCCTCGTGGCATCTGCCCAGAACCTCATCCCTCTGTACATTGGATTCGAACTCATGGCAATCCCCAATTACGGAATGGTCGCCTATAAAAGTAAAGAGAGAGGTGCCTCCGAAGCAGCAATGAAGATTTTCCTTCTTGGCGCTCTAGCAACTTCCCTCACACTCTTTGGGATTTCTCTCCTTTATGGAGTGACTGGTTCCCTAGCCTTTAACACTGTAATCGCATCAATCATTAGTGATACAAGCGCACTCAAGCTCCTTGCTTCTGTTCTGCTGATATCTGGAGTATCCTTCAAACTGGGTCTTATCCCCTTCCACTGGTGGATTTCAGACGTGTATTCTGGTGCACCGATTAGTATAGTCTCCTTCATGGCAGCATCAACTAAGGTCATAGGCTTTGCATTCGCTTTTCAACTCTTCCTCAATGCAGTACCTTCTTGGAGTGACTCTTGGGTCGTAGGGTTTGGATTCCTTACTGGAATAACAATGATTATAGGAAATGCATTGGGAAGTATCCAGAAACGTGTGATGAGAATTATGGCATACTCATCTATCGCACAAGCTGGTTACATAGCGATGACATTCATCAACTATGCACAGGTATCAGATGCTGATCTTAAGAAAGGTGCACTTGCAGCTGGATACATACAACTCCTTGCTGTTGTTCTTCTCAAGATTAGTGCTCTAGCCGTAGTCCTAATGGTTGTCAAGTCATTTGGCGACGACAAACTCACCAATTTCACGGGTCTCTTCAAGAAGAATGTAGTGGTTGCATCTGCATTCACATTTGCACTTTTTGGACTCATGGGAATTCCATTCATTGGAGGTGCTGGTTTCCTCGGAAAGGCACTGCTCATTAGTGCTGCAATAGAGGCTGGTACAACTATGTCAATCACTCTTGCATTTCTGCTGATCATTGGTTCTGCCATTTCGATCTATTACTACGGTATCCTCATCTACACTATGTACAAGGAGCCTGAAGATGAGAAACAATTGATGCCAAGCTCTATTATGATTTTTGTCCTCGTCCTTCTGGTCGTGAGCAATATTGCACTAATGCTCCTTGGTGAGATCATCCCATTCTATAAGCTCTTCTAGTTACCCTTCAATTTCTGTAGTAATTAACCTGATATTTATTAACGAAATACACGACTTCATATTAGATCAATGATCGATTCAGATAAGGCTGAAAAAATGAAAGATAACTCTGTAGATCCATTTGAGCATGATCGACAAATGATTGTTAAAGCGATCAATGACGATCTGAAAGGACAGTATGGTGACTCTTTTGTTTTCAAAATGATAGCACCTTACTTTGGTAGGCAGGGAAAGAAGCTCAGACCCCTCATCTCAGTATATGTGTACCGACTTATTGCAGGTGACAATGCACCTTTGAAGAAGATTCACCCCATACTTTCAGCCATTGAGATTGCTCATAATGCTAGTTTGATCGTCGATGATGTCTTCGACAAAGATGAGCTCCGGAGAGGCGACCTCTCATTCTTCGTGAAATATGGAACCTTTGCAGCCCTCTCTATTGCTTACAATTTGTCTGCGTTTGTTTTTGATCTCGCGACTAGAACCGATCATGCAGAGGTAGTTCGAACTGTTGGAGGTGCTGCATCAGACCTCTCGTATGCACTTTACCTCTCAAAGGATCTGAAGTCTTCCTCAATTGTGACCGAAGAGTACTTCATGGATGTTCTGCGTAAAAAAACAAGTTCTCTCTTCAGATCTGCAGCAAAAGCAGCAGCTTTACTGGCAACTGACAATCGTATCACTGTCCAGGTGATGGAAAAATTCGGTGACAATTTTGGTACTGCATATCAACTTAGAGATGACGTACTTGCTATTCAAGGAACCTTCGATGACTTGGGTAAAGAACCAGACAGCGATATCATCAATCGCTTCCAATCTCTCATAACGATCGAAGCATTCAAAAATGCAAGCAAGGAAGACTTTCGGGTTCTCACTGAATTCTACCTTCAGGACGTTGATTATGATCCAGATGTCATCCGTCGGATCCTTATCAGAAGTGGTGGCACTCAGGCGACGATGGAACGTTGTCTTGACTACAGACAGATGTGCCTGAATACACTTGAAAAGTTCCCGGTCTCAGTCACAAGGGATAAACTCACTGAATTACTTATGAAAATCAATTTTGATCGCATTCAGAAGTATGGCGAATGAATCACATCTTTAAGCAATTCCTTTTATGACCATAAAATACAGGAGCTTGGAGATTACATCATGACACGAAAAATCAGATTAGCAATAGCTGGTCTCGGTAATTGTGCATCAGCAGTAGTTCAGGGAATCCACTATTACAAAGATGCATCTGATACCGATACCGTTCCTGGTCTCATGCATGTCCGTTTCGGGCCATATCACGTATCAGATATCGAGATCGTCGCAGTCTTTGAGGTCAATTCCTTGAAAATTGGAAAAGATGTTTCTGAGGCTATTAAAATGGCTCCAAATTGTGTTCAAACTTTTGCAGATGTTCCTGAAATGGGAGTTGTTGTACAACCTGGACCAATTGGAGATGGTGTTGCAAGTCATATGAGAGAGTCATTCTTCTGCTATGATGAGAATGAGCTCAAACCAGTTAATGTCGTTAAAGTTCTAAAGGATGTCAAGGCAGATATCTTAGTTAATTTCATTCCAGTAGGATCCGAGGATGCAACAAAGGTCTATGCACAAGCTGCACTTGATGCAGGTGTTGCTTTCGCCAATGGAATTCCTTCATTCATTGTCTCAGACAAGGAGTGGGCAGAGAAATTCACAAAGGCGGGTATCCCATGTGCAGGAGATGACATCAAATCCCAGTTAGGTGCAACAATCCTTCACAGGGTTCTTATGCAGTTGATGAAGGATAGAGGTATATCAGTCGACCAAACTTTCCAGCTCAATATAGGTGGAAACACTGATTTTGAAAATATGAAAAAAGAGGAGAGACTCACAACCAAGAGGATCTCAAAAACAGAAGCTGTGACATCAGTTTTAGACTATGAAATTCCAGTACGTATCGGACCATCCGATTATGTACCATTCTTGAAGGATGAGAAGATCTGCTACTTCAATGCAGAAGGAAGGAATTTTGGTGATCAGCCAATTCACGTTGATCTCAAACTCTCCGTCCAAGATTCACCCAATAGTGCTGGTGTCATGATAGATGTAATCCGAGCACTAGCAATTGCCCAGGATAGGGGGATTGTAGGACCTCTCATTACTATGAGTTCATACGCATTCAAACATCCTCCCGAGCAAGTTCCTGACTTTGCTGCTCGTGAGAACATTGAGAAATATATTCGAGGTGAAGTAGAGAGATGAGTTCCAATTCTAATGCGATCAAAGTAGCCGTTGCAGGCATCGGAAATATGATTTCTGGACTGGTACAGGGTATACACTACTACCAAGAGAGACCTAGTGACAAGACAATGCTCCACCCCAAAGTCGGTGGTTTTCAGATAAACGATATCGAGATTGTTGCTGCATTTGATATCAGTGAAGAGAAGGTCGGAAAGGATCTCAGTGAGGCAATATACGAGCATCCCAATAAAGTTCCAAGCTCAATTGAGGTTCCTATATCTGGTGTTATAGTCAATAAAGTTCCTGTATTTGATGGAATTGCTGAATCTGCCACTGGTGTCGTGAAGGAATCCAAAGCAAAAGATTGTGATGTTGTATCTGTTCTAAATGCTTGTGACGCTGATGTCCTTGTCATTGCAGTTCCTTCCGGGGCGGTTGAAGCTGCTGAATACTTCGCAAATGCAGCACTGGAAGCGAATGTCGCACTTGTCAATGCTTCACCTGCACCTATCGCAAGGAACTCTTCATGGGCAAGGAAATTCAGGGAAGCTAGACTTCCCCTTCTTGGAGATGACCTACAGTCCCAAGCTGGTGGAACAATTTTCCACAAGGGACTCATAAACCTCCTCTTTGAGATTGGAGTTAGGGTACTTGATACCTACCAACTTGATGTCAGCGGTGGTCTTGAAGGTCTGACAACACTGGATTATGAAAGGAGGCAGTTCAAGAGAAAAGTCAAGGAGGAATCAATCTCCCGATCTACCGATGAACTCTTCAATATAGCTTCCGGAACCACTGATTACCTTGATTTCCTTGGATCTACTCGTATTGGTAATTACTGGGTGAAGGGTGAGGGCTTCCTCGGACAGCCCATCACTTTGGATATCAGGATGAATTCACTTGATAGCTCTAATGGTGCGGCTTCCCTTGTAGATGCCATACGATGTGCAAAAATTGCTCTTAATAGGGTAATAGGAGGTCCAGTTGCTTCAGTCTCCCCGTATCTGTTCAAAGCTCCACCCATTTACATGGAACATTCTGAAGGTATACAAGCTTTCAATGATTTTGCATCTGGTAAGAGAACAGATTAGTTAACACCCAAATTTCAGTCTTTTTTCATTTCACCTACTAATATAGTGGAAACTGCTTATATCTACTCTCTACATACCCAGAAATTCTCAGGACTATCTGACCTTTCTATCAATTTGAGATTTTCCAATAGTGAATACGATAATTACCAATCTGAGACCTTCCAGCAGATTAATCACAGATCTTCGAGGATGACAGTTAACTCATCACCATCTTGAAGTCCCCACAAATTTCTGAAACAAATGGATGAGACAATCTCAATTGTCTCACTTGAATGACTTGTAAGAAGAGGACGAACTATGACCGAATGTTTCTCTCTGCTCTCGTATCTAAGTGTAATAGAGAGTGTAGCAATAGCTCCGACCTTTTTACCCTCATGAATGAGGTTATCGTATGTATGTGCCATCCCAAACTGCTCGTCAATCTTCACTGCATCCTCTGGTGAGATGACAAGATTCAGTGTACCACAATAGGCCTCTGCACCAAGTTCCTTAAGAAATATATCCCGGTAAACCGGAAGCGCAAGAAATTTTGCTCCTCTGTTCAATCCAGAAGTCAAGTTACCACTGATTTTCTGCATCAACTCTTTGCTGACTATCCAGTTTATAGACATAGAGATGAGTTCAAGAGGTGTTACTTCGGTTTGTGCAATAAGCTCGAGAGAGGAAACATTGGTTTCGATCCTCAATCTTTTGCACGCAGTAGATCCGATTGCGTCCTCTCAAGCAGTGTTCTCGCTACATCTACCTTATTCCTTAAAGACCCAGTGACAGCTTTAGGAAATTCTAGTCCAGCTATAAGTGTGTACAGAGTGTCCATCACTCCTAATTTCTTCTCAGCTTCCTCAATCTCACCCTCAAGCAATTTCCCTAGTACGAATCTTCTCAATTCTCCGATCACATCCCCAAGTGAAACTACCCAGATCCAAGAGGGGGCTTTCAACATACCTGCAAGCGGAACAGTCCCATCCTGTAATATACCGTGAAGGATCCTGAACTCACAGTATTCTTCCACTCCGGAGACGAGGGGAGACCAGCCAGTCATGGCTTCCAGATCTTGCATCTTCTTAGCAATCTCTGTCATCACCTCTTCAGTTTCCTTCAGGAGCTCCTTGGGATTATTTCCTCGGACGAGGAGCGCAATACCCTTTCCACTCATACGGTTAAGCCTACGATTCAATCTCAGGACGGCCTCTCTCTTCTCATCAAGAGCATCAATATCCTCGATTACAGTCTCCAGAAAATTGTTCAAGTGCTCGATCTCTTCACTCTCCATAATTTAAGCTAAGAAGCTCTCTAGAAAAAACTATTGATCCCATGATTTATATCAAGGAAGTCAATATCTCCCATGTGGTCGACACAGAGGAATTCATTAGCACACTTCAGCAAGCTGCAAGGATATTGAATAAGAGATCCGCAATTGTGAGAACAAAGGATGATCTACTAGCTGTTGGTGACGTGCATGGGGATATGGATTCTACAAGTCGAGCAATTATGCTCCGCGACAAACTTCAATTGGATCAAGTTGTGTTCATCGGTGATTTTGTGGACAGAGGAGCTCATCAGACTGAGACGCTTATGCTCCTCACGAGGGAACTCATCAGGAATCCCAGTCATACACAACTGGTACGTGGTAATCATGAGGATCTCACTGTTAATTACGAATATGGGTTCTTGGATGATTTACAGGCAAATGGCATAGATGTCAAAGCGGTGAATAAACCTCTAGGAGAATTCTACTCAAGTCTCCCCATAGCATTGATCAAAGAAGGAGTAGCATTGTTAGCTCATGGGGGTATACCCTACTATGACGGCAAAGTGGACATTAACTCGTACCAGAAATTTGGACCAATAGTTGAGAAGACACATCCTCACATGGGAATTCTCTGGAATGATCCAGCTGAGGCTCAAAATATTGAGGTCGATCGCTTCGGAGAAAATTTCAGAGGACCCAGAGCAAAGACTTACTCTGAAAAAGCAGTGGAAGAATTCATCTCTCCTCTTGGACTAAAAATGCTTATCAGAGCACATGTTGTGCAGAAGAATGGATACACTTGGTACAATAATCATACTCTTTCCATCTTTAGCGCCAATTCAGGACGGTACAGTGGTATCAACATAGCATATGCAAATGTTACAGATTCTGTCGAAATTGTGAGATAAGTTTCTAGCATCTCCATCACTCAGAAATTATTTTCAAATGAATCTCAGTTTTAAGGAAGATTCTTATTAGAACATCTTTTTAAAGTGAATTCGCCTTGCAAGAATGATGGATAGACCCCTAAAAGTTGCAATTAATGGTTTTGGGAGAATCGGACGACTTGTCCTCCGAGCTCTCCTCCAGCATAAAGATAAGGTAGATATCATTGCGATTAATGACCTCTCCAATCCTGAGATGCTTGCTCACCTCTTCGAATTTGACAGTGTACATGGAAGATGGGATGGAGAAGTTATAGTACACCCAGAGACTAATAATCTGGTCTTCAATGGAGATGAGTTTTCTGTATTTGCCGAGAGAGACCCAGAGAAACTTCCATGGAAAGAAATGGAAGTTGACTATGTGATAGAATCCACCGGATTCTTCAGAACCAGAGAAGGTATGGAGAAACATATCAAAGCAGGTGCAAAAAGAGTAATTCTCAGCGCAACTGGAAAAGGTGTGGATGCTACCTTCGTTCTTGGTGTAAATTTTGAGAAGAATTACAATCCTGAGAAACACTTCCTCGTATCAAATGCCTCATGCACAACAAATTGCCTTGGAACTACGTGCAAAGTACTTGACGATGAATTTGGGATTGTACACGGTACCATGACCACAATCCACTCTTACACCAATGATCAAAGATTGCTTGACTCACAACATAGAGACTATAGAAGATCAAGAGCAGCCGGAATGTCAATGGTTCCAACAACTACTGGTGCAGCTAAAGCAATCGGACTTGTCTTGCCTCACCTAAATGGTAAAATCGATGGTATCGCGGTCAGAGTTCCAACTCCAAATGTGTCACTCGTCGACTTCACCGTCAGACTCGCTAAAGAAGTGGAAAGTGTGGAAGAGATCCAAGAAGCATTCAAAAAGGCATCAGAAGGTGCTTTGAAAGGAATCCTCGATTATGAGTGGAGATCTCTCGTCTCAGTTGACTTCAATTCAAATCCACACTCAGCAGTAGTAGACTTCCCATCTATGATGCTAGTAGAAGGAACTCTCCTCAAGGTACTCTCTTGGTATGATAATGAATGGGGATACGCAAATAGGGTAGCTGATCTCGCTTTGAAAATGTGGGAGAGAGAGTAAGAATTTGTAAGGAATCTCGGTATTGAAATTTTATAAGTTTGACTCTTAAAATATTGTAATATGTAGCAGATTTAACTGAATAGTTTCATCAATACAGCTCTATTCAAGAAAAATACTGATTATTGGAGCAAGTTCTTCACTATATTCAAGGATGAAGGAAATTTGAAAATACCTCTGTTCATCAGGTACAAGCATATCGATCCTGAGTATCTTGCTCAAGAATTGGGAAGAACCATGCTATTCCTGACATTCAGGGTGGATTATATAACAGGGAATCTAATTGATGTTGGAAGCTATGGGAAGGTTGTCCGACCAGAGGACATATTACAGATTTCAAAATATCATAAATTTCACAGAGAATTGCACTGAATTAAAATATTGAGGGGTGTATGTCAAAGATTTGTGTCCAGATCTGTAGTACTCAAAATGAGCGTGAAGGGATTCGAACCCTCGGCCGACGGATTACTTCACGGAATTTTCATCCGTTTAAGAGTCCGTTGCTCTGCCAGGCTGAGCTACACGCCCTGGCGCTTCTGCGTTTAGTCACTGCATGATTCCAGTGATATTCTTGCAGACAATCTACCTTGATGTAAAGTCAAGTTAAAACTATCGGTAATTACCTGCATTATCAAAAGGCAGTTCTTCCTTCTCGAGCTAGAGAGAG